>Ga0233416_10000209_pt1 | contig 17877 bp, 20 predicted proteins | sample Sediment_Towuti__2_FD_188638 | JGI IMG/M metagenome (GOLD analysis project Ga0233416, IMG submission 188638) | Sediment microbial communities from Lake Towuti, South Sulawesi, Indonesia - Sediment_Towuti_2014_0_MG | ecosystem: Environmental > Aquatic > Freshwater > Lake > Sediment | place... | reverse complement strand
CGTGCGTGCTCTTCATATCTCGACCGGTATAGGTGCAGGGCCCGCCGGCCACCTGACAGATCTGATCCACCAGCATCATCTTCAAATGCGGCAGGTCGGCGTTCGCGAACTTCCCGTTGATCCGGGTATCGGCGGCGACCCGCCCGACAAAATCGTCCACCACGGCGGTGATCGCATGTCTCCCTCCCAGACGGTCATAGAGTGATCTTTCCGTGATCGTGGTGTCAGGGGACGGCTCCATCATGCCGCAGCCGCTCGCCGCCACGCCGAGGCCAAGGATGACCAACCAGGATGCGACACGTGACTGCATGATGACTCCTTCCTGTGTTCAGAACAGGCGAGAGGACGGTTCCTGAACCATTGGCTCCGGATAAGTCAGACTGTCCTGCTCGATCTTGGCAAACGGGGTGATCTGATGTGTTGACGCCTCGGTCGCGGACAGGATGTGCCGTACCTGCCACCCTCGGCTGACCAGAGCATCCGCGACGAGTTGCCGATGGCACCGCCAGGGAACCGCCTCCGCGCACATGACGGCGGTCCGTCCCGTCTGGCCATAGGTCATCAGCTCCTCCATCGCACCCCGGAATTCGTCGGTTTGCATGTAATCGGCATACCCGCGGAAGCCCGCGCTCCGCCACCCCCGGTTCACGGAGTCGGGCCGGCTTTTCCTGCGACCACCGAGCCCCGGCAGATGATGATACTGAAGGCCGGCTTTCAGCAGGCTCTCCGCCAGCGCGGTCGTATTGAACTGCGGGTAGCGTCGGGAATAGGGAATCGAGCGGACATCCACCAGGATCTGGAGGCCATGGGCCCGCAGCAGGTCAATGAATGCCTCGATCGGCCGCGTCGAATGGCCGATGGTCCAGATGGAATGAGCCATGGCGACGGAGCTTACCATAAATCCAAACAGGCAGTTTGAGGCCGGCGAACGAGAAATAGGTTAATATTGGCAAGCTGAACCATGCGACTCGTCCACGGGCTCCACTTCAACAACCTCCGAGACGACCTCTACGGCGGACTCGTTGCCGCCGTGGTCGCCCTGCCCCTGGCCCTCGCCTTCGGTGTCGCCTCGGGAGCCGGGGCGGCCGCGGGGCTGTACGGGGCGATTTTCGTGGGATTCCTCGCCGCGCTGTTCGGCGGGACGCCGGCTCAGGTGTCCGGTCCGACAGGACCCATGACGGTCGTCATGGCCGGGATCATCGCCCAGTTCGGCCAGGACCCCACCATGGCCTTCACCGCCGTGATCCTGGGAGGGGGGCTGCAGATCTTGCTGGGCGCCGGTGGCGTCGGACGGTACATCACGCTGGTGCCGTATCCGGTGATCTCCGGGTTCATGAGCGGCATCGGCTGCATCATCATCATTCTCCAGCTCGGGCCCTTGGTCGGCCATGCCACCAGGCCGGAAGGGGTCTTGGCGACGCTGGCGATGCTCCCAGAGGTCTTGGCCGATCCGGTTCGCGATGCGGCCGTTGTCGGGCTTACGGCGCTGGGCGTTGTGTACCTGACGCCTGAGCGGGTCGCCAAACTGGTTCCTCCACCCCTGCTCGCCCTGCTTGCGGGCACGGCACTCGCAGTGTTGTTCCTCCCGAACGCGCCGGGGATTGGGATGATTCCTCATGGCTTTCCGACCCCGATCCTGCCGACTCTGCGTCCGGACGTCATCGCGTCGACGATCGGGGCGGCGGGAGTCCTGGCGCTCCTCGGCAGCCTCGACAGCTTGTTGACCTCGCTGGTCTGCGACAGCATGACTCGGACGCGCCATGATTCGAACCGCGAGTTGATCGGGCAGGGCGTGGGCAATATGGTCGCCGGCTTCTTCGGAGGGCTCCCCGGAGCAGGCGCAACCATGCGATCCGTGGTCAACATCCGCACCGGAGGGCGGACGCCGATATCCGGCGCGGTCCATGCGCTCGTCCTAATGGCCATCTTGTTGGGAGCCAGCTCCCTGGTCGAGCACATTCCACTGGCCGTGCTCGCGGGGATTCTCCTCAAAGTGGGCGTGGACATCATCGACTGGCGGTTCCTGGGGCATATCGTGCAGGCTCCTCGGACTGACGTCCTGATCATGGGGATCGTGCTGTTCACGACGGTCCTGATCGACCTCATGACAGCGGTCGGGCTCGGCGTGGTGCTGGCGAGCCTGTTCTTCGTCAAGAACATGGCTGACCTTGAGCTCGCCAACTTGAAGGTAATCACCGCACCGACCGAGGAGGCGCCGTTGAGCGAGGAGGAAGCCGCGGTGCTGAGCCGCAATCAAGGCCGGATCATCTTGATTCACATCGACGGCCCGATGGGGTTCGGCTCCGCTAAGGACATGGTACGCCGGCTGGAGGAGGTTCGCCAGTTCGCCAGCTTCAAATGCGTGGTTCTCGATCTGTCAGGGGTGCCGGCTATCGATGGGACGGCCGCCCTCGCGGTTGAGGACATGCTGCGGATGGTCCAGGCGCATGGCCAGCATCTGTTCTTCGTCGGCATGCAGCCGGCAGTGACGGAGGTGCTCGGCGGGCTGGGGGTGCTCGAGTTGGTGCGGCCGGGAGACCACTATCGGCGACGACTGGATGCGTTGCACCACGCCGCGCGGCTCAGCGGATCGACCCATCCTGAGGACGCGCCGTCGAAAACGGAGGAATCGAAATACCTCTTCGTGCAGGAACCGAAAACCGACCGTTACGAAGCGCAGGCCTTCGTCCTGCGTTGCTTCGACGAGGGCTACTGGCAGACCACGACGGACTTTCTCAAGTTCATGGGCATCTTTCGCTACGACCCCGTCGCCGTGGCCGGGGGCGCCAAGGTGTTCGCCTCGCCCGAAGAGGAGCATGACTTCGAGTTCATGATGCAGCGGATCGACAAATCGATCCGCCTACACAAGACGAAGCGCTGCCTACTCTTCACGCACCATGATTGCGGGGCCTACGGCTGGTTCGAGCGGTTCAACAACAACGCCGATGAGGAGCTGAAGTACCATCGGGCGGAACATGAGAAAATTCAGAAAAACATCCTGGCCCGGTTCCCGGACCTCACAGTCGAAACGTTCTTCGTGGACCGCACCGGGGTGATCAAGACCTCCTGAGGCTCAGCCTCACCCGTCCGCGCGGTTCGCGCGACTCGCCGCCTGCCTGGCCCATCCCGTGAGCTCCTCGTGATCCTCGATGATGTCCACCGGCACCTCGTAATAGGTCTTGAGTGTCTGCGTGGCGTTCGGCCGGAAGGGCTTCATCCCCTTCTTGACGTAGAAGAGTTGGGTCTGTTCGTCCGTTTTAAAGTACAGTCGCCCTTTGTGGATGATGCCGAAGAAGACCCCGCCCCGGTAGACCCCGTACCCGCCGAACATGGCGCGGCAGGTGACTCCGGGAAGCCCGCTCAATTGATCCAGGACGAAGTCCTTGAAACCGTCGTCTCTCATCATTCGCGTGCCCCCATCAGCCCCTCACTGCCAAGGCTAGCCCCCGCTCAACGCGCAGAGGATGTGAACCCGATCGTCCGGTCGAAGCGCGGCAGAGAGGTCCCGCGCTTGCTCCTCGTTGACGAAGATGCGGATGTGCTCCCTGATCGTGTCCTGCTCCGTGATGATGCGGAAGCGGAAGCCGGGATAGCGACGGTCGAGCGCCGCCAGGATTTCTCCCAGCGTGGCGCCCTGAGCGTCCACCTCGCCCTTCTGGTGCGTGTAGGAACGAAGCGGGGTCGGGATGTACACCGTCATCGTGCCTGCTCCGCGAATTCCACAGAATATATTTCAGGCAAGTGTCTCGCCAGACACGTCCAGCTCGCCCCTTCCGTGCGACTGCCCCAGAGCTCCCCGCCCGTGGTCCCCAGGTAGAGCCCGAGCGGCTCGTGCGCATCCGCCGTCATCGCCTGGCGTTTGACCGTCCACCAGGCCTGGCGTTTCGGAAAGCCCTTGTCCTGTCGCGCCCAGGACTTACCCGCATCTCTCGTGATATACGCGGCGGGCTTCCCTCCGGGACTGACGCGCGGCCAGACTTCTGTCCCGTCCATGGGGATCACCCACGCCGTGTCCGGGTTTCGAGGGTGCAGGACGATCGAGAACCCGATGTCGCCGATCTGCTTGGGCATGTTCTCTCCGATGCGGACCCAGCGGCCGTCCGCCCGGTCCATCCGGTAGATGCCGCAGTGGTTCTGCTGGTACAGCCGATCCGGCCGGAGCGGATGCAGGCGGACGCAGTGCGGGTCGTGGCCATATTCCGGCTCGGGGTTCGGAAGAAAGTCGGCACGGCAGCCCTTGTTCAACGGCAGCCAGGTCGCGCCGCGGTCCCCGCTCTCGAAGACGCCGCCGGAGGACATTCCGATGTACAGATGATTCCGATCGTGGGGATCGACGAGAATCGAATGCATCTTCGGACCGTCCGGGGTGCCGTCCTGCTCGCCCCCGGTCCACTGGCGACGCAGAGGGTGGTCGTTGAAGCCGCTCACGCCGGCCCAGGTGACGCCGCCATCCTCCGAGCGGAACAATCCCTGCGGCGACGTGCCGGCATACCAGACACCGGGTTCGCTGGCATGCCCCGGAGTCAACCAGAAGACGTGGTCCACGACCAGGCCTTTCTGTCCCTCGGGAGCCTTCGGGAAAGCTGGCGGGACCTTGGCCTCGGTCCAGGTCTTGCCGAAATCCATGGACCGGAAGACGGTCGGCCCCAGATGCCCGGTCCGGACCGCGGCCAGGAGCGTTCGGCGGTCACGCGGGTCCAGGACCAGATGGTGCGCGATGTGGCCGAGGAACATCGGTTCAGAGAGCTTCCAGCTTCGGCGAAGCCGGTCGCTCCGCAGAACGAACGCCCCCTTGCGGGTGCCGATGAGCAGGGTGACAGAGCCAGTGGCAGGTTTGAGCGGGGGTGTCGTGGGCTTCACTGAGGCCCGATGTTTTGCTGGCACGGTGGTTCCCTTTCCTCAGAGGGTGGCAGTGGCCGGTCTATTTGACGCGCTCGAATTTGAACACCTTGGGTGTTTCCGTCCCGTCTTGGCTCAACATCCAGGTCTGGGTGTAGTGATCATTGTCCTGAAAAGTAAAGACAACCTTGTGCATGTGCGGATCGGACGGGCTTTTGAGATTCGTCACGTCCACGAAGTCGAAGACGAGCTCCTTGTCCCCTTCCTTGTACTCCTTGACCCGCATGCGCGGCTGGTTGTTCAGCGAACAGTAGTGCGCCAGCATCAGGTGGTCGCCGTCCAGATGGTAGATGGTCGTCATGGCATGAGATTTCTTCGGGGAGAGCGTCTCCGTCAGGCTGGTCGCTCCCGAGGTGAAGCGGTAGAAGGCCGTGATCTGTTGTCCGTCCGGATCAGTGCCGCGCCACTTCCCCACCAAGAACTTCAGCGGGGCGAAACCGGGGTCCGGCTGCGGGGCGGCTGAGAATGCTTGACCGCTCAGCAGGAGCATGCAGGCAAACAAGACCAGCAGGACGGTCCGTACCATGGCCATATCCTCCTTGTGTGTGGGGTGGTCGTCGAGCGAGAGATCAGAATTCCGGCGTTGACGCCCGGCGATCACCGGGTCAACGATCGATCCGCAGTTCACGCAGCGCCAGCCGACAAACTCAGTGCCGCCCGTGAAGTCGTGCGGATCGTCAAACTGCTCGGCGAGCATCAGCCCGCCGCAGCGATGGCAAGTCATGACGTGGTCCGTTCCTCCCATAGCTATAGTGCACGGTCGGTCTCTCATCGGTTCACAAAAATCAGTCGAGCACGGACAGGCCGGTCTCGACGGCGTCCCGCAGAGCTTCCGTTGACGTGCCGGCCTTGTACATCACGATTACGCCTTGCATCATCGTCGTCAGGTAGCGGGCGAGCGCGCGGGGGTCCTGGCTTTTTCGCAGCTCGCCTTGCTTTTTGGCGCGGGTGAGCGCCTTGTAATACGCCTCCTCGACGCCGCCAAGCGCGGCGGCGACGCGGTCGCCGATTTGTTTCTCATGACAGGCGAGCTCCATCGCCGTGTTCGCGATGAGACAGCCCTTGCGGCGGGTCGCCAGGGCCATCCGGACCATGTCGCGAATGAACTGCTTGATCGTCTGCAGCGCCGGGCCGGGCTGATCGAGCAGCTTGAGCCGGTCCGCGACCATCCCGTTGCAATAGTGGTCCATGGCGGCGAGAAAGAGCTGCTGCTTGTCCCCGAAGGTCTCGTAGAGGCTGCCGCGGTTGATGTCCATGGACGTGACGAGGTCCTCGATGGAGGTGGCCTCGTAGCCCTTGCGCCAGAACACCTGCATCGCCTTGTCGAGCGCCTGCTCCGGGTTGAACTCTTTCGGTCTTGCCATGTCCGGTCGTTTTCTCTTACCCCTAGCCCCGTACCTCTCGCCCCTCGCCGGACATTGTGTAGCACATTCTGGAACGATCAGTCAATAACTATTTTGGAATCGGGGTAGTACGGATGGTCTCGGCTGACGAACGGCGCGCGGGGGGTTGGAAGCTGCCGGAGGCAGGGTTACTTCAGCGGTTTCGCGATCGCTTTGCGCAGCCGCGCGCTGGTCCCGAACTTCTTCCTGAAGTCGGCGGACGCGCTGGAGTAGTGGTCGAGTATCTGGGCCTTGGTGACCTCGTTGAATTCATCCCGATAGAGCCGCAACGTCCCCACATAGACCGCCTTGTCTGTGGACTTGAGGTCGAACTCGACCCCGGGGATGAGAATCTCATTGACGTCCTCCACCACTTGGCGCTTGGTGACCTTCGTCGTGACGCGCTTCGTGGTGATCGTGCCCATCACGACGAAGCGCTTGTCCTGCGGAATCCTGAAGAAAAACGTCTCGCCGAGCCGGGGGTTGATGACTTCCCAGGTTTCCTCTGCGGCGTTGCGCTCGTTGGCCAAATGGAGGACAGCGCGGTCGCGCAGCTTCCCAGCGATATCAAGCGGGTCGAACGTGCCCAGCCTGATCCGTTGCTCGCCGGGTTGGATCGGCGGTATCAGCTCCACCTGTCCGACGACCATCACCGTCCCCGACGAGATCTCCTTCAGGCTGGTGACCTCCGGGTGAATCGTCCCGCAACCGGCAATCAAGCTAGCCGCCAACCAGAGACACGTTCTTACTGACCAGACTGCTGCTGGAGGCATGGAATGTCTTCTCACAGTTCGGCGAGGCGTTTCTTGGCCAAGGCGATCTGCCGAGTGTAGATCTTGTAGTCACCGTCGGATTCCAGCAACGTAATCAACCGTTTCAGAATTTCCTTTTCGGAGGGCTCCTTGATCGGTTTCATTCGGAACTTGTCTGCCTTGAACAGCCCGCCGGGGCGGTCGATGTATTTGTAAGCCCCAAGGAAGTAGATGCCGGGCTTGTGGATCCTGATCGCCGTTTCATTCCGGCCTCGCGTGCCAAAGTTGTACTCGTAGCGGCCGCGGCTGAGGATGCCACCGTCTCCGCCGAATTTCTCGACTTGATATGACCCCGACGCGATACCGATGTGGAAGATCACCCCATCGCGAGCGTCCATGGTATACCAAACCGACTCCTTTTCTCCGTAGCGCTTGAGGGATGCCCACTCGAGATCCGACGGTGCGTCGGCCATGTCGACATATCCGAACACCAACGAAACGGACTCATCCTTCGGATCGATCGGCGTCCCCGCGCAACCGCCCAGGACAAGTGTCAGCCACAGCCAGGCACACATTGGAGCCAGGGCCCGGAGCGGGTGAAACCAGGCTACAGACATGGGTGACCCTCCCTTGTGCAGTGTGTTGTCTCTCAAAATTAGCAAAGTTTTCGCATTTGGCAAGCTTGGGTGGGTATTTTGCCCATCGGGCCATGAAGCCCTACTCGGCGCACGACGGGAACGCCGGTGCACGGGGCGCGACGAGCCCTATCGGGGCAGGGATGATTGGGGTAGAAAGGGGGTTGGTGATCTACCAGGTCGAGAAAAAGCGCTCCTCTTCTTCGGTGGTCGCCTCCAAGGCGGTTCTTGCCTCCGGCACGGGCGGGGGATACGGCTCAAAGAGGAGGGATGGAAATGATGGGTCGCCTAGGGCGATCGATCGGAAGAAACGACATGGAAAGGAAAACAGAGGGAGCAAGGAGCCGAACCCGGGCGGAAAGAGGTCGGCAGCGACGATCACTCCGGCAAAGGGGCGCGCGGCTTGGGGCAGGATGGCCTTGACCAGCGACTCCTCTGCTTTCAACCAAGCCAGATCATGGAGGGCAGCCAGCAGGGCCTCTGAAGGCGTTGCCCCCACGCGGATCACGTAGACCGTGTCCGCGTCGAGAGCGATGACCACCCCGCGGCCCCCGAGGCGTTGACCGATAATGCTGACCCCGGGGATCGCCGCCTTTCCCCGGATGAGAAGATCCAGCACAAATGAAGGACTGAGTGATCCCGCCTTAAGCAGTTCCAAGGAAGTACGGTTCCGCCGGAGAGTCCAACTTGAGGCTCGCGATCCCCTTGGCGCACCCTGGGGCGGTCGTCCCGAAATTCAGGGGGCGCAGCTTGAGAAAGACGCACAGTCCCAGCAGGAAACGATCCAGCACAGCGGTGGCCGCCTCGCTCTCCCCTGCCGCGAAAAGCCCGACGGGGAGATCCCGTCGGTGGACCAGAACCCGCTTGGCGGACCGATACGCGCTCATTGCTTCTCCCCTCTCCCCGGGGAGGAGGAGGACGAGAAGGTCGAGCAACGGGAGCAGTCGGGGTAGTGACGGGAGGTCCGGGTGCAGGAGGAACAGGAGAAGGTCCGAGGCGCGCTCCTCTCGCTCAAGCTGGTCATGACAGGTCTTCCATTCGGTGAGCGGTCCCTCACGAAACCCTTCCGGCCGGACGGCGATGGCCTCCGCTCCATCCCGCTGGAAGTCACTGCGGAGGAGCAGGACCCGTTTTCGCTCGCGCTCCAAGCTGGCTGCGATGTCCGTGCCTGCCCGGTGCAAACTCGGACCCAAGCGGAGCAGGCCGATCCTCGGTGGGGGGATCACCGAGAGGAAATATGAGCCGATCGCCTGTACGCCTTTTCCGCCGATCTCAGGGGACATGTGCAAGCTGGGGCCGGTCCACGACCTCACACACCGAATCGAAGCCCTCCACGGTGGACTGGACTCGGTTTGAATGGCTTGAGTCCTCCACCCAGACCCCGTCGACCACCCACCGATAGCGATACCGTCCGGGTGGAAGCCGGACGAATTTGATCGTTCGCTGCGCGTCGGGGATCGACACGACTTTCCGATCGGGAACCCACTCGTTGAAGTCCCCCGCGATCGTGACCTCCTCCCCGTCGCTCCGCGGTCTCCAGAAAAACACTCCTTCGGCCGCTTGAAACGGTTCCTCTCCCAAAGGGCATTCCCCGGTCGCCGACAGCTCTTCGGCCATCACCTCATCCGTCAGATGCTCGAAGTCCTCCGCGCCGATGGACCCCGGCGCGTGCGAGGTGACCGGCTTTCCGCTGGCCGCCGCCTCGCGGAGCCGGACGGTGTGCCGGATGATCGTCTGATAGCGCGCGTTCATCTCAGACTCGAGACGCTGCAGGAACTCGTGGGCAAACCGCGTGCGGAGATCGAGCATGACCAGAAGGGCCTTCAACGACAGCGCATGCCGCCCCTCAAGTCGGAGGAGCTCGATCATTTCCAGCAAATGTCCCAACCCGTGAATCGACAGGAACGACGGATCGATCGGAACGATCGCCTCGTCGGCCGCGCGCAGCGCATTAAACGTGAGGAGACCCAGGCTTGGTGGAGAATCAATCAGGATATAGTCGTACCGCTTGGGGATCCTTCGCAAGGATTCCAGCAGCCGTCGCTCCTTTCCCGGAGTCCCGCTAAGGATTTGCTCCACCGCCGCGAGGGGGATCGAGGAGGGCAGGACGTCCAGCCCGGGGAGGTGGTCATGCCGAATGGCTTCATGGATCGGGAGAGTTCCGCGCAGGACCTCGTACGCGGTCGGCGGGCAACCGGCGGAGGGAAGTCCCAAGGCGACGGTGGCGTGCGCCTGGGGATCGAGATCGATGAAGAGGACCCGGCGCCCTCGTGCCGCAAGGACTGCCGAGAGATTGACCGCGGCGGTGGTCTTGCCGCATCCGCCTTTTTGATTGGTCACCGCAATGATACGCATACCCGACCTCCCCTCGTTGATGAATCGGAAGAGTCCGGGAACGTATGAAAGCGGACCTGTCGGCGTGCTTATACACTATACCTGGTGGTCTGTCAAGCGAAAACTCCAACAGCTTGGGGAGCGATCCAATCCTAGGCGTCCTCATGGGTCACTGAGCTGAACCGCCAGCCGGAATATCCGGCCTCGTTGACAGGCTCGACCCAAGTACGTACTCTGTCGCCCGCTAGGATTCCATTTCCGTCGGCCGCCAGGAGACTGGCGAGAGGAGGCTACCATGCCGCCATTCATGCAGGCTTTTCACGCGCAGGCGTACGCCCTGATGCGCATCGTCGTGGGGTTGTTGTTTCTCTGGCACGGGACTCAAAAGTTGCTGGGATTTCCGCTGCCGGTCCCTCCGCAGCTCCCCTCGTTCGTGATCTACATCGCGGGCCCGATCGAGCTGGTAGGCGGTCTGCTCGTGATGATCGGGCTGTTCGCCGGGTGGGCGGCGTTCCTGTGCAGCGGACTCATGGCCTTCGCGTATTGGATGGTCCATGGCACCCAGGCGCTGTTTCCCATTCAGAACGGCGGCGAGCTCGCCGCGCTTTACTGCTTTGTCTTCTTGTTCATCTCGTCACAAGGCTCTGGCATATGGAGCGTGGACGCGATCAGAAGGTAGGCTGAGCGTAGGTCGTGGCGCGGTTGCCCTGGTACGCTACTTCTTGAAGAGATTGTGGAACGCGCGCCGAGGGTCTTCAGGGGCCAGCGATCCCGATGACGCTTCGCGCTCTACGGTGACGCGCAGCGAAAAGAAGGTGCAGTCGTTTCGGGCGCGCTTGTCGGGGATGCGCGCCGGGATGGGCTTGGCGCACTCGAACGGGAGGCCTGAATCGAAGTGGGCGCACTGCTGGCAGGAATGCAGCTCTGATCGGCACTTGGGACACTGGTCGGGCACATCGGTCAACGACGGGAGCAACGTGCCGCAGTCGACGCAGCGGAAGACGGCTCGACTCTTCAGCATCCCGGGCGTACTCGGCCCAGCAGCCTTCTGGGGCTTACCCTTCCCCTCACTGGCGGAGTCCCGATAACCTTGCTGGCGATACTTTCTGTCTGTCATGGCGGTCACCCCAGGTTTCCGGCTCAGTCTACTCCAACGGGCGCCTTCTGTCACCCCGGAACCGACCTCGTTGACAGGACCGGCCTAAGTACGTAATCTGTGCCCCTCTAGGATTCTATTTCCGTCGGTCACCAGGACGCTGCAAGAGGAGGACACCATGCCGCCATTACTGCATGCGTTACACACGGAGGCGTACGCGCTGGTGCGCATCGTCGCCGGCTTCTTGTTTCTCTGCCACGGGGCGTCGAAATTATTCAGCTTTCCGATGCCTCCCCCCGAGGGCATCCCTCCGATGGTCATCTATGTCGCCGGCCCCATCGAGCTGGTGGGCGGCTTGCTGGTGATGATCGGGCTCTTTGCCGGCTGGGCGGCCATCCCGTGCAGTGTGCTTATGGCTTTCGCGTATTGGATCGTCCACGGCACCCGGGCGCTGTTTCCCATTCAGAACAGCGGCGAACTGGCCGCATTGTTCTGTTTCGTCTTCTTCTTCATCACCACACAGGGCTCCGGCATCTGGAGCGTGGACGCCGCCAGAGGGAAAGCTTAGCGTCGGGCAGGGACGGCAGGGTGCGCGTACCGGGGAAAGCAGCGGCAGCCGCGGATGCGCTACAGCAGTCCCATGCCCAACCCCAGCGCGATGCCGATGAGCATGACCGTGATGAGCGTCCTGATGGCCGCCATCGTGACCGCCTTGATGAACAGGGCTGACACCACCGTCCCCACGAGCGAGGAGCCGACAATCGCGAGGAGCAAGGCCGGGTCCGCCGCGACGGTCATCAAGGATGGCGAGGCGACGTACACCGCAAGGCGAGGAAGATCCACCAGGCAGGCGACGACGGCGCTCGTTCCCAGGAACCGTTCCTTCGTGAACCCGCAGTTCGCCAAGCACGCGCTGCGAAACGCGCCTTGATGGCCTGATAGGCCGCCGAAGAACCCGCTCAGGACCCCGCCCAGGGGCAGATACCGCTCCTGGATGCGCAGGGCCTCGTCGAATGAGCCTGACTCCAGCAGCACAAATCCGACTAAGAGCGCGGAGATCACGACCTTGACCGGCAGCACTTCGAACGTATGGCCCATGAGGTCATACCGCACCACAGGGGTGAGATGTGCCAGCCAGCCGAGGACCCATGCGCCACCAGCGGCAGCGACGAACGCTGGAATCCCGAACCTGAGCACGATCTTCATCTCCGCGAAGCGGCCGACGGCGGCAAGCCTGGCGAGGTTGTTGAAGAAGTGCACGACCGCCGTCACAGCGATCGCCGTTTCGACCGGGAAGAACAGGGCCACGACGGGCATCAACAGTGTCCCGAGTCCGAATCCCGAGAACAGCGTGAGCCCGCCGGCCAGAAAGGCGGTGAGGCACATGAGGAGAGCAGCCATTCGTGTCACCTACTCAAGGAATGGGCGCACTGCTCCATCAGGGGCGAGAGGGGCACTGCGTGACGAAGCCTGGCTTTTTCGCGCTGTGTCGGTCCAGGTGAGCACGGGAAACCGGCTGCGGGCGGGACCAAATGACCGGTCCCGCCGCGGGGCCGGTCATTTGCCGGCGGGCTCCTTGACGATGTCGAGCAGCTCGACTTCGAAGATCAGCGTGGCGCCGGGCTTGATCTTGGGCGGGGCCCCGCGATCGCCATAGGCGAGACTGGCCGGACAAACCAGCCGGCTCTTGCCGCCCACTTTGATCTGCTGCAGGCCCTCGGTCCAGCAGGGGATCACTTGCCCTAGCGGAAACGTGACGGGCTCTCCCCGCTGCACGGAGCTATCGAACACGGTCCCATCGGTCAGAGTCCCCTGATAGTGGACCTTGACGGTATCCGTGGCTTTCGGGGACGCGCCAGTCCCCGGCTTGAGCGTCTTGATCACGAGGCCGGACGCCGTCTTGGTCGCCCCGGGTTCCGCTGAGGCTTTCGCCAGGAATGGGGCCGCGGTTTTTTTCTCGACCTCGGCGAGCGCAGCGGACCGGGTCTGCTGGAGCACCTGGATTCTCGCCCCGTAGGCCTGCACGTCCACCTTCAGCGGCCGTTTCAGCACCCCGTCTGTGAGCCCGGCTTTCACGAACTCCAGCTCGGATTCGCTCAGCATGAAGTTGGCCAGGGATGGGCTCATCGCCACGCCGAGGGCATAGAGCGTCTTCTGGTCGGTGGTGAGGTCCGGTCCGGCGGCCAAGGCCGGCCGTCCCCCGATACAGAGCAGAGTCGAGACTGCAATCACGAGGAGGCGCATGGATGATCCTTTCCGTTGGATGGCGGTGATGCCAACGTCATTCTGACCGGACGCCGGTCGCGTACGCGCACACGCTACCATAGGACATGTGCCCGTTCCGCTCAACTCATTTCTCGATTTCAGGGAGACGAACGTGGAAGAGCCGACGCCAGTGACTTGCGGCGGAGCGAGTAGGGGTCAGGCTCCGCCCTTGCGGAGTTGACGGATGAAGGCGGGTTCGCCTTTCTTGCCGATGAGGGTCATGACAAGGTCGCCGCGCTTCATGAAGACCTGCTGCGCCTCGATTTTCCGGTCCTCGGTGATGGTCACGCAGTGCCAGGTCTCCGAGCCGGCCTCCGCGGTCTTGCCCTTCAGGGTAACCTGGCCGGCCCTCGTGAACGAGTACGTCGACTCGGAGGCGATGGCTTGGAACACCTTGGTCGGATCGTCCGGGAGGGGGATGGGCGAGTGAGCCGACTTCATGGTCCCATCCTTCTGGAATTGGAACATCTGATGGGGCAAGAGGTAAGGTGCGTGGGGATCCTTGAACTCGTGCGGGGTGCTGAACTTGACGAGCCGCCAGGTCCCGAGGAGATCGTTCGGCTTGCAGAAGCGGGAATAGGGTTTCGCGTGCTTGTCGGCCGCCTGTCCCAGCGCGACCAATCCCGTGATGCTCAACGTCAGGATCAGAGCCGCGAGCCGCGTCGGCCTCATCGTCCTCCTCCTGGTTCGGGACGATCCGTCCGCTAACTCCAAGACCACTGATCAATCATAGCAGACAGCATGAGGGGCTTTGGCATCCGCACATAAAGGGGGTATAAATATGGGGGCGGATTTGGGGTCAGGGATGCGTCTCGACTACATCCAATCTCGCTGTCTGTTTCGATCGCTCCGTGTCAGTCTGGTCGCTGGCCTTATCGGGCTCTCGGCCTGCGGGGACTCGACGCCCCAAGCTCCCGCGACCGCGCCAGCTCAAACCCCGCTCCTAGAGAATCTCGGCACCCTGCATCATCCCATCACGACCACCTCCCCCCTGGCGCAGCAGTACTTCGATCAGGGACTCCGCCTGGTCTTCGCGTTCAACCATGAAGAGGCGATCGCCTCGTTCAAAGAAGCCACACGGCTCGACCACAAGGCGGCCATGGCCTATTGGGGCATTGCCCTGGCGCTCGGGCCGAACATCAACGCGCCCATGGACCGGCAGCAGGAGAAGCGGGCCTACGAGGCGGTTCAGAAGGCGCGCGAGCTCTCGAGCCACGTCAGCGAGCCGGAGCAGGTCTACATCAACGCGCTGGCGGTCCGGTACTCGATCGCCTTTGACGCCAAACGGAGAGTGTCGGATACCGCCTATGCCGATGTGATGCGGGAGGTGTGGAGGCGCTACCCCGACGACCCTGACGCGGGCACCCTGTTCGCCGAGGCGATGATGGTCCTACAGCCCTGGGATTTCTGGACGCCGGAAGGCCTCCCCAAACAACTGACCGCAGAAATCGTGGACACGCTCGAACGTGTGCTCGCGATCGCCCCCGACCATCCTGGCGCCTGCCACTATTACATACACGCCGTGGAGGCCTCATCCCGTCCGGAGCGGGCGCTCCCCTGTGCGGAGCGGCTCCCGACGCTCATGCCGGGGGCGGGGCACCTGGTCCACATGCCGGCGCACGTCTACCTCCGGCTCGGCCGGTACCGGGAGGCGGTGGAGCGTAACGCCCACGCGGCCGCCGTCGATCGCGACTATCTGGCGCACCGGAATCTGACCGGCATCTATCCCCACGGCTACTATCCGCACAACGTCCATTTCCTCTGGACGGCGCTGACCATGGAGGGGCGCAGCAAAGAGGCGATTCAGGCGGCGCGCGAGCTGCTGACGATCGCCTCCTGGGAGGCGGCGCGCAAGGAGCCGGCCATGGAGGAGTTCACGCCGACCTTGCTGTTTGCCCTGGTGCGATTCGGGAAGTGGGGGGAGTTGCTGACGGTCCCATCGCCCCCGTCCGAGCTCCCCTATACGACCGCCATTTGGCACTACGCCCGCGGCCTGGCCTTCGCCGCCACCGGCCGCTTCGGCGAGGCCGACCGTGAGCACAGGAAGCTGGCCGAGCTCGCCCCGGCGATGCCGCAGGATCGGGTTATCGGGACGAGCCGCATCGCGGATCTCGCCCGGATTGCCGAACGCGTGCTGGCCGGGGAGATCGCGGCGAGGCAACGGCGCTACGGGCAGGCTATCCAGGCGTTTGACGAAGCCATGCGGCTCGAGGATGCGCTCCGCTACTACGAGCCCCCCCTCTGGCACTTGCCGGTCCGCCATGCGTTGGGCGCGGTGCTGTTGGAAGCCGGCCGCGCCGGCGAGGCAGAGCAGGCCTATCGGAAAGACCTCCAGCAGCACCCGGAGAACGGGTGGGCGCTGTTTGGGCTGGCAAAAAGCCTGCGCGCACAGAACAAGACCGGGGAGGCTGCGGCAGCGGAAAAGCGATTTCAGAAGGCGTGGGCTGGCGCGGACGTGACCCTCAGAGCGTCACGGTTCTAGGATTCTTATCCCCCCGGCGCGCCCTGCCACAGCATGTCGTACCCGAGCTCCTTGGTGTCGGAGCACATCTTTGCCAAGGCGGCGAACTTGCTGTGGAAGACTTGGTCGGTATGGGATTTTTCGTGGTCTTCGAACGACCGCCAATAGGTCACGATCACATAGTGCTCGTCAGCGGTCTTGGATCCACCGAGAGTGCCTTCGCGGGAGACGAACCCGGAGAACTTGAACACCTGGCCGGCGATGAATCCTCCCTTGTCGCCGCCGTAGGTCTCCTTGACGACGCTGCAGATTTCCCCGACGGCCAGCTCCACGTCCTCGAAGCTGACCCCGGGCTTGAGCTTGACGGTGTTGAACAGCATTTTGGCCCCGAACGGGAGCGTAATCGGACCGAACATGTCGTCCTCCTGGAAAGACACGCGCGGCCGAGGCGGACGCGCGATACCGGTTTCGGCTGTGACCTGAATCGTTCACCACTATATCATGATCTTACTGGGATACAGGCAGGCGCGAGGCCTTCCTTACCCGGAGTCGAATCCGCGGTGTCCTTGGGGTATGCTGTCATCGTGAGGTGATGCCGGTGCGTCCTGTCGCCCCGTGGGTCAAGCGTGGTCTTGTCTCCCTCGCCCTAGGCCTGGCGGCGGGTCTCCTGGGGTTGGGCCTGTACGGAGCCTCCCTCTCCGTGAGCCTTGCGCTCCCGAAGAGTGAGGACCACAAGCCCCTCCTCGTCTACGGCGTGCCTTTTCTCCTCAAACCGGGACTCCATATCGGCGAAAGCCGGCTGATCGAACGGCTCATCCGGCTCGGGTACCATCCGGTCTCGTCGAACGTCCGGGCGCCCGGCGAGTACCGGACCTCGGATCACGCCGTCGACATCTACCTGCATGATCAGCCGGAGGCGCACATCCAGGCATCCGCGATACGGCTCGCGCTGGACCAGGAGCGGGTCGCCAGGGTCACCTCGATCGAACAGGATGAAGAAGTCTTTCCCGTCCATCTGGAGCCACAGTTGATCAGCGGGGTGCGGGGGGAGTCCCGCCAGGTGCGGGAATGGCTGCCGTTGGCTTCCTTTCCCTCGCAAGTCATCGAGACGATCCTGGCCGTCGAGGATCGCCGCTTTTACACCCATCCCGGGATCGATCCGGTGGCGGTGGGGCGGGCGATCTGGGCCAACGTCGTTAAGGGTGGGGTCTCGCAAGGCGGGAGCACGATCACGCAACAGTTGGCCAAGAATCTCTTCTATTCCCCGGAGCGGACCTTCACCCGAAAGGTCAAGGAGTCCGTGGCGGCGCTCGTGCTCGAGGCCAAGTATCGGAAGGAAGAAATCCTGGAGAGCTACCTGAACGAAATCTATCTCGGCCAGGCGGGCTCCATCTCGATCTATGGGGTCGGGGAAGCGGCGCGTCGGTACTTCGGAAAATCCGTGGCGGACTTGTCCATCGCGGAGACGGCCCTCATCGCGGGCATGGTCAAGGGGCCGAACACCTATTCCCCGGTCAAGAGCCCGGGTCAGGCGGTCCAGCGCCGCAACGTCGTGCTCTCGCTGCTCCGGGAGCGGGGCAAGCTGTCGGACGAGCAGTGGATCACCGCGGTCAAGACCCCGCTGCGCGTGAACCTGCCGCTGGACAGCCTGGCGGATGCGCCCTATTTCGTGGACTACCTGCTTCGCCAGTCCGAGGAGGACATGGGGACCGCGTTGCCGGAGGGTGCGAAGGTCTATACGACACTCGACCCCGTCCTCCAGCAGATCGGCGACGACGTGCTCAGGTCCGGCCTGGCGAAGCTGGAAGCCGCCCACCCTGAGTTGAAGCGGCCGGACCATCCGTTGCAAGGGGCCCTGCTCGCCTTGGATCCCAGAACCGGGGGAGTCCTGGCGATGGTCGGCGGGCGGAACTATCGCGTGAGCCAGTTCAATCGGGCGGTGCAGGCCAAGCGCCAACCCGGGTCCCTGTTCAAGCCGCTGGTCTATCTCGCTGCGTTTGAGGCCGGGCGGGGAGGGGGAGCCGAGGCCATCACCCCGGCCAGTCTGGTCGCA
>Ga0233416_10000208_pt1 | contig 18025 bp, 16 predicted proteins | sample Sediment_Towuti__2_FD_188638 | JGI IMG/M metagenome (GOLD analysis project Ga0233416, IMG submission 188638) | Sediment microbial communities from Lake Towuti, South Sulawesi, Indonesia - Sediment_Towuti_2014_0_MG | ecosystem: Environmental > Aquatic > Freshwater > Lake > Sediment | place... | reverse complement strand
AGGTCCTGAAGGACCCGTCGCTCGCCGGGAGACCGATCGTGGTGGGCGGAGCCGGTTCACGCGGGGTCGTGATGTCGGCGTCGTACGAGGCGCGCGCCTTCGGTATCCGTAACGCGATGCCGGCCGTGCGGGCGCGGCGGCTGTGTCCCGACGCCGTGTTCCTTCCGCCGGACTTCGAGGCCTACAAGGCCCACTCGAACCGGTTCCGCGAGGTGCTGCTCGCCGTGACGCCGCTCGTGGAGCCCATATCGCTCGACGAAGCGTTCCTCGACGTGTCCGGGGCCGTCCTCCTGTTCGGGGAGCCGGCCGGGATCGCCGCGAAGGTCCGCGCCGAGGTCCTCGCGGAGGTCGGCGTGCGGTGCTCGGTCGGCGTGGCGCCGAACAAGCTCCTCGCGAAACTCGCGTCGAAGCAGGCCAAGCCCGACGGGCTCGTGGTCGTGCGCGCTGGTGAGGTGGATACGTTCCTCGAGCCTCTTCCCGCGACCGCGTTGTGGGGTGTGGGGGAGAAGACCATGGAGACGCTCTCGCGCCTCGGCGTGAAGACCATCGGCGACCTCGCGGGCACGCCGCCGGCGCTCCTCGGCCGTCTCGTGGGCGAGCAGCACGCGAGGGACCTGCGCGATCTCGCCCGGGGGATCGACGCGCGAGAGGTGGTGGCCTACGAGGCGCCGAAGTCCGTGAGCCACGAGGAGACCTTCGAGGCCGACCTGGACGCGGAGGAGGACCTCCTGCGCGAGGCGCTGGCGCTCTCCCACCGGGTGGCCGCCCGCCTGCGCGAGGACGGCTACCGGGCGCGCACCGTGACACTCAAGGTCCGCCTCGCGAACTTCACCACGCTCACGCGCTCGCGTACCCTCTCGGCACCCACCGATCTCGCGGCCGACCTGTACGGGGTCGCCGCCGAGCTGTATCGGGGCCTCCCCGGGGCCCGGCGCCGCGTCCGCCTGCTCGGGGTAGCGGCCACCGGGCTCGTGCCTGCGGGCCAGGAGCAGCTCGCCCTGCTGCGGGGCGAGCGATGGGGGGACGTCGAACGGGCCCTGGACCGGATCGAGGGGCGGTTCGGCCGAGGTTCGGCGATGCCCGCGGCCCTGCTCGATCGTGCTCGGGCGAGGCACCGAACGCGCCCGGACGATACCGACCGATGACCTCTTCCCGAGAACGGGCTCGTTCCTATAATGAAGTTGCCCGGAGCACAGGAGTCGGTATGCCACTGTCACCCGACGAGCAGCGCATCCTCGACGAGATCGAGCAACGTCTCGCCGAGGAGGACCCTCGTCTGGTCGAGCAGGTGAGCCGAACCTCCCTCTACTCCCACGTCGCGAGCCGCATCCGCTGGTCGTCCCTCGCGTTCGTCGCGGGCTTCGTCATGCTGATGCTGTTCCCCGTCGAGTTGTGGATCGCGGCGATCGGGTTCGGCGTCATGCTCGCATCGGCGCTCGCCGTCTACCGTTACCTGAAGCAACTCACCAAGGAACAGGTGCGCGCGATGCAGCAGTCGGGGCGGTTCTCCATCGCGGCGATCCTCGCGCGCATGTCGGGACGGTTCCAGGGTCCGCAGCAGCCGACCGAGTAGTCGCGTCTTCTGCGACCGGTGTCGAACCGCGTAGTGGCGACGTGAACCTACCTGCGCACTTGCCATGCGCCTCGCGAGGGAAGTACAAATGGCATCACCTTCCCCGGGGGCGTGACCGTCGAACGCGCGTCGAGTTGTCTGGATGCGCCGACGGGACCGCGTTGGCAGGTCGAGGCAGGGCGACGAGTCGTCGGAGGGCGCGCGTTCCTATGGAGGGTTTCACCGCTCATCAAGCAACGAAGTTCACGGGCTGCACGCCCCGACAACTCCGGTACTGGGACCAGATCGGCCTCGTGGAGCCATCGGTTCAGAGCACGGGCGGACGTCCCGGGGTGGCCCGCCTGTACTCCTTCCGCGATCTCGTCGCGCTGCGCGTGGTGCGATCGCTCCTCGACAACGGGATGTCCCTCCAGCGGGTCCGCCGGGCCTGGGACTACCTGAACCGGCGGGCCCACCTGGACCGCCACCTGTCCGAGGTGCGCCTCGTGACCGACGGACAGAGCATCTTCAAGATCTGCCGGCGCGACGGGGAGGTCCTCGACGCCCTGAAGGAGGGCCAGCTCGCCTTCTTCGTGGCCATCGACGAGATCGCCACCGGCGTGGACGCGAAGGTCGGCCAGTTCCGCGAGGACCGCGAGCGGTTCGTGCGCGCTCTGCGCGAGGCGGCCGCGCACACCCAGACCGGGTCCTAGGCACGGTCGAGGAGCCGCAAGCTAGAGGCCGGGCCGGTAGATCCCCTTCACGCGGCGTACGAAGCCGACGTTCCGCCGCACATCCCGGATGGCCGTCTGGGCGGCCTGGGCGGCCTCGAGCGCCTCCTCCATCCTCGGCGGGTCGGCCGAGTACGCGGCGCGGATGGCGGTCGAGGTCAGGGTCCGGAGGTGGCCGTCCGAGAAGGCGATGTTGGCCTCGAGGCGCTCGCGGTACTCGGCGAGGGTCTCGCCCTCCGCTCGCCCGAGCCCGAGATCGGTCGCCTCGCCGTCGAAGACCCTGAACGCGGCGAGGACAAGCTGCCGTGGCTCGCGCGAACGCCGGAGCATCCGACGTCGCCAGACGGCCTTGACGAGCGGCACGAGCACCGCGAGCCCGGCCGCGAGCAGCAGCGCGATCCGCAGCAGCAGCCCGTACGGGACCCGGTAGCCGTTCTCGTCCTCGGCCGTCGGGAGCGGTACGCTGCCGAAGGATGCTCCGCGCCGCTCCTCGCGGCGCTGGTGCATCACCATGCCGAGGAGCGGGTCGATCGGTCCTCCGGTCTCGGTCGACCCCGGGCCGGTCTCGGCTCCTGCGCCACTCTCTCCGGGGTTCAGCGCGACCGGGTTCAGGTACGTGCCCGGTTCCGCCGAGATCGGGTTCGACCGTCCCGGTGTGGGCTCGAACGGGAGCCACCCGTAGCCCGGGAACCGGACCTCCACCCAGCTGTGGGCGTCGGTGGAAGCGACGGTGAACGTGTCGCCGTCCTGCTCACCCGGGCGGAACCCCACGACCACGCGGGCCGGGTAGCCGAGCTCGCGCACGAGCACGGCCATCGCCGTCGAGAACTGCTGGCAGAAGCCGACGTGTGTCTGCGTGAGGAAGGCGAGCAACGCGTCCGAGTCCGCGGTTGGCTCCACGTCCGTTGAGTACGTGAACGGCGACGAGCGGAGGCGCTGCTGGATCGCGAACACCTTCCGGTAGGGCGTCGGCTCGGCCTTGGTCCAGTGCTCGGCGATCTTCTGAACCCGCGGCGACACGTTGCCCGGCAGGAACGTGTCGTCCCCGTACTCGGACGGGGAGCCGAAGGTCACCCGGTCGAGCTCCTCAGGGGTCGGTTGCACGATCATCGAGGTCACGCGGTACTCGAGGCCCTCGTCGAGCACGTTGGCCGAGCGCGCCGCGCCGAGCTCGGCCTCGTACCTCACCCATGCGTCCGAGAGGTCGAGCGTGTCGGGCGGGTAGGCCATCGGCACCCAGCGATCGGGCAGATCGGTGAGGACGTGGTACTCCTGGGTGAGCGTCTCTCCGCTCGCGCCCTCCAGCGGGCCCGGCAGCACGCCGGAGTCGGGGACGGCAGGCGCGGTGGCGAGGGTCGGGTCCAGCAGGCTCCAGGTCTCGCCATCGAACCGATCGAGCGCGAAGAGCCGCCAGTACGCTGCGCCGGCGTCCGTGGTGACCCGGAAGAGGTCGATCTCCTCGTCACGCTCCAGCGAGCTCTTGATCGACACGAAGGGGTCGATCCGGGCGCCCGTGCCGCCGGTGCTCGACAGGTCGACGAGCGCCTCCGAGCGGAACCCCGGCAGGATCCCGGGCACGAGCAACGCCGCGAGGACCGCGAGGAGAACCACGCGCCGGGCGCTCCTAGCCGTGGCTGACGAGAGCCGTCGTTGGCGGAAGGGGGGAGCCCACAGTGGGCCCCACTGACGGATCCGCCGGATCCCATCGGCGAAGACGACGCCGAGGACCGCCACGAGGAACACGACCGCGTACAGCGGTCGCACGCCGTCCTCGAGCACGAGATCGGCGAACCCGACGAGCGCGACGGACGGCAGGATCGCGAGCAGCGGGCTCCCCGCGCGCACGGCGAGCGCGTACGCCGCGAACATGGCGGTCCACACAGCCGTGACCGATGCGAGCATCAACGGAGCGAGCGGCGGCGTCGGGGCGACCTGCACGCGCGCCTGCTGTCCGACCCACTCGAGTGAGCGACCGACCGCGCGGAGCGTCCGGACGGTCGGGAGCCCGTACCAGGCGGTCTGCGGGAACACGAGCCACGCCAGCACCACGATCAGGCCGATGGCGCTCGCGACGGTCGCGAGGAACAGCCCTCGTCGTTCCATCAACGCCGAGATCGCGACGGAGATCAGCGCGGCGGCGAGGAGCTTCCAGGTGGCGAGCTGTCCCACGAAGATCCGCCCGAACGCGAACGCGGTCGCGAAGGCGAGCGTCCCGACGGTCGCGAAGGCGATCAGGCGCTGGGAACGAGCGGCTGCGTCTTGGCCGCGTGCCATAGGTCCGCCAACCTTCCTGAGGGGGGCAAGACGACGACCTCCCATCCCGAGCGCGTCAGCGAGAGCTGAGCCTGGGAGGCCCTCGCCTCGAGCTGCGCTCGTCGGTCGGGTGGGAGGGTGTCCGGATCAGTCTGATGGATGAGCGCGGCGATCTTCGGGCCGAAGACGGCACCGGCCCGGATCAGCGACGAGAGCTCGGGGGGCGGCGGGGGCGCGCCCACGACCACGAGGGTCGCGTCGGCGGCGGCGGCCAACCGCAGGCGGGAAAGACCGGTCGACAGCGCGCGACCCGTGTCGTGGGAGACTCCCGCCAGCGTGTCGAGCAACCGCTCCTCACCGACCCGCTGGGGTGGGAGCTGGCTCGTCGCCAATTTGGTCGTGAACCCGTATCGGCAGAGCAGTACCCCGATGGACGCGGCGACAGAGATCACTTTCTCGAAGGACGGCGACTGCACCTGGCCGACCGCGCTCTCGCGTGTGTCGATGAACAGCGCGGCGGTCGAACGTCGGGTGGATTCGTCCTGACGGATCATGAGCTCACCGCTGCGAGCCACGCTCGGCCAGTGGATCCGGCGGAGGTCGTCGCCCTCGACGTAGGGGCGCATCGTGTAGAACTCGTCGCCGGTTCGGAAGAGGCTCCGGGCCATCGCGAGCCCGCTCGTCATCCCGAACGGGGAGTCCGGTCCGCCGATCAGGTCCTCCACCTGGGGCGTGACGATGAGCTCGTCGCGATCCTCGAACTCAACCGCCACCTTCGTGAGCGCGAACGGATCCGTGACATCGATCGATATCGGTCCGACCGAGTACCGGCCTCGCCGCGCTGGGGAGATCGTGTAGGTGACGTGCTGCTTGGCCTTCGCCGTGAGACCTCCGAGGACCAGGCGCGCGGAGCGACCGAGTGCCGCGGGCAGGCGGTCCTCGATCAGCAGGAACGAGGTCGGGGCCGGCGAGAGGTTCTCGATCTCGAGGTCCACCGTGATCCGCTGGCCGGGTCTGATCCGCGCCTCGGAGAGTCGGCGTCGCACACGCAGCCGCTGGCGGCTCCACCGTGCGACCAGCGCGGCCGCGAACGGCAGGACGACGACGCCGACCGCGATTATGTGCAGCGTCGGAGATCCCGTGACCCGGGCCGCGACCCACAGGCCGAGGCCGGCGGCGAACACGAGGACGCCGCGGCCGGACGGCATGGCTACGCCTTCCCGGCGACGGGCACCGTGACCTCGTGGAGGAGCTCCTGGAGCACCATCGCGGACGTCTTCCCGCCCATGACGGCGTCGGCCGTGGGGATCACGCGGTGGGCGAGCACCGGGACCGCCAGCGCCTTCAGGTCGTCGGGGATGACGTAGTCCCGCTCCTCGGCCGCCGCGATCGCGCGAGCCGCCCGCAGGAGCATGATGGATGCGCGAGGGCTCGCGCCGAGGTAGACGTCCGGGTGGTGCCGCGTCGCCTCGACGAGGTCCACGATGTAGCGACGCACCGGCGGGGACACGTGGACGACTCGCGCCTGCTCCGTCAGCTCCCGAACGGCCGGGGCGTCCGCGACGGGACCGATGTCGCCGAGGGTCGAGCGGACGCCGTGGGTCGCGAGGATCTCGACCTCCACGTCGGGGGAGGGATAGCCGATCCCCAGACGCATCATGAAGCGGTCGAGCTGCGCCTCGGGCAGCGGATAGGTGCCCTCGTGCTCGATCGGGTTCTGCGTCGCGATGACCATGAACGGGGTCCCGAGCTGATAGGTCTCGGTGTCGATCGTGACCTGGCGTTCCTCCATGCACTCGAGGAGAGCCGACTGCGTCTTCGGGCTGGCGCGGTTGATCTCGTCGCCCAGCACGATGTTGGCGAAGATCGCGCCCGGCTTGAACTCGAAGTCCCCCCGCTCCTGGTTGAACACGTTCACGCCGGTGACGTCGGTGGGGAGCAGGTCCGGCGTGAACTGGATCCGACGGAACGAACAGTCGATGGAACGTGCGATGGCCTTGGCGAGCATGGTCTTGCCGACGCCGGGCACGTCCTCGATCAGGATGTGCCCCTCGGCGATGAGCGCCGCCAGCGCCAGGCGGATCTCGTGGCGCTTGCCCTGGACGACCTTCTCGACGTTCTCCTCGATCGCGCGGAAGCGCTCGGCGAACGCCTGCCAGTCCATCGCGGGGTGGCGAGGTTCCACACTCTCCTCCGGGCTCCGGTCGTGAACGGTCATCTTATCCGCGTGTACGCAAGGGACTCCGCTCGGGGTCCTGACACATCCTGCGCCTGCGGCGCACGGAACGGCAAGCGGTCCTTCGGAGGAGATGGGAAGGCGGCGGAGTCACACCGTGAGCTGGTGGACGCCCCGCGCGGCCCCTTTTTCGCTACTTCAGGCGTCCGACTCGGGCACTGACAACCGCCGCCTTCGGTCGGGATTACAACCCCGTGATTCACCGGGTTCAAGCACCCTCGGGAAGAAAGGGACCGTGCGCTAGACTCGGCTGACCCCGATGGGACGAGCGCTCGTGCTGAACGCGTCGCACCAGCCGCTGGCAGTGGTTTCTGCCCGGCGGGCGGTTGTGCTCGTGCTGAAGGACAAGGCAGACGTGCTCGTCGCGAACGGATTGGTGTTCCGCGCCGAGCACCTGCAGCTCGAGGCGCCCTCGGTGGTTCGGCTCCGGTACTTCGTGAAGGTACCGTTCCGCGTTCAGGCACCCCTCACGCGGCGCGCCGTCTTCGCGCGCGACGGCTGGATCTGTCAGTACTGCGGCGCTCCGGCCGAGAACCTCGATCACGTTGTTCCGAAGTCTAAGGGCGGCGAACACACGTGGGAGAACGTGGTTGCCGCATGCCGGCGCTGCAACTCGCGGAAGGAGAACCGGCCGCCGGAGGATGCGGGACTGCGTCTGGCACGCCGGCCGTTCGCGCCGGCCGATGGTTTCCGTCTCTCGCTCGGGCGTCTGGAGCCCGAGTGGGAGCCGTTCCTCGCCTGATCCCCCGTTGATCCCCTGAGCATCCACCCGCGTGGCGCGCGGGGATCACGGCGGTCACAACCATTGACAACGGTTGTCAAGCGTTCACTGACGTGTGCCGATGCTCCTTGACATGGTGGAGCACTAGTGGAGAATACGTGGCACGCAGTGGAGGAGAATGGGAGGAAGCGTGGCCGAACTGCTGGGCACGCACAGCTACCAACTCGACCCAAAGGGGCGCATCAGCTTGCCCGCGAGGTTCCGTGAGGCGTTCGCCGAAGGCGCGGTCCTCACCCTCGGGCAGGATGGGTGCCTCTTCTGCTTCCCCAGGGCCGAGTGGGAGGAGCGCAGCCGGGAGATCCACGCCCTCCCCCTCTCCCATGCCGAGGCGCGTGCCTACGCCAGGATGTTCTTCGGCAAGGCCGAAGCGGTGGACCTCGATGCGCAGGGACGGCTGCTGATCCCGCAGCGGCTGCGGGGCGAGGCCGGCATCCGCAAGGAAACCGTGGTGCTCGGCGTCTTCGACCGGATGGAGATCTGGGACAAGGACGCACACGAGCGTTACGAGCAGCTGCACGGTGGCGCGTACCAGGCCGGGACACTCGAGCTGGGAGGCGACCGATGAGGGGTGGGCTCGGGAACGAGGTTCGCGAGAGCCTGTCGTTGATCGTTCTCACCGTGTCCACGATGGCCGTCTACGTCGGCCTCGGGCTCCTCGCGGCGCGGCTCCTCGGATGAGGAGCCGCTCGTGGGGGGGTCGGGGCACGAGCCGGTCATGGTGGCCGAGGTGAGGGAGCTCCTCGCCGGGCGGGGGACCGTCGTCGATATGACCCTCGGGGCTGGCGGCCACGCCGAGGCCCTCCTCGAGGCCGGCGTCGAGCGCATCGTCGGTGTCGACCGCGATCCTGACGCCGTCCGGGAGGCGACCGAGCGTCTCGCGCGATTCGGCGACCGGTTCAGCGCCGTGTCGGCCCGGTTCTCGACCATGCCCGTGGGGAACCGGGTCGACGGCGTCTTGTACGACCTCGGCGTCTCCTCGATGCAGCTCGACCGTCCCGAGCGCGGCTTCAGCTATCGCCACCCCGGGCCCCTGGACATGCGCATGGGCCCCGAGGGCGACTCGGCGATGGACCTGGTCAACTCCCTGCCGGAGACGGAGCTCGCCGACCTCATCTACCGCTACGGGGAGGAGCGTCGATCGCGGCGGGTCGCCGCCGCGATCGTGCGGGCACGGTCCCGCCAACCGATCCGGACCACCACCGAGCTCGCCCGCGTGGTCGCCGGGGCGCTGGGAGCGCGGCCGGGAGGCCCCCATCCCGCGCGCCGCACCTTCCAGGCGCTCCGCATCGCGGTCAACCGGGAGCTCGAGGAGCTCGCCGCCTCGCTCCCTCGGGCGGCGAGCTCCCTCGCTCCCGGTGGCCGCGTCGTGGTCATCTCGTACCACTCGCTCGAGGACCGCATCGTGAAGCGCTTCTTCCTCGAGGAGCCCTCGCTCGACATCCTCACGAAGAAGCCGATCCGGCCGAGCGCCGCGGAGGCCACGCGGAACCCCCGCGCCCGCAGCGCTCGGCTGCGTGCCGCCGAGCGCGGCTCCGAGACCGTCGGGGAGGACGCTGCGTGAGCGTTCCGGCTCGTGCTCCCCGACCCTCGAACCATCCCGAGGGGACCCCAGCCGGATCACCCGCCCACGGCACCGCCGGCTCCGCGGCACGGCCGGTCAGGGCCGTTCAGCGCAAGCGGCGTAGGCACCATGTGGGTTTCGCCGTGTTCGCCTCCATCGTGATCGGGGCGATGGTCCTCGGCATCGTGTCCTTGAACGCCCTGCTCGCGCAGACGTCGTTCCGGATCGACGAGTCGGAACGACGGATCGAGGCGCTCGACCGAGAGCACCTGGAGCTCGTCCGCGAGCAGGCCACACTGTCCGCCCCCGGCCGGATCGCCGCCTGGGCTCGCCGGAACGGCATGCGTCTCCCCGACGACATCCGATCCCTCCACCCGTCCGCCGATCCCGCATCGGCGCCGGCCGGGGTCGCGGACATCTCTGGTACGCCGGGAGACCGGCCGTGAGTCGGCCGCCCGTCGGCCGACTCGTCGCGCTCTTCTGCTTGATGGTCCTCGCGTTCGGTGTCATCTTCGTGCGGCTCACCGTCCTCCAGGTGAGTCAGGCCTCCGCGTACCGGTCTCGGGCACTCGACCAGCGGGTGCGGACGGTGGAGCTACCGGCGGTCCGAGGGCAGATCCTCGACCGCGCCAACGAGCCGCTCGCGCTCTCGCTCGAGGCGCGCGACATCTACGCCGACCCGCGCTACGTGGACGACCCGTGGGGGACGGCGACGCAGCTCGGTCCGTTGCTCGGACTCGACGTGCGGGACCTCGTGGGGGCCCTCTCGGAGGACACGACGTTCGTGTACGTCGCTCGGCGCGTGGATCTCGACCTGTCGGCGAGGGTGGAGGCGCTCGGGCTCCCCGGGATCGGCTTCCTCGAGGTCAGCAAGCGCTCGTACCCGGCCGGGCCCCTGGCGTCCCAGGTCCTCGGGTTCGTCGGGACGGACGGCGTGGGTCTCTCCGGGCTCGAGCTGCGGTACGAGGACCTGCTCGCGGGGGTACCGGGGGAGCGGACGCAGGAGCTCGACCCGAACGGCCAGCCGATCGCTGGCGGCGTGGATCTCGGGACGCCATCCCAGACCGGCTCGGCGCTCGTGACGACAATCGACCGGGACTTCCAGTACCAGGCTCAGGAGGCATTGGCGTCGGCGGTCGAGGCGAACCACGCCCAGGGCGGGACGGTCATCGTGATGGACCCTCGGTCCGGGGACATCCTGGCGATGGCGAGCTATCCCTGGTTCGACCCCAACGACTTCGCGGACGCCAAGCCCGGAACCTACCGGAACCTGGCGGTGACCGATGCCTTCGAGCCCGGGTCGACGAACAAGATCATCACGGCCGCGGCGGCGGTCGAAGAGCACGTGCTCCCGCTCGACCGCGCGCTCTCGGTCCCGTCACAGCTCCGGATCGAGGACTTCACGATCCACGACTCCCACCCACACCCGGTGGAGTCGATGACGCTCGGCGACATCATCGCGGAGTCGAGCAACATCGGAACCGTCCTCGTGGCGCGCCGTCTCGGCTCCGCGCGACTCGAGAGCTACCTGTCGGGGTTCGGCCTCGGTCGCACGACCGGCGTCTCGTTCCCGGGCGAGTCGCCGGGCATCATGCTGCCGCTCTACGAGTGGACGGGGACGAGCCTGGCGACGATCGCGTACGGACAAGGCATCGCCGCCACGCCGCTGCAGATGATCTCCGTCTACTCCACCATCGCGAACGACGGCCGGTGGGTCCAGCCGCGGCTGGTTCTGGGAACGCGCGACCAAGACGGGGTGTTCCGCGAAGCTTCGCCCTCGCCGACGCGCCGGGTGGTGTCGGCAAGCACCGCCCGGATCGTCCGGCAGATGCTCGCGTACGCCGTCGAGTACGGCACGGGTACGAACGCGCGGATCCGCGGCTACCAGGTGGCGGGCAAGACGGGCACCGCGCGGATCCCGTTGCCGGACCGACCCGGCTACTTCGAGAACCAGTACGTCGCCTCGTTCATCGGCTTCCTGCCCGCGGGCGATCCCGAGGTCGTCATCGCGGCGATCCTGGATCGACCGGTCACCGAGTACGGAGGCATCGCCGCCGCGCCGCTGTTCCAGCAGATCGCTCGGTACGCGATCACTCGGCTGCAGATCGCGCCCGGGTCCCGCGTCCCTCTCCCCCCTCACGTCCTGCCGCTGCCATGAGCGAACGCGCTGGGGGGAGGGGCGGCGAGGAGGCGGTAGGCTCGGTTGCCGTGACGACTTCCCCTCAGGCGCCAACCCTCGGCGAGCTCGTGGCCGACCTCCCGCTGTGGGACGTGCGCGGTGCGCTCTCCGATCGGGTCGGCAACGTCGCGTACCGCTCGGACGGGGTCGAGCCAGGCACCCTGTTCTTCTGCGTGCCCGGCGCCCGCCTCGACGGGCACGACTTCGCCGACGCGGCGATCGCCCGTGGCGCGAGGGTGCTCGTGGTCGAGCGGTGGCTCCCGGTCGAGGCGGCCCAGGTGCTCGTGCCGTCCGTCAGAGCGGCGATGGGACCGATCTCGGCCGCGTTCTTCGGTCGACCGGCGGAGCGGATGACGATGGTCGGGGTGACCGGCACCAACGGCAAGACGACGACGACCTTCCTGCTCGAGTCGATCTTCAGGGCCGCGGATCTGACCGCCGGCGTGATCGGCACGACGGGGATGCGGATCGACGGCCGGCAGGTGCCGTTCCCGCGGACGACGCCCGAGGCACCGGACCTCCAGCGCGTCCTGGCCGAGATGGCCGACGGCGGTGTCGTCGCGACGGCTATGGAGGTCTCGTCGCACGGACTGCACCAGCACCGCGTCGACGGCATCCGGTACCGGGTCGGCGTGTTCACGAACCTGTCGCAGGACCACCTCGACTACCACGAGTCGATGGAGGAGTACTTCGAGGCCAAGGCGCGCCTGTTCACTCCGGCGATGATCGATCTCGCGGTTGTGAACGGCGACGCGCCCGAAGGACGCCGGCTCCAGCGGCCGGACCTGCCGTTCGTCACGTTCGGGCTCGAGGACGGGGTCGACGTGCGGGCCACCGACGTTCGGGCCGGTCGTGAGGGCATCGCGTTCCTCGTCGGGACGCTCGAGGTGCGCTCGGCGCTGCACGGACTGTTCAACGTGGAGAACTGTCTCGCAGCGATCGCCGTGGCGCGCGCGCTCGGCATCGCCGACGAAGTGGCGGCGCAAGGGATCGCTTCTGTGACCGGCGTCCCCGGACGGGTCGAGGCGGTCGAGGCGGGACAGGACTTCCTCGTCATGGTCGACTACGCCCACACCCCGGACGGCGTCGAGAACGTGCTGCGAGCCGCCCGCCCGCTCGCGACCGAGCGGCTGATCGTCGTGCTCGGGTGCGGCGGCGATCGCGATCGCGCGAAGCGACCGCTGATGGGCAAGGCGGCGACGAGGCTCGCGGACCTCACGGTGATCACGAGCGACAACCCCCGCAGCGAGGATCCGCTCGCGATCGTCGCCGAGATCGAGCTGGGTGCGAAGGAAGGGGGCGGCGCCTACACCGTCGAGCCCGACCGGCGCGCAGCGATCCGCCTGGCCGTCTCGCAGGCGCGCTCGGGCGACGTGGTGGTCATCGCCGGCAAGGGCCACGAGACCTACCAGGAGCTCGCCACGGGCACGATCGAGTTCGACGACCGCCAGGTGGCGGCGGAGGAGATCCGCGCGAGCCTCAGAGGCGGATCGTGATCGCGCGTGCGCTCTCGGAGATCGCCCGCGCTGTCGACGGCGAGCTGAGGGGCGACGATCGTGTGGCCTCGTCCGTCGTGACCGACAGCCGTCGAGCCGAGCCCGGCTCCGTATTCGTGGCCCTGCGCGGCGAGCATGTGGACGGTCATTCGTTCGTCGACGACGCCTTCGCGCACGGGGCCGCGGCGGCGGTTGTGTCTCGCGACGGACTCGGCGGGACCGTCGTCAGGGTCGATGACACCGGGCGGGCGTTGCTCGCGCTCGCCGCGGACGAACGACGGCGCATGCCACACGCGACGGTCATCGGCGTGACTGGTGCGAACGGCAAGACCTCTACGAAGGATCTCGCGTCCGCGGTCCTGGCGACGCGGTTCCGGACGCATGCGAGCCCGGCCTCGTTCAACAACGAGATCGGTCTCCCTCTCACCCTCCTCGGTGCGCCTCCGGAGACGGAGGTGGTGATCGCCGAGATGGGAGCCCGGCGCCGCGGCGACGTGGCGATGCTGTGCGAGATCGCACGGCCGGATGTCGTCGCGGTCACGAACGTCGGCGTGGCGCACATGGAGATCTTCGGCTCGTGGGAGGCGATCATCGCCGCTTCGGCGGAACCGCTCGACGCGCTCGACGGGGACGGCATCGCCGTCCTGAACGTCGATGATCCGGTCGTGCGCGGCTTGGCGTCACGCGTTCGCGGCCGCCTCGTGCGTTTCGGCTCGTCGGAGGAAGCGGATGTCCGGGCGGAGGAGGTCGCGATCGACGAGGACGGCTGCGCGAGCTTCCTCCTCGTCGAGGGGGCTGAACGCGAGCGTGTACAGCTCGCGGTGCCGGGAGAGCACATGGTCTCGAACGCTCTCGCGGCGGCGGCGTGCGGCGTCGCGCTGGGGGTGAGCGCCTCGGAGTGCGCGGTTGCGCTGAAGGACGCTCGCATCTCCGCGTGGCGGATGGAGACGTTCACGACGCGTGAGGGCGTCCGCGTCCTGAACGATGCCTACAACGCGAACCCCGAGTCCATGGCGGCCGGGTTGAAGGCCGCGCGATGGATGGCTCGTGACGGACGGCTCGCCGCGGTCCTCGGGCACATGGCCGAGCTCGGCCCGATCTCCTTCGACGAGCACGAACGGCTCGGGGAGCTCATCGTCCGGGTCGGGGTCGAGCGGCTCATCACGGTTGGGGAGCCGGCGCGCGCGATCCTGCGCTCCGCCGTCCGAGAGGGTCAACTGCCCGAGGACGCCGCCGACTACGACGAACCGGCGCAGGCCGTCGACGACCTGCGCGCGTGGATGCGACCCGGGGACGTCGTCCTCGTCAAGGGGTCGCGGGTCGCAGGCCTCGAGCGCGTCGCGGAGGCCCTGCGGTGAGAGCGATCCTGATCGCGGCCGCCGTTGGGCTCGCGGTGACGCTGCTCGGGACGCCCCTCGCGATCCGAGCGTTCCGGCTGTGGGGCTGGGGTCAGCGGATCCGCGAGGACGGCCCGCACACGCACCTAGAGAAGATGGGCACGCCGACGATGGGCGGCGTCGTCATCGTGGCCGCGCTGCTCCTCTCGTACGTCGTGACGCGGTTCGTCCTCGGCACGATCACCGCCGCGGGGATCTCGGTGCTGCTCGCGACCGTGGGCCTCGGCGCTCTCGGGTTCGTCGACGACTTCATCAAGGTGCGCCGGCGAAGGTCGCTCGGTCTGTCGAAGACGGCCAAGATCGTCGGGCAGGGCCTCGTGGCCATCGCCTTCGCGCTCGTCGCCGTCCGGCTCGCGGATGCGTCGACCCAGCTCTCCTTCGCGCGGGAGACCGGCCTCGACCTCGATGCCCTCTTCTTCGCGTGGGCGTTCGTGATCCTCGCGGCCTCATCGAACAGCGTGAACCTCACCGACGGGCTCGACGGGCTCGCCTCCGGGTCGTCGATCCTCGTGTTCTCCGCCTATGTGTTCATCGCGTTCTGGCAGTTCCGCCACACGTGCGTGGCCGGCCCGCCGGCGGCCTGCTACCCGGTGGAGTTGAACGACGCACTCGACCTCGCCGTGATCGCGGGAGGCGCGGCTGGGGCCGTGGCGGGGTTCCTGTGGTGGAACGCGGCTCCGGCCCGGATCTTCATGGGCGACACGGGGGCGCTCGCGCTCGGTGGCCTGATGGGAGCGCTCGCGATCATGACGCAGACGGAACTGCTGCTCATCGTCCTCGGTGGGCTGTTCGTGATCGAGACCACCTCGGTGATCCTGCAGGTGATCTCGTTCCGGGGGTTCGGCAAGCGGATCTTCCGGATGTCCCCGATCCATCACCACTTCGAACTCGCCGGCTGGCCGGAGTTCACCGTGATCGTGCGGTTCTGGATCGTGGCGGGGATCACCGTGGCCCTTGGGCTCGGGCTGTTCTACTACGACTTCATCGCGCGGGGTGGACTCGGGTGAGCGGCGCGTTCGCGGGGGAGCGCTTCGTGGTCCTCGGGCTCGGGATCGCCGGTCGTGCGGCAGCCCGGATCCTCGCCGATGAGGGCGCCGCCGTCCGCGTGTCCGAGGAGCGACCCGATCCCGAGGGAGCAGACGAGCTCCGCGCCCTCGGGATCGAGGTGCTCGCCGGCGGTCACCATCCGTCCCACATCGAGGGCGCCACGGCGGTGCTCGCGAGCCCCGGCGTGCCCGAGAGCGCGCCCGTCCTGTCGTGGGCCATCGAGCGTGGGATCGAGGTCTGGAGCGAGCTGGACCTCGGCGCCCGGTTGTTCGACGGGCCGTACGTGGCGATCACCGGGACGAATGGAAAGTCCACGGCCACCGAGCTCGTCGCCGAGATGATGCGCGCCGGCGGGCTCGACGCCGTGGCCTGCGGCAACATCGGCTACCCGTTCTCGACCGCGGCGCGCGAGGGGCACGAGGCGCTCGCGGTCGAGGCATCGTCGTTCCAGCTGCGGTTCCACCACCGGGTGCGCCCGGCGGTGTCGGTCCTGCTGAACGTGGCCGCCGATCACCTGGACTGGCATGGGTCGCTCGAGGCCTACGCGGGTGCGAAGGCGCGTGTGTACGAGCTCCAGGGCGAGGGCGACGTCCACGTCGGCAACGCGGACGACCCGGCCGCGGCGGCGATCTCGCAGGGCGCGCCGTGCGAGCGCGTGTGGTTCCGGCGCGATCGCCCGGGGACCGGCGAGGTGGGGATCGAGAACGGTCAGGTGGTGTCACGGATGCGCGGCGAGACCGTCGGACTCGGGCGACCGGCGCACGATTCGGCGGGGTTCATAGCGGACGCCGCCGCCGCCGCTGCGGCCGGTCTGGCGTTCGGGCTTCCGAACCAGGCGGTCGCAGAGGGCATCCGAGCGATGGTTCCGCTCCCGCACCGAGGGGAGCAGGTCGCGCAGGCCGGAACGGTCCGGTTCCTCGACGATTCGAAGGCGACGAACGTGCACGCCGCGCTGCACGCGCTCGAGGGCAAGCGGGACGTCATCCTCATCGCCGGCGGCCTCTCGAAGGGCGTCGATCTGTCGCCTCTCGCTGCGGCCACGCCGTCGCTCGCGGGAGTGGTGGCGATCGGGGAGGCGGCCTCCGAGATCGCCTCGCTCTTCGAGGGGCGCGTCCCGGTCCGCAAGGCCGGCTCCATCGAGGAGGCGGTGCGCACCGCCTTCGCGCTCGCGCCGGAGGACGCCATCGTGCTCCTCGCGCCCGCGTGCGCGAGCTGGGACATGTTCCGCGACTACGTCGAGCGCGGGGACCGGTTCGCCGCGGCCGCGCGTGAGCTGGCCGAGGAGGTGGGCGGTGGCCAGCCGTAGCGTGCCTTCGAGCCCACGGCACCTTCGTCTGGTCGTTCCCGACGAGCGCGGGGCGGTCCGCTCGGCGACCGAGGTCTCGAGCCGCCGGACGGTCGCGCTGCTCCTCGGCTCTACCGCGTTCCTCGTGGCAGGCGGGCTCGTCATGGTGCTGTCGGCGAGCTCCGTGTCCGCCTACGCGCAGTACGGGGACAGCTTCCTGTTCTTCCAGCGTCAAGCCACGTACGCCGTCGTCGGCGTGCTCGGGCTCCTGCTCACGTCGAGGATGCGGTACCGCGCGTGGCAGCGGCTCGCCGTCCCCCTCCTCGCGATCACGATCCTCCTGCTCGCGTTCGTGCTGCATCCCACGGCGGGGGTAGCCGCGTACGGTTCCTCGCGGTGGATCTCGGTGGGTCCGGTGACGATCCAGCCCTCGGAGATCGCGAAGCTCGCGCTCGTGGTATTCGCGGCGATGATCCTGACGCTCAAGTGGGGACGGCTGCACGACGTCGCGCACCTCGCGCTGCCGCTCGCGCCCGTATGCCTCGTCGTGTTCGGCATGGTGATGCTCCAGCCGGACCTCGGGACGACCGTGATCTTGGCGGGGACCGTCTTCGTCCTGCTCTTCGTCGCCGGTGTACGACTTTGGTATCTGCTGACGACGGCGCTCGTGAGCTCAGCCGTCGGGATCGCCCTGGTCTTCAGCGCGGACTACCGGCGGGTTCGCTTCCTGTCGTTCCTGAACCCGTGGGCGGACGCGACGAACAGCGGGTACCAACTGGTGCAGTCGCTGATCGCTCTCGGCTCCGGCGGATGGATGGGCGTGGGACTGGGCGCCAGTCGCCAGAAGTGGATGTACGTGCCGAACGCACACACCGACTTCATCTTCTCGATCATCGGGGAGGAGCTGGGCCTGCTCGGCGAGCTCGCCGTGCTCGTCGCGTTCGGAGCGCTGATCTGCGGTGGTATCCGCGTTGCGATGAAGGCTCCGGACGTCTTCGGTCGATTGCTGGCCGCCGGCATCGTCTCCTGGTTGGGGATCCAGGCGCTGGTCAACCTCGGCGCCGTCACCGGATTGCTGCCGATCACGGGGGTCCCGCTGCCGTTCCTGTCGTACGGTGGGTCCTCGCTCGTCGTGTCCCTCGCGGCGGTCGGCATCCTGTTGAACATCGCCAGGGCGCCGACCGCGGTCACCGCCCGAGCGGCGAGACCCCGGGCGCGGAGGCACGCCGCGTGAGGGTGCTCGTGGCGGGCGGGGGGACGGCCGGTCACGTGTTCCCAGCGCTCGCCCTCGCCCGGCGACTGGCGGACGCGCACGGAGCCGAGGTTCGCTTCGCCGGCACGTCCTCGGGTCAAGAGGCGACCCTCGTCCCCGCGGCAGGCTTTCCGTTCGAGACGATCGACGCTCGTCCGCTGCGGCGCGAGCTGTCGCTCGAGACCGTGACGGCGCCCATCGCCGCGCTGCGCTCGGTCTCCGCATGTCGTGCACTCGTCGAGCGAGCGGACGTCG
>Ga0233416_10000206_pt1 | contig 18092 bp, 21 predicted proteins | sample Sediment_Towuti__2_FD_188638 | JGI IMG/M metagenome (GOLD analysis project Ga0233416, IMG submission 188638) | Sediment microbial communities from Lake Towuti, South Sulawesi, Indonesia - Sediment_Towuti_2014_0_MG | ecosystem: Environmental > Aquatic > Freshwater > Lake > Sediment | place... | reverse complement strand
ATGCCTTAGGACTTTTCCTTGATGTAATCCAAGGCCTTCCCGACGGTGAGAATCTTCTCGGCGTCCTCGTCCGGAATCTCGATCGCGAATTCCTCTTCGAGCGCCATCACCAGCTCGACGGTATCGAGCGAATCCGCCCCAAGGTCTTCGACAAACGACGCTTCCGGCGTCACCTCGTCTTCCTCCACACCGAGTTGCTCGGCAATAATCTTCTTCACCCGCTCCTCAACGGTTGCCATTGCAGTGCTACCCTCCTTCCCCGACGTGACTCTTTGTGCACCGCCGCATGGGGATCTGTGACGGCCGTCCTCTCGATCACAATCCCGATGTTTTACACCATCAACATCCCGCCATTGACGTGAAGTACATGGCCGGTAATATAGGCCGCGTCTTCGGACACCAGGAACCGTACGGCCGCGGCGACATCCGCCGGAGTCCCTAGGCGGCCCAACGGGATCTGCTTCCGGAGCGTCTCTTTCACATCCTCCGGCAGCCCGTGCGTCATCGCGGTATCGATGAAACCCGGCGCGACAGCATTCACCGTGACATTGCGGCTAGCATATTCCCGGCCGACCGTTTTCGTGAAGCCGATCACCGCCGCTTTAGACGCGGCGTAATTCGCCTGCCCCGCATTCCCCATCACTCCGACGATCGAGGCGATATTGACAATGCGACCATACCGCTGCCTGGTCATCGTCTGCAAGACCGCCTTTGTACAGTTGAATGTTCCGTTGAGATTGACCTGGAGCACCAGGTTCCAATCCTCTTCCCTCATCCGCAGCAACAGACCGTCTCGGGTAATCCCGGCATTGTTCACGAGGATGTCGACTTTCCCCCACGTCTTCATCACCTGGTCGACCATCGCCCTGCAATCGGAGACATCCGCCACATTCACCTTCACGTTCAAGACCTTCCGCCCGAGCTTCTCCACCGCACTCACGGTGTCCTGGGAACGTCCCAGATCAAGATCTGCCACGGCAATATCCGCCCCCGCCTGAGCCAGACTCTCGGCGATGGCCCGGCCGATTCCCTGGGCAGCTCCGGTCACGATTGCGACTCGGCCCTGTAAGGGCATCGCACTCCTTTGGGCTGACAAGCCAACAAGCTGATTGGCTGACACGTAGGGCTTGTTAGCTTGACTCTTGCAGCCTTGTCAGCCCCTCACCCGTTCAGACTTTGCAACGTGGATTCGAGCGATTTCGGATCACTCACGTTCAGCAAGGTGGCTTCCGGTACAATCCGCTTGATCAGGCCGGTTAGCACCGTGCCGGGACCGACTTCGATGAAGGTCGTCACGCCCATCTTCCACATGGTTCGGACCGAATCCTCCCATAACACGGAGGACGGTAACTGCCGGATCAAGGACGGCCGGATATCACCGGCTCGACTGATCGATCTGGCCTCGGCATTGTTGACCAGCGGGACCTTGAGATCGGACCACTGCACCGCCGTCAACTCCTCAGCCAATCGATCAGCCGCTCGCTGCATCAGCGGGGTATGAACCGGCACACTGACGGGGAGAGGAATCGCTTTCTTGCACCCCTTGGTTCTTGCCAGCTCGATGGCGTGCTCCACCGCAGCCTTCTCACCGGCAATCACGATCTGCCCCGGTGAATTGAAATTCGCGGGAGCGACAACCCCGACTCTTGAAGCGGCGCGACAGACCTCCTTTGCGACTTCAGCGGTCAGCCCCAGCAACGCCGCGACAAGGCCCGTGCCGGATGGCACGGCCTCCGACATGTACTGGCCCCGCTTCTGGACCAATCCGACGGCTTCCCGGAACGATACGCCCCCCGCAGCCACGAGGGCCGTGTATTCGCCCAAACTATGACCGGCAACCGCCCGTGGAGTCGGGGCGGCCGGCTCCAGGGTCTTCAAGGCGGCAATGCTGCTCACCAACAGCGCCGGCTGCGTGAATTCGGTGAGGTTAAGCCGTTCGGGAGGCCCTTTAAAACAGAGTACGGCGACATCGTATCCCAATACTGAGGAGGCTTCGTCATACACCTGCTTGAGCGACGGATCGGCGTCGTATAACGCGCGGCCCATCCCCACCGACTGCGAGCCTTGTCCAGGAAAAACGAGCCCGATTCCTGAAGCCATAAGGGGTTAGATATCTTAGAAATCCATCGGAATGTCAACGGGAAAAAGTTTTGGGCACGTGCTCAGCCCCAGCCCCCGGCCATCAGTCACGGATTCCCACTTCCTGGCGCTGAGCCAACCGCTCAAGGTTTCCTCCGCTACCATCGAATCAGAGCGGACGCCCATGTGAGTCCCGCCCCGAAGGCCCCGAGCATCACCAACGACCCCTCCTTGATGCGTCCGACCCGAACCGCTTCATCCAGGGCGATGGGAATCGAAGCGGCCGACGTGTTGCCGTACCGGTCGAGGTTCAGCATCACCTTTTCGGCCGGGAGCCCGAGTCGATCTATCACCGCGCTGAGAATCCGCGCATTGGCTTGATGGGGGACATACAGGTCCACATCCTCCACGCGCAGATGATTGGCCTCCAGCGTTGCCCGCGCAATTTCCTCCAGCGTCCGTACGGCCACCTTGAAGGTTTCGTGCCCCTTCATCTTGATGTACTGCATGCGTTCCGCTACGACCTTTTCGGACGGCGGCGTACGCGATCCTCCTCCCGGCACGGCGATCAGTTCGCAGAACGCCCCATCGGAACGAAGCTCGGTCGAAAGAATACCTCGTTCACCATCGGATGCGCTGAGCACCGCCGCCCCCGCTCCATCACCGAACAACACGCATGTATTGCGGTCGGTCCAGTCTGTAATCGCCGACATGACCTCTGAACCGATGACCAGCACATGGCGCATCCCGCTCCTGACGTACGCATCGGCGACGGACAGCGCATAAACAAACCCGCAGCACGCCGCCGAGAGATCGCAGGCTGCGGCCTTGGTGGCGCCAAGCTGGTGCTGCACCACACAAGCGGTCGCCGGGAGAGGATAATCGCCCGTACACGTGGCGAGCAGGATCATGTCGACCTCGGTCGCGGCGACGCCGGCCGCGGCCAACGCCCGCCGTCCCGCCTGAACCGCCAAGTCGGAGCAGGCTTCACCGGCGCCCGCGATTCGACGTTCTCGGATGCCCGTCCGCTCGCGAATCCACTCGTCCGAGGTCGCGACCATGCGCTCGAGATCCGCGTTGGTCAACACCTTCGCAGGGGCGTACGAGCCGGTTCCTACAATGCGGGCTTTCATGAATCCGGTCCTGCCGGCTGACGCGAGAGCTGTTCCTCGATGTCCCGCTGAATCAGCTCCCGTACCCGGCCTTCCGCCATACCCTTGGCCCGGCGAATCGCGTTCTTGATGGCCTTGGCGGAGGAACGGCCGTGACAAATCATCGTGTTCCCGTTGACCCCGAGCAGCGGCGCGCCGCCGAATTCGGCGTAATCGATTTTTCGCTTCAGGTTTCGCAATGGACCCGCAATCAAGGGATAGGCCAGCCGACCGAGGAGGGAACTGGAAATTTCCTTGAGCAGAAGTTTGCTGATCGTCTCCGCGACACCTTCGGAAATCTTCAAGGCGACGTTCCCGATGAAGCCGTCGCAGACCACAACGTCGGCAATTCCGCTGTACACTTCACGCCCCTCGACGTTGCCGACAAAATTTAGCGAACTCGACTTCAGCAGCTTGAAGGCCTCTTTAGTCACCTCATTCCCTTTGCTATCTTCTTCGCCGATGCTCAGTAGGCCGACACGGGGGTTCGGTTTGTTGAACAGATGCTTGCCGTATTCGTTACCCATCAGGGCAAACTGTTCGAGATCCGTGGCGCTGCAGTCGACGTTCGCGCCCACATCGAGGATGATCGCCTCGCCGGTGACGGTGGGCAAACTCGTGGCGATAGCCGGTCGTTCTACGCCCTTGGTCAGTCCCAAGACAAAGAACGACGCCACCATGCTGGCTCCTGTATTGCCTGGGCTGACGACGGCGTCGGCCTCGCCGTTTTTCACCAGTTCGGTCGCGATCCAAATCGACGAGTCCCGCTTCTTCCTGACCATTGTCGACGGTGATTCGTGCATGCCGACGACCTGTGAGGCATGACGAAGAGAAATCCGGGGATCAAGACAGCCGAGACGGTGACATTCCCGTTTCAGGAGGGTTTCATCGCCGACCAGAATGACTTCGACGTCCAGTTCCCTGACGGCCTGCAAGGCCCCCTCGATGCAGGGAACCGGCCCATGGTCGCCCCCTACCGCGTCGAGCGCGATTTTCATGCGAGATGAGGTATTCACGGGTGGAGTCGGAACAACCGGTGGAACACGCACCGCCCCTCTGGCCCTGTCGGTCCTGCCAAGCGCCTACCGTAGCGGCCCGGTTCGCACATCGCACCGCCCATCAGGCCTCGTTTCTCCCCAACCCTGTTCCCAGGATCGGCGCGAGCGTTCACGATCGCGGTCTGCGCCGCGATAACCGAGTATCCGTGGAGAATCCGCGCGGCGCAGGTCCCACATAAACGGGATGCGGCGTCGTTCGTCAGGCTTCTTCGACCTGAATGACCGCCCTGCCTTTATAGGTTCCGCAATTCAAACAGGTGCGATGCGGCAGTTTCAGCTCATGGCACTGAGGACAGACCGACATCCCCGGGGGTGTCATCCGTAACTTCTGGGTACGGCGCTTGTCGCGTCTTGCGCGGGAATGCTTATGTTTCGGGTTCGGCATGGCAACTCCTTCCTCGTGTCAGTCCCGACCACCGCCTCAGCGGTTCCCCTGGTCTTCCGGCATCTGTTTTGCGCTGCGTAGCGCATGAAACGGGTTGTTCCCTTCCTCAACGGGACAGTGACAAGGGCCCTCGTTGAGATCGTTTCCGCATCGCGCACAGAGCCCGAGGCATTGCTCGCTGCAGAGCGGATGCATCGGCGAAGCGAGAATCACCTGTTCCCGCAGCATGGGCGCCAGATCGAGATGATCGCCGGCGTAGTAGTACAGGTCGTCATTCTGCTCGTCCGGCTCCACCTCGACCGCCGTTGCCTTTTTCCCTCGTGAATCGTCCCGTCTTGCCACCGGAGGGGCCGCCTTCGTTTCGCGTTCGTAGGCCACGCGCACGGAGAATGTCATCGGGTCATCGAACTCTTTCAGGCACCGTACGCATTGTCGAATGGCCGTCCCCTCCACGACCCCGGTTACGCAGACGGTGCGCTCGATCGCACGAAGGTCCAGCCCCACCGCCAGCATTCCTCGTACGGACACACCCGTATCCGTGAGTCCCAGCTCTTCACCCGGCAACTCTCCGGATATCGAGATCCCGTCTGCCGTAATGTCCGCGACCTTGGGTGTGAGTAGGCTCATGGCGACCCCCAATTGCACGCCGATGCCCCATGCGTCGGAATAGCCCGTCACGCGAGTTATCGCTCCTCAGCAAAGCTGATGATGGCAATATGCCGGGCCCGCTTGACCGCCACCGTCAGTTCACGCTGATGGCGCATGCAATTTCCGGAAATCCGGCGCGGGACGATACGGCCGCGCTCGGTCAGGAAATTCCGGAGCAACCCAGCATCCTTGAAATCAATCGGGGCCTTGTCCAGGCAAAATCTGCAGGGCCGCCTGCGCTGAAATAGCCGGCCTCCGCCTCCACCTCGTTCACTGTCGTTTCGCTCCATTGCCGCCTCCTCACTATTCCGCGCGACTAGACTGGTCGTCCGTATCGTATCCGGGCTCATCGTGAATCGGAGGTTCTCCGCCGCCACCGCTTGCGCCGCCGTCCTGTCGTTTTGGCATAAACGTGACGGTCTGGGCCACCACCTCGTGTTTGCTGCGCTTCTGGCCGTCCTCAGTCTCCCATCGGCGTTGCTGCAGCCGTCCCTCGATGATCGCCCCGTTGCCTTTACTGAGATATTGTCCGCAATGCTCGGCCTGCCTGCCGAATACCACGATATCGACGAAACACACCTCTTCCTTCAACTCGTCACCCTGCTTGAAGCGGCGGCTGACTGCCAGACCGAAGCTCGCCACCGGAGTTCCGTTCGGCGTATACCGCAGCTCCGGATTTCGCGTCAGGTTACCGATGAGAATGACTTTGTTAAATCCGGCCACCGTCAGACTCCACGGCCGAGGCCTCCGACGAGCGTCGTGGCGCCAGTTCCTTCTCGTGATGGATGGTAAGGAACTTGATGATGTTGTCCTCTAACCGGTAGGCGCGCTCCAGCTCACCGACCGTGTGGTTGGGCGCTCGAAAGTAGAAATAGGCGTAGGTGCCCTTCCGCTCGCGTCGCACTTCGTAAGCAAGCTTCTTCTTCCCCAAATTTTCCGCCTTGATGAATTGGGCGCCAGCCTTGTCAGCCACGCCCTTCATCTTCTCGATGAGCGCGTTGGTCTCCTCGTCGGAGATGGACGGACGGATAATAAACAGAGACTCGTAGAGCTCCATGAAAGGAAACCTCCTGGACAAAGGCCCCCGAACCGGTCGGGAGCGAGGTGTAGGGCGCCTCCGAGGCGCGCGGAAGGCTGGACGGTAACACAGGCCTGAAAGGGCTGTCAACAAAGCCGGACTTGAGGCAGGATCGATCCTCGACTGGGTCCGACATGAGCCGAGGCCACACCCAACTCACGGCGCAACCGGCTCACGGAGACGCAGGAAATTGACTGCTCGATCCGCCGGATTCCTGGGCAGCCGTCAGCGCTTTCTGAGCCTGCTGCAGCAATTCGTCGGCCTGTTGGCCGTCGAGAGGGTAGACGGCAAGCCCCAGGCTCGCTGTGACCGCCACCTCCTGGCCTTTGACGGTGAAAGGCCTGGTTATCGAGGCGAGCACCCGCCTGGCCACCGTTTCCATATCCGCACGACAAGTGATCCCTTCGAGCAGGCAGGTGAATTCGTCGCCCGTGAGGCGCGCCACGGTGTCAACCTCCCGCATACACTGTTTGAGACGATCAGCGGTCTCCTTCAGCAACATATCACAACCATCGGGGCCGAGTGTTTCACCGAGAACGTTAAACCGATCCAGGCCCAACAGGACCACGCCGACTTCCTGTTTCTTCCGCTTGGCGGAAGCCAGCGCGTGCACGAGCCGATCCCGGAACAGGGCACGATTGGCGAGCGCCGTCAACGGGTCGTACTGCGCCAGATAGGACAGGTGCTGCTCGGCTTGTTTGCGATCGACGGCATGCCGGACCGATCGTACCAGCTGCTCCGCGGTCCATTGCTTCTTGAGGATGACGTCCTGAATGCCCCGCTGAATCGCTTGCCGCTCCTTCCCGACATCCTTCTGATCCGCCAGCACCACGATCGGCATTCGAGCCAATGCTGCCTGGAGGAGATCCAGCACGTCCAACCCGTGGGTATCGATCAGCTCTCCGTGGAGCAACATGGCGTCGAACGATTCGCGGTTGAGTCGGCGAAGGGCCGTGCTCAGTTTTTCCACATGGGTGACCTGAATCTCCCCCTCCCCGGCCTCGGCGAGCATGTCGCACGCCCGCCGGGCGTCGGCTTCATCCTCTTCGACGAGCAGGACCTTGATCATCAAATCGTTCCCCTCAGCGATAGCCGACCTCCGTACCCCGCTACGAATAGAAGCGTATTGTAGGGACTCGCCATTGCGGAAGATAGTAGTAGAGATACCAGTGGGACGGCGGGCTAGACGTTAAAGCGGAAATACACGATGTCGGCTTCCTTGATGACGTACTCTTTGCCTTCCAGCCGGAACAACCCTTTTTCTTTCACCTTCGCCTCCGACCCGCAGGCGAGCAGATCGTCGTAGTGGTACACCTCGGCCCTGATGAATCCCCGCTCCATGTCAGAGTGAATCTTGCCCGCGGCCTGCGGCGCCTTGGTCCCTTTCGGGATGGACCAGGCCCGGGATTCGACTTCCCCCGCCGTGAAAAAGGTGATGAGATCAAGCAGCGTATAGGCTTCGCGGACGAGGCGAACCAGACCGGATTCCGTCAGCCCCATCTCCTTGAGAAAATCGGCCCGTTCGGCCTCCGGCAGCGATGAGAGCTCCGCTTCGAGCTGGCCGCAGATCGCGACGACGCGCGCCCCGCGCTTGGCGGCAAAATCCCGAACGACCTGGACCATGGCTTGGTCCGCGTTCTTCCCTTCCGAGACGTTCGCCACAAACAGCACGGGCTTGGCGGCGAGCAACTGGCACTCGTCGAGAATCAGCCGCTCCTCCGGGGTGTAGGCGCGGTTGCCCAACCATTCACCCTTATCGAGCAGGCCGATCAGGTGTGCAAGAAAGTCGAGTTCCAACGCCGCTTTCTTGTCGCCTGCACGGACCTTCTTCTCCGTCTTTTGCTTCCGTCGTTCCAGCGTCTCGAGATCCGCCAGCATGAGCTCTGTTTCGATGGTGCCGATGTCTCGAATAGGGTTGACGCTGCCGCTCACGTGGACCACATCTCCACCTTCAAAGCAGCGGACGACGTGCATCAGTGCATCCACTTCTCGGATCTGTGACAGGAACTCATTGCCCAGCCCTTCCCCTGTGCTGGCTCCTTCGACCAAGCCGGCGATGTCCCGTACCTCCAATGTGCTCAGTGTTTTTTTCTTCGATTCAAAAATCTCGACGAGCCGATCCACGCGCGGGTCCGGTACCTGGGCAATGCCGACGTTGGTCTCCACCGTCGAGAACGGATAGTTGGCCGCCACCGCCCCCGCGCCCACGAGAGCATTGAAGACCGTCGTCTTCCCGACGTTCGGCAGCCCGATCATGCCGCAACAGAGTCCCATTCTTCTTCCTTACCCTTCTTACATCCTTTCACAAGAGGGCAGCTAGGCTGACCTAACATGCGCGCATCCACCGAGCACCGCCCTAAACTTTGCAATTCGATTTGTTCCCGCGTGCGCCGTGGGCGAGCAATAGGTTAGCCTGGCTGCCCTTCTTCATCCACTCGTTCGCGGACATTGAACTCATTCATGGCTGCCGACGGCCCGCGGTGGACGAGACATTCCAACGCGGCAACCGCGCGATCCAGGCACGGGGTCAACACGTCGAGTTCCTGCTCCGTGAACGACTCCAGCACATAGTCGGCGGGATCCTGATTCGGCGCAGGCCGGCCAATTCCAATCTTGACCCGGACGAATTGCGACGTACCGAGCGCCTCCACCACCGACTTGATTCCGTTGTGCCCCCCGTGCCCTCCACCCGCTTTGATCCGTAGCCGGCCGGGCTCGAGATCAAGATCGTCGTGAACGACGATGAGATCGTCAGGCGTAAGCGTGAGATCGCGCAGAAGGCCTTTCAGGGGGGGGCCGCTGGCATTCATCCAGTCCAGCAGGCCGACCAGTTCGATCAGCTCCGAACCGAGCCGCCCGGAACCTCGCTGAGTTGTGCCGTAGGGAATGAGGCGGATGGACCATTGAGCGGCAGCCCGCTCGACAACCCACATGCCGACGTTATGTCGGGTCTGGGCGTAGGCTTTGCCGGGATTGCCCAGTCCTACGATGAGATGCACCGCTATTTCTTCTTCTCGGCTTCCTTCTTCTCAACCTTTGGAGCTTCCTTGCCGGCTTCTTTCTTCTCGCCCGGCTTGGCTTCAGTGACGGGCGGCGCGGCGCCCGCTTTGGCCGGTTCGACACCCGCCGCACCTTCAGCAGCGACCGCCGCTTCCTTGCCCTTGGCCATGACTTCGGGTTCGGCCGCCGGTCCAGCCGCGCTCGTCAACAGCGCTTCAAGCTTGGCGTCCGACATCGGTGCCGCCACACTGATGACCATCTGGTCGGGATCGTCCAAGAAACGGACTCCTTCCCGCGTTACCACTTCTTTCACGTGGATCCCGTCGCCGATGTTCAAGGCTGATGCGTCGACCTCAACATGGTCGGGCAGGGCGGCTGGCAGACATTCGACGAGCAGCTCACGCATATTGTGGTGCAGCACGCCGCCCTCCTTGACGCCGGCTGGCATCCCGCCGACCACCTGGATGGGCACCTTGACCCGGATCGGCTTGCTCATGGAGACTTCAAACAGGTCCGCATGCAAGAGGGCACCGCTCACCGGATCGAGTTGATAATCGCGCAGGAGGGCCGTGCGGTTCGGCTTGGACTTCGCTCCGGTCACGGTCAGCGAAATCAAGGCCGTGCTTCCCGTGTGGGATTTGAGAATCTTGATCAACCCCTCGGGATGCACGGTTAACAGCAAACATTCACCTTGGCCATAGAGCACCGCCGGAACCTGTCCTGCCCGTCGCATGGAGCGCGCGGCGCCCTTGCCCGCCTGTGTCCTCACCGTCGCTGATAAATCAAACTTCATGATACTCCTCCGTCCCTCCTGCCTGCGGCAGGCGGCCCCTATGGATGGCGGCTTAGGCAAATAATGAACTGACTGACTCGTCCTCGTGAATGCGTCGGATCGCTTCGCCCAGGAGTGGCGCCACGGATAATTGATGCAACTTCGTGCACACCTGTTCTTTCCCTCTCAAGGGTATGGTGTTCGTGACCACCACCTGCGAGATGCATGAGCTCTGTAGCCGATCGAGCGCGGGGCCGGATAAGACGGCATGGGTGCACGCCGTCCAAACTTCGCGCGCCCCTTGATCGGCACAGGCCTGGGCTCCCTGGACGATCGTCCCCGCGGTATCGATCATGTCATCCAGTAACAAGACGCTCTTGTCCTCTACATCGCCGATGATGTTCATGATCTGCGCCTGGTTCGGGCCTTCACGCCGCTTGTCGATGATCGCCAGGTTGGCCTGCAGCCGCTTGGCAAATGCCCGGGCTCGTTCCACACCGCCGGCGTCCGGCGACACCACGACCACGTCAGTAAGTTTTTTCTTCGTGATGTAGTCGAGCAGGACAGGAAGGGCGTACAGATGATCCACTGGCACATTGAAAAACCCCTGGATTTGTCCGGCGTGGAGATCCATCGTCAGTACGCGGTCGGCTCCGGCGGTGGTAATCAAATCGGCGACCAGCTTCGCGGTAATGGGCACGCGCGGCTGATCCTTGCGGTCCTGACGGGCATAGCCGAAATACGGGATGACCGCGGTGATGCGGTTGGCCGAGGAACGCTTCAGCGCATCGATGATGATCAGCAGCTCCATCAATGAATCGTTCACCGGCTGGCAACAGGACTGCACGACGAACACGTCTGCGCCGCGCACGTTCTCGTCGATCTTGACCCGAATCTCTCCGTCGCTGAACGAGGCCACCGTCGCCTCACCCAGCTTCTGCCCCAGAAAAGCAGAAATCTCATGTGCGAGCGCAGGATTCGCGTTGCCAGAGAAAATTTTCAATTCTCTGTTCATCGGATGTTCTCGATCCGTCCTATCGTCTGTCTGGAAACCGATGAATTCTCTCGCGGTTCGACTGCGGGGAGCGTCGGCGGACTCTTCTAACCCATGCCTCGCTCGTTCGCTGTACACTGCTGAGGAAGCCAACTAAGAGACTGAACTTTAACGGAAATCTTACGCGCTTGTCAACCGAACGACACGGCACACGACCTGGACGCTAGATTTCTTGCGAGGGCAGGATCTGTGAATCAGCACCGGCAGCAACCGCGAAGACCCTCAGCTCAGGTCTCGCCCGAAAATGGGCCAGCACCCGATGGGCGTCGGCCTCGCCGCGAAACAGGCCGAAGACCGTCGCCCCGCTCCCCGACAGCAGGGCCGCCTCTGCACCCTGATCCAGGAGGCCGTGCTTAATCTCACGCAGATCCGGATGGGCCCTGAACACCGGAGTTTCGAAATCATTTTCGGCCACCCCAAGCACCCGTTCCCACGAAAGCTGAGGTTCTCGCGCCAATGCCATGTGCGTCTCGGCAAGGGGCCGTACGCCGGTTCGACTTGAGGACAGCTCATGATAGGCCCACTTGGTTTCAACTGAATATCCGGGATTCACGAGGACTACCCATCGACTGCCCGTAATCCGAACCGGAGTCACTTTTTCGCCCCGGCCGGCCACCGTGGCTGACGGAGCGAAGAAAAAGAAGGGAACATCGCTGCCAAGTGCCTGGCCAACTTGAGCCATGTCCGCCGCTGACCAACCCAACATCAGTAGCCGATTCAACCCGATGATCGTCGCCGCCGCATCGCTGCTTCCTCCGCCTAACCCTGCCCCCATGGGTATCCGCTTGCTCAGAGCAATGTCCAGCCCGACGCGTTGGCCACTGCGCTGCAGCACTTCCGCCACGGCCCGGTAGACAAGGTTCGTCTGATCGGTGCTCAACGAGCGGTCATCACACTTCAGCGTGATGATCGGAGGGCCTGGACTGAGGCGGAGGGCGATTTCGTCTTCCAGCCCCACGGTCTGCATCAACGACCAGAGATTGTGGAACCCGTCGGCACGACGGTCGAGTATCCGGAGCACGAGGTTGATCTTGGCGGGGGCGAGAACGGTAACCGATGCAGCTGGCGGGTAATCGGATGCTGATGAACTCCTAGTCACGGCCTCCTTTTATAGCATACTTCTCCAACCGGTAGCGGAACGACCTCGTGTTCAGTCGGAGCAGGCGGGCGGCCTTCTTCTTGACCCATTTCGACCGCTCAAGCGCCTTGAGCAACAGGTCCTTCTCGATCCCGTTGATGAGTCCCTCGAGGTCCAGCCCGTCGTCGGTCAAGTCCAGCGGTGCCCCCTGCGGCTGCGGCGCCGCTACCGATCGATGCAGCCACCCGCGCACATCCGCATCGGTGACGGTGCTCTCCGTCGAGAACGCGACGACGCGCTCGATTAAGTTCTCCAGTTCGCGAACGTTCCCCCGCCATTCATGGTCCATGAGCACGTGCATGGCTTCGGAGTTCAACTGCGGCATGAGCTTCCCGCTTTCCCTCGCAAACCGCTCCAGAAAGTGGTTCACCAACAACGGAATGTCGCCGGTGCGGAGCCGCAGCGGAGGGAGTCGGATCGGGATGACATCCAGACGATAATAGAGGTCTTCGCGGAACGACCCATCCGCCACCGACTTCTCGAGTTCCTTGTTCGTTGCAGCAATGATACGCACATCGACCTTGATATCCTGGTTGCCGCCGACTCGCCGGAATTCTCGCTCTTGAATGACACGCAAGAGTTTGACCTGGATCGACGGGGTCGTATCGCCGATTTCGTCGAGAAAGATGGTCCCGCCGTTGGCCACCTCGAACAACCCCGCCTTATTCGAGATCGCGCCGGTGAAGGACCCCTTCATGTGCCCGAACAGCTCGCTCTCCAGCAGCGTTTCGGGAACAGCGCTGCAGTTCACGGCCACAAATGGCATGGAACTTCGGGCACTGTTATAGTGGATCGCGCGCGCGACCAGCTCCTTCCCCGTGCCGCTTTCTCCGCAGATCAGAACATTGCTCTTGGAATCAGCGACCTTACGCACGACCTCGAAGACCTTCTGCATCGCCTCGCTCTGGCCTACCAGCTGCGCGAATGACGATTGGCTCGCCATCTCCCGTTTCAAAAGTATGTTTTCGGTCGTGAGACGCCGCTTTTCGAGCGCATTGCGGACGATCAGCTGCACCTCGTCGACCTGGAAGGGCTTCGTCAGATAGTCATAGGCGCCTTGTTTCATCGCCTCGACGGCTGAATCGGCTGTTGCGAACGCCGTGATGATCAGCACGACCGTCTCCGGGGAGGCGGACTTCACCGCTTTGAGCACCTCCATGCCATCCACTTTCGGCATCCGTAAATCGGTGATGACCAGATCGAAGATCTCTTTGTTCACATATTCGATGGCTTCCTCGCCATCGGCGACACTCGTGACGGCATACCCCGCCCGCTTGAGCATGATGCTCAACACGTCCCGCAAGCTTTGTTCATCATCGACGACTAGGATCTTTTCCACGGTTCCCTACCTTCGTGCCACAGTCTGACTCCGGCCTCCACCGAACGGGGTAAGCAGACGACAAATCGTGAGCCCTGGCCCTCCCGGCTGTCCACCTTGATCCAGCCGCCATGAAGATCGACGATGCGATGCACGGCAGCCAATCCCAGCCCGGATCCGTGTTTTTTCGTGGTAAAGAAGGGCAAGAAAATCTTGTCCAGGTTCTTCTTGGGGATGCCCTCACCCGTGTCCTGAAACGAGATCTCGACGACATCCGCCTTGCGCCCGCTGATGTCGATCTTGCGAGAACCCGTTGTAATCGTGAGTTGGCCGCCTTTCGGCATGGCGTCAAAGGCGTTGGTCGCCAGATTCCAAAAGACTTGTTTCATCTGGTCTTGATCCACTTGGCCGGGCAGCGCACCGGCGGCCGGAGCGGTCACGATCTTGATGTTCGTCCTCTTCCGTGCTTCATGTTGTACTAGATCAAGTGTCTCGGCAAGGACTTTGTTCAAATCGAACTCCGCCAAATTGAGCGCCGGCGGCCGGGCATACTGGAGAAATTCCGTGATAATGGTATCCAGCCTGGTGGCCTCACGAACCGCGATATCCATCAGCCGCTGGCTGGTCTCATCCGCATGGAGATCCTTGCGAAGCATCTGCATCGCGCCGGCGAGCGCCCCGAGCGGATTCCGGATTTCGTGCGCCATCCCAGCCGACATCTCACCCAGGCTGGCCAACCATTCCTTTCGCCGCATTTCTTCTTCCAAGTCTCGGATCTGCGTGAGGTCCTTGAACACCCCGACCAACCCCGTCTCTTTCCCCTGTTCCTGCAACGGGGCGAGCGTCATGCCGAGGATGAGCCGATTGCCGTCGGCCCGTTTGCATTCGACTTCCACGCGCAGGTTGGCGGTAGCATCCAACATCCGTTCGTCATCCTGTTGGCTGGGATGCCAATTGAAGACCTCCCGCCAGGGACGGCCCTGCACCTGCTCAAGACTGTATCCTGTCGCTTCCTGCGCTGCGGGATTGAACGAAGTCACGCATCCTTTCTCGTCCGTCGTAAAGACACCGCTGCTGATGCTGTGGACGATGTTTTCATGGAAGGCCCGGAGGCGGCTCAGCCCTTGCTCTTTTTCACGAAGCGACTCGTCCGCGCGCTGGAGCTGATCGGCGAGAGCCCCGCTCAAGAAGCCCACAGCCAGAAACGCCAGGCTGTAGACGCCGAACGCCTGCATCGTTTCCGCCGCGCTGAGACGCGCGGGCGGCAGCCACCTCCATACTTCCGCGAGGCCGTAGAGTTGCGCGTTGGTAAGCATGCCGAACAGGATGATGCATAGATTGGCGGTCAGGAGGCCGACACGACGACGCGGCACAATGCTCGCCACCGTCACACTCACGACGTAGAGCACGGCAAACGGGCTTTCAATGCCCCCCGTCCTCGCGATCAACACGGTCTCGAGCAGGAAATCGACGGCCACCTGCACCCAAGCGAACTGTACATAGGCTTCCGGGCTGACGAGCTTTCGAATCACGAGCCCATAGACGACCGTGACCGCATAGGTAAAGACGATCAGGGCATAGAAGGTTTCAACCCGTTCGCCCTTGGTCACCTGGAATGTGAGGGACAAGCCCAGCAGAAGGGTCACCACGAGAACGCGGATTCCCATCAACCAGTAGATTCTCGCCCTAATGTCACGCATGGCATTCACTTTCGCGGGGGAGTCCCCTCGCCGTCCTAACCCCGCGGATGGCGCACTGACCGTGTCAACCAACGTGATGGAGGGAAATGGGTCGTGTGGTTGTCGGAACTGCGCAGGGGACCAGGCTGAGAAGGGACCGGGCTTCTCACCTGATCCGCATCGAGACCTGAGGGCATATACACACGCGCGATCGTTTAGCCGATCGCGGAGGCCATGGTGAAAATCGGCAGATACATGGCCACGACGATAAACCCGACCGTCACTCCCAGGAACACCATCATCATCGGCTCGAGGAGCGCAGTGAGGTTCGTCACGGCCTGGTCGACTTCGTCCTCGTAGAAATCCGCGATCTTTCCTAACATGCTATCAAGCGCGCCCGTCGACTCACCGACGGCGATCATATGCGTCACCATCTTAGGAAAGGTTCCGCTCTTGGCAAGCGGGTCGGAAATCGTTTTCCCTCCGCTGATGCTGACCTTCGCGTCCAGCAACGCGCCTTCCACGACCTTGTTCCCCGATGTCTTCGCGCAGATTGTCAGCGCGTCCAGCAGCGGCACGCCGCTGGCCAGGAGGGTTCCCAGAGTCCGCGTGAACTTGGCCACCGACGCTTTCCTGATCAAATCTCCGAAGACCGGCAATTTGAGCAGCAGCTTATCGATCGCGAGTCTTCCCTTAGGAGTTGCATAGTACTTCTTGATGCCGACCACGGTGCCGATGATGACCCCAATAATTATGTACCAATATGCTTGAGCAAAATTGCTCATGTCGATCACGAGTTGGGTGGGTCCTGGGAGCGCCATCTTCCCGCCGGACATTTCCTTGAACATCTTTTCGAACACGGGAATGACCCAGATCATGAGCACAGTGATGACGATCGCGGCAATACCGACGATGGCGGCGGGGTAGACCATGGCGCTCTTGATCTGTCCCTTCAGCTTCATCGCCTTCTCGATGTGCTTGGAAAGACGACCGAGGATCGTGTCCAGCAAGCCGCCGACTTCTCCAGCATGAACCATGTTGACGTATAAGTCGTCGAAAATCTTCGGGTGCTTGCGAAGCGCGTCCGAGAAGGTTGAGCCTCCTTCGACCTGCACCTTTATGTCGCTCACGGCCTTTCTCAACGCCGCGTTTTCCGACTGGGTTGACAGAATCTCCAGACACTGGATTAACGGCAGGCCTGCGTTGATCATCGTCCCGAATTGACGGGTGAAGACAACGAGATCCTTCTCGCTGACCCCTGAACCGAAGGAAAACGAGAAGCCTTGCTTGGCGGCCTTCTCCTCCAAACTCGTGACCACGACGCTTTGCTTACGCAACTGCTCGACCGCTTCGTCTCGCGACTTTGCGACGAGCTCTCCCTTCTTGACCGATCCCGACTTACTTCGTCCGACGAATGCAAAGGTGGCCATAGGTCTTCCCGCGTTATTCCGGCTCCACGAGCCGTTTGTGAGAGGAGGATGCGGCTACGACGTGAGTCTACTGGGGGGTCGAAAACCTGTCAAAACAATTGCATTTTTCGTCCAACAGGCGGCCAGTGACCGGCGTGGGAAGGCAGGACTCAATTCTGCGAAGGGAGAGTATTGGTATTCCTATAGCCTCGGTACAAATAGTGCACTCCGGAGGCGAGGGTGAACCCAACCATGGTCACAAGAAGCGGCGTGAGCACGGAAAGTTCCAGCCCGCGCCAGGTCAGGAGCACCACCAGGAGCACATATCCCAATTGCAGGAGCGTCGTCCCTTTCCCCAGAAACGTTGGGGTCACGTCAATCGGAGTACTGGTCACATGCGCGACCGCGGTACCGAGCAAAAGAATCACGTCGCGACTGACGACGAGGATGACCAGCCACGACGGCACGAGGTGCAGCATTGACAACGAAATGAACCCGGAGGTTAGAAGCATCTTGTCGGCAAGTGGATCCAGGAATGTTCCCAGCTTGGTTCGCTGGTTCAATCGACGCGCGAGGGGACCATCGATCGCATCTGTAAGGCCGGCCGCCAGGAGGGCCGCAAACGCGTATCCAAACTCACCGTAGGTCATGAAGCCGATATAGACGGGGACCAGCAGGATACGGAGCAGGGTCAGACTGTTCGGAATGTTCATGGATGTGGAGGAGGAACAGAACCTCCGTGCTGGTAAAGACACGCATAATAGTAATCGTTGCCGATCCTTGTCAAACGCGGTTGCACTCACCACAGAAGGCCCCTATAATTTGTTCCTGCGTCGCGCGAAAGACACGCTGGAGGAGTGAATGAGCACATCATTGCCGCTGATGTTCAAGAAGGAAGGGCTGATCGAAAAGCACCAAATCGAAGGAGTGGACCCAACCGACCGGTATTTCAATCGCGCGGTCCTCGTCAATCGGACCACATCTGGATACTCGGCCAAGACGACCTACGAAGCCCTCTCTGTCGAGAGCGGATCGCATTCCACTATCATCGCCGCGGTGAAGGAACTGGTTGAGAAGCTTCAGGATTTGGGGTTCACCAGGCTACGTACGCGGACGAACTTCAAAGGATCGAGGTACCTCGCTGAAAAGGAAACCTGGATCGACTACGCCGACCGCCCCTAACCTGTGCCGACGAATTCCTGATACACCAGGTCGTGAATCACGGGTCGGAACTCCCGAATGCCGTCATTCGTGCTCGTGGGATGCACGCGGTTTGAGAGCAGCACGACCTCCAGTTCCCGATCAGGATCGATCCAGACCGAG
>Ga0233416_10000205_pt1 | contig 18102 bp, 17 predicted proteins | sample Sediment_Towuti__2_FD_188638 | JGI IMG/M metagenome (GOLD analysis project Ga0233416, IMG submission 188638) | Sediment microbial communities from Lake Towuti, South Sulawesi, Indonesia - Sediment_Towuti_2014_0_MG | ecosystem: Environmental > Aquatic > Freshwater > Lake > Sediment | place... | reverse complement strand
GTGCCGGCGTAATCCGCTCGCCCGTTGCGCGCAGCGCGGCCTGTGCCCGCTCGCTCATCGCCCCTCCTCGACGACAAGCGGCGGATTCTATCGGCGCGTGCGGGCACCTGCAACCGAGTTGCAACGCTGATGCCGCAGCGCGGCATCCCGGCGGCTAGCGCCGCTCGAGGAGGAGGCCCTTCAGGTACTCGCCCTCCGGGAACGCCAGCGTGACCGGATGGTCGTCGTCCGCGTGGAGACGCTCGAGGAGCTGCACGTCGACGCCCGCGTCGCTGGCGGCCCCCGCGACGATCTTCTGGAAGAGCTCCGGCGACACGCCGCCCGAGCACGAGAAGGTCACGAGCCGCCCCGCGGGGCGCAGCAGCTTCAGGGCGAGCAGGTTGATGTCCTTGTATGCGCGCCCAGCCCGCTGGGCGTGCGCAGCAGTGGGCGCGAACTTCGGCGGGTCGAGCACGACGAGATCGAAGGCGCGACCCGCGTCGCGGAGCTTGCGCAGCGCCGCGAACGCGTCCGCCTCGAGCCACTGCGAGCGCGCGTCCTCCAGCGCGTTCAGGCGGGCGTTCTCGCGCGCGAGCTCGAGCGCGGGCGCCGAGCTGTCGAGCGAAAGGGCAGACCGCGCGCCGCCGGTCAGCGCATCGAGGGTGAATCCCCCCGAGTAGCAGAAGCAGTTGAGCACATCGCGCCCGCCGGCGAGCGCCCGGACCAGGCCGCGGTTCGCACGCTGGTCGAGATAGAAGCCGCTCTTCTGGCCCCGCGCGACGTCGACCCGGTAGCGCAGACCGTGCTCGGCGATCGTGACCGCCGGCCCGGGGAGTTCACCCCGGAGTGGGCCGGCGCGAGGCGGCAGGCCTTCGAGGCTGCGGACGTCGAGATCGGAGCGCTCGTACGCCACCCGGCAGCCGGTTTCGGCGAGCACCGCGTCGACGAGCACCTCGCGCCAGCGCTCCGCCCCGGCGGCACTCACCTGAAGCACCACGACGTCGGCGTAGCGGTCGCAGATGAGCCCGGGGATGCCGTCGGCTTCGCCGTGCACGAGCCGGACGGCATCGGTCGTCGCCACGAGGCGATGACGGCGCGCGGTCGCCGCGGCGATGCGAGCGTGCAGGAAGGCCTCATCGATCCGGTCGCCCTCGTCCCAGCTCCACACCCGCGCGCGGATCTGCGAGTGCGGGCTGTAGGCCGCCCAGGCGAGGAACGCGCCGTCTGCCGCGCGCACCGCGACTGTCTGGCCGGCATCCGGATTCCCCGACACCCGGTCAACGGCGCCGGAGAAGACCCAGGGGTGCCGGCGAACGAGGGATTTCTCGCGCCCGGGCCTGAGCACCAGCGCCGCGCCGGCGCTGGAACGCGATCCGGAGCGCGTCACACGACGCCGCCGAACCCCAGCAGCGCGCCGAACGCGATCAGCCATAGCGGGTGCACCCTGGTCAGCACGACGACGAACGCGACGAACGCGGTGAGCGCGTACGCGGCGAGGTTCTGGTCGGCAGCGCGGGTGAGAAGATAGGCCGCGCCGGCCATGAGGCCGATCGTCACCGGCGCGAGCCCGCGCTGGATCGCCTTGCGCCAGCGCGCGTCGCGGAAGCGCTCCCACGCCGCCGCGACGGCGTAGGTCAGGAGGCTCGACGGGGTGATCATCGCCACCGTCGCGACCGCCGCGCCGGCGAGACCGGCGACCTGCCAGCCGATGAGGCTCACCACCAGCACGTTGGGTCCGGGTGCGGCCTGGGCGAGCGCGAAGAGGCTCGCGAACGTCGACGCGCTCATCCACCCGTGGTTGTCGACGACCATGCGCTGCATCTCGGGCAGCACCGGGACGGCGCCGCCGACCGCGATCAGCGAGAGGAGCGCGAAGTCGGCGGCCAGCTGCCCGAGCACGCCGTCGGTCACCTGACCCTCCGCCAGGCGAGCAGCACCGAGACGGGCGCGAGCACCGCCAGCACGGTGAAGAGCGGCAGCCGCAGAAGCCCGATCCCCGCGAACGCCGCCGCCGCGACGATCACCGCCGTCCAGCGGGTGATGCCCGCGCGCGCCATCTTGACTGCCATGGCGACCACCAGCCCGGCCGCCGCGCTGGCGATGCCGCGGAACGCGGCCGCGACGTCGGGGAGATGGCCGTAGGTCGTGTACAGCGCGCCGAGCACGATCACGATCGCGAACGGCGCGATCATCAGCCCGGCGAGGGCCGCGAGCGCGCCGCGCGCGCCGACGAACCGTGCGCCCACGGCGACCGCGACGTTCACGATGTTCGGTCCCGGCAGGAACTGGCAGAGGCTGACCACGTCGGTGAACTCGTCGGCGGTGAGCCAGCGCCGCTCCTCGACGAGCAGGCGCCGCGCCCACGGCATCACCCCGCCGAACCCCGACACGCCGATGCCGAGAAAGCCGGTGAAGAGCGCGCGCGGGGTCGGTGGCTGCGTGGACCGGTTCATGCCGTCGAACCCCGGCGTTCAGCGCTTCTTCTTCGCGCGGGGGTGGGCGGCGTCGTAGACCTTCGCGAGGTGCTGGAAGTCGAGATGCGTGTACACCTGGGTCGTCGCGATGCTCGCGTGGCCGAGCATCTCCTGCACCGCGCGCAGGTCGCCCGAGGACTGGAGGACGTGCGATGCGAAGGAGTGGCGCAGCATGTGCGGATGCACGTGCCGGCCGAGTCCGGCGGCGAGCGCCCAGCGGGCGAGCCGCTGCCGGACCACGCCGGGATTCATGCGCTCGCCCCGCGCGCCCACGAACAGCGCCTGCTCGCGGGGACGAGCGAGCCCGGGGCGTGCGTCGAGCCACGCCCGCAGCGCCGCGCGCGCCTTGGCGCCCACCGGAACGGCGCGCGTCCTTCCGCCCTTGCCCGTCACCGCGATCTCGCCGTCGCGGACCATCGAGCGGGCCTGCGCGAGCTCCAGCCCGACCAGCTCGGCGAGCCGCAGGCCCGACGAGTAGCACAATTCGAAGAGCGCCTTGTCGCGCGCCTCGAGCGCGCCGCGCGGTGCGCGGTCGAGCAGCGCCTGCGCCTCGTCGGGCGCGAGCGCCTTCGGCAGCGTCTTGGCGACCCGCGGCGCGCGCACGCCGGCGCACGGGTTCGCTGCGAGCCCGCGATGCCGGGCGAGCCAGCGGAAGAGTCCGCGCCACGACGAGAGGGTGCGCGCGATCGTGCGTCCGTCGAGACCGCGGGCGCGCAGCTGCGCGACCGCGCGCCGGATCTGATGGGGTTGCATGGCCTCGGGGGCGACGCCGGGGACGAGCCGCGCGAGCTCGGCGAGACCGCGCGCGTACGTCTCACGCGTCGCCCCGGCGAGCCGGCGTTCGACGGTCAGGTGATCGAGATAGGCGGCGACCGAGTCGGTATCGGAGTCGCCAGCCATCGCGGCGTCAGACGAAGCGCAGCAGGGCCGCGCCGACCATTTCGCCGATCCGCTTGAGATACAGCGTCCCCATCTCGGGGTAGAAGCGCAGCAGGTCCTCGCTCGCGAGCGCGAGCATGCCGAAGGTCTCGTCGAGCTCGCGCAGCGGCATGAACGCGACCGAGCGGATGCGGGGGCTCGCCTCGCCGAACCAGCCGGCGGCCTCGAAGTTCGCGTTCGGACCGCAGAACGGCGCGTCGAGCTTCGCCGCGAAGTCGCGCAGCTCGTCGCTGACCGGCTCGAACTCGGCTTCGGCGCCCGCGCCGCGCCACAGCCGCAGCGCCGCGTGCGGGATGGTGAAGTCCTCGCGCAGGTTGTAGTAGAGCTCGTGCAGGCCGGTCGGGAGGGTGCGCGAGGACAGCAGCACCACGGCGAGGCGGTGCACCTTCTCGCTGATGACGTCGTTCTCCTCGCCGAACTGGATGAGCTCGGCGAGCTTCGCCTCGAGCGCCTTCACCTTCTCCCGGAGCATGCCGACCTGGCGGTCGGAGAGCGGGATCGCGGGGCCACCGCGCGGGTGCGGCACGTGGATGCTCGAGAGCAGGTCCGCGTGGTCTTCGAAGAAGACCGGGTTCTCCTGCAGGTAGCGGGCGACCTCGTCAGGCTTGAGTGCGCTCAATCTCGATCTCTCCCTCGAACACCGTCTCGGCGGGCCCGGTCATGTAGACGGCATTGTCCGCGCCAGCCCAAGCGATCGTCAATTCCCCGCCGCTTGTCGCCACGGTCACCGGCGAGTCGAGGAGCCCGAGGCGGATGCCGGCGACGACCGCGGCGCAGGCTCCGGTTCCGCACGCGAGCGTCTCGCCGGCGCCGCGCTCGTAGACCCGCAGCGCGATGCGGCGGCGGTCGAGCACTTCCATGTAGCCGGCGTTGACCCGCTGCGGGAAGCGCGCATGGCTCTCGATCAGCGGCCCCTGCGTCGCGACCGGCGCGAGCTCGATGTCCTTCACGAGCTGCACGGCGTGCGGGTTGCCGATCGACACGACGACGATATGGGCGGTGCGGCCGTAGACGTCGAGCGGCCAGACATCCATGCGCCGCGCCCCCGCGGCGAGCGGCGAGGTGGCGGGCAGCTCGCGCACCGGCGCGAGCCCGGTCGCGTCGAACGGGATCGCGGCCGGATCGAAGCGCGGGGCGCCCATGTCCACCGTCACCCGGCCGTCCGCTTCGAGCCGCGGCTGGATCACGCCCGACAGCGTCTCGACTCGGATCTCCCGCTTGTCGGTCAACCCCCGCTCCCGCACGAAGCGCACGAAGCACCGCGCGCCGTTGCCGCACTGCTCGACCTCGCCGCCGTCGGCGTTGAAGATGCGATAGCCGAAGTCGACGCCGGGCGAGATCGCCCGCTCGACGACGAGGATCTGGTCGGCGCCGATGCCGAAATGCCGGTCGGCGAGGCGGCGCAGCATCCCCGGCGAGAGCTCGAGGTGCTGGCTGATGCCGTCGAGCACGATGAAATCGTTGCCCACGCCCTGCATCTTGGTGAACTTCAGCTTCACCGCCGCGCTCCGGGCGTGAAACGCGCGGCGGAGGGGCCGGCGTTGCTCATTTCCCCTGATCCCGGATGCGGTGCGAGATCGCGAGCGCGAGCTCGAGCGCGCGCCGTGCGTCGCGGCCGGTCGCCGCCGGCTGGTCGCGACCACGCACCGTCTCGACGAACGCGGCGAGCTCGGCCTCGAGCGAGTCGCCCTCCGGATACTGCTGGCGCGAGAGCGCGACCCCCGGGATCGGCCCGCCGGCCGCGTGCGGGTCGGCGCGGGCGATGTCGACCGAGCGGTCCTGGAAGTCGATCGACAGGTAGCAGTCGGGCTGGAAGAGCCGCAGCTTGCGCATCGACTTCGCGCTCACGCGGCTCGCGGTGATGTTCGCGACGCAGCCGTTCGCGAACTCCACGCGCGCGTTGGCGATGTCGATGTCCGCGGTGAGCACCGGCGCGCCGCTCGCGCGCAACTCGCTGACCGGCGCGGCGACGAGCGAGAGGATGATGTCCAGGTCGTGGATCATCAGGTCGAGCACGACGTCGACGTCGGTGCCGCGCGGCTTGAACGGTGCGAGCCGGTGGGCCTCGATGAACCGCGGCGCGCCGATCTGGCTGCGCACGGCGAGGAGCGCCGGATTGAAGCGCTCGAGATGCCCGACCCGCAGCACGAGCCCCTGCTTCGCGGCGGCGCCCACGACCCGGTCGGCCTCGGCGAGGGTCGCGGTGAGCGGCTTCTCCACGAGCACGTGGATCCCCGCGTCGAGCAGCGTGCCGGCGACTTCGGCGTGCGCCTGGGTCGGGACCGCGACCGTCGCGATGTCGACGCCGCCGAGCACCGCGCGGAAGTCGGTCACCGCTTTGGCGCCGGTCTTTCCCGCGAGGGCCTCCGCCCGCGCGAGATCGAGGTCGACCACGTACTCGAGCTTGACCCCGGGCAGGCGGGCGAGCTTGTCGACGTGCCGGCTGCCGAAGTACCCGACGCCGATCACCGCGGCGCGGACCGTGTCCATGGCCGGATTGTGCTATGCGTCCCGCCGCGGCGCAAAGGCACGGCAGCGTTCCGCCGATGGGCGGCCGATGGGCAACGATTGGGTGGGAACCGGGTGCGGGCTTTGCTAGAATCCGCACCTTTCCCTCGCACCCGGAGCCCCTGCAGCATGTCGAGTTTCCTCTTCACCTCGGAATCGGTGTCGGAAGGCCATCCCGACAAGGTCGCCGACCAGATTTCGGACGCGATCCTCGACGCGATCCTCGCCCAGGACAAGACGTCCCGGGTCGCCGCCGAGACGCTCTGCAACACCGGGCTCATCGTGCTCGCGGGCGAGATCACGACGCGCGCCACCGTCGACTACGCCCAGGTCGCGCGCAGCGTGGTGAAGCGGATCGGCTACGACAACGCCGAGTACGGCATGGACTACCGCGCGTGCGGCGTGCTAGTGAACTACGACAAGCAGTCGCCGGACATCGCGCAGGGCGTCGATGAGGGCAAGGGACTCGACCTCGAGCAGGGCGCGGGCGACCAGGGCCTCATGTTCGGCTACGCGTGCGACGAGACCCCGCAGTTCATGCCGCTGCCGATCTATCTCGCGCACCGGCTGGTCGAGCGCCAGTCCGAGGTGCGCCGCGACGGGCGGCTGCCGTGGATCGGGCCCGACGCCAAGTCACAGGTCACCGTGCGCTACGTCGACGGCCGGCCCGACTCGATCGACACCGTGGTCCTCTCGACCCAGCACCTCCCGCACATCGAGCACAAGCAGCTCGCCGAGGCGGTGATCGAGCAGATCATCAAGCCGGTGCTGGCGAAGCCGCTGGTGAAGGGCGAGATCAAGTACCTGATCAACCCGACCGGCCGGTTCGTGGTCGGCGGCCCGCACGGCGACTGCGGCCTCACCGGCCGCAAGATCATCGTCGATACCTACGGCGGTGCGGCGCCGCACGGCGGCGGCGCGTTCTCCGGCAAGGATCCGTCGAAGGTCGATCGTTCGGCGGCGTACGCCGCGCGCTATGTGGCGAAGAACGTCGTCGCGGCCGGCCTCGCGTCGAAGTGCCTGATCCAGGTCTCGTACGCGATCGGCATCGCGCGCCCCACCAGCGTCTGGGTGACGACGTACGGCACGGGCAAGGTGTCCGACGAGAAGATCGCCGAGCTCGTGCAGAAGCACTTCGATCTCCGGCCGAAGGGGATCGTCCAGATGCTGGACCTGCTGCGCCCGATCTACGAGAAGACCGCCGCGTACGGCCACTTCGGTCGCGACGAGCCCGAGTTCACCTGGGAGCGGACCGACAAGGCACAGGCGCTCGCCGCGGAGGCAGGGGTCAAGAAGTCCCCGGCGATGGCGTAGTCCCCGCGCGGGTCGCTGCAAAGGGCTCGGGTTCGTCCCGGGCTTTTTTTGTCGCGCCAAGACATCCGATTTGGTACCATCTCGCATCCGTCCGAACTTCGGAGGATAGGATGCCCGTGACATTCACGATCAAGGCAGTACCCGACCGGCTCGCCAAGCGGCTTCGCGAGCGCGCGGCGGCGCGTCATCGCTCGCTGCAGGGCGAGCTCATGGCGATCCTGGAGGAGGCGGTCCGTGAGCCGGGGCGGGACGTCCGCGAGCCCGCCGCGCCGCCCTACGCGGCGGAACGCAAACGGCGCGCGATGCGCCGGGCCGAACCGTCTACGCACGGCCCCAGGCTGACTCTCGCCGAACTGTGGGAGCGCTCCAAGCGCCTCGGACCCGGCTCGCCGAGCGAATCGAGCGAGATCATCCGCAAGCTGCGCGATGAGCGCTACGGTCGTTGACGCGTCGGCCGTCGCGGCCGTCCTGTTCAACGAACCCGAGGCCGCTGCGCTCGTCGCCGGCGTGGGATCGACGCTGATCGCGCCCACGCTGCTCCGCTACGAAGTCGCCAGCGTGTGCACCACCAAACTGCGGCGCGCTGCGGGCCAATCCGCCGCAACCCTCGCGCGCTACGCGTTGCTCGACCAGCTGGCGATCGAATGGGTCGATCCCGACTGGAGCTCGCTTCCCCGGCTGGCCGACGAGTGGAGCCTGAGCGCGTACGACGCTGCCTATCTGCAGATCGCGCTCGCGCATGCGGTACCCCTCATCACGCTGGATGCGCATCTTGCCACCGCGCACGACCTCGCGCGGTCGCGTCGGGGGTAAGGGTCGGGCAAGCCGCTTGGCCGAAACGCGGTCCTCGCCTATAATTCGCGCCGCTGAGGAGCGTTGCAACCTGGCCCGCTTGTTCCATCGGACCAGGCCAGGCTCAGCATCGAACAACGGCGCTCGCATCGGCAACGGTGCGAGCGCTTTTTCTTTCGCCGGCTTCGAGGGGCGCTGCGACGGGCATCGAGCCCGCCAGGCTCGGAGGCGGATCGGAGGCAACATGAGCGCAGTCCCCCAACCGAAGCAGGACTTCAACGTCGCCGACCTCTCCCTCGCCGCCTGGGGCCGCAAGGAGATCGCGATCGCCGAGACCGAGATGCCCGGCCTGATGTCGATCCGCGACGAGTACGCAGCAAAGCAGCCGCTGAAAGGCGCGCGGATCACGGGCTCGCTGCACATGACGATCCAGACGGCGGTGCTGATCGAGACGCTCAAGGCGCTCGGCGCCGAGGTCCGCTGGGCGTCCTGCAACATCTTCTCCACCCAGGACCACGCCGCCGCGGCGATCGCGGCCGGGGGCACCGCGGTCTTCGCCTACAAGGGCGAGTCGCTCGACGAGTACTGGGAGTTCACCCACCGCATCTTCGAGTGGCCCGACGGCGGCCTCTCCAACATGATCCTCGACGACGGCGGCGATGCGACGCTGCTCCTTCATCTCGGCTCCCGCGCCGAGCGCGAGCCGAAGGTGCTCGACAAGCCGGGAAGTGACGAGGAGCGCGCGCTCTTCGCCGCGATCAAGAAGCGCCTCGCCGCGCAGCCGGGCTGGTACTCGACGCGCGCTAAAGCGATCAAGGGCGTCACCGAGGAGACCACCACCGGCGTGCATCGCCTCTACGAGATGCACAAGGAAGGGCAGCTCCTGTTCCCGGCGATCAACGTGAACGACTCGGTCACCAAGTCGAAGTTCGACAACCTCTACGGCTGCCGCGAGTCGCTGGTCGACGGCATCAAGCGCGCGACCGACGTGATGGTCGCCGGCAAGATCGCAGTGGTCTGCGGCTACGGCGACGTCGGCAAGGGCTCGGCGCAGGCGCTGCGCGCGCTGTCGGCCCAGGTGTGGGTGACCGAGATCGATCCGATCTGCGCGCTGCAGGCGGCGATGGAGGGCTATCGCGTCGTGACGATGGACTACGCCGCGGACCAGGCCGACATCTTCGTGACCGCCACCGGCAACTACCACGTGATCACCCGCGATCACATGGCGCGGATGAAGAACCAGGCGATCGTCTGCAACATCGGCCACTTCGACAGCGAGATCGACATCGCCTCGCTCGAGAAGTACCAGTGGGAGGAGATCAAGCCGCAGGTCGACCACGTGATCTTCCCCGACGGCAAGCGGATCATCGTCCTCGCCAAGGGGCGGCTGGTGAACCTCGGCTGCGGGACCGGCCATCCGAGCTACGTGATGTCGTCCTCGTTCGCCAACCAGACGATCGCCCAGATCGAGCTCTTCACCAACATCAAGGCCTACCCGGTCGGGGTGTACACGCTGCCGAAGCACCTCGACGAGAAGGTCGCGCGCCTGCAGCTGAAGAAGCTGAACGCGCAGCTCACCGAGCTCACCGACAAGCAGGCGCGCTACATCGGCGTGTCCAAGGGCGGGCCGTACAAGCCCGACCACTATCGGTACTGACCCGCGGTGACGGGTCATGGCCCCGTGACCCTGAGAGAGAAACTCCTCGCCCCCGGCGGGACGGTGCTGCTGTACGGCACGACGCCACCGCGCGAGGGCTCCACCGACGAGCTCGTGCAGACGGCGGCGCGCAAGCTCGGCGACCGCATTGCCTCGCTGCCGCTCGACGGCCTCATCGTCTACGACCTGCAGGACGAGGCCGCGCGGACCGCCGTGCCGCGGCCGTTTCCGTTCGCCGGCACGATCGATTCGCGCGCCTACTCGGAGCTGCTCGCCAGCCTCACCGGCAAGACGGCCGTCACATACAAATGCATCGGGCAGCGCGACGAGGCGGGATGGCGCGCGTGGCTCGACGAGACCGCCCGCGCGACCACGGTCCGCCTCCTCTCCATCGTGGGCCGACCGACCTCTGCTGGCACGCCGTACGCGATGTCGCTCGCGCGTGCGTTCGACATCGCGGCGGCGCACGCGGCCGGGTTCACGCTCGGCGCGGTGGCGATCGCCGAGCGCCATGGCAGCTCGCCGAGCGAGAGCGCCCGCATGGTGGACAAGGCCGCGCGGGGCTGCCGCTTCTTCGTGACGCAAGCGATCTACGACCCCGAGGCGACCGTGCTGCTGCTGCGCGACTACGCGCGCGAGTGCCGGGCCCGCGGCCTCATGCCGGGCCGGGTGATCTTCACCTTCACGCCCTGCGGCCGGCCGAAGACGATGGACTTCATGCGCTGGCTCGGGATCTCCATCCCGGAGGCCACCGCGCGGGTGATCCTCGGCGCGCGCTCGCCGCTCGAGCGCTCGCTCGAGGTCTGCTGCGACAGCCTGCGCGCGATCCTCGCGCAGCCGGGCTTCGAGGACGTGTCCCTGGGCGTGAACGTCGAGAGCGTCTCGATCAATCGCGACGAGATCGAGGCGTCGGTCGATCTGGTCCACGCCGTCACCGCGATCCTGCGAACGCGCGGGCGGCGCGACTGAGGCGGCCTCGCCAGCGGGTCCGGGCCGCGGCACGCCGGCCCCCCGCTCGTTCCCCGCTAAGACCTTGGGACTAGGCCACTGGTCGAATGGCAAGCGGGCGCGAGGCCGCTAGGATGGTCGACCCTGTCGAGTGCCCGGGGGCCCCGGTCGTGAATCCCCGTTTCTCCGCGCGAGCTTCCGCCACGGCCGGCGCGACTGCCGCGGCGCGGGCGGTGCTACCATCGTCGCACAGCTACAACACGACGAATGGGGGCGCCATGAAGATCCTGGTCGTGGATGACCATCCGCTCATCCTCGAGGCGCTGCATCACGTGCTGAAGCAGCTCGGGGCGCAGGTCGAGGTGCTCGATGCGCCGACCGCCGAGGCCGGCCGCAAGCTCGCCGCCGACAACGACTCGCTCGATCTCGTGCTGCTCGATCTCACCCTGCCGGGCGTCGACGGCTTCGCGCTGCTCGAGGAGTTCCGCACCGAGCATCCGCAGCTCCCGGTGGTCGTGCTGTCCGCGTCCGAGCGGGCCGAGGACGTCCTGCGCGCGATCGACATGGGCGCGATGGGCTTCATCCCCAAGAGCGCGTCGAGCGAGGTCATGCTGCACGCCCTGCGCCTGGTGCTCTCGGGCGGCGTGTACGTGCCGGCCGCCGCGATCGCGCACCAGGACGGCCAGGCTCCGGCTGCGATGCGGCCCCGGCCAACGGGCCGGCTCACGCCCGCCGACCTCGGCCTCACCGACCGGCAGGGCGAAGTGCTCGCGCTGATCCTGCAGGGCCTGCCGAACAAGCTGATCTGCCGGCGCCTCAACCTCGCCGAGGGGACGGTCAAGATCCACGTCGCGGCGATCCTGCGCGCGCTGAACGTCCACAATCGCACCCAGGCGGTCATCGAGGCGAGCCGGCTGGGGCTCACGATCGAAGGGCTGATGGGCTCGAACGCGCCGCCGCCGAGCCTGCGCCCCTAGCGTCGGCGGCCACCGCGCTGCCGGCCAACAAGAGCGATCGCATGAACGCCATCCCGGGATTCGCAGACGCCGCCGCCGACGCGCCGGCGCCCGCACGCCTGCCGCCCGACGCCGAGCGGCGGATCCACGCGGAGAACATCCGCACCGTCTATCTGTACACGCCGGCGACGGCGCTCCTGTCGCTCGCGATCGGCGCACTCATCGTGTGGACCATGTGGGGCGCCGCGCCGACGACGGTGATCCTCGGCTGGGCGGCGGCGCTCCTGCTGCACCAGTCGGTGCGCATCTTCCAGTACGTGGCGTACCTGCGCGCCGATCCGGGGATCGAGGCGTCCGAGCGCTGGGGCCGCCGCTATCTGTACGCGGTGGCCGCCGCCGGCCTCATCTGGGGCTCGGCGGGGGTGCTGTTCTTCGTTCCCGGGTCGCACGAGCACCAGGCGTTCATCTGCCTCGTGCTGTTCGGGGTCGCGACCGGCTCTATGGTCTCGGTCTCGCCCTACCCCGCGGCATTCTTCACCATCGTGCCGCTGACGCTCGGACCGGTGATCCTGCGCCTGCTCATGGAAGGCGACAAGCCGCATCTCGTCCTCGCGCTCCCCGGGATCTTCATGCTCGCCGCCATCCTCGGCTTCGGCTGGCGGATCAGCGTCGTCATCCGGCGCGGGAAGCTGCGGCGCTACGAGAACCTCGCGCTCATCGAGGAGCTCTCGCGGGAGAAGCGACTGGCCGAAGAGGCGCGCAGCGCGGCGGAGAACGCGCGCGCGCAGGCCGAGGCCGCCAACCGCTCCAAGACCCAGTTCTTCGCCGCCGCGAGCCACGACCTGCGTCAGCCGCTGCACGCGATGGGGCTGTTCGCTGCGGCGCTCTCCGAGAAGGTGCGCGATCCCGAGGTCGTCGACGTGGTCAACAGCATCAACGCGTCGGTCGACGCGCTCGAGCAGCTGTTCAACGAGCTGCTCGACATCTCGAAGATCGACGCCGGCGTCGTCAAGGTCTCGCCCTCGAGCTTCGCGGTGCAGAACGTCTTCGACCGGCTGCGCATGGACCTCGAGCCCGAGGCGTTCGAGAAGGAGCTGCGGCTCAGGTTCGTGCCGACGCGCGCGTTCGCGCATTCCGACCCGATCCACGTCGAGCGGATCCTGCGCAACCTCGTCGCCAACGCGATCCGCTACACGCGGCGCGGCGGCATCGTGGTCGGCTGCCGGCGGCGGCGCGGCGCGCTCTCGCTGGAAGTCTGGGACACCGGGATCGGTATCCCCACCGGCGAGCAGGCACGCGTGTTCGACGAGTTCTACCAGGTGGCGAACCCCGAGCGCGACCGCCGCAAGGGTCTCGGCCTCGGCCTCTCGATCGTGCAGCGCCTGTCGACGCTGCTCGGCTCGGCGGTGACGCTCGCCTCGCGGTCCGGCCGCGGCACCGTCTTCCGCTTCACCATTCCCGCGGGCACCCGGCCGAAGCAGGTGGCGGCGGGGCCCGCGGCGGAGAAGCCCGGCGCGCGTGACCTGTCGGGCGCCACGATCGTCGTCGTCGAGGACGAGCACCAGGTGCGCGAGGGAATGCGCGTGCTGCTCTCCGGCTGGGGCGCGGCGGTACTCGCCTGCGCAACGATCGAGGAGGCGCTCGAGGCCGGCCAGGCGGGACAGGCACCCGATCTCATCATCGCCGACTACCGGCTGCGCGAGGGCAAGACCGGTGTCGAGGCGATCGACGCGCTGCGCGGACGTTTCGGTCGCGACATCCCGGCGGTCATCATCACCGGCAGCACGATGCCGGTGCACCTCGACGAGGCGAAAGTGAAGGGCTTCCACCTGCTGCTCAAGCCGGTCATGCCGGCGAAGCTGCGCACCCTGATCCACTTCAAGCTGCGCCAGGCGGCGTAGCCCTTCTCCCGCCCCCGGCCGGGGCCGGGACCCGGCCCGCCCCGATGCAACTCACTTGCACGGGTGCTACCATCGGGCCAATTCCAACAACACGGCTCTGTGAGAGGGTTGCGTGAAGATCCTGATCGTGGATGACCATCCGCTCATCCTCGAGGCGCTGCGCCACGTGCTGCGCCAGCTCGACGGCGACGTCCTGGTCCTGGACGCCCGCACCGCGGAGGAAGGCCGCCGCCTCGTCGCCGGGAATTCCGACGCCGGACTGCTGCTCCTCGATCTGACGCTGCCGGGCGCCGACGGTTTCAGCCTGCTCGAGGAACTCCGCGACGCGTATCCGACCGTGCCGGTGGTGGTGCTGTCGGCCTCCGACCGGCGCGAGGACATCATGCGTGCGATCGACCTCGGCGCGATGGGCTACATCCCGAAGAGCTCGTCGAACCAGGTGATGCTGCAGGCGCTGCGGCTCGTCCTCTCGGGCGGGGTCTACCTGCCGCCGGTCGCGCTCGCCGCCGGCGACGCGGCGGCGGCCGAAGCGCCGCCGGTCGTCGAAGACGCCGCCGGCTCGCGCACGACGGCGCGCGAGCTCGGCCTCACCGCGCGGCAGGCGCAGGTGCTGGCGCTGATCCTGCAGGGCAAGCCGAACAAGGTGATCTGCCGCGAGCTCGGACTCGCCGAAGGCACCGTCAAGATCCACGTCGCCGCGATCCTGCGTGCGCTGAACGTGAGCACGCGGACGCAGGCGGTCATCGAGGCGAGCCGCCTCGGCCTGCAGCTCGAGCAGGTGCTGCCCGGCGCGCTCGGCACCACGCTGCGCCAGTAGCGGGCGGCGCTGCGCGGTCGCTCGCGCCCGGCCGATTCAACGCACCGGCAACGGCAACGCGGTCGCGCGCGCGACGATCTCGAGCACGTCGGTGCCCGCGGCCGCCACGATGCCCGCGGCGCCGGCGAGACAGCAGGCGACCACGGCGACGCCGGCGGCGGCGATCAGGCGACGGCGCGGCGGGCCGGGCCGATTGATCCAGACCGCGTGCGGCATGCGCCGAATCGACGCCGGCATCGCGTCCGCGCCGAGAATCTCCGCGTGCTCGTCGGGCAGCTGATGCGACATCCCTCGCTCCATGGATCCGATGACCTCGATGCGCCAGTGTCGCGCGCGACACGCGCGGACGGAATCCGCCGCGCCGCCTAGGCTGGAGCGCCGAGGATCAGGAGGAAGAGAAGGGTCCCGGCGCCGCCCATCGGGCGACGCCGGGACCAAGAACGACCTCAAGGCAGAGAGGAGCTGCGCTACCTTAGGGTCGGGGAGCCCCTGCATTAATAGTGAACAGCCGCAAGTCTTTGAATGGCACCAAAGGTCTAGACCCTTTGACCTAAACCGGCCGGGCCCTGTGCATCGCACCATCCTCGGGCACTCGTGGCCATTCACCCGCGTTGGCGCCGCAGTATCGGGCTCAGCTACATACAGGCGACTTACACGGCGCCCGGCTTAGCCGACCCGCAATGCCGCGAAGCACTAGAATCGCGGCTCCCGGAAACCGCACAGCCCTGCAATGCCTCGCGCAATCTGGAACGGCGCAATCATCGCGGCGAGCGACGCCTGCAAGACGGTCGAGGGCAACAAGTACTTCCCGCCGGAGGCGGTGAACCGCGATTACCTGCGCCCGAGCGACACGCACACCGTCTGCGGATGGAAGGGCACCGCCAGCTACTACGACGTCGTCGTCGACGGAAAGGTCAACAAGGACGCGGCGTGGTACTACCCCCAAGTCAAGCCGGCGGCGGCGAACATCCGCGGCTACATCGCCTTCTGGCATGGAGTGAACGTCGAACCGTAACAACGCCGCGTCGCGGCATTCGCGCGCGATCCGCCAGACAGCATGTCCGATCGAGTCCTGGATCTCTTTCACCCCGCCGTCCAGGCGTGGTTCCGGTCCGCTTTCGCCGGCCCGACGCCGCCGCAGGTCGAGGCCTGGCCGGCGATCAAGTCCGGCCGGCACGCGCTCGTCGCCGCACCGACCGGCTCGGGCAAGACGCTCGCGGCGTTCCTCGCCGCGCTCGACGCGCTCGTGCGCGATGGCGTCGAGCGTGGGCTCGCCGACGAGACGCACGTCGTTTACGTCTCGCCGCTCAAGGCGCTCTCGAACGACATCCAGCGCAATCTCGAGGCGCCGCTCGCGGGGATCCGCGCCGAGCTCGCGACGCTCGGTCTGCCGGACGTCGAAATCCGCACGCTGGTCCGCACCGGCGACACGCCGCAGGGCGAGCGGGCGAGCATGCGCAAGCGCCCGCCGCACATCGTCGTCACGACGCCGGAGTCGCTTTACATCCTGCTGACGAGCGCATCCGGCCGGAAGATGCTCGCGACGACCCGCACGGTGATCGTCGACGAGATCCACGCCCTCGCTCCGAACAAGCGCGGCGCCCACCTCGCGCTGTCGCTCGAGCGCCTCGAGGCGCTCGCGGGGCCGCGGCTCGCGCGCGTCGGCCTCTCGGCGACGCAGAAGCCGATCGAGGAGATTGCCCGCTTCCTCGCCGGCGATGCGGCCTGCGCGATCGTCGACACCGGTCACGTCCGCCGCCGCGACCTGGCGATCGAGGTGCCGCCCTCACCGCTCGAGGCGGTGATGTCCGGCGAGGTGTGGCAGCAGGTCTACGACCGGCTCGCGAGCCTGGTCCGCGGACACCGCACGACGCTCGTCTTCGTCAACACCCGGCGGCTCGCCGAGCGGGCGGCGCGCCAGCTGTCGGAGCGGCTCGGCGAGGAGCTGGTCGCCGCCCATCACGGCAGCCTCGCACGCGAAGTCCGGCTCGATGCGGAGCGCCGGCTGAAGCGCGGTGAGCTGAAGGTCCTCGTCGCCACCGCCTCGCTCGAGCTCGGGATCGACATCGGTGAGGTCGATCTCGTCTGTCAGCTCGGCTCGACGCGCTCGATCGCGGCTTTCCTGCAGCGCGTCGGGCGCTCGGGCCACGCGGTCGCCGGCACGCCGAAGGGCCGGCTCTTCCCCCTGTCGCGCGACGAGCTCTGCGAGTGCGCGGCGCTGCTCGACGCTGTGCGGCGCGGCGAGCTCGACCGGATCGCCGTGCCGGCCAAGCCGCTCGACGTGCTCGCCCAGCAGATCGTCGCCGAGGTCGCGCTCCAGGAGTGGCGCGAGGCGGACCTGTACGAGCGCTGCCGGCGCGCGTATCCGTTCCGCGACCTGACGCGGGCGGAGTTCGGCCAGGTCGTGCAGATGCTCGCGGAGGGCTTCCACACGCGGCGTGGCCGGCGGAGCGCGCACGTGCATCGCGACGCGGTGAACGGCGTGCTGCGCGGCCGGCGCGGCGCCGCGCTCGCCGCGGTGACCTCCGGCGGCACGATCCCCGACACCGCCGACTACACCGTGATGCTCGAGCCGCAGGCGCAGGTGATCGGGTCGGTCAACGAGGACTTCGCGATCGAGAGCCTGCCGGGCGACGTCTTCCAGCTCGGCAACGCGTCCTACCGGATCCTGCGCGTCGAGCGCGGCACGGTCCGCGTCGAAGATGCGCACGGCGCGCCGCCCGGCATCCCGTTCTGGTTCGGCGAGGCGCCCGGGCGCACGACGGAGCTGTCGGAGTCGGTGTCGCGGCTGCGCGAGACGATCGGGGAGAGGCTCGATAGCGGCGGGCGCGACGCCGCCCTGCGCTGGCTGACGGATGAGCTCGAGCTGCCGCCCGAAGCGGCCGAACAGATCGCGGACTACCTCGCCGCGGCGCGCGGCGCGCTCGGCGCGCTCCCGACGCTCCGCACGATCGCGCTCGAGCGCTTCTTCGACGAGTCCGGCGGGATGCAGCTCGTCGTCCACGCGCCGTTCGGCAGCCGGATCAACCGCGCGTGGGGCCTCGCGCTGCGCAAGCGCTTCTGCCGGCAGTTCAACTTCGAGCTCCAGGCGGCCGCGACCGAGGATGCGATCGTGCTCTCGCTCGCGACGAGCCACAGCTTCCCGCTCGAAGAGGTCGCCCGCTACCTCGCCGCGAAGACCGTCCGCCCGCTCCTCGTCCAGGCGCTGCTCGATGCGCCGATGTTCGTCACCCGCTGGCGCTGGAACGCCGCGGTCGCGCTCGCGCTCCTGCGCTTCCGCGGCGGCCGGAAGGTCCCGCCCCAGCTCCAGCGCATGGAAGCCGAGGACCTGCTCGCCACGGTCTTCCCGGATCAGGTCGCGTGCGGCGAGAACCTCGTCGGCGACCGCGAGATCCCCGGTCACCCGCTCGTCGGCCAGACGATCGCCGACTGCCTGCACGAGGCGATGGACGTCGCCGGCCTGGAGCGGGTGCTGTCGGGCATCGAACGCGGCGCGATCCGCGTGCTCGCGCGCGACCTCACCGAGCCTTCGCCGCTCGCGCTCGAGATCCTCTCGGCGCGGCCCTACGCGTTCCTCGACGACGCGCCGCTCGAGGAGCGTCGCACCCAGGCGGTCATGGCGCGCCGCTGGCTCGATCCCGAGACCGCCGCGGATCTCGGCAAGCTTGACCCCGAGGCGATCGCGCGCGTGCGCGAGGAAGTCTGGCCGGATGCGCGCAACGCCGACGAGCTCGCCGACGCGCTCGCGAGCCTCGGCTTCCTGAGCGAGGAGGAGATCGGTGCGCGGCCCGGGTGGCGCGCGCTTGCGGACGATCTG
>Ga0233416_10000204_pt1 | contig 18131 bp, 19 predicted proteins | sample Sediment_Towuti__2_FD_188638 | JGI IMG/M metagenome (GOLD analysis project Ga0233416, IMG submission 188638) | Sediment microbial communities from Lake Towuti, South Sulawesi, Indonesia - Sediment_Towuti_2014_0_MG | ecosystem: Environmental > Aquatic > Freshwater > Lake > Sediment | place... | reverse complement strand
CGTGCTCGGGTTCCCGATGGGCGGCGACGTGATCGGCCTCCACGGCTTCGCTCCCGGGCAGCACACGGCCGACGTCGTCGCGCTCGACACGAGCTACGTCGCGGTGGCCTCGTTCGCCCGGCTGACCACCTTCGCGCGCGAGCACCCCTGCATCGAGCAGCTGCTCTACGGCGCCTTCAGCCGCGAGCTCACCCGCGAACGGAGCCGGACCTGGCTGCTCGGCACGCTCAACGCCGAGGCGCGGGTCGCGACGTTCCTCCTCGAGCTCGCCGAGCGGCTCGGCCGGCTCGGCTATTCGCGGAGCTCCTTCGCGCTGCGGATGACCCGCGAGGAGATCGGCAGCTATCTTGGCATCAAGCTCGAGACCGTCAGCCGGACGCTGTCCGCGTTCGCCGCCGCGGGACTGATCGCCGTCGACCGCAAGATGGTCACGTTGCGCGACCCGGCCGGGCTGCTCCGAATCGTCCAACCGACGCGCGATAGCGGCCCGGGGGGCGAGGTGCGCCAGCGCGTATTGCCCGCAGGCCGCCTCCCGGCGATTCCGCCCTGCGCGCGCGGCTTCTTCCCGGTCACTGCCTGAGACAGCGCACGGCGGCTCTCGTAGCGCCATGTTCCAGTCGCGCGTCGATGCCGCCCGGCGCCTTGCCAAGGCGCTCGCGAAGTACGCAGGCCGGAACCCGCTGGTGCTCGCCATCCCGCGCGGCGCAGTCGAGATGGGGCGCGTCGTCGCCGACGCGCTGGGGGGCGAGCTCGACGTCGTCCTGGTGCGGAAGCTCCGCTCGCCCTATAGCGCCGAGTTCGCGGTGGGGGCGATCGACGAGACCGGCTGGGCCTATGTCGCGGAGCACGCGCGGAGCGCCGGCGCCGACGAGGAGTATCTGGAGGGCGAGAAGCGGGCGCAGCTCGAGATCCTGCGCAAGCGGCGCGCCCAGTACACGCCGGCGCGGCCGCCGATCGACCCGCAGGGCCGGGTCGTGATCGTCGTCGACGACGGGCTCGCGACCGGCGCGACGATGATCGCGGCGCTCCACGCCGCGCGCGCCAAGCAGCCCGAGCGGCTCGTGTGCGCGGTGCCGGTCGCCGCTCCCGACAGCCTCGAGCGCGTGCGCCCCTACGCCGACGAGGTGGTCTGCCTCGCGACGCCCGAGGAGTTCTTCGCGGTCGGGCAGTTCTATCGCGAGTTCAAGCAGGTCGAGGACGAGGAAGTGGTCGAGCTCCTCGCGCAGGAGGAGAAGCGCCACCCTCACAAGGTGCAATAGCGATGGCACGCGACGAGCCGCTCGTCCGGATCCCCTCCGGGAAGGTCACGCTCGAAGGCGCCCTCGAGCTTCCCGCCCGGCCCGCGGGAATCGTGGTCTTTTCCCACGGCAGCGGCTCGGGGCGCCGCTCGCCGCGCAACCAGTTCGTCGCCAAGGCGCTGCACGAGGGCGGCCTCGGCACGCTGCTCCTCGATCTGCTCACTCCGGAGGAGGACCAGGATTACGAGATGCGCTTCGACATCGATCTCCTGACCGTCCGGCTCGGCGACGCCGTGGGGTTCGTGCGCGGCCATGCACCGACGCGCGCGCTGCCGGTCGGGCTTTTCGGTGCGAGCACCGGCGCCGCCTCGGCGCTGCGCGTGGCCGCGCGGCGGCCCGCCGACGTCGGCGCGGTGGTCTCGCGCGGCGGCCGGCCCGATCTCACGGGCGCGCGCCTGCTCGCGGAGGTGCGGGCGCCGACGCTGCTCATCGTCGGCGGGCGCGACTACGGCGTGATCGAGATGAACCAGGCGGCGCGCGACGCGCTCGTCCACTGCGACCGGGAGCTCGCGATCGTCCCGGGTGCAACCCACCTCTTCGAGGAGCCGGGGACGCTGGAGGAAGTGGCCCGGCTCGCGTCGCGGTGGTTCGTGCGACACCTCGCGCCGCTGCCGGCGCGCGACGAGCGCGAGGAGTGAGCGGACCTACGCGGGGTGGTGCTTGCCGGCGGTGACCCGCTTCGCCTGCAGTCCCTCGCCCGCCACCTCCTCGACGAACTGCACCTCCTGGCCGGGAGCGAGGTGCTCGAACGGCGGGTGCATGACGTTCTCGCGGCTGAAGTAGAGCTCGCGCCCGTCTCGGGTCTGGATGAAGCCGTAGCCCTGGTCGGTAAACAGCCGCGCGACGGTGCCGTGCTGCGGAAGCGGGTGGGCCTTGACGTCCCCGCGCATCTCGCGGACCACATCCTCGAGCTGGCGCTTGGCGGCGTCGAAGGCGTCGCGCAGCGCGACGTAGACGTCCTCGTCGTGATCGCGGGTGACGACCAGCTCCTTGCCGGGCACGCGCAGGTCGAGGCGGACGCGGAACTCGCGCCCCTGGTGATGGTGCTTGCGCAGCTCCTCGACCGTCACCCGGCAGCTCGTGATGCGCGGATGGAACGTCTCGAGCCTCGCCGCGCGCTCGCGGATCTGCGCCTCGAGCGCGGCCGAGTGCGGAACGTCGCGGATCGTGATCTGCAGCGGGACTTGCATCGGGCTCGCCTCCTGATCGGCCGTCCGGCCGCTACTCCACTTTGACCGAGTGGCGCGCGGCCCCGGCGTGCTTGGGGATCACCAGCTCGAGCACCCCGTCCTTGAAGTCCGCCTTGGCCCGGGTGCCGTCCACGTCCGCGGGCAGCGCCACGGTGCGCGCGAACGACGCCTCGGAGATCTCGCGCCTGTAGTAGTCGCCCTTCTCCTCCTTCGCCTCGCGCCGCGTGCCGCCCTTGATGGTCACGCTGTTCTCGCTGACCGTCACCTCCAGGTCCTTCTTCTCCACCCCGGGCACCTCGGCGCGCACCACCACTTCCGACTCGCGGTCGAGGACGTTCACCCGCGGCACGCGCATCTGCGGCAGCTCGGGCCACGCCGGCCATTCCCAGCGCATCGGCTGCGGCCAGCCGCGCGGGAGGAACTCGTCGTACATGCGCTCCATCAGCCGCCGCATCTCGTCGAACGGGCCGCCGGCGCGCGCCGGGACGGCCTTGGCGGCGGCCTTCTTCCCGCCGGCGACAACGGGTGCTTTCTTGCTCGGCTTCTTTGCCACGATCGGCTCCTTCACAGTCGGATGGCCCAATTTCACCGCGCGCCGGCGGACGGGTGTTGATCTCGATCAGAAACGCTGCGTCCGGGCGCCGGCGGCGGAGCGCCGCCTCACGGTGCAGGCTGCCGCAGTCGGTCGCGCCTCGCGGGGCCGCTCGCGGCCGGCTCCGCCGCGCCGCGCTGCGGCTCATAGAGCCCGGCGACCTCGCGCGCGTAGCGCCGGCCGAGCTCGGCGCGCTTCAGCTTCATCGTCGGCGTGATCAGGCCGTCTTCGATCGTCCACGGCTCGAGCGTCAGCCATGCACGCTGCACGCGCGCGTAGGAAGGGAACCGTTCGAGCCGCTGCGCGACGCGCTTGAGAGCCGCCTCCGCGACGGCCGGCGCCCCGAGCGACGCGGCGTCCTCGGGGGCCACGCCGAGCGAGCGCGCGAAGCCCGGCCACGCCTCGGCGTTCAGCACGATCAGGGCGGCGGGGTAGGGCATGCCCTCGCCGACCACCATCGCCTGCTCGAAGAGCGGATCGTCGGCGATCGCCATCTCGAGGTCGGCCGGGGCGAGCTTTTCCGCCGTCGACAGGACGATGATCTCCTTGAGCCGGCCGACGATGTGCACGCGGCCGCCCTCGATGCGGGCCTGATCGCCGGTGTGCAGCCAGCCGTCGGCGTCGATCGCTTCGCGCGTCGCGCCGGGCTGCCGCCAGTAGCCGAGCATCACGCTCGGGCTGCGGACCAGCAGTTCGTCCTTGTCGCCGAGCCTCGTTTCGACGCCCGGCAGGGGCCTCCCCACCGACTCGGGCAGATTGTCCTCCGCGCGGTTCGCCGCGACGACGGGCGCCGACTCGGTGAGGCCGTAGCCCTGAACGAGCGGCAGGCCGAGCCCGATAAAGCAGCGCGCGAGCACCGGCGCAAGCGGCGCGCCGCCGCTCACCGCCACGCGCACCCGCCCGCCGAAACGGTCGAGCACCCGCTGCGCGACGAACCGATCGAGGATCGGCCACGCGAGGCGCGCGAGCGGTCCCGGCCCCGGGCCGCGCCCCTGTGCCGCCTCGAACCGCCGCCAGCCGATCGCCACCGCCCGGTTGAACAGCACCCGGGCGAATGGCCGCTTCGCCAGACCCTGCATGATGCGCGCGTAGGCGCGCTCGTAGATGCGCGGCACCGAGACGAGCACGGTGGGACGGACGACGGGCAGGTCCTCGGCCAGCAGCTGCACCGAGCGCGCGAACGCCACGGTGCTGCCGGCCATCACCGGGACGTAGTAGCCGACCGTGCGCTCGAACGCGTGCGACAGCGGCAGGAACGAGAGAAACCGGTCCTCGCGGTAGCCGGGGATGAGCTCGAGGACCGCTTCGGCGTTGGCGAGGAGATTGGCATGCGAGAGCATCACGCCCTTCGGCCGCCCGGTGGTGCCGGAGGTGTAGACCAGCGTGGCGAGCGCGTTGGGGTCGCCGACGTGGTCTTTCGGCGGCGGCGCGTCCGCCGGAAGCCACCGCGCCACGGCTGTCCATGCGATGCCGGCGGCTGCCTCTCCCGGCCCGTTCTGGTCGAGGCACAGGACGCGCACGAGCGCGGGAAACTCGCCGCGGAGGCGCACGAGCCCCTGCCACTGCCCGGCTGATTCGATCAGCATCAGCCGGGCGCCCGAATCGCCGAGGATGTAGGCGATGTTGCCCGGGTTGTCGGTCGTGTAGAGCGGAACGACGACCAGGCCCATCCCCTGCGCCGCCTGGTCGAAGCAGACCCAGGCGACGCCGTTCGGCGCGAGCACCGCCACCCGGTCCCCGCGCGCCAGGCCCTCGCCCGCGAGCGCGGCCTGCCACCGGCCGACCGCGGCCTGCATCTCGCGCCAGGAGTAGCCGTGCCAGGCTCCGGTCGCCGCGTCGTACCGGCGGTACGCCTCGGCGTCGGGCGTGCGCGCGCAGCGGCGCAGGAAGAGCCCCGGCAGCGTGCGTGCCTCCGCGGCGGAGATGAGATCGAGCGTCCGTGCGGTGGCCATCGCGAGGGGATCAGGCCGGCGATGCGGTGCGGGTCAAGCCGTCCGTCGACGAACGGCCAGCCCGCTCACCGGCTCCAGAAGACCCGCAGCCGCGCATCCTCCTTGTTGTAGCGGAAGAGCAGGCGACCCTTGTACGCGGAGTGCAGCGCCTCGGCGATCCGCCGCGCGAGATGCGCGTCGGTCGTGGTCACGAGCGTGCCCTCCTTAGCGTCCTCGATCCCCATGATGCGCTCGAGCGGATGCTCGGCCTTTTCCCTGGCCTCGCAGCCGCGCACGAGGCTGAGAATGTCCTTGCGATGCGCCTCGAAGAACTCGCCCTTCAGGGAGATGTAACCCGCGGGAAAATGATCGCGGATGCGGTGACAGGCCGGACAGAGCGTTTCGTGCGCGGTCGCAGGCGCGCTGCCCCACTTCCAGCGCCCGCCGTGGTAGACGGCGCCGCACTGCGGGCAGCGCGTCGGCTCGGCGAGCTTTCGCTTCGACTTGTAACTGTCGTGCACCAGCTCCTGGAGGAGCTGCTCGCGGCGCAGGGGGCGCCAGCGAAGGCTCGGCTCGGCGGGCTTTCGCTGCGACCGATAGGGGGTACCTTTCATCGTTCACCTCGTCCTGGTCGTCGTCGGCTCAACGATAGCCGCAGGGCCCGGACGGCGCTTGATCCCGGTCAAAGGCCCGCGCCGGTCCGGCCGGAAGCTCTCGGCCACCGCGCCGGACGAGGCCGAGAGCATCGACACGGGCGCACACGCCATGCGAGACGCCGAATGCATCGCGTTCCTCCAATGGGCGCTCCCGCGGCTCGGGCGGAGCTGGCCGGGCTATCGCCGTGTGCGGCGGCTGGTCTGCAAGCGGCTCGCCCGGCGGCTGCAATCGCTCGGGCTCGCCGACCTCGACGCCTATCGCCGGCATCTCTCCGCTGGTCCGGAAGAATGGCATCACCTCGACGCGCTCTGCGGCATCCCGATCTCCCGCTTCTATCGCGACCACGCCGTCTTCGACGCGCTCGAGCGCGTCGTTCTGCCGGCGCTCGCCGACGCGGCGATCGCCCACTCGCGAACGACGCTAGATTGCTGGAGCGCCGGCTGCGCGTCCGGGGAGGAGCCGTACACGCTCGCGATCCTTTGGGCCGTCCGGTTGCAGCCCCGGTTTCCGCAGCTCGGGCTGCACGTCGTCGGGAGCGATCTCGACGAGCGCCTGCTTGCGCGCGCACGCGCGGGCCGCTATGCGGCGAGCAGCCTCAAGGAGCTCCCCGAAGAGCTCCGCGCGGCGGGCTTCGAGGCAGCCGACGGCGAGCGGCGCGTCCGCGACCGGTTCCGCCACGTGGAGCTCATCCGGCAGGATCTGCGCGAAGCGATGCCCGAGGGGGCCTTTGATCTGGTCCTCTGCCGCAACGCCGTGCTCACTTACTATGCGCCGCCGGTCCAGCTCGCGCTCGCTCGGCGGATCGTCGACCGCCTCCGACCGGGCGGCGCGCTCGTCGTCGGCGTCCACGAAGCGCTGCCGGAAGCGCTCGCCGGGCTCGCGCCCTGGCCCCAGGCACGCGGCGTCCATCGTCGTGCACTCGATTGATGACGGTCAAATCGCCATTCCCGGATCAGCGCATGGTTCCATTCCGATGCCCATCCAAATCGCGCTGCTTGACGCACCCCCGCCCGCCGCGCTCCCGATCGAGATCGTGGAACGCAAGGGCCTGGGCCATCCCGACTCGATCTGCGACGCGCTCGCCGACACGCTGAGCGTCGCGCTGTCGCGCTTCTACCTCGAGCGCTTCGGCACGATCCTGCACCACAACGTCGACAAGGCCCTGCTGCGCGGGGGCGCGGCGCGGCCGCGGTTCGGTGGCGGCGAAGTGCTCCAGCCGATCGAGCTCTATCTCGCCGGTCGCGCCACCGCCGAGGTCGGCGGCGTTCACGTCCCGCTCGAGGAGCTGGCGCTGGAAACGAGCCGCGACTGGCTCAAGCGCCACATCCGCCATCTCGATCCGGCGCGGCACGTGCGCATCCACCCGCTGCTGCGCCCGACTTCGGCTGACCTCGCCGATCTCTACGGGCGCCGGCACGGCGCTCCGCTCGCGAACGACACCTCGTTCGGCGTGGGCTATGCGCCGCTCGACACCCTCGAACGGGTGGTGCTCGCCGTCGAGCGGGCACTGAACGAGCCCGCGGCGAAGGCGAGGCATCCGGAGCTCGGCGAGGACGTCAAGGTGATGGGCCTGCGGACCGGCGAGACGATCCGGCTCACGGCCGCGTGCGCGCTGGTGAGCCGGCACGTTGCGAGCCTCGACGACTACCGCGAAAAGAAGAGCGGTATCGCGCGCCTCGCGACCGTGGCCGCGCGCGAGGCGGGCGCCGGCGAAGTCGAGGTCGCCGTCAACACCGCCGACGGTGAGACCCAGTCGAGCATCTACCTCACCGTCACCGGGCTCTCGGCCGAGGCGGGCGACGACGGGCAGGTCGGCCGGGGCAACCGGCGGAACGGCTTGATCACGCCGTACCGGCCGATGAGCCTGGAAGCGACCGCGGGCAAGAACCCCGTTACGCACGTCGGCAAGCTGTACAACATCATCGCGGACCGGATCGCGCATGCGATCGTCGCCGAAGTCCCCCCGGCGGTCGAGGCGTGCTGCTGGCTCATGAGCCGGATCGGCGATCCGATTGATCAGCCGCAGGTCGCGGACGTGAAGCTGCGGCTCGAGGATGCGGACGCGTTCGAGGCCGCGCGCCCGCGGGCGCTCGAGGTCGTTCAGGACAACCTGCGCGGGCTCAGCGCGCTGTGGCGCGAGATCGTGGGAGGCGCACCGCTCTGGTGAGCGGACCGGCTCGCCTAGGCATAGCTCCCGCGGTACATGCTGCCGCGGACGTGCGCGGCGATATCCTGCGGCCGCGACCGGCTCGCGAGGCCCTCGGCATGTGCAACCCCGGCCACCGCAGTGGCGACGGCCGCCGCCACATCGCGCATCCGCGCGGCGGGCGGAAAGATGCGCCCGGCCGCCAGGTCCGCCGCTGAGACCTGCCCTGCCAGCGCCTCGGCCGCCGCGAAGAACATCCCGGCGCTGACGCGCGTCGCGCCGCTCGCGAGCACCCCCAGCCCGAGGCCCGGAAAGACGTGCGAGTTGTTGGCCTGGCCGGTGACGTAGGTCTGGCCCTCGAGCGTGACGGGCGCGAACGGGCTTCCGGTCGCGAAGATCGCCCGGCCTCGAGTCGCGCGGTAAGCCGTCTCGGCCGTGCACTCGGCCTTCGACGTGGGATTGGACAGCGCGAAGATCACCGGCCGCTCGTTGAGGCGTGCCATCGCGTCCAGCACCGGCTCGGTGAACGCCCCGGCCTGGCCGCTCGCCCCGATGAGCACCGTGGGGCGCACGGCCTCCACGACGGCAACCACGCCGTCGAGCGGCGCGTGCTCCTTGGCGAACGGGCGCTTGTGCTCGGCAAGGTCCGGCCGGCTGCGCGTCACCAGGCCCTTCGAGTCGATGAACCAGCATCGCCCGCGCGCCTCGTCCTCCGACAGCCCGTCGCGCTGCATCGCCGCGGCGACCATGGTGCCGATCCCGGTGTTCGCCTCGCCGGCGCCGAAGAAGAGCAGCCGCTGCTCCGCCAGCCGCGAACCGGTGATCCGCAGCGCGGCGCGCAGCCCGGCGAGCCCCATCGCGCCGGTGCCCTGGATGTCGTCGTTGAACGAGCAGAGCCGGTCGCGGTAGCGCGCGAGCAGCCGAAACGCGTTGCCGGCGGCGAAGTCCTCGAACTGCAGGAGCACTCCGGGGAACGCCTCCTGCACCGCGGCGACGAACTCGTCGACCAGCTCGTCGTAGGCCGGCCCCGCGAGCCGCTGCTCGCGCAGGCCGATGTACAGCGGATCGTCTCGCACGGCGACGGTATCGGTGCCGACGTCGAGGGTCACCGGCAGGCACCGCCGCGGGTCGACGCCCGCGCAGGCGACGTAGAGGGCGAGCTTGCCGATCGGGATCCCCATGCCATTCGCGCCGAGATCCCCCAGGCCCAGGATTCGGCCGCCGTCGGTGACGACGACGATGCCGACGTCGCGCTGCGGCCATCGGCCCAGCATCTCGCGGATGCGGCCGCGCTCGCGCGGCGTGATGTAGAGCCCCCGCGGCCGCTGGTAGATGCGGCTCCACTCGAGGCAGGCCTGGCCGACGGTCGGCGTGTACACGACCGGCACCAGCTCCTCGAGGTGATCGATCAGCGTCCGGAAGAACAGCGTCTCGTTCTCGTTCTGGAGGGCGGCGAGGTAGACGAACTTCTCGATCGCGGAAGGCTTCGCCGCCACATTGGCGAGCACGCGCGCGACCTGTTCCTCGATCGTTTCGACGCGCGGCGGGATGAGACCGGTGACGCCCAGCCGCTGACGCTCCTCCGGCGTGAAGGCAGTGCCCTTGTTGGCGAGCGGATCGCGCAGGATGTCGATCGTCCTCATAAGCGTTTCCTCAGGCAACCACTGCACGCATCATCGTCCCTCAGCGCAGCCGGGGGTTTGATCGGCGTCAAGCCGCCGGCCGGATTCTGCGGGACGATGTGCGCGCCTCATGTTCAAGCGCATTCTCGTTCCGACCGACGGCTCGACGCACTCGCGCAAGGCGGCGAAGGCAGCGATCGCCTATGCCAAGAAGGCTCGCGCCGAGCTGACCGCCTACCATGCAGTCCGAACCGCTCAGCCCTATCTGGGCGGCGAGGGTGCGCTGATCGACTCCCCGGTCATCGCGATCATCGAAGCGGCTGCGCGCGAGCGCGGCGAGAAGTACGTGAAGGAGATCGCGAAGGCGGCGAGGGCGGCGCGCGTGCCATGCGCGACCTACGTCACCCGGGCCGCGACACCCTATCAGGGGATCCTCGCCGCGGCGAGGCGCAAGAAATGCGACGCCATCTTCATCGCTTCCCACGGCAGTGGCGCCGGCGCCTCGCTCCTCCTCGGCAGCGTGACGCAGCGGGTACTCGCCCACTCGAAGGTCCCGGTGATCGTGCTCCGGTAGCGCCATGGCGCACCGGAAATGGGCCCCGGCGGCATTGACTTGACGCGGATCAACACATGCTCATCCCGAAGGCGAAAAATTGCCATAAAGCTGCTCACAAGATACGGAGCGGCCGTCCAAGAGGAGAAGGAGTGGAGTCATGAACACCTTCTGGATCGTCGTCATCGGCGCACTGACCACTTACCTCGCCTACAACTTCTACGCCAGGCGCATCGACCGGAACGTCATCCAGTCCGACGCCAAACGGGCGACGCCCGCCCGGATGTACATGGATGGGGTCGACTTCATGCCGACCAGCCGGAACATCCTGTTCGGCTATCACTTCAAGGCGATCGCGGCTGCCGGGCCGATCGTCGGACCGATCACCGCCGCAAACCTGTGGGGCTGGTCGCCCGCGCTGGCGTGGCTGATCCTGGGGGTCAGCTTCATCGGCTGGGTGAGCGACTATTCCGCGATCATGGTCGCGGTGCGGAACGACGGGAACAGCCTCTCCGCAATCGCGCACCGGCTCATCGCGCCCCGCACGCGCACGATCCTGTTCGTGTTCATCTTCTTCTACCTGATGCTCCTCGCCGGGGCGTTCATCGGCATCCTGGCGGCGATCCTGTCTGCGCGTCCGGACGTGCCGCTCGGCATCGTCATGCTCGCGCTGATGGGACTGCTCGCCGGCCAGATGATGTACCGGTGGAAGATGGGCATCATGCGCGTCACCGTCGTCGTCGTCGCCATCACGCTCCTCGCCATGGCGGCCGGACCGTGGGGCCAGCACCGCGACGACAAAGGCGCGCTGGTGCAGGGGCCGGTGGCGGCCGCGGTCGCCAGCCTCAACAGCGCGGTGGACGGGCTGAACGACAACAAGGCGCTGTTCACCGTCGAGGACCCCACCCTGGCGGACCCGCGGATTCCCGCACCGGGCAAGGACGGGAAGCGTCCGACCACGTCGGCGTACGACGCGGCGACCGGCCAGCTCAACACGCTGCCCAACTACCTCATGTGGATGGTGTTCCTCTTCGCCTTCAGCTACCTCGGGGCGAACCTGCCGATCTGGCGCTTCGCGCAGCCGGTGAACTACATCGGCTTCTGGATCACGTCGCTCACCATTCTCCTCTCCGCGGTGGGCATGGTCCTCGCGCCGCTGCTCGGCACGAAGGACGCGGCGGGTAACCTCATTGGTGCGTTCGCGCTGCCGGCCATCAAGGACCTCGGCTTCGCGATCGACGCGGCCAAGGCGTGGCAGCCGCTGTGGCCGATGCTCTTCGTCACCATCGCTTGCGGCGCGATCTCGGGCTGGCACGCGCTGGTCGGCTCCGTCGGCACCGCGCGTCAGCTCGAATACGAGACCGACGGCCTGCCAGTGGGCGCGGGCGGAATGTTCGGCGAGAACACGCTGGCGCTCCTGTCGCTCACTGCCGTCTCGATCGCCGGCGCCGGCGGTGGCGGCGGCCGGTTCGCGGTCGGCGTCGGCAAGCTCGTCTACGCCGGGACCTTCGGGCTCATTCCGGAGGCGTACGGCACCGCGCTCGGCTTCGCGACGTTCGTGATCATCGTGCTGACGGTCACGCAGCTCGTCTTCCGAGTCATGCGCGTGACGCTCACCGAGTGGGTCGGCGACGCGATCCCGCCGGTGCGGAACATGCACGTGTCGAGCCTGATCTCGATGGGCCTCACGCTCGCGCTCGTGCTCACCGGCACCTGGGTCTACCTCTGGCAGATGTTCGGCGCCTCCAACCAGCTGATGGCGGCGCTCAGCCTGCTCGTGGTGGCGGTGTGGCTCAAGTCGGAGAACCGCAACCCGACCTACGCCCTCGCGCCGATGATCTTCATGTACGTGACCACGCTCGCGGCCACCGCCGTCACGGCGCGCAACCTCTACGTGACGATCGCGGCGAACCCGAAGATGACGGCGCTGCCGGTGGCGGGTGCGTGGGCCATGATCATCGTCTCGGCGCTGCTCTTCGTGGCGGCCCTATTGATCGGCTGGGACGGCTACAAGGCCTACCTCCGTTACCGGGCGAAACACGCGGCGGCGGCCGCCCCGCAGACGGGGGCCGTGCCGCCCGCGGCGCACGCGTAGGCGGGCCAGATCGTGTCAGGCGGACGCGCGTTCGGCGAGGGCGCGCACGGTCTCGAAGAACGCGCGCGCGGGCTTGCCGCGATCCGGGAGGGGAACGTGAAGCTGGAAGTTCGGCTCGGTGCGGCGCGCGGTCAGGCGCCGGACAGCCAGGCCGGCGCGCCGGGCGATCGCGAGCAGCGTATCGGCCTGTCCGAGCGCCGCAGCGCTCGCGTGATGCACGACCAGGTCGCCGGGGACGGCCTGGCGGACCGCCCACTCGCGCGGGACGCGCGGGAGCGCGTCGCGGGCGGACCAGCTCGCCGGATCGAGAGCTTCGAATTCGAGCGCCGGGGCGCGGCGCAGCACGCCGCGGATGATGAGCGTGTCGCGACGGCCGAGGAGGCGACTGAGCGGCCACCAGGGCAGATCCCGGGGCTCGAGGAAGATCACCACTGCCACGCTTGCGAACGGGGCCTCGCCATCGTCTATCACCATCTGTACCGCGGTCGAGCCAAGCCAGCGCACGGTCGTGCGGCTGCCGAGGACCGGCAGGCCGCCCTGCATCCAGCGCATCAGCTCGCGCCCCAGGCGAACGTTCCAGATCGTCCCCGCGGCGAACCAGGCGACGACGACGACCGCGGCGACCGCGACGAGTTCCGTCATGGCGGGCGCGACGATAGCACGCCCCCCGCGCGCGGCTGGAGGCAGGCGGTGCGTGAGTTCCTGTACGGGATGTTCGCCTACGAGATCGTGCAGGAAGTGCGGGAGATGCGCGCGTCGATGGACAGGCTATTCATGGTCGGCTTGTTCGGCGACATGCTCGGCGTGCCCATCCTCCCGCCCTACTACGCGCTGCGCCTCCTGCCCTTCGTGGCGCCGCAGATCGAGACCTGGAAGCGCGCGTGCCTCCGCGAGCGCGAGCTCGGGAGCGACCACGAGCATCACCTGCACGGAATCTGAAGAGGAGACGGTCATGACTGAAGAGGAGAAGAAGAGCCTGTGGGAGAACATCCGCGAGACCGTCTACGGCATGGCCGCCCACGACATGAGCCGCGCGGCCCTGCGCACGCGCGCGTCGATGGAGCACCTCTTCATCCTCATCACGATGGGCGACCTGCTCGGCATCCCGATCCTGCCGCCCTACTACAGCCTGCGGCTGCTGCCCTACGTCGTGCCGCAGATCGCCACGTGGAAGCGCCGCATGCTGCGCGAGAAGGACGTCTCGGACGCGATGTTCTAGGAGCAGTGAATGGGACTCAAGGACGTCTTCCTGCAGCACCCCGAGCGCCGCTACATCATGTTCGGCGGCAAGGGGGGCCTGGGCAAGACCACCTTCTCCGCGGCGGCGGGCTACTGGCTCGCGAGCCAGGGCAAGAAGGTGCTCGTGTTCTCGGTCGATCCCCAGGCGTCGCTCACCGACATCTTCAAGCGCGACATTTTCGGCAAGGGCCCGGTGCCGATCATGGCGAACCTCTGGGCCCAGGAGATCGACGCCGACAGCCACATCAAGGCGTACCAGCAGGAGATCCGCCAGAAGATCCTCGACATGTACGGGATGCCGGCCGTGCCCGAGGAGATCGAGAACTACATCCAGGCGGCGAGCGCCGAGCCGGCGATGGAGGAGAGCGCGATCTTCGACGCCGTGGTGGACGTCGTCATGAAGGGCGACTACGACTACTACATCTACGACCTCGTCCCGCTCGGCCACGCCCTCTACTACCTGTCGATGGCCAAGGTCTACGACGAGTGGATCAACAAGATCACCAAGCTCCGCGAGGACATGCGCGAGTACGAGGAGATGGTGAGCCGGCTGCAGCACAAGAAGGAGTCCGAGCAGGACCAGATCCTCCAGGAGCTGCTCTACATCAAGAACCGCATCAACACCTCGGCCGGGATCCTGACCGACAAGACGAAGACCGGCTTCTTCTTCGTGGTGACGCCGGAGGCGATGATCATCGACGACACGCAGAAGGCGGCCGGGATGTTCGCGCAGTTCAACGTGCCGATCGCCGGGTACGTGGTGAACCGGGTCATCCCGCACGAGCTGCTGAAGCAGGACATCCCGGAGTACCTGCGCCGCCGCATCGCCATGCAGGACGAGCACCTGCGCAACGTGCGCACCGCCTTCGGCGACCAGGTGATGGCGCTGGTACCGGAGATGGAGCGCGACGTCACCGGGCTGCCGATGATCGAGAAGCTCGCCAAGATCATGTTCGCGTAGCGGGAGGGAAGCGCGTCATGCCAGAGATCGTGATGCCGATGGGCCGGCACCTGCGCGAGCATCCCTCGCTGAAGTACCTCTTCTTCGGCGGCAAGGGCGGCGTGGGCAAGACGGTGTTCGCCGCCGCCGCCGCGATCGGCCTCGCCCGGCAGGGGCGCCGGACGCTGCTCGCGTCGACCAATCCCGTCCACAGCCTGACGAGCCTGCTCGGCCAGGACGTGCTCGGCAAGCACGTCCCCGTCGACGGCGTGCCGAACCTCTGGGCGTACGAGATCGAGACCAGGCAGACCATCGAGCGCAGCAAGGTGCAGATCAGGGAGAAGATCCGCTGGTTCCTGAAGTTCGCCGACATCACCACCAAGGCCGACGACTTCGTCGAGTCGGCGACGATGAACCCGGCGTTCGAGGAGTCGGCGATGTTCGAGAACATGATCGACCTCATGTTCAAGAACGAGTACGACGTCTACGTCTTCGACACCGCGCCCACCGCCAACGCGCGGCGCCTGCTCGGCATGTCCAAGGTGTACGCGCTGTGGGTCAACAAGATGATGAAGAGCCGCGAGGAGGCGCGCACGCTGCGGGAGATGCTCTCCTTCACGAAGAAGAAGGAAGAGGACCCGCTGATGGAGTACCTCGTCTCCTTCCGCGACCGGATGGAGCACGCACGCGTGCTCCTCACCGACCCGAAGCTGACCGCGTTCTACTTCGTGACGCTGCCGGAGGCGCTGCCGATCGCGGTGGTCACGCGCTTCATCCAGTGGTTCAAGGATTTCGGAATTCCGGTGGGCGGCGTCCTGGTCAACATGGTCATCGACCAGGCGTCGGTGGGTCCGAACGCCGCCGAGTTCGTCAAGAACCGCGTGGCCATGCAGCAGGAGCACATGCAGACGATCTGGCGCGAGTTCGACGACAGCGTCCGCGCGATCGTGCCGCTGTTCGAGACCGAGGTCCGCGGTGTGCCGATGCTCGAGCGGCTGTGCGACGCCATCTTCGCGGCTGATGGCGCGAAGCCCGCGCCCGGTGACGTCGCGCGCCGGGCGACCGGAACCACGGCGCCCGCAGTCGGGGGCCGCAGCGCAGGCTAGCCCCAGCGCAGCCCGAGCGCGCCTCCGATTTGGCGCTCGACGCGCGTTCCCAGCGCGCGGCCCTCCCGGTTCAACATGTCCCCGAGCCACTGCGCATCGCGCTCGTCGGCGCGGTTCACGCGGAAATGCCGGATCCGCGTCGGGGTCAGGCTGAACCCCACGAGCTTGCCGGTCGGGACGTGGACGGTCGGGAAGTACATCAGGCCGAGGTCGGAGCGGAACGCCTCGTACCCGCCGATCCCCTCGTAGTCGTTCAGGAAATCGCCGCAGCCGTAGACAATGGCCTTGTCGCGGTAGACCTCGATGCCCTTCGGGTGATGCGACGAATGCCCGTGCACCAGGTCCACGCCTGCGATCTCGATCAGCCGATGAGCGAACTCGCGCTGCGCTCGCGCAACGTCGTAGCCCCAGTTGCCGCCCCAGTGGATCGAGGCCACGACGACGTCGCCCGCGCGTTTCGCAACGCTCACTTGCCCGGCGATCCGTTCCGCAGACCGTGCGGAGAGATCGGCCACAAAGTTCACGCCCGCGCGGTCCTTGCGCGCGGCCCATTCGCGGGCAATACCCGCACTCTCCATCCCGAACGCGAAGACGAGCACGCGGCCCTTCCCCACGACGTCGATGACCGCCGGCCCCGCGGCTTCCGCCTCGTCGCGGCCCGCCCCTGCCGTCCGCAACCCCGCCGCGCGCAGCTTGTCGAGCGTCTCCGCGAGCCCGCGGTAGCCCCAGTCGAGGACGTGGTTGTTGGCGAGCGCGCAGCAATCCATGTTCGCCGCGGTCAGGCAGGGCACGTTCGCCGGATGCATGCGGTAGTGGATGCCCTTGCTGGGCCACGCGTCCTCGGCCGCCGTGACCGCGGTCTCCAGGTTGATGATCCGCGCGTCGGGCCGCACGCGTTCGAGCTCCGCCAGCGCGTCGCCCCAGATGTACGGGAAGTCGACCGGTCGTTTGATGGGCCCGGTGGCCCGTTCGGCGATCTCGACGTAGCCGAGCGCCGAGCGCATGAACGGCTCGTAGAGGTGCGGCTTCCCGGGGTGCGGGAGGATCTGGTCGACGCCGCGGCCGATCATGACGTCGCCGCAGAGAAACAGCGTCACGGCGCGCGGCCCCGTGCCCGGGCTCCCGTCAGGCCGGCTCATCTTCTCGCGCGCCCGTGCGGCGAGCGGTGCGGCGGTGAAACCGCCCACCACCGCCGCTGCGCCACCAAGAAACCGCCGCCGCTCCATGCTGCTCCGCACCGCCGCCTCGATGCCCCCGCCTGATGTGAGCTCAGCGCAGCCACAGGTCGTAGAGCGTGAGGAGGATCTCCACGACGATCAGGGCGACGATGTACCACTCCACGCGCAGCGCGTGCCTGGCGTCGATCAGGTCGACCAGCGTGCGCACCGTGCGCCCCGCGAGGTCGAGCTTTCTCTCGAGGGCGGCGAGCCGCTCGCGGATCTCGAACTCGGCCTCGAGCACGGCGAACAGCCGCTCGAGCTCGGGATGCTCCCAGAGCAGCTCGGGCTTGTCGCCGATCTCGGCGCGCCCGACCATGCGATGCTCGATCAGGAGCAGCGCGCCGATGCGCTTCACGTGCTCGCCCGTCCGGCCCAGGATGCGGCCCTTGCGCTCGAGCTCCAGCGCGAGCGGCTCGATGCGGTCGAAGTCGCTCGCGATGCGGGTCTCGTAATGGCCGAGCAGCACGCTCTTCGACAGCACGTCGGCGATGAGCTGCAGCCGCTCGAGGCTGGCGTCCTGCACGAACAACGCGCCCTCGAGCAGCCCCTCGGGGCGGCGCTCGTCAATGCGCACCTCGAGCTCCTCGACCTCGGCGCTGCGGTACCGGTGTTCGATGAGCGGGGCGAGTTTCTCGCGCAGCGCGTGCTCGCCCTCGCCCGTGACGCCGAACAGCACCGCGACGCCGTAGCGGAACAGCACCGCGACCCCGCCACCGGGCAGCCCGATGGCGAGCGGGACGCGGGCGACGATCTCGCTCTCGGGCCAGTTGCGCAGCTCGAACCGGGCGCCGAGCAGCAGAGCACGGGCGCGGAACGCCGCGGCGGGAAGGATCGGGCGCGATTCCATGGCATGCGGTCCCGCCACCGGCTAGCGGCAGACGAGCACCGGAATCCTCGAGTGCGCGAGGACCTTCGCGGTCTCGCTGCCGAGCGCTAGCGCCGTCAATCCGCTGCGACCGTGCGAGGCCATGACGATCAGGTCGCAGCGCCTCGAGCGGGCGGCGCGGATGATCGCCCGCCAGGGATGCCGCGAGAGAGCGTGCACGCCCGAATAGGCCACGCCGGCGAGCTCCGCTTCGATCTCGACGACTGCCAGCGCGCGCTTCGCTTCACGCCCGACGAGCGCCCTGTATTCCCGGCCGAGGATCCCCGATCCGTAGAGCTTGTCGCCGCTGAACAGGGTCGGCACGCCTTCGGGAACGGCGTAGATGGCGGTGATTCGTGCACCGAGAATGCGGGCGAGCCGCGCCGCCGTCTGCGCCGCCTTCGCCGACAGCCTGGATCCGTCGGTCGGCACCAGGATGTGCCTGTAAGTCGCCATGGCTTGCCGGCGTTGCCGGCCAACGAGATCCCCTGCCAGAGGAAGCGCCATTATCCGAAGCCGTCTTGGCGCGAGCTTGACGGCGGTCAAACGCTCAGGTCGAGCGCGCCATCTTGACCTCGGTCAAAAGCGCCGGGCCAGCCTGCCCTATCGTGGAATCGACCTTCGAGAGCGAGCGCGACCATGACGCCGATCATCCCCGAGACGCCTCCACGATAGGG
>Ga0233416_10000203_pt1 | contig 18141 bp, 15 predicted proteins | sample Sediment_Towuti__2_FD_188638 | JGI IMG/M metagenome (GOLD analysis project Ga0233416, IMG submission 188638) | Sediment microbial communities from Lake Towuti, South Sulawesi, Indonesia - Sediment_Towuti_2014_0_MG | ecosystem: Environmental > Aquatic > Freshwater > Lake > Sediment | place... | reverse complement strand
GAATTCATCCGGGAACGATGGTATGTCGATGCGGATTTTGGCACAGTCTTCTGGCACGACCACGTGTTCGGAACCGATACGTGGGGACATGGACTGTTCTCTGCGTTCATCACGGAGCCGCCGCGGTCGACCTATCATGACCCGGTGACCGGGAAGGAAATCCGGAGCGGCCCCGTCGCGGATATTCACACGCTGGAGCCGGTTTCGGCCCATGTCCGTGGGAGTTTCCGCGAAGTCATGATGCATATCATGGACAGCAACGCGAGGACCGCGGAGTTGATCACCACGGATAACCCGCAGGCGAAAATCGGGGCGGTCACAGTAGAAGGACCACCGTCGCATCAGTTTCCGGAGCGGATCAACAAATCCCCGATGTGGTTCTTGAACGGGGGGGAGGCGACAACAGGCAGCGGGTACAGCATGCGGGTCGAGCCGTTAAGTGTCCGCCTCGCCAACGAGCCCGATCCGTCGAAGCTGTTTGTTTCAGGCATTCACGGCGATCCGGGCACTCCGCTGCTCCGGGCCTATCTCGGCGATCCCATTCTGGTTCGGGCGCTGGTGGGTTCCGCCAACGAAGTGCATACGTGGCACGTCACCGGCCACTGGTTCCCGATGGAACGATACGGGACCACGGCCATGCCGAGAAGCACCATTCACCTCGCAATCGGTGAACGGTATGATCCGGCAATTCCGGCAGCAGGAGGGCCGCAAAAGAAGGCAGGCGACTACCTGTACTATAGTGGCCGTGCCTCTCACTTCGCGGAAGGCAGTTGGGGCATTATTCGCGTCTACGATGAGCCACAGACTGATCTGAAGCCCTTGCCGAGTCGCGAACAGATCCAGAAATCCGCTCCGTCGGTTTGTCCTGCCGATGCGCCCGTGAAGTCCTTTAACGTGTCGGCGATCGATCAACAGATCCGGTACCACGAAGGGGCGCCGGGTGTGATGGAGGTGGACCTCGAGCGGAAGATGGTGTTTGGAAATGAGCAGGGCAAGATGTACGTCCTCGAGGGTGATCGTGGACGGGTCAAGGCCGGTGAGTTGAGACCGAGCCCGCTGACTCTGCACGTGAACGTCGGCGATTGCGTGAAGATCAATCTGAAGAACGAGATGGCCAAGGAACGGGCCGGATTCCACGTCGATATGATGGCGTTCGACCCGAGAGATTCGTTCGGCGCCAATGTCGGCAACAACCCGGGCGATCAGACGGTCGGTCCGGGGCAAAGCAGGACGTACACCTACTATGCCCATCCGGAGTACGGGGAACTGGCCGCTCTCATTCAGGATTGGGGGAACGTGGTTGAGAATCCACGGAACGGCCTGTTCGGCTCCATCATCATAGGCCCCAAGGGCTCGAGGTATCGGGATCCGGTGACGGGGGAGGATGTCACGATGAAGAGCAGTTGGCGCGCCGACGTGCTCGTCGATCGGACGATCCCCGGAAACGAAAGCCGGAAGAATTACCGCGACTTCTCGTTAATGTTCCAGGACGAGGATAACATCGTGGGCGTGAGTTTCATGCCGTATATTCAGCAGGTGGCTGGGATTACCGCGGTGAACTACCAGTCCGAACCGACCGCGTGGCGATTGGAGAAGGGCTGCGAAGTATCGGAGGTCTTCAGCTGCGTCAAAGCCGGCGACACGCCCTCGACGCCGTTGCTGCAGGCCCACGTCGGAGATCCGGTGGCCATTCACGTCCTGGGAGCGTTCAGCGAACAGGTCCAGTTGTTTACGGTCGATGGTCACGAGTGGCCGCATGAGCCCTACATGCAGGGGGCGGACGAGGTCAGCACGATGGAGTTCGGCGGTTCCGAGGTCATCAACGCCTATCTCACAGGTGGAGCCGGAGGTCCGAATCGAATCGTTGGCGATTACCTGTGGAAGAATCAACGTCCCGCGTTTGTCAATGCAGGACAGTGGGGCCTCTTCAAAGTTCTTCCTGTCGACGATCAGCGGGTTCTGTCCCTGACGCCACAGATTCCGTCGACCAAGACTGCGGAGCAACCGATTGAGGAGGGCAGAGTGACCCAGACCTCGTTGAGCGGACGGTAATCAAGGACGAAGTAGTCAGCGTGCCTGCTGTAACACAGGCACGCTGACGCCTACCGGGATCGGTCATAACGTTTATTGCGTGGGGGGAGCACCGTGCTCCCCCTATCATTTTTGGGGGACCATTACCATGAATGATTCCCTGCCTGGCTCGATGGGGCTCTTAACAGTCAGGAGTAATCCATGAATTGTCTCCACTACATGAGAAGCGTGGCGCTCGCTGTCGGTGCTATGGGAGCTGGCGTGACCGTAGTCCTTGGCGAAGGAACGTCGGCTTCCGGTGTAAGCCGAGTCGAGGTTGTGCTCGCCAACCAGTATCAGAATCAGGTCGCCGCGCTGAAAGAAGAATTTGCCCAAGCGGGAATGCCCAATGTTCATTTTCAATTCGTCAAACGAGGGCAACCGCCGCAGAACATCGGGTTGGGAAGGGATGTGCCGGCCGATAAAGCGCGAGAGGCGATCCGTCTGGCGATCAAGTACAATCAAGGAGTGGGGATCTTGCTGCCGGAGCGACTGTTTCCGCCGCGTTTCGTCACGATTGCCTCCTCCAATTATGACGATACGGTCGAATATCCCATCGACCAGGCCACTCTTGCCAAACTGCAGGATCCCGAGTTAACCACCGAGGCGTTCCATCGACTGTATAGGGATCTGACATCTACTCCGATTGGTCCGAAGGGTCGATATTGAATTCAGATTAGGCCCGCGTCACTCCTTCACTCTGACCGTCATCGTGACCGGTTCCAACGGATTGTCCGCCTGATCGCGTTCGACGCCGACGATCTTGTCGATGACATCGAGCCCCCGAGATACCTCTCCGAAAACCGTATAGCGCCGGTCGAGCCCACTGTTATCGCCGACGCAGATAAAAAATTGTGAACCGTTGTCGTTGAAGTCGCGGGTGCTGTTGCTCTCACGTGGCATCTTGGCCATCGAGACGGCGCCGCGCTTGTGCGGGCGGTCGTTCGGTTCGGGGGGAAGAAAGTAGCCAGGCCCTCCGGTGCCGTGCAGCGATCGGTCGGCATGCTTGCTGAGCGGGTCGCCGCCTTGGATGAGAAAACCCGGCAGGACACGATGGAAGGTCGTCCCGTCGAAGAACCCCATTTTTGCGAGGTTCACGAAGTTCTCTACATGGCGTGGGGCTTCGTCGGGGTAGAAGCGAATCGCGATCTCCCCGAACTTCGTAGAAATGGTGGCGCGAGGATTCTTTTTCTGGAACTGGATCGTCATGCGATCAATCTAGCAAGGGCCCGTTCTGTGAGGCAAGACCGCTTACGAGTGCTGAGTGGAGGTTCCTGGTCCTCGAAGCAGGACCTTCCAAACTCAGCACTCGTTCCTCAGCACTCAGCACTTTTCCTGAGCCAGGCCCTTCCCGGGATCGATGCGCAGCCACATGATTCCCCCGATCAGCGCAATGAACGCCGCGGTGCCGAGCGAAGCGGGCCAGCCCCAGTGGCCGGCGATCCAGGGGGTGAGGGTCGGAGAGATGGCGCCGCCAATATTGGCGCCCATGTTCATGAATCCCGAAAGGCTGCCGGCGTGGGCCTTGGAGAGATCACTGGTCGACGACCAATAGGCCCCGACCGTGAAATACAGCCAGCCGGCGCCGAGAGACAGGCTTGCGATGGCAAGATGGGGCGATTCCATGACCGCACCGAGCGTCACGAAGGCGGCCGCCAGCGTCATGCCTGTCAATCCGGTGAACCTCCGCCCGCTCGTGATTCCATACCACAGGGCCAAACGGTCCGTCGCCCATCCGCCGAGGGGGCAGGAAACGAGAATGGCGAGAAACGGGGCGGCGGCATAGAAGCCGCCGAGGAGGACATTAAATCCTCGCACGTTCACGAGATACAGATAGAACCAGGACAGATAGACATAGGCCACGTAGCCGAGACAACTGTAGCTGAGCACGAGCCACCAGAACGTGGGCGTCCTTTTCAGCGCAGCCCAGGGAAGCGGCGACTTCTCAACGGCTGTGACTTCGTCCCATGGGGTGACTGTGCTTCTATCGACCCAGGGGTGCTCAGCCGGGCGATCGCGGGCCAGGAACCACCAAACGACCGCAAGTCCGATCCCAACCACAGCCGAAAGATAGAATGCCATCTGCCATCCATAGTTCACCATGATCCAGGCGGTCACAGGAGGAGTCACTGCCGAGCCGACACCGATCCCGCCGATGGCGATTCCGATGCCGAGGCCCCGTTCGTGAGGGGGCAGCCAGTCCGTGACGGCGCGATTGAAGGTGGGCAGCGCGACGGCTTCACCGATCCCGAGGCCGAAGCGAACAAGCGCCAGCGCACCCACGATTCCGAACAGACCGGCCAGTGAAGAAGTGGTGGCCATGGCCGTCATGGCGGTAAAGCAGGACCACCAGAGCAGGCCGATGGTCAGGACGATGCGCGCTCCCCAGCGGTCTCCGAGCCAGCCTCCTGGAACCTGAAATAGCGCGTAGCCGATGACGAACGAGGAAAAAACCAGCCCCATCTGCTGATCGGTGAGGCCGAGCGCCGGCATCATCTGGCGCGCGGTCACTGAGATATTGACCCGGTCGATGTAGGTGATGACACTGATCGCAAACAGGAGGCCGAGGATCAGCCAGCGGGTGGCGGAGAGGGTGGACTGCGAGCGGGGGGTTGGCAGATTTGGCTGGCTCAAGATCGCTCCGACAGGAGGCGCATTATAGCTGGTCGTTCACACAGGCTCTAGCCTTCCGGGGTCGCCTTCCGCTCTCACGGTTGGACGAGGGTGCTCGATGGACAAGCGCCGGGATTTTCTGTAGGTTTCCTCGCGGAGGGGTGGACACCTGCCCGCGCAGCGAGCCAGGGTACGATGTCGGTGATTGAACGCGAGCAGACAGGATGAACGCGATTCTCGGACTCGACGAGACGATTGCCCAGGCGGTGTTTGCGGCCGCTCGCCGCAGGCCGGAGCGGATTGCGTTGCAGATCAAGGAGGAGCAGGGCTACCGCCGGTGTTCGTTCCGGCAGCTCATCGACCGGGCCGAGCGTATTGCGGCCGCGCTCCTGCACCATCACCTGCTCAAGGGCGACCGCGTAGCCATCGTGTCGGAGAACCGGCCGGAATGGATCATTGCGTACATCGGCGTGGTGGCCGCGGGTTGCACCGTCATTCCGCTCGACATTCAACTGAACCATGAGGACCTCGCCGCTCTGCTGACCAGATCCGGCGCCAAGCTGGTTTTCGTCAGCGCGGCCACCTGGCCGTTGTTGAAGCAAACGGGATTGCCTCTCACCCTCGTTTCGTTCGATCCTCCCCAGGATCCGTCCTGTGTTCCGCTTGACGAATGGATGCGAACTGATGAGCGGCCTGGTTGGGTCGACCATCAACTGGCACTGCCCGATGATGTGGCGGCCATCCTTTATACCTCAGGGACGACAGGCGAACCGAAAGGCGTCTGTCTGACGCATCGCAACCTGCTCTCCAACGTCGAGGCAATGGCGCAAACCGGGTTGGGTCGTGAGGAGGATCAGTTTCTCGGCATCCTGCCGCTCCATCACGCCTATCCATTCATGGGCACGGGCCTCATTCCCTTGCTGCTCGGGGCCCGTGTAACCTTCCTGCCCACGCTCAAGGGGCCCGCGTTGCTGGAATGTCTGCGGGAGGCTGGGATCACCATTCTGGTAGGCGTTCCCCAGGTTTTCGCGATGGTCCGGCGGGGGATTGCCGAGGGCATCGACCGTCGCCCGATCGCGCTGCGTTTGCTCATCAACCAGTTGATGGCGTTGGCGGGGCTCGTGCGGCGATGCACGGGGATCAACCTCGGTCGCGTTCTGTTTGGTTCGGTGCATCGTCGCCTAGGTCCGTCCTTACGGCTGCTGGTAAGTGGCGGGGCGCGGCTTGATCCTGAGGTCGCGCAATTTTTTTTCAACCTCGGGTTCACACTGCTGGAAGGCTACGGCCTGACCGAAACCGCGCCGGTGGTGACCTTCACATCGCCGACAAGGATGAAAACCGGCTCGGTCGGACGACCGATTCCAGGCGTGAGGGTACGTATAGTCAATCCCGATGCCTCAGGGGTTGGAGAGGTGGCTGTCTCCGGACCGAATGTCATGCGAGGCTACGACGCCGACCCGCAAGCCACTGCCGAGGCGATCCGTGACGGGTGGTTCCATACCGGCGATCTGGGGTATCTGGATCGAGAGGGCGACCTGTTCCTTACCGGACGCGCCAAGGAACTGATTGTCACGGCCGGGGGCAAGAACATCGTGCCTGAAGAGCTCGAAGCGCAGTACCAGCAGAGCCCGGCCATCGCGGAGATCTGCATCGTGGGGGTCACCCGCGCCGGTGAAGGCGGCGCAACCTTGCACGCGGTCGTCGTGCCTGATTTCGATTACATCAAGACCATCAAGATCGTGGATGTTCGCCAGCTGATCAAGACCGAGCTGACGAGGATCGGCTTGACCCTGCCCTCGTACAAGCGGATGAGCGGGTTGACGATCGTCAGAACTCCGCTGCCTCGCACCCGTCTTGAAAAACTCCAACGCCATCGCGTGGCTGCCATCATGAGGGCTGCTGAAACGGCGACAGAACCGGCTCCGCCGACTTCTGCCGCGGACCGGGCGCTCATGGAGACGGAGATCGCCCGTCGGATCGTCTGCGCCATTCAGCCGTTCGTGGAACAGGGCCGAGTGGTCACCCCGAGCGATCACCTGGACCTCGACCTGGGGTTCGACTCACTGCGGCGTGTCGAACTGCTGTCGAGGCTCGAACAGTCGTTTGGCCGTTTGCCCGATTCACTCGCGCACGAGGTCAACACGGTCGGGGATTTGATCGAGCGGGTGAGCGGGGCGTCGCGCGATGAGACGGCTGCCGCACGAGGCGCCCAATCGTGGAGCGACATCCTGAAAGCTGAACCGCCTGCCGCTCTGCGCGACGCGGTGCTGAGACCCCAGCCTCGGTGGCATCGGCTGCTCGGCTCATGCCTGCGTACTCTGTTCCGTCTGGGATTCCTGGCGGGGTTCCGTCTTCGGGTCTCGGGGATTGACCGTCTGAACCAGGAGGGGTCTTGTCTGCTGGCCGCGAACCATATGAGCGTCCTGGATCCCTTCGTGATCCTGGCCGTCGTTCCTGCGGGTATGTTCTCGCGTCTCTATTCGATCGGCTGGCAGGCCTTCTTTCGCGGTCCGTTGCTTCAGTGGGTGGCTCGCGTGGGTCGTGTGATTCCAGTCGGCATGGAAGCCTCCCTGGTTCCAGCTCTGCAAGCGGCCGCTCTCGTTCTACGACAAGGGCAGAATCTCCTGGTCTTTCCTGAAGGGCAACGGTCCGTCGATGGAACACTCGATGTCTTTCGACCGGGCATCGGCATTCTGGCCTGCGAATTCCGTGTCCCTGTGATTCCTGTCAGGCTCGATGGCACCTTTCAAGCGATGCCAATCGGAACCAGATGGCCGCGCTACCATCCAATTTCACTCTCCGTCGGACCTCCCGTGCAGGTCACTCAGGCCATGATCGATGGATGGCATTCACAGGGGCGAGATCCCTATCAGGCGGCGACGGAGGTCATTCGAGAAGCGGTTGTGGCTCTCGATCCTGCCGCCACTGCCAGCCACCAGATGACGGGCAAATCCGCTCCGTGAGGGGCAGGCCTGCGTTGCGAACGGGCCTCTGGGATGAGGAGAAGGCCGGGGTCAGGAAGAATGGCCGCCTCTTCCCGGAAGAGGCGGCACGGAGGTCGCTTACTTCGTCACGATCTCCAGGAGCTCGACCTCAAAGACGAGCGTGGCGCCCGGCTTGATCACCGGTGGAGAGCCACGCTCGCCATACGCCAGGTTGGACGGACAAATCAGTTTGCTCTTGCCGCCGACCTTGATTTGCTGGACCCCCTCCGTCCAACATTTGATGACTTGATTGAGCGGAAAGGTGGCGGGTTCTCCACGTTTGATGGAACTGTCGAACACGGTCCCGTCGATCAGCGTACCGTGGTAGTGGACCTTCACCGTGTCCGTGGCTTTTGGAGCTGCCCCCGAACCAGGCTTCAGGGTGGTGATGACAATCCCTGATTCGGTTTTCGTCGCCCCTTTTTCGGAAGCGGCCTTGGCAAGGAATGCCGCTCCGGCCTTTTTCTCGCTCTCGGCCACGACGGCTGCGCGTGCCTGTTGAAGCTGCTGAATCTTCGGCCCGAACGTTTGTAGACTTACTTTCGGAGTGCGTTTCAGGACTCCGTCAGTCATACCGTTCTTGACCATGTCGAGTTCTACCTCGCTCAGCGTAAAGGGCTCGAGAGACTGACTGATCGCCAAGCCCAGCGCATAGAGCGTTTTCTGGTCGTCATTCGCCGGCTCTTCGGAAGCCGCCAGAACCGGAGCCGTGATCAGAAGCAGCAGGATTCCAAAATGTGTGATGGAAGTGCGCATTGAAAACCCTTTCTTGTAAGGAACCAAACCGAAATGGGAAGGTGTCTCGTGTAAGATACGATACCAGCTTGGATCTCACAACAGAATTATGGCAGGGCTGCAGGAATGGCGGAGAGGGAGGGATTTGAACCCTCGGTAGAGATTTTGTCCCTACGACGGTTTAGCAAACCGTTGCCTTCGGCCACTCGGCCACCTCTCCACGTCCACATTCTCAGGGGAGCACGCCCGCATTTGCGGCGGGAAGTGTCGTCAGACCAGGGCGTTATCGACGAGTCGCAATCTTACCTGAGGCCTGGGCAAGGCACAAGAGAGCGCAATGGTTCAAGGAGGAACTCAGAGGGGAGTGGTCAAGCCCTGGCGTAGCCATTGGAACAGGCGCTTCGCCCTGCTACTCTCCGCAGATGGGGATTCCTCGATCTGGGCCAGAGCACGAGACGGCTGGATGGCGATTCTGGACCTCACGCCGAACGAGGTGCTCGAGGCGCCTCCTTTCATGATGGGAACCGTATAACGAGGTTCGAGGTGACTTGGCCGTACGACACCGCTGAGTGCGAGCATGTGGAGCGCTTGCCGTTTCTGCCGTACACGTTCTCGAGAGGTTCGCCAGTGGGCTAGCGGCATAGCAGGCGTTCTCCTTTCGTTCGGCTGAGGCTGTCCGATCGCCAAGCGCCTTCTCAGGTCGGATCTCACATCCAGAGGACGCGGACGAAATTATCGTCGATGCTCCGCGGATGATGGCATTGGCTGCAGCGGGCGAATAGGCCCTCTCCTTCGTTGGCGCAGGATGCTCGGAGGACAAGTTGGTACTTATGTCCGCCGCAGAAGGGGCAGGCTTTTCCCTGAACTTCCCGCCGAATCGCCCCGATCTTGCCGAGCTGCCTTTGCATGGCTCGATCCTCCCACGTGAAAATTCGGTCCCCTCTTTCTATGAGGGCTAGGTGACGTTGCTCCTAGCGAAATTGCCTAGATGAAGGATAGGGGTGAGGTCGGGGATCTGAAAATACCTTGGAGGTATCATCCGGCCCGACGAAAGGGGGAGTCCTTCACGGGCAGAGGCAACGAGGATGGCTCAATCGCGACTCTCGATATTGTAGACACACCAAAGAAACCAATGAGTTATCATATGCAATATGAACCATTACATAATCTAGTCGCGATTCCCATGCTCAGCGGGGAATTTCGGCACGACCACGCCGGACGATGGTTCCACTCTTGTAATGAGGGAGGGAGGAAAACAAGATGGGTGAAGGCAGGTTTCTTCAGGAGGGAGCAGAAACCTCTTGCTGCTCCGAGGTGGGCATGCCGAGAGCAGGCACCTTCACCCGCTTAACACTAAACCAAATGATCGCCGGAAGAGCAAGGTAGTAGTTTCCCGAGGTGCCAGACCGGTGGCGGAGGCTGGTTTCGCTCCATCGCCGTACGCTGTCGCTCGCGAGACCTACCAGAGTCCCGCCTCTCCTTCCGGGCACGCACGCGCTTTCGGAAGAAGGCGATCAGATACATCGGCCTCCTTCAACTCTGGTTCCTCGGGAGGCAGCATCGTGTACAACAGCGCTTCGTCGACGACAGTTTCGTCGCCGGTTTTCAGAACCCCCTCGCGGTTCAAAATCTTCGTGGCATTGGTTCGAGAGACGATGGGTGGATAGTCCCTGAACTGGTCCGCCCCCACAAACGGCACCTGGACCGTCACCGTGCGGCGGTCCACGTAGACGAATTGGCGCAGTTTTTCGTCGAGCGGCGTTTTCAAGCTAAGCACCGCGGAGGATGTGGGAGCGAGTTCACTAAGGGCAATGACGTAGGCGGGCCGTGTATCACGGGGAGGCGCTTCGAATCCTCCTGTGGCCTGCACATTTGGGGACGTTAAGAGCTGGGTGGTGGGATTTAGGGCAGGCGACCGGACTCCCACACGAAGATTCGTGATGCTCCGGTCCGACACATTTTCGAGCAGCAGCTTGATCAGAACCCAGGACTGTGGATCCGGAGTCTTGGCCCGTCCCTTCGGCAGTTGCTGCTCGATACGGCGAAGACTGCAATCGGTTACCAGGTTCCGCTTTTCAAAAAAATACGTTTTGGCGTGGCCCTCCGTACGGTAGGCGCGCTCATATGCGTAAAAAGCCACGCCAACTTTGATCATGGTTGGCCTGAACCAAGACACGACCGTCGGGAGGACAAACGGCACCAACGCAGCCAGGAGTCCTAGGATAATGATCTTGTTGAGCAGGCTCTGCCTCCAAAACCACTGCCAGGAGTCTGCCAGCGGATTCATACCTCACCCTGGGAATTTCGGCCCGGTTGATCGCCAGAAGCCTTGGAATTCTTGGGATCTTGACTATCAGCTCCGAGCGAGGGCTGGGATTATAATACATGACTGGTTTGGCAGGGGGGAACCTGGCACACACTTAACCTCGGGCGCCGCCGAACGACAGCCGCTGTGAATGGACAAACAAGCTGTGCGCCCCTTCAGCGTCCGAGTATCACGCGGACTAGCAGACGGTTCGGTTATTTAGTTTTCTCGTACGCCTGTCTCAGATCACTTTCGGGAGGATGGGTACTCCTTACGGCGGAGATCGCGACGTAAATCAACACGAGCGCTCCCAAGACAAGCCCGCCTACGTACAGCCAGGCCTTATCCATGGCGTCCTCCATTGTTGAAGGTCTACCCTGTCCTCGGGCCTGTTGATTTCAGGATGCTCGCGCACAGCTCGCGCCGCGGATACCACTCATCCCGCACGAATTCTTGTGCGTGGCCCTAGCCTGGTGATCACCAGCCCGGGGTTGCAGCAATCCGTTCGGTGATAATATTTCGAGAAGGCGCCTCGGATGAAACTGGGGAAATGCCGAGATCGGACACAAAACTTTACCAGTGGCAGAATTCCACATTCTGATACGAGGTTGAATAACCGAACCTTCTGACGCTCCTCTGGCTGTCCGTCGGGATTGCCTCTGATGTTGAAGAAGGAAGGGTGGCAGCCCTGGAGCATGGGATGGCTGGGGAAAAGATGGCGGAGGGGGCGAGATTTGAACTCGCGGATGGGTTACCCCATCTCCGGTTTTCAAGACCGGCACGTTCGGCCGCTCCGTCACCCCTCCGAATTGGAACGCGGCCTTATCGGTTACTACTCATAAGGGGACTTGAGCCGACGGTCAAGTACTTCCATCAACGCTGGAACCGGAGGTAGGCCTCCTGGGACATTCACTCTCCAGCTAGGCCTTGGTAATCCGCTCAAGCCCACCCATGTAGGGTCGTAACTGGTCGGGAATCAACACCGACCCATCGGGTTCCTGGTAGTTCTCAAGAATCGCTACCAGGGTGCGTCCCACCGCGAGGCCTGAACCATTGAGTGTGTGAACGAACTCAGTCTTCGCCTCCTTCCTCCCACCGGCCGGGCGATACTTAATGTTCGCCCGTCTGGCTTGAAAGGATTCGAAATTGCTGCACGACGAGATCTCCCGATATTGTTGTTGGGACGGCAGCCAGACTTCCAGGTCATAGGTTTTCGCGGAGGAAAATCCCATGTCCCCGGTGCAGAGTGTCACGACACGGTAGGGAAGTCTGAGACCCTGTAAGACGGACTCAGCATGTCCGGTCAATCGCTCCAGTTCGTCATAGGAACGATCAGGTGTCGTGAAGGCCACCAATTCCACCTTGTTGAATTGGTGGAGGCGGATCAGGCCCCTGGTGTCTTTTCCGTACGATCCGGCTTCCCTCCTGAAACAGGGCGTATAGGCGGTATATCGGATGGGCAAACGATCTTCGCCCAGAATTTCTTCTCGATGGAGATTGGTGACCGGCACTTCCGCCGTCGGGATCAAGAAATAGTCGTCCTCCGGCACTCGAAACAGGTCGTCTTCGAATTTGGGAAGTTGACCCGTTCCCGTCATGGACTGACGATTGACCATCAATGGCGGAAGAACCTCCTGATACCCATGTCGGCCGGTGTGCAGATCCAGCATATAGTTGATCAGGGCGCGTTCCAACTGTGCCCCTGTTCCGGTCAGGAGAGCGAATCGCGCGCCCGCTATTTTTGCGGCGCGATCGAAGTCCAATATCCCAAGGGCTTCTCCGATCTCCCAGTGCGGCCTGGCAGGGTTGGGGAAGGACGGGATCGCGCCCCAGCGGCGGACTTCGACATTGTCGGAAGCATCGCCGCCGATCGGCACTGATTGATGGGGAAGATTGGGGATGCGAAGCGCCAGGTCGCGCAAGGTTTCCTCGACTCCGCCGAGACCTCCCTCAATGTCTTTGATTCGGTCCCCCAGTCGCTTCATCGCCGTGACGGCCTCCTCGGCTGGCTCGTTGGCCCGCCGAAGCCGCGCGACTTCGTCGGAGCCTTTCTTGAGTTCATGCCGGAGTTGTTCGACCTGCGTCGTCAAGGCCCGTCGTTCTTCGCTCAACTTCTCGATCACTTCCCACGGAACGTCGTTGCCGCGGAGGCCCAGCGACGTGCGGATCAGGTCCAAAGTTTCTCGGAGCTGCTTCAAGTCGTACACGTTTCACCCGTGAAAAAGCGCCTGGAATCTAGCACCAGAGTCACGGAGAGTCAACGAATCCGGCTGTATGTCGACACGAACGAACCGGGGGCGTCACGCACGATTGACAAGGACGGGGCGCTGCGCACACGATGACGCCATGCGTGGCATCTCCAACCCTCCCAATCCATTCGATTCCGCTCATCGCGAGCTGCTCGAACCGGTTCGCGCCGCGCAGCTGACGCTCTATCGGGATGAGACTCGGGAAATTCTGAGCCGCAACGACAGTCCGGACCTGCCCTTCCGCTGGAGCGTGAACCCCTACAGGGGGTGTTTCCACGCCTGTGCCTATTGCTACGCGAGGCCGACGCATGAGTATTGGGGGTTCGGGGCGGGGACGGATTTCGACAGCAAGATCATCGTGAAGGAGGATGCCCCGCGGCTGCTGCGGCGCGCGTTTGAAAGGCCGTCATGGCGCGGCGAGCTCATTGTGTTTTCCGGCAATACCGACTGCTACCAGCCGCTGGAAGCCACGTACGGCCTGACCAGGGCTTGTCTGGAGGTGTGCGCGGAGTATCGGAATCCTGTGAGCATCATCACGAAGGGCGCCCTCGTTCTTCGGGACCTCGATGTGCTGGCGCGGCTGAGTCGGGAGGCCTGGGCTCAAGTGTACTTCAGTATTCCCTTTTCCTCCGATGACGTGGCGCGCAAAGTAGAGGCGCGTGCCCCCTCGATCTCCAAGCGGTTCGAAGCCATGAAGATCTTGGCGGACGCGGGCATTTCCACGGGGATTTCGATCGCGCCCGTGATCCCAGGTTTGAACGAAGAGGATATCCCCGAGTTGTTGCGCCGTGCGCGGGAGGCAGGAGCCACCTCGGCCACTCATGCCTTGCTCAGGCTTTCCGGGAGTGTTGAGGCGGTATTCCTGCAGCGGATGAAGGAGGCATTTCCCGAGCGGATGGGGAAACTGCTCAATCGGCTGCGTGAGGTGAGGCACGATGCGCTGACAGAGGGGGCGTTTTTCAAACGACAGCGCGGCACCGGAGTCTATTGGGACATGATCGAACAGCTCTTCAGGATGGCCAAGCGGCGTGCGGGGTTTTCCGAGGACGAGGTCGGGCCGAGCCTCGCTACGTTTCGGCGTCCGGGCCTCGAACAAGCGCGACTCTTCGATCGGGAGGGGATATGAGACACAACCCAGGGTTCTTGCAACTGGTTGAGGACGTGAGGCGGCGCGTGATGGAATGTACCGTAGCAGAGGTGAGGGCCAGGCTGGATCAAGGGGAGCCGTTCCATTTTATCGACGTCCGCGAGGATCATGAATTTTTGCAGGATCACGCCAAAGGGGCCCGCCATCTGGGTAAAGGAGTCATCGAGCGTGATATCGAAACCGCCGTGCCGGACAAAGGGGACAAGATCGTGCTCTACTGTGGAGGCGGGTTCCGGTCCGTGCTGGCTGCCGACGCTCTGCGGGAGATGGGGTATGACAATGTGGTATCGATGGCCGGGGGGATCAGAGCGTGGCGAGAGGCCGGCTATCCGATGGAATAGCCGGCCCCCGGCTGGAAACTACTTATTGGTTCGATCGAATTCTTTGATGACCTGTTCGGTCAGGTCGATGGTGTCTTTGTTATAGATGACGATCTTGACGGTCTGCTCGCTTCCCTTGTCGACCACGAGCGAAAATCCACCTTTCTCCGCCGTGGTCTGGGTCGCCACCGAGATCTTCTTCATATAGTCGTCGATGAGTTCCTTCTGCTTCCGTTGAAGCTCCTGATTGAACTCCTGGGCGCGTTTCTGGAAGTCCTGGATCTTGGTTCGGAATTGGGTTTCCTTGTCTTTCTTCTCCGACTCGCTCAGTTTGGACATTTGCTCCTTGAGCTGTTTCTCATAATTGCGGAGATCTTCTTCATCACGGGCGAGGAGTTTTTGCCGGGTGGACACGTATTCCTTGAGCCCTTCGAGCGCTCGCTTGCCGGCCTTTGACTTTTCCATGACTGACTGGGGATCCACAACACCCATTTTGAACGGTTCGGCAGCCTGACCGGAGACCGAGAGCATCGCCAGCAGGGCGGCTATGGCTAATGTCGGGCCGAGAGGGATGCGCATGGACACACTCCTTCTGTTTCGTCGGGGGAAGAACGCATACAATCCGCTACAATAACGGGGCAGCTTGGGCCTGTCAAGGCCGCTGCCGGTGGGCGAGGGGCCGGTACGTCTTTGTCACTTTAGGAGGCGCGTCGACAGGTGAAGAAGACGGTACGTGAGCAGCGAGCAGGCAATGAGGGCGACCAGCCAGAGCCCGCGTTGAGACAGATCCCAGTAGGGCATTACGGTTGCGATCGCAGACCAGATGGCCACAAGACCAAAGGCCAGGCAGAGGAGTCCGACAAGATACCCAAACAGGAGTCTGACGGCGCGCGCGAAATCCATCACACGAAAAAGCGGCTCGTGTCGAACTTGTGCTCGGTATTATCGACCAGGCGAACGATGCTATGGCGGAATTCCCCGACATGGTCTTTCTCAGTGAGGTCCAACTCTGGCCCAGTATCGGTTGGATTTCCCTCGGCGTCCGTGATCACTTTGACGACGGGGCGCTCGCCCGCGGACTTATCGGCGGCGGGCTTAAGGACGACGGCGAATTCATCGGTATCGAGAACCACGAGGCTGCCGATCGGAACGATGCCCACGCAATTGACGAAGAGTTTGAGGAGGGTGGCGTCGAAACTCGTTCCGGACTTCTTGAACATGATGTCCAACACCTTCGAAGGAGCCATCGGTTCCCGACGGTAAACTCGGGACGAGGTCATCGCGTCGTAGCAGTCCGCGATCATGAGAATGCGGCCGGTCAAGGACAGCTTCCACGGAGCCGCCAGCTTGGGGTAGCCGGAGTAGTCCAGGTTCATATGGTGCTCAAAGGAGGCCGCCGCCATGCGCGCGGGAAGGTTGGTAATGCCGCGTGACTGGGTGAGGTTTAGGACGCCTTCCGTCGGGTGGTTGCGCATGGCCGCCCACTCGTCATCCGTAAACTCACCGGGCTTGTTGAGCACCTCGAGCGGGATGCTTGATTTCCCCATGTCATGAAACAGCGCCGCCAGCCCAAGGTCCGCCAGTTCCACCTTGGGATACCCCGCCCGGTTACCGAGCGCCATTGAGAGGAGCGAAACATTGACCGAATGGTTGTGGGTGTATTGATCGTGACAGCGAAGCGTCGTGAGACCCAGCAGGGCCGGCTCGTCCTGCATCATCAGGTCGACGATATTTTGGATGGCCCGCTTGGCCTGTTTGAAGTTGAGACTCCCGCCGTTACGGGAGGTGTCTGTCAGGTTGCCGACCGCATCGGCTGCGTTCCCGTAGGCCTTCTTCGATTGTGCCTTGCGCTTGAGTTTTGGGTCGGATTCCTTCGCCGGGTCTTCTTTCAACGCGAGTTGGCGAGGATCGTTGATTTGGATGTTCGTAATCGCGAGGCTCTTCAATTCCGCGCGGAAGTCCGCGGCGGACTTGGTGGCGGGATCGAGGCTCACAAAAAGATGGGCGAACTCGCGAATGTCGTTGGAGGAGACCGATGAGGAAAAGGTCAGGCCGCCGATCCGCCACTTTTGCAGGGCATCGATGATACTGGACACCACCAGCATTTGTTGCGCGGTCACTTTCAGATGGTTCTCGCCCAGAAACAGGAAATCATCCTGCAGCCACAGGGTGACGGGCTGGTCGTGCGCCAGGGTCTGAATGAGGGTCAGCATGCTCTCCACAGGTTTGTCGAGCGCGGCATTCGTGCGACCGTGGATTTTGGAGGTCTTGATCAACGTATTGAGCTGTGTGATGAGCTGGAAGCCCAGCATCACCAGCTGCTGGTCGAGGATATCGCCGGCTTCTGAGCCTTGGCCGATCTTCTGCGTCAGCGACTTCTCATGGGTGAGAATCGGCTGGGCGTTCTCTTCGCCGGCCGGGGTTTGCACGGCCTTTGGCTCCTGGTCGTTCACGATCGACACTCCTTAACGTGCGGTGCCGGGGGAGGACTTCGCGCGCTGCAGCTTCTGGACTTGGGACAGTGCCATGGCGCAGGCCTGCCGAACCGCCGAGCTTCCCTTCTTGGCTCCGAGTTCGAGCGTGGCGGTGGCGGCAGGCGTGGCGAGCTTGCCGAGCGCTTCCGCCGCCAGGGTAGCCAGCTCTTCCTTTTTTTTCCGATTCGTCCAGGCCCATTCGGTCATCAGGCTTTCCCAATAGGGAATCGCCTCCTCGCCGCAGGTGGCGCGGATGGCCTGGAAGACCGCCCGGCGTTCGCTCAGCGGACGATCTGCGAAGTCCTCGCCCGAGACGATGGGTTCCCAACTGGAGAACGAAGCCGTGTATTGTCCGGACATGAGGAGCTTCAAGGCGGCCACACGGACGCTGTCATCCGTATCGCCCATGAAAGAGATGAGCTTCAGGCCGTTGCCGTTGGGCCGGAAAATGCCGATTGCCCGCGCCACTTCCTTCCGGACCTGGGCATCCGGGTACCGGACCAGTTTCTCCACCGCCTCGGCGAACTTGGGATTGTTCCACTTGACGAGGATCGACAGCAGATTCCGGACATAGGTCGGTCGGCGGTCGGATAGGCCTCTGAGAAGCGGGTCGGGCTGGTCTTTCGCCAGAACATGGAGCGCTTCCGAGACGATCGCCTGATGAGTCGACGACGTCAGATTCGCCAACAGCGAGCAGAGGGCCGGAATGGCATCCGACTTCATCATGAGGAGAATGGTAGAGAGTCCCTGCGTGTTGGCCTCGGGTGCCCGATTGAGGTAGGTCTCGATGGTTTTGACTCGGTCGGCACGACCGAGGCCGTTCAGCACGGAGGCCAGTTGCTGCTTGTGTTCCTCGCTCAGATCAGGTCGAACGGCGTCGGTTTCATGGAGCAGGCTCAGCACATTCTCCAAGACCGTCCATTTTCCATCGCGCACGAGCGTTTCCACGATATGGTTCCACAGGCTGAGGAGTTTCGTGAGAAGGGGGGGCGATTTCTCAGAGGCGAGGATGACGGTCAACATGTCCAGCAGGTACATGAGGCTGTCTCGCTTGCGTTCCGCCTCGATCTCTGTGGCGAGCACCGCAAGCTCTTCGTCCGTGACCTCGTAGCCGGCCATTCCTGATTGGAATCTGCCTGGTCGATTGGCGGAACCGCCCGCACCTCCTTCGCCGGACTCGGACCCTCGACCGGGTCGCTTGGTACGGTTTCGCTCACGGTCCAGGAGCTCTCGAAAAATCGCAT
>Ga0233416_10000202_pt1 | contig 18224 bp, 15 predicted proteins | sample Sediment_Towuti__2_FD_188638 | JGI IMG/M metagenome (GOLD analysis project Ga0233416, IMG submission 188638) | Sediment microbial communities from Lake Towuti, South Sulawesi, Indonesia - Sediment_Towuti_2014_0_MG | ecosystem: Environmental > Aquatic > Freshwater > Lake > Sediment | place... | reverse complement strand
CGATTCCCAGCATCTCTGGCGCGATGGGCACCATCGGACCCAAGCTGGAAGAAGGGACCAACGCTCCGCTCCGCCTAAAGGATCCGGCGTACAAGGGCACCGCCAAGTCGACGTCCGAGTACATTATGGAGTCCGTCGTGTCGCCCAGCACCTACGTCGTGAAACCGTTCCCTGACAACACGATGCCCAAGGTGTTCGGGCAGAAGTTGAGCGCGGGTGCGTTAAAGAAGATCGTTGATTATTTATCGCAGGTGAAGGCCGGCGCGCCGCCGCCGAAAATCTCCTAGCCTGCATCGTCTATTGTCGTCGTAAAGCCAAGGGAGTTTGCGATGAAAGCCATGATGTCACTCGGTGCCCTGGTTGGAGTACTGGGGCTCCTCTTGCTCGGAGGGATGACTTTCGATGTCATTCCCTCGACCACCGTGCGTCTGGTCGAGGGCTACATGCCGATGCAGATGCTGTTCGAAGTGGCCTGTTATGTCCTCGGCTTCACGGGGTTGAGTTACATGCTGAGCGCCATGGGGATGGGAATCCCCCGATTTTGGCAGGGAATCGGATTCTGGGCGTTTTTCTTACTCTATCTGAAGTACCGCGTCTATCCGCCGATTCCGTTCAGCGTGCGTGCCATGTACGGGACTGTTACGCTGGTGGCGGTGTTCATGTGGATTTCGGCGAATGAAGAGGACTGGAGAAAATTCAAGCAGCCGATCTTGAACGTGCTGGATGCTCAGACCGGCATGAACAAACTGTTGCGCTATGCCTACCTCGTGATCCTTCCGATCCTCATCGGCGGATTCTCCTATAACGCCATGATGCCGAAGTCCGAGGAACCGATCGAGTTGCGAACGGTCCATCCCGCTCCTCCGGCCAGCACCAAGGTGCACGGGAAGACGTACGTGCTGCAGACCTCGCAGAACCCCTATCGCGTGAATCCTGAAGGAAAGTACGATCAAGAATTCACCAACTCGAACATCGTGGAGCAGGGCATGGGCCGCTTGATGAAGCCCAACGCCAACCCGTGGGACGACAAGAATGAGGGCTATCTCAAGTACGTCAGGGAAGGCGGAGAGATTTTCTTCCAGAACTGCCACTTCTGCCACGGGGACAACCTGAACGGCCGCGGGCTGCACGCGTTCGCGTTCAACCCGATTCCGGCCAACTTCACCGATCCCGGCACCATCGCGCAGTTACAGGAGACCTTCATTTTCTGGCGCGTCTCGAAGGGCGGAATCGGGCTGCCGAACGAAGGGTTCCCGTGGGCCTCCGTCATGCCGCCCTGGGAGCAGCATCTGACGGTGGATGAGATCTGGAAAGTCATTTTGTTCGAGTACTGGCATACGGGCTACTATCCCCGCACGTGGGATTAAGCGGTTGCCAATCTGAATGCCAACCAGGATGGATGAGATGAGGGCGAACATGAAGAACCGTGTAACTCAGAAGGCTGGTGTCATTGCGGCGACTGCCTTCGGAGTCATCCTAACTTCTGGCAGCATGGGCGTTCCGGTCTTTGCTCAGGGCGGGCTCCCTGAGGGATTCAAGAAGGGGGAACTCGCGCCGGAACCTTCTGCCGAAATGATTGAAGCCGGCAAGCGGGTGTACTTTACGAAATGTGTCTGGTGCCACGGAGTCGATGGCGCGGGCGACGGACCCGGTGCCGACCGCCTCTGGCCCCGCCCACGCAACTTCAATCAAGGGACGTTCAAGATTCGCCATACGGCGAGCGGTGAGCTCCCCTTATTTGATGCCAAGAAGCCGATCCCCGGCCAGAACGATCTCTTCGAGACCGTCACTCATGGATTGCCTGGCTCGGCCATGCCGCCCTGGGAAGGCATTTTGACCGAAGAACAGCGGCTTCAAGTCCTGTCCTTCGTCACGACCCAGTTGGTCAAGGATCGGAAGTTCACGGACAAACAATCGGAAACTCAGTCGGTTCTCCAACTGGGAGAGCTCAAGCCGAAAGCAGCGACCGAGGAAAGCAAGAAGCGGGGCTCTGAACTCGTCGTCGAGAAGAAATGCGTGGAGTGTCACGGGATGGAAGGGCGCGGAGACGGAAACGCCTTCAACCTCAAGGACGACTGGGGTTTTGCGATCCAACCGGCCAACTGGCACAAGTGCTGGAATTTCCGCGGTAGCCGGCAAGATCCCTACAGCGTGGCCAACATCTTTCGAACCTTCTCAACGGGTGTAAACGGCACGCCGATGCCGTCGTTCGCGGATAACACGACAGTTGATGAACGATGGGACATCGCGAACTGGGTGAACTTCCTCTGTGAACGAGATGCACAAGGCAATCCTCTTCCAATCGACCCATTAACGGATAAGCCGAAGATCAATTTCGTGATTCCGTCCGATCCGGTCGAAGGAGAGATACCGGCTGAAATCGAGGCCGAAGCGTGGCAAAAGGCGCCAAAGCGGTATGTGGCGATGGGCGGACAGATCACGCACAAACCACGGAACTTCGTGAACCGGATCGATGACATCTGGGTTCGGTCCCTGTACAACGACAAGTCCATCGTCTATCTGATCGAGTGGGACGACAGGACCAAGAGCGTGGCGGAGGGGAAACTTCCATGGGCCCCGACCCAAGTCAACATCGATATTAAGGAACAGGACCCGAAGACCGGCGAGGAAGGGTCCATTGCCGCCAATCAGAACAAGTACGCCGTGTACAACGATGCGATTGCCATTGAAACTGCGGTGAAGTGGAAAGAGCTGCCGGCTCCGATCAAGCCCCGATTTCTGTTCGGCACCAATGAGCAGTTCCCGATGGATATCGTGAAATGGGAAGCGGATGGTTCGATTCGGGCGTTTCTCGGAACTGGATGGGATCAGGATTTCGTCGAGCGCGACAACTACGAGGAGAATCTTAAGGTTCTGAAGGGTGAATGGAAGAACGGCCGCTGGTATGTCATGATTCAGCGCCCGCTGGGAAACAAGAAGGATCAGGATTACGACGAAGACACGTTTTTTGAAGTCGGGCAATATATCCCGACTGTCTTTTTTGCCTGGGACGGTCACAATGGTGACGCAGGACGAAAAATGGCTGTGTCGGCCTTCTACTACACTTTTATGAACCCTCCGATTCCAAAAGAAACCTATATCTATCCCGCGGTCATCGCCTTTGGCGTGGTGCTGCTGGAAGGGTGGGTGCTGACGCGTCGCGCGAACAAGAAAAAGGGAAAATCCCTTTAACTTTTCCGGGACACATCACGTGTCGAGCAGGACGGAGGGGGTGGGGTAACCCACCCCCTCCTTGTTTTTGGGGCATGGCGAGATCGAAACATGATTACCGATGTGACGGGTGTGCTCCTTGCTGGTGGCAAGAGCAGGCGCATGGGGGAAGACAAACGATTCGTTCTGGTCGGCGGACGTACGTTGTTCGAGCGAAGCCTCGACGTCCTTCGCTCCCTGTTTGGCTTTGTCCTCGTCGTGATCGCGCAAGACAGCGAGCCGCTGAGGGCTGAGGTGCCGGTGCTCCGCGACCTGGTGCCGGATGGCGGAAGTATGGGGGGGCTTTACACAGGGCTGCGAGAGGCCACGACGGAGCACATATTCGTCGTGGCCTGCGACATGCCCTTTCTGAATCCGTCGGTCATTCGGAGCATGGTGGCGTTGAAAGTCGATGCCGATATTGTCATGGTACAGCTCGCGAACGGCATGCAACCGACGCATGCGCTGTATAGCCGGCGTTGTCTCCCTGTGGTCGAGGAAATGGTGCGGACACATCGCCTGAAGATCCAGGAACTGGCGTCGCATCCGGCACTGCATGTGCGCCTGATCCGCGGCGATGAACTGGACCGGATAGACCCGGGGGGCCAATCCTTCCTCAATGTCAACACGCCGGCGGATCTCGAAGCTGCCAGGAGGGCGTGCACGCACGTGACAGATCCATCCTCGTCCCGATAATTTATGGCACGTACCGTCGTCATGATCCATCCGGGGGGCCTCGGGGATGTCCTGCTCGCCCTACCGGCCATGAAGCGGATTCGAAGGGTTTTTCCGCAACATCAACGAGTGCTGCTGGCGAGCGGGCAGGTGGGAGAATTCCTGTTCACCTGTCAACTCATCGACGCCTGGCTATCCCTGGATGGGCCTGCCGGAAGTGATCTGTTCGCGGGTTCCATTCCGGTTTCAGGTGCGCTCGCGGGCTGGTTGGAGCAATGCGATTTTGCCGTGGCGTGGACGGAGGATAAGGAGGGAACGCTCGGGGCCGTTTTCCGAAACTGTGGGGTCCGGCAGGCCAGCATTCAGTCTCCGTTCTGTTCTGACCTGAAGGCCCGACACCAAAGCGATCGATTTCTGGAAATCCTCGGCCTGCCCGCGGTCGATAAGGTCGATGAATCGATCGAGGGCCCTGAGCGGATTCCGAGTCATCTCATGGAGAAGGGGCGCTCGTATCTTGAACGCGCTAGAATCCCGAGCAATCGACCGTTAGTGTTCGTGCACCCGGGGAGTGGAAGTCGACACAAGTGTTCAACGGCCGAGGTGCTGGCCAGGGCGATCGATGACCTCCGGCAAGACGGCATGCACCCGCTCGTCATCGAGGGACCGGCCGATCAGGGCACAGTCGAAGCTCTGCTCAAATCATCGATGCTCCCGAAACCGACGGTGTTGCGAGGGGTCGACCTGTCTTTGCTGGCAGGAATGTTGGCCCAGGCTCACGTATACGTCGGTCACGATTCCGGTGTCACGCACCTGGCTGCGCTATTCGGCGTTCCGACCGTTGCCTTGTTCGGTCCGACCGAAGCCGAACGCTGGGCGCCTCGCGGTGACCATGTGACCATTTTGCGTGGGGCTCCCTGCGCATGCGGTTCGTGGGAAATGGTCAAGGCCTGCTTCCCCAAGGCCTGTCTTGCCGTATCGGTTCGGCAGCTCGTGGCTCTCTGTCTGGCTCATCGAGCTGCCGGGCGCAACCCCGCGAAAGCTCTCCCGATGCGCCTTGTCTCCACCTACCCCGTATGCTAAAGTGACCAGTTAAATTTTTCCTTCAGTGGTAAGGACTTAGGAGATCCCAGGTGCCTCAAGGCGTAGTCCAGGAAAAGGTCACGACGGCTTTGCTGGACGCTCTGAACGGGGCGAAGCGGAAGGGACAACTGAAAACGGAAACCTGGCCGGCGCTGAGTCTGGATGCCCCTAAGCGGCCGGAGTGGGGTGATCTCGCTTCGACGGTTGCCATGTCGCTGGCTGCCTCGGAGCAGAGAGCGCCGCACGACATCGCCCAGATCATTGTCGAGAATCTACCTCGGCGGGAGCAACTCTTTGACCGAGTAGAGATTGTCAGGCCCGGATTCTTGAATCTCACCGTCAAGCCGGCGGTCTGGCGGGAGGTGCTGCGCGAAATCGAGTCGCAGGGCGCGGGGTATGGGCGCGCGGATCTTGGGAAGGGACGTCGGGTGCTGGTCGAGTACGTGAGTGCGAATCCGACCGGCCCCTTGCATGTCGGGCATGGGCGAGGGGCTGCGGTCGGGCAAGCGGTCGCCGACCTGCTGGAGGCGGTCGGCTACGATGTCGTGAGGGAGTATTACATCAACGATGCGGGCCGGCAGATGAAGTTGCTGGGAGCATCGGTCTATGCGCGCTTGCTGGAACTGTCGGGCCGATCTGTCGAGTTTCCGGAGGACGGGTATCATGGCGCGTACATCACCGCAGTGGCGGAACGGCTCAAACGGCAACTGGGCGATACGGTGAAAGATGCCGCCCCAGACGAGCTCGAATCACGGTGTCGCACCCTGGCTTGCCAGGAATTGCTCGGACTCATCCGCGACGATCTCAAATCATTCGGTGTCGAGTTCCAATCCTGGTTCAGCGAAGCCTCGCTCCATCAATCCAAGGCCGTGGAACGCGTGCTGGATGAGCTGAAGTCCCGGGATCTGCTGTTCGAACAGGAGGGTGCCTGGTGGTTCCGGTCATCGAGGTTCGGCGACGAGAAGGACCGCGTGGTTAAGAAACAGGACGGCGAATACACCTATCTGGCGTCGGACATCGCCTATCACTGGGACAAACTTCAGCGTGGCTACGACCTGCTGATCGATGTGCTGGGGGCCGACCACCATGGTTACGTCGCCCGCATGCAGGCCGTGATGCCGGCCTACGGGCATCCGAAGGAGCGCCTTCAGTTTGTGTTGGTTCAGCTCGTCAAGCTGCTGCGGAATGGCGTCGAAGTGAAGATGTCGAAGCGGACCGGCGAATTCATCACCATGAGGGAGGTGATTGATGAAGTCGGCGCCGATGCGGCGAAGTTTTTTTTCTTGATGCGCGATTCCAAGAGCCACCTTGAGTTTGATCTGGAACTGGCGAAGCAGCGATCGGCCGATAACCCGGTCTACTACGTCCAGTACGCCCATGCCCGGATCGCCAGCCTGTGGCGAGTGGCCGAGTCTCGAGGAATCGCGTGCCCGTGGCCAAGCCAGACGGATCTGACCGTCCTCTCTGATCCGGATGAGTTGGGATTGATCCGGAAATTGTCCGCCTTTCCGACCGTGCTTCAGGCAAGTGCCATCGGGTACGAACCCCACCGGATGACGTACTATCTCCAACAGCTCGCGGCGCTGCTGCACACGTTCTACAACAAGCATCGGATTCTCCCTCCGGCCGCGGATAGAGAGGTGTTCGAGCCGGCGACGGGCGGAGCGGGGGCGGTCGAAACTCCGCCGAGAGAGTCGATCGGTGCCGAGCGGACGGCAGCGAGACTGGCGCTGATGAAGGGTGTGCAACAGGTCATCAAGAACGGGTTGGGCGTCCTGGGCATTACCGCTCCGGAGCGGATGTAGAGCAAGCTGGCGGGAGGCGCGGTGGAGTTTTCAGTCAGGAACACGGATTCTGTCACGGGGGCCAGGCTGGGCTTACTGAGCACTGCGCACGGCCAGGTGGAAACGCCGGCCTTCATGCCGGTCGGGACCTTGGGGCCGGTCAAAGGGATCGATCCTCAGGACTTGGAACAGGTGGGAGTCCGGTTGGTGCTTAATAATGCCTATCACCTCTATATACGTCCCGGGCACAAGGTCGTGGCCGACATGGGCGGGCTGCATCGATTCACGGGCTGGCCGGGCTCGATTCTGACGGACAGTGGCGGCTTTCAAATTTTCAGCCTGGCGAAGCTCTGCAGGGTCACGGATGACGGAGTTGGTTTTCAATCGCACCTCGACGGCTCGACGCATTTCATCACGCCGGAAGGGGCGATCGAGATACAAGAGGCGCTGGGAGCGGACATTATCATGGCGCTCGATCAGTGTGTCGGATTGCCGGCATCGCCGGATGGTGTTCGCGATGCGGTCCGACGAACCACACTCTGGGCCAAACGATGCCATGCAGCCCGACGGCGCAGTGATCAGGCGCTGTTTGGGATCGTGCAGGGCGGACTGGATCGATCACTCCGAGTCGACTCGGCTCGCGAGCTGAAGGAAATCGGCTTCGACGGTTATGCGGTAGGCGGGCTTTCGGTCGGGGAGCGCGCGGACGAGATGTACGCCACGCTGGACGCGACGGTACCCGAGTTGCCCGTGTTGCGGCCTCGCTATTTGATGGGGGTGGGAATGCCGGCCAATCTTGTTGAAGGGGTCGCGCGCGGGATCGATCTTTTCGATTGCGTAGTACCGTCCCGCCACGGAAGAACCGGGTGGTTGTTTACGAGCTCTGGCCGCGTCCTGATCAAACAGGCCCGGTATCGGCTTGACGAGCAACCGGTCGACGGGGCCTGCGGATGTCCGGTCTGTGCGCGCTATTCAAGGGCCTATCTGCATCATCTGTATCATGTCAAGGAAATGTTGGCGTCACGGCTCAATACGATTCATAACCTCTGGTATTTTTCAGATTTTATGCGCCGGATGCGGGAGGCGATCGCCGTGGGAGCGTTCTCTGTGTTCCGGGAGAATTTTTATCGTGCGCAATCGCAGGACGCGCCGGACGTCGCGGTGTCAGCGAGTCGTGAGGCCGAAACCTTCCAGCGCACCGTTCACGACGTGTAACCGAAGGAAAGGGTTTGTTGTATGTTGATGGAATCCATTGCATGGGCTCAGAGTGCGGGCGGAAACGGAACCGGCTCGGGAGGACTATTGTCGCTCGTGCCGTTCGTGCTGATTTTCGTGATTTTCTATTTTCTGCTGATCCGTCCGCAGCAAAAGAAGCAGAAGGACCAGAAGGCCCTGTTGGATGCGCTGAAGAAGGGCGACAAAGTGGTCACGACGTCCGGAATCTGGGGAACCATTACCAATCTCGGGAAGGATACGGTGACGTTGCAGATTGCCGACAACACCAGGATCAAGATGCAACGGGAAAACGTCGTGCGAGTGCGAGGAGAAGAAGAGGACAAAGACTCATGATCTGCCGGAGACGAAGGGGTTAAGGACGACATGAAAAAAGTGAGCGGGCGAGTGTGGTTGTTGCTCTTGGTCATGACGGTCTCGGTCGTGTGCTTCGTGCCGTCCTATCAACCCGTCCTTCAGGCCTTGCCCGCGTGGGCCAAGGCGGTTTTGCCTAACAAAGGCATCACCTTGGGGCTTGATTTGCAGGGAGGAATCCACCTGGTCTTGGAGGTCGACGAAGATCGTGCGGTGGAGATCGCCGTCGACCGGTCGGTGAATTCCCTCCAGGACCTGTTGGTGGACAAGAAGATTCCGGCGGAGTCCGTGAAGCGCACCGGCCCGCAGCACATGACGATCCAGTTCCAGAACGCGGAGCTCAAAGATCAAATCCGGAAATTGCTCGACGATTTTCCGAGTTTTCTGGAGGTAGAATCGTCCGGGTCCTCCACGTCGGTGGTGTGGGAGCTCCGGGAGGCTGAGATCAAGCGCATCAAGGACTCAGCCATCAATCAAGCGTTGGAAACGATCCGGAATCGCATCGATCAATTCGGGGTGGCGGAGCCGGTGGTGCAGCGGCAGGGCTTGAAGCAGATTGTCGTGCAGCTGCCGGGCATCAAGGAACCGAAACGCGCAAAAGACCTGATCAAGGAAACCGCGCTGCTCGAGTTCAAGATGCTGGACGAAGACGGCCAAGTCAAGCTGCAATTGCCGTCCCGCGTGCCGAAGGAACAGGAATCCGACGTCGTGAGGCAGTTCGCGGACAAGCTGCCCGAGGGCGACCAGATCCTGTTCGAACGGGTCATCGAGAAAGATACCGGGCGCGAATATCGTGTTCCGTATCTCGTGAAGAAGCGGGTCATGCTGACGGGAGACGTGCTGAGTGATGCGCGGGTGCAGATCGGACAGTTCAACGATCCCTACGTGTCCATCACGTTCGATGCCAAGGGCGGAGTTGAATTCGAGCGGATCACGGCCGAGAACATCAAGAAGCGCATGGCGGTGGTGCTCGACAACACGATCTATTCCGCGCCGGTCATCCAGGAACGTATTTCAGGGGGACGCGCTCAGATCACCGGGACCTTTTCAACGCAGGAGGCCAACGACCTGGCGATCGTCCTTCGGGCCGGTGCGCTGCCGGCTCCGCTCAAGATCATTCAGGATCTCACGGTCGGTCCGTCTCTGGGTCGTGATTCCATCGAGAAGGGTGTCAAGGCGACGCTTTTCGCCGGCATCCTCGTCGTCATTTTCATGATCGTGTACTACCGCCTGTCCGGAGCGATCGCCGACTTTGCGCTGGTGCTCAACCTCGTCTGTCTGATGGGTGCGCTGTCCGCGCTGACGGCGACACTGACGCTTCCGGGCATCGCCGGCATCGTCCTGACGATCGGGATGGGTGTCGACTCAAACGTCCTGATCTTCGAGCGCATACGTGAGGAACTGAGAAACGGGAAGGCGGTGCGACCGGCGATCGACGGCGGGTATGACAAGGCCTTGCTCACGATCATCGACTCGCACGTGACGACGCTCATCACCGGGGTCGCGCTCTTTTTGTTCGGAACCGGACCGATCAAGGGGTTTGCCGTGACGTTGTGTCTGGGCATTGCGATCAATCTTTTTACGGCGCTGGTCGGGACCAAAGTGATTTTCGACCTGTTCAATCAACGGCGGAAAGTTGAGACATTGAGCATTTAGCGCGGGAGCTGACAGGAGACAGGCTGACAAGCGGGCAGGAGCGTAAAACCTGTCAGCCTGCGCGCTTGTCAGCTTGCCAGTAAGGAGAGAGCATGTTAGAGATTCTCGGAAAAACCAACATTGATTTCATGGGCAAGCGGAAGATCGCGTTTGCCTTTTCCGGCGTTATGGTCATGCTCGGGCTGGTGGCGGTCGTGCAGATCGCGCGAGGTGCGGCCAACCTGGGTATTGATTTCGCCGGCGGGACGGCCGTGCAACTGAAGTTCGACCAGGCGGTCCGCATCGATGAGGCGAGGAAGGCCCTGGAATCGAACGGCGTCGGCGATGCGGAACTGCAGGAATTTGGGCAGGACAACAAGCTGCTGGTCCGCGTGAAGGCCTCAACCACGATCGAGGAAAAGACGGCGGAACGGGTCCTGGGGATCTTCGCTAAAGAATTCCCGAATAACAAGTTCGTGGTCGACTCGTCCACAGAAATCGGTCCGACCATCGGGAAGAAGCTCCAGGAGGACGCCCTCATTGCCGTCGTCATTTCGTTCGCGGGCATCATCCTGTATATTGCGGCGCGCTTTGAGCTCCGGTTCGGGGTGGCTGCGGCGCTGGCAACCTTTCACGATGTGCTGGCTGTGATCGGTGCGTTCTATGTGTTGGACAAGGAAATCACCCTGTTAATCGTGACGGCGCTGCTGACCTTGGCCGGGTACTCCTTGACCGATACGGTGGTGGTCTTCGATCGGATCAGGGAAAATCTGAGGATGCGCCGTCGTGAAAGCGAGGAGACCACGGTCAACAACGCGGTCAACCAAGTTCTGAGCCGCACCATCGTGACGAGTTTGACGGTCGTCTTAGTTCTCATTCCCTTGACCCTGGCCGGTGGAGAGGTCTTGCACGATTTTTCGCTGGCGTTGCTTTGGGGCGTCATCTTCGGCACCTATTCGTCCGTGTTCGTCGCCAGTCCCCTGTTATTGTTGTGGCCGGGAGGGCAGGGCCGACTCTTGAAACGCAGCTGAGCGGATGATGGAATAGAGCCTCGTCGTTCGTCCCTCGACAAGGCTCGGGACGATGAGCCTGTCGAATCGTGAAGCGGTGCTCGTATCTCGTGCGTTTCAGAATGGTGAGTGTTGAGTACTGAGTTAGGGTGCTGACTCAAAAGTCAACATTCACGATTCGAAACTCGTCGCCACGGAAGCACGCTTCACGACATACGCTCGTTTGAGTTACGCTTTAAAGTTCGCGCTTCCTCTCGGGGCACCTCAATGGCACTCTGGAGCCGGTTTTACAGCCTCCAGCGCAAGATCATCGCGGCGATCGTGATGGTCGGCCTCCTTCCGCTTACTCTCCTCCTCGCCTTGCTCTACGTGGAAGAGCGTCGCTCCTTGCGTGAGACGACGGGGACGAATTTCAAGGAAGCGGCGGTCGAAGCCTCCCGCCGGGTGGAAATGCACATCTCGCGCGGGATGAACGAAGCTCAACAGCTGGCGACCACTCCGTTCCTGCGAACCGCCGTGTCGGAGGCCAACCGAACCTATGAGGGCAAGGATGCTCAGAGCATTCTGGAGATCATCAAAGATTGGCAACAGCGATGGGGGGCGCGCGACAAGCGGAGCGAGTTTCCGCTTTTCGTCAATCGCATCGTGACCAATTTCCTGATCCGATGGCACGAGATCCGAAAGACGGATTACGTCGGAATTCTAGTGACCGATGGGCAGGGGGCGCTGGTCATCAGTTCCATTCCTCAAGTGGAGTATTCCTACGCGAAAACGGTCTGGTGGCAGGCGGTCGTAAAGGGCGGGAGCCAGTACCCCTACGTGAGCGACATCGCATTCGACCCGGCGTTCGGGACCCACGTGGTCATCGTGGCGGCTCCGATCATGGACGATCACAATCGAGCCGTGATCGGGGCCGTGACAATCCTGCTTCGCCGCGACACCTTGTTTCACTCCATCGCCGAGGTGGCGCTCGGGACGACCGGACACGCCATGATGTTCACCTCGGACGGCACCTTGGTGATCTGTCCGGTCCTCGCCCCCGAGGCCCACTCCGTCGACTCGGAACTGATCAGTACGCTGGCGACCTTGAAATCCGGATGGAGGGTAGCTGCGGACGATTCGCATGGAAGCAAGAACACCTTGATCGGGTTCGCCCCGGTGCGGTTCACTGACCGGCTGGCGACAGGAAGCATCGGAGGAAAGCACTGGGTGACGGTGGTTCGCCAGGATCCGGAGGAAACGTTCGCCCCGCTGGGCGAACTCGTCGCGGAGGTGTTGTTCTTCGGCATGATCGTGTTGGCCGTGCTCGGAGGGACTGGGGTAATCGCGGCGCGGCGGCTTGCCCGCCCAATTCAGCTGTTGCAGGACGGAGTGCAGGAGATCGGAAGCGGTCGATTGGAGCAGCGGCTGGAGCTGAAGACCGGCGACGAGATCGAACGGCTGGCCCAGGCGTTCAATCAGATGGCGTGCAACCTTCAGCGTTCCTTCGGGCAGATCGAGCAGCGGATGGTGGAGGTCCGGCAACTGGAGGAGAAGTACCGCGATCTGATCGAGCATGCGCCGGAAATGATCTATCAGTTGGACCGCGCTGGACGGTTCGTCCACGTGAATAAGACCGGCCTCGACAAACTCGGCTATACGCTGGATGAGATGCTGGCTCTCCGGCTCTGGGACGTGGTCCCCTCAGATCAAGGATCGCAGGTCTTGCGCTATCTCGAACGACTGGTGTCGCAGGGCCAGAGTTCCATGGAAACGATCCTGTTGGCCAAAGACGGGCGCCCGATCGATGTAGAGATCCATGGCACTGCGCTGTTTGACGAAGCCCGTGGCGTGCTCATTCACTCCCGGTCGTTTGTCCGCGATGTAACGGAAAGGCGTCGGTTGGAGCAGGAGCTGTTACGGTATACCACAGGGCTGGAACAGGCCGTGTCGGAACGTACGCAACAGTTAGCGGCCTCACAGGCCCGGTACAAGGCGCTCTTCGATCTGGTGGCTGATTCGGTGTTCATGGTGGACGAGGATGGGCGGATCGTCGCCGTCAATAAGCGGGAGGAACAAGCGCTGGGTTTCACAGAAGCGGCTGTCATCGGGCAAAGCATGCTGGACGTCGTTGCGGCGGAATATCACACAGTCTTCCAGGGGTGGCTACGCGACATCGGGACCGGACAACGGCAGGTTCCGACTCAGGAAATTGCCGTGAAGGACGCCGTCGGGCGCGAGACCCCAGTTGAAATGGATTTGATCCGGGTCGGCGGAGCTGATCACTTGCTCGTCATGGTGCAGCTCCGCGACATCATGGGTCGCAAAAAGCTCGAACGTCAACTGCAGTCCTACCGCGAGGAACTCGAGCTGAAAGTGAGGGAGCGAACCAGGGAAATCGAGGAGACAAAACAGTACCTGGAAAACCTGCTCGAGAACGCCAACGATGTCATCTACACGCTCGATACGGACCAGCAATTCACCTACGTCAACAGCAAAGTCAGCGTGTGGGGCTATCGCAAGGAGGACCTGATCGGCAGACCTTATCTGTCGCTGCTCTCGCGGCGCCACCGCGGCCGTCGGCTGAAGAATACCTTGGATATCGGCGCCAAGCAGGTCTATGAGGTCGAAGTGATGACTCGTCTCGGTGAACCTCGCGCGGCGATGATCAGTGTGTCTCCGCTTCAGGGCGCCGAGGGGAAAATTCTCGGCGTGCTCGGGATCGCGCGCGATATGACAGAAACCAAAAAGCTCGAACAGCAGATTCGCAATTCGGAAAAGCTGGCGTCGGTCGGAAAGCTCGCGGCGGGAGTGGCGCACGAGATCAACAATCCGCTGGGCGGCATCCTCAATTGCCTCTACAACCTGAGGAAAGGCACGTTGTCGCCGGTGCGTCAAGAAGAATACTGGGCTTCCATGGAGGATGGAGTCCGCCGGGTGCAGAAAATCGTTCGGCAACTGCTCGATTTCTCCCAGCAACATGAGCCTGAATTCAGCCCGGCTGATATCAATCGAATCGTCGGTCAGGTGTTGGTGCTGACGACCCATCTATTCGCTCCCAATCAGATCCGCTTGGAGACCGAGTTGGGGCGTGGTTTGCCCAGCCTCATGGTCGACCGGCACATGATCGAACAGGTGCTGATGAACCTGATCTTGAACGCGGTTCAAGCGATGAAGTCCGGTGGCGTGTTGACGCTCCGGACGTCCGTTGCCGAAGGTATTTGCCGCGTGGAAGTGCGCGATACGGGGTCGGGTATTCCTCCGTCCGTCCTGCCGAGGGTGTTCGATCCGTTCTTTACCACCAAAGGTGAAGGAGAAGGAACGGGATTGGGTCTCTCCGTCAACCTGGGCATCGTCGAACGCCATGGGGGAAAGATTCTGGCTGACAGCGAGGTCGGAAAGGGGACGGTGTTCACGCTGTGCCTCCCGGTTTCACGCGAGCATTCGTTGGTGGAGAAAGGCTCATGAAAGGGCTGTCCATCCTGTTGGTCGACGACGAACCCCTGATGCGGCTCTCGATGGTGGACGCCTTGGAGGCGGCCGGCCATGATGTGCATGCGGCGGCGTCGGGGACCGAGGGGGTCGATGCCCTAGGGAAAAAGGCATTCGACCTCGTGATCACCGATCTGCGTCTGCCGGGCGCCGACGGGCTGACGGTGCTGAAAGCCGCCAAGGAGAAACCCCGGCAGACGGAAGCGCTCGTGATCACCGCGCACGGGTCCGTGGAGACTGCGGTCGGGGCGATGAAGCTCGGCGCGTTCGATTACATCACCAAACCGTTCCAAATGGATGAATTGCTGCTGATCGTCGAACGGGTCGGCCAGGTCATCGCGCTGCGTCGCGAAAATCAGGAGCTGAAAGCCGCGTTGGAGGACAAGTTCTGCTTCAACGGCATTCTGGGGGCGAACAGCCGGATGCGCGCGGTGCTCGACAAAATCAAATTGGTCGCCTCGACCGATTCGACCGTCCTCATCGTGGGGGAGAGCGGAACGGGCAAGGAACTGGCTGCCAACGCCGTGCATCAGAACAGTCCCAGGCGGGAGTATCCGCTGATCAAAGTGAGTTGCGCCGCGTTGCCCGAAACCCTGCTGGAGGCGGAACTCTTCGGCCATGAGAAGGGCGCGTTTACCGGCGCATTGCGTCAGCGCCGAGGCCGGTTCGAAATGGCCAATCGCGGCACGTTGTTTCTCGACGAAGTCGGGGAGATTTCTCCCGTCGTGCAGGTCAAACTCCTACGCGTGCTGCAGGAACGGACCTTCGAGCGGTTGGGCAGCAACGAGTCGATCGAGGTGGATGTGCGTCTGGTCTGCGCCACGCAAAAAGATCTTCGCAAAGAGGTGGCTCAAGGACGCTTCCGCGAGGACCTGTTCTACCGGCTCAATGTCGTCCAGATCGTCATTCCACCGCTCAGGGAGCGGCAGGAGGACATCATGATCATCGCCGAGCACGTGCTCGAAACCTGCTCGACCAAACTAAGCAAGAAGCTGCGCGGCTTTTCTCAGCCGGCCCGCGCATTGTTGCTGCGCTATTCCTACCCAGGCAACGTACGCGAATTGGAAAACATGGTCGAGCGGGCGGTGGCGTTGGGGCGTGAGCGCGATGCGATCCAACCGGCCGACCTGTGCGGGTTCCAGGCCTGCCCCTACCTGGGGGGCGTGCCGCAAGACTCTTGCGGCTTCTGCAGCGAAGGTTTGACCGGCGGAAAGAAGAAGCAACCTGCGGCCCTGACATCGCTCGCGACTGCGCGTGAAGGATTTGAAAAAGACTACATCCTCGCCGTGCTCGAACGTGTCGAAGGCAGTCGCACGACCGCGGCGAAGCTGCTGGGCCTGTCGCGCAAAGCCTTGTGGGAGAAATGTAAGCGCTACCGCATCCCCTCGCCACGAGATGACGGTGAGTAGGATTCGCCCTAGCCCGACGCCGAGCGATCCGGGCGGGTCGATGGATCCTTTGGGACCGGTTGACGCCCCCAGACGGTCTCGGCGCGGGCGGACAGGGCGCTGGTCGCGATAGTGCGTTTACGACGATGCGGTGTGTATGCTGACATGCAGGGTAGTCGGCGAACGGAGTGCGGAAAGAGTGAGGAGGACCATCCGATGAAAGGAACATGGATCGCGTTGGGCTTGTGTGTGGCGGTTGCAACGGCCGGCTGCGAAGGTGGGGGAAGAAAGGCTGAGATCAAGGAGGACCGACTGACCGTCGGGAAAGTCCAGGGGGAGATTAAAGTTGGCATGCCGGCCTCACAGGTTGCAGAATTGCTCGGCAGTCCCAACATCGTCACGACGGATGAGAAACGCCGTGAGGTCTGGATCTACGACAAGGTGTCTTCCGATCGGGTCGACACCGCCAGCTCCACCTTCGCGACCATCATTATTCTCGGTTCCCGATCCGATGAAAGCTCCAGTTCGCAGCGGCAACGTACCCTCACCATCATCATCAAGTACGATGAAGAGAAGAAGGTCCGCGACTTTGCGTACAACTACACGCAGTTCTGAGCTACTGGGTTCGCCCCTCCGCCGGAGGGCCATGCGAGGAGGAGCCGCGCTGGCGGGACTCCTGGCGTTGACCGGATGTACCACCCAGACCCAGCCGACCGAGATGTTCCAGCTCACTCCCGAGAGCGCCATCAACCGGGCCATGCAGATCCGGATGTTCGAAACGCCGAACGAGCGCGACCTCCTCTCTGCCTCAGCCGCGGTCTTACAGGACCTCGGCTTTCAGATCGAGGAAAGCGTTAGGGAGGTCGGGTTCCTGCGAGCAACCAAGGAGCGGAGTGCCAGGGAGTACGGGCAGGACCTCACACGATTCACGGTCGCCATTGGCTCGGCTCCGCTCGCTTTGTTCAGGAGCGGGCCTATCGTGCTCCCTGTAGACCTCCATCAGAAAATCGCCGCCACGTTGATCGCCCGCCCGCTCAATCCCGACGCCTCGCGCTACGAGGTGCGGATCATGTTTTACCGGGTTGTCTGGAAAGGGGACGGCGTCATCGGCCAAACAGCCATTGCGCCCGGCGCGCAGTACATGGAGATGCTTCGCGATCCCGTCCTGTATCAGACATTCTTCGCCAAGCTGTCGAAAGCGGTCTTCTTGGAAGCCTTTACCCTGTAGGTGGGGGGCGAGGAGCATGACGAGACGGTTCATCAGGGCAATCATCCTGATTGCCGGGGCGTTGTTTATCCAAGGATGTGTCGCGCCACAACCGCCCCAGGATCTGCTTGCCCCGACCGAAGCCCAGATGAAAATCAGAAGCGTGCAGACCCGCACGTTCGACGTGAAGGACCGCCAGCTGGCGATGCGCGGCGTCATCGCCGTCCTGCAGGACTTGGGTTTCATCATAGAGCGCGCGAACGAAGCGATGGGCCTGGTGACGGCTGCGCGATTCGCCGAACCGAACTATTACGACGTGGTCAGCGTCACCGTGACCGTACGGCCCATGGCCGAAGGCCGAATGATGATCCGCGCCAACGCCATATACAACAACAAACCCATCGAAGATCCCAAGGTCTACCAGAATTTCTTTGCGGCGCTCGAGCGGTCGCTGTTCGCAATCAGGGAGTAAGATCCGTGGAGCCTGCCGTAGCGGGACTGATGAGAAACAGGGGCCGGAGCTGCTGCGTTTGGCGTCTCGGCAGGATTTTCGTGATGGGATTGGGGCTGCTCCTCCAGGGCTGTCCAACTCCCTACGATTTGCGGCATGAAGAGCAGTGGGACTCGCGAGAGCAGGTCTGGCGGTCGGAGGAAAGCCAGGTGAAAATGCGCGCGGCGCAATCGAGGGCCTTCGATACGGTCGATCGGCGGCGGGTCCTGGAAGCCGTCATCGCTGCGATGCAGGACTTGGATTTCAAAGTGGAAGTGTTGGACGAAGACTTAGGTATCGTCTCCGGGAAGAAATTTGTCGAGAACGAACAGGTCTACGGGACCGATCCAACCTATCTCTTATACCAGCCCGATACCCTGCTGTTCCTCACGCGCAACTACCACTCGTGGGGGCCGTTTCAATACCGCAACAATCTCGTGCGCATGACCGTCACGGTTCGGAAACGGAACGAGGCGCAACTCGTCGTGCGGGCCAGCGCGCAATACTACCTGCGTGCCGTTGATGATCCGGCTCCCTATCAGAGATTTTTCCGAAGCCTGGAACAGAGCCTGTTTCTACAGGGCCAGGCGGTGGAATAGGACTGCGCGACGGGTTATCCATGTTCGTCGAGGAGAGCTCGCGCGGGTGCCCGATTCTATTCGCTTCCACACCCCTTGACTTGCCCGA
>Ga0233416_10000201_pt1 | contig 18247 bp, 9 predicted proteins | sample Sediment_Towuti__2_FD_188638 | JGI IMG/M metagenome (GOLD analysis project Ga0233416, IMG submission 188638) | Sediment microbial communities from Lake Towuti, South Sulawesi, Indonesia - Sediment_Towuti_2014_0_MG | ecosystem: Environmental > Aquatic > Freshwater > Lake > Sediment | place... | reverse complement strand
CGGCCAGCACCGAGACCAACAGCACAACCGGGCCAACAATGACCAGGAACAAGGCCACCGTCATCACCGTAGCCGCGAACGTCGCCCGCTCACCGACCAGGCTGCGCAACTTCTGGTAGATCGGAAAGATCGCCACGGCGATGATGATGCCCCATACGATGGGAACAACGAAGGGGCGGATAATCTCAAAGCACCAGATCACTAGCAGAGCCACCACACCGATTCGTGTGATGGCCTCGAGCGCCTGTTGGGTCACTTCCTCAGAACGCATGCAACGGCTCCAACTCGGCCGGAGCACAAATGGTGTGTCGTAAGGAATCACGTCCGTTACGGCGAGAATGCTTGTAGCTCAGTCGTGGGGTCACTGCAAGCCGATTTTCTGCGCGCAGCCGAGGTCGGGACGCGACGGCGCACCGGCTCGATGGCGAAGCCCCGCTTCAAGGAAGGGGAGCTTCCAGAAACTTCTTGATCTTCGCCTCATTCTGGGCAACGACCTTGGCGGCCGCGGCGATGGTGAGATCGCGATCGCAGGGAGAGGCCAGCCACAGCCGTGTTGCGATGCCCGCCAAACGACGGACCACTTGCCTCGGCCCCTGCATTCCGCCTTCGCCGCCTCGGCAGGAATCCGGCAGGTCGCTCAGGTCCGCCTTCCATTCCGTATCAGTGTGACGGAGCGCCAGAACCCCGAGCCGGCCAGGATCTGGGATGAGTCCGTGTCGCTGCGCCACTCTGAGGAACCACGATCGATACGCTGTCGCGCGCTCCTCCATGATGCTCGGAATTCGCGAGAAGTCGTAGCTGAAAAGCGTGAAGCCTTCAGCCCGGTGGTTTAATTCCTCCCCGCCGATATCAAAGGGAAAGGAACTGTCCAGCGCAATGATCAGCGCGCGCCGGGCCTTTCCTTCCTGTAGCTTGGTCAACGAAACCATGAGGAGCGATTCGACTCCGGTGTTGTCGGCCAAGCCCCCATCGCCGACGTGCCAGTACTGATCCTGACCCTCTACGCGGAAACTGATCGGCCCGACGACCGGAGGAAAGGACATCGAACCAACGACTGCGCCGGCCACTCTGATACGGCAAATGTCCAGCTTGAGGTCTTCAGGCTTCACCGATATCAAGGACTCCCAACGTAAACGGAGGATCCGTTCGCTTTCCTCGTCGAACGGGAGCACTCCTGGGACACGATTCAAGTCGAGAAAGGGATCATAGTGTAACGTGTCCCGGGGAAGCGTGCTCAAGACGAACCGGCGACCGTTGTTGTAGAGAGTCGTGTTCACGAGGAAATACGGGCTGTCTCCCTGCGATTCTCGATGGGCCAGTTCCGTGAAGGTCATGCCGTTGAGAAACGATTCGTCGAGAACCTCTGCAAGAGACCAGGCGGTCCAGGACGGGTTGAACCAGCGATTCCGGAAGAGCTGACGCCTGAGCAACTGGCCCTCCACGTCAGCTTTCATGTCTTCCTTGAAGCGGCGGAAAAATTCCTCGTACTCAGGGGTCATGGTTCCATCCGGGGTGAGAACCGGGACAGCATGCGACGGCTTGCGCGTGACAAAGTAACTGGAGGCCATGCTGCCCCCCGACACGCTCGAGATGTAGGACAACTGCTCCAGCAACGATCGCTGCTCCGGCCCGACCCGAATCTTGCCCAGGGCCTCCATCGCGCCGGCCGCGAAGAGCGCGGCGCGACTGCCGCCTCCCGACACGGCCAGACCGATCAGCACATCGCGATCGGGAGGCGGCGTCAAGCAATCCGGATGCTCGGCGGCCGCCAAAGTATAGACCGGCGTCGGTCTGAACCAGGCAAATGTGATCAGGAGACCGACTGACACCGCCACTCCGATCACAAGGTAGAGGACAATTCTTTCGGTTCCGGCCTTCCCTCCCATCACAGAACCTCCTCGCTTATTCGACTCAAGACCTCCGCCAGTTCGGTTCATGTCTCATCACTACGCAGATCACATCGAGGACGATGTCACCGATTGCCGGCCCCTGCCCGACCGACGAACCATCAGATGACCGGTGAACCGGACCGCGAAGAAGACCTCCCAGGACGGCCACAATGGGCTACAGTAGCACAACTACCCCGCGAGAAATCGTTGCACAGCCTGGCGGTTACGATCTCCCCCCCTTCGAGGTAGGTGCTATTTCTCATACGAAATTGCTATAGTACACCCCTTGTTCACGCAGGTTGAGTCGCCCCGAATAAATACGGCCCGGCCCGCGAAGGGTTCTCAGATCCGCCGGCTCCTAATGGCGTGCCGGTGAATGTGTGCTGGGTAATGCAGTGACGTGCGCGCAGGAGTCTGACAACGAAACCGAAGAAATTGATCATCAGAAAAAGCGCACTGGTCGTCGCAACTGAAGGGAGTACTACTATGTCACTGAGCGCCGAACATACCCGTTTGCAACAGGATGGTCAAAACTGGAAGAAATGGGGCCCCTACCTGAGCGAGCGTCAATGGGGAACAGTTCGGGAGGATTATAGCGAGAATGGGGATGCCTGGAATTATTTCTCTCACGACCATGCCCGCTCCCGCGCTTATCGCTGGGGGGAAGACGGTCTTGCCGGGGTCTCTGATGAGCAGCAGCGGCTCTGTTTGGCGCTAGCCCTCTGGAATGGGAATGACGCGATCCTCAAGGAGCGACTGTTCGGACTGACCAACAGCGAAGCCAACCATGGGGAAGACGTCAAAGAATATTATTTCTACCTCGACAGCACGCCGACGCACTCGTACATGAAGTACCTCTATAAATATCCACAGGCGGCGTTCCCCTACGCCGACCTGGTGGAGACCAACAGGCGGCGGAGCCGGGAGGAGATGGAATATGAGCTGCTGGACACGGGGGTCTTCAACGAAGACCGGTACTTCGATGTCTTCGTGGAATACGCGAAGGCCGGAACGGAAGATCTGCTCGTACAGATCACGGCGGTCAACAGGGGACCGGAGGTGGCCAAGTTGCACGTGCTGCCGACCCTGTGGTTCCGCAACGACTGGGCCTCCTGGCTGGCCAGACCGGCTGAGAAGCCGGTATTCAAACAGACCAAGGGTCCAAGTGGGACCAGCGCGGTTGAGATCGCACATGCGGTGCTCGGCAAGTATGTGCTGTACTGCGACGGCGACGTGCCGCTGCTCTTCACCGAGAATGAGACGAACAATGAACGGCTCTTTCCCCAATATCCCAACCCCAGTCCCTATGTCAAAGACGGCATCAACAATTATGTGGTGCAGGGTCAGACGAATGCGGTGAATCCCGGGAAGACCGGGACCAAGGTCTCACCCCATTACCGCTTCAAGATCGGCCCCGGCCAGTCAGCCACGGCAAGGGTGCGCCTGGTTCAGCAGACCGCCAAGACGGGAAGCGGCTCTCCCTTCGGTCCCGCGTTTGAGCAGGTCATGAAGGAGCGGGTACGGGAGGCCGACGAGTTTTACCGTGCCGTGACTCCACCGTCTATTTCCACCGACGAGGCGAACGTCATGCGCCAGGCTCTCGCCGGCATGCTTTGGAGCAAGCAATTTTACTTCCTCGACGCAGATCAGTGGTTGGAGGAACATCGCGCGCATCCCCTACACCGAGAGACGCGCGAGGTCCGGAATCGCGACTGGTTTCACATGGTCAACCAGGACGTGATCTCGATGCCGGACAAGTGGGAGTATCCCTGGTATGCGGCCTGGGATCTGGCCTTCCACACGCTGCCGCTGTCGATCGTCGACCCCGAGTTCGCCAAGAGTCAAATGGAGCTGATGTTCCACCGGGTCTACCTGCATCCCAACGGACAGATCCCTGCCTATGAGTGGAACTTCAGCGACGTCAACCCCCCGGTCCATGCCTGGGCCACCCTCTTTCTCCATCGCACCGAACAGGCGCTCACCGGCAAGACCGACGTCTATTTTTTGAAGTCGGCTTTCAACAAGCTCCTCCTCAACTTCACCTGGTGGGTGAACCGGAAGGACCGGTTCGGCAAGAACGTGTTCGAGGGGGGCTTCCTCGGCCTCGACAACATCGGCGTGTTCGACCGGAGCGCCCCCTTACCCACCGGCGGCCATCTGGAACAGGCGGACGGAACGTCCTGGATGGCCCTGTTCTCCCAGAACATGCTGGAGCTCGCAGTGGAAATTGCCCCCTATGACCGCACCTATGCAGAAATGGTGGGGAAGTTTGTCGAGCACTTCTTGTACATCGCCGCAGGGATGAATCAGCCGGGACAGGACGGCATGTGGGACGAGGAGGACGGGTTCTACTACGATTTACTCCGGTTGCCGGACGGGAATGCCACCAGGCTCAAGGTGCGTTCCATGGTCGGCCTCCTGCCGCTCTGCGCCACGACCGTGATCGAAGAATGGCAGCGCGAGCGGGCTCCGCAGGCGGTGGCGGCGTTTCAGCAGCGCGTGCGGCAGATGCCGGAGCTGCTAAAGTCCATTCACCCCACGGGCCAAGGCCATTTTGGCGTAGCCGAGCGCGGCATCATCGCGCTCGTGAACCAGGAGCGCCTGCGACGGATCTTGTCCAAGATGCTCGATGAGAACGAATTCTTCGGTCCCTATGGCATCCGCTCCCTATCCAAGTTTCACCAGGACCATCCCTACGTATTCCATGCCGGAGGCCAGGAATACCGGGTCGACTATCTGCCGGCCGAATCGAACACCGGCATGTTCGGCGGCAACTCCAACTGGCGGGGACCTGTCTGGATGCCGGTCAACGCCCTCCTTATTCGGGCGCTGCTGGCCTACTACCTCTATTATGGAGACAACTTCAAAATCGAATGCCCCACCGGGTCCGGCCGGATGATGAACCTGTTTGAGGTCAGCAAGGAAATCGCCGACCGTCTGACGCGCATCTTCCTGCGCGACGCCCGGGGCAAGCGGGCGGTCTACGGCGGGACCAAGAAATTTCAGGAAGATCCCCACTGGCGGGACCACATCCTCTTTTACGAATACTTCCACGGAGACAACGGGGCAGGATTGGGAGCCAGCCATCAGACCGGCTGGACCGGCCTCGTGGCCAAGATGATCGATCTCTTCGGAAGGCTCGATCAGAAGCAATTCCTGGAGCAAGGGAAACGGGCTGCTCATGAAACGGGGAAGGTAAAGGGATAAGGGGCGCACCATGAAGCCATGGGTCAAACATCCCACCATCTATGAAATCAACACCTGGGTGTGGCTCGCTGAGTTGAGTCGAAAATACCGGAAGCCTGTGACGCTCGCCACTGTGCCGGCGGAAGAATGGGATACCATCGCCGCCTACGGTTTCGACGCCGTCTGGTTCATGGGGGTGTGGGAGCGCAGTCCGGCCGGTATTGCCATCTCCATGAAAAATGAGGGCCTGCTCGCGGATTTCCGTCGGGCGCTGCCTGACTTTTCGGCCAAGGATAATGTCGGCTCTCCCTATTGCGTACGCCGGTATGTCGTGGATGCACAGCTCGGCGGTCCTGAGGGACTGGCCCTCGCCAGAAGGATGCTGGCCGACCGTGGGATGCGGCTGATCCTGGATTTCGTGCCCAATCACGTGGCGCCGGATCATCCTTGGGCGAAGGAACACCCTGAGTACTTCATTCAGGGCACTCGGGAGGATCTGGAACGTGATCCTCATTCGTTCGTGTCAATCAGCGGAAGCGTATACGCCTGCGGCCGCGATCCCTACTTTCCTGCCTGGCCGGATGTGCTCCAGTTAAACGCGTTCAATCCAGGCCTGCGAAAGGGGGCCATCGAGACTGTGACCTCCATCGCCGATCAATGCGACGGCATGCGCTGCGACATGGCGATGCTCCTCATGAACCAGATTTTCGAGCGGACCTGGGGTGCTCGTGCCGGCGCCAAGCCGCAGACTGACTATTGGCCTGAAGTGACCACCGCCGTGCGGAAGCGACATCCCGACGTCCGGTTCATTGCCGAAGCCTATTGGGACCTGGAGTGGGAACTGCAACAGCAGGGATTCGATTACTGTTACGACAAGCGGCTCTATGACCGTCTGGAGCACGACCCGGCGGAGAGCATGAGACTTCATCTCTGCGCCGATCTTGCCTATCAGGAAAAGCTCGTCCGGTTCATCGAGAATCACGACGAGCCGCGGGCTGCCGCCACTTTTCACCCGGAGAAGGCCCGCGCGGCCGCGATCACGGTTTCAACCCTGCAAGGGGCCAGACTTTTTCACGAAGGGCAGTTTGAAGGACGGAAGGTCAGGCTTCCAGTGTTCTTGGGGCGTCGCCCTGATGAAACACTAGACAGGGAGCTTCCTGCATTCTACCGGAAACTCCTCCTGACGCTTCGCAGCGTTGATCTGAGGGAAGGCGACTGGAAATTGTGCGATCGCACCGGCTGGCCGGACAACGCCACCTGCATGAACCTCGTCGCCTGGTGCTGGCGGAAAGGCCAGGCGCGGCATCTCATTGTGGTCAACCTGTCCGGTGCCAGATCACAGGCGCAGGTCCTGGTACCGTGGGACGATCTCGCCGGCCGTTCGTGGCAGCTCACTGACGCGTTCACGGGAGCGGTCTACGAGCGCGATGGTTCACAAATGAGAAGCCCAGGCCTCTACGTCGACCTCGAGCCCTGGGGCTATCACGTCTTCGAGGTCTCTGCACACAAGTAACGACGCCCGCTTCTTCACGTCTGGCTTCCGTACGACCGGAGGGCATCCGTCAAGCAGGCTGGCATAAGCGTGTCGTGTCGTCTCGCCGCAGCCCAAGTCCAAGAACCTCTTGCTAGCGTGGCGAGGTCGTGTCGAGCAACCGATTGACCAGCCGCGCAGCCTCCTCGCTGTCCAGGATACTCATGTGCGTCTCGTCGAAGCCGTAGAGCCGGACCGCGTCCTCCTGTGCTCCCCCATATAACTGACTCGCCAGCGTGACCGTGCCGTCGGTGCATTCGCCAATGGCGGTGCCCCGACGCGCGAACCCGAAGAGGAGATGATGCTGAAGACCAGCCGGCAACGGACGGTGGACCGGACCGCTGTCCCGCTGGACGAAGAAGAGATCGGTGAGATACGGGCTGTTGGGGACCATGTCGTTCCAGACCCGCACCACCGCCGGCGCATGCTTCACGCCGGACTCGGCAGCATTGTGGCCCGCCCAGGGGGTGGAGATCGTGACGTACAACGGAACCCGTGCGTGGCTCTGCCCGGTCTGGTTCCGCAGGAGAAACCCGCGCGACACAAGCCCACCCATGCTATGGGCGACCACGGCATAGTGTGTGAAGCCGTGCTGCAACTGCAGCTGCTTCATGGTCTGGTCTAGGTGATCAGCTACATTGGCGAGCCCCGCGCCTGAGGGGTAGTAGTAGAGCCACGGCTGATATGTGTCCCGATCCAGATGCTCGATGAGCGTGCGAAAGTTGATCGGGGTGCCGTTGATCCCGTGCACAAACAGCACCGGTATTTTCCGGGCATCATATGGCTCCAGAAAGTATACGCCGGGGCCCACCTCCAAAATAAAGTCGTAGGGCCGCCAGAGGCTGTTGGTAGCAACCTTTTCGCGGAAGCGCGGGTCATCGAGGGTCGTCACCACCCCGTACGCCGTCGCGAGCCCGAGGCTGGCCTTTACCTGCTCCTGCGCCGTACGCGCCTGAAACTTCATGAAGTCGATTTCCCCTTCGAGACGCGGACGACCTTCGGTCGGAATGATGAGCGTCACATCATTCTTGCGGTCGCCGCTCTGACAGGTCAGCAGTCGCTTCTCGTCGATGGCCAGAAACGGCTCGCCCGGTTGGTACACCCCGTCGGCATTGCGGTCCTCGTACGCGACGAGACCGTAGGTGCCGGGAACAGCGTGGAACATCCAGCGTCCCGCAGATTCCAACACGAAATGATCGACGAGCGCCCAATTCCGCAATTCCTCGAGCTCGCCGCCGGTATGGCGAACCAGCCCGACGAGCAGCGGGTTTGGACTATCATATTCCGTGGCGACGGTGCCGCCGAACACGCAGTACGCGTCAGCTCGCTTCTGCTGCTCCCGCACGTCTCGAAACACGCAACCTGTCAGGATCAGAGAGAAGACAACCCCTATCACCGCCCGTGCAGTACAGCACCGGCCCGGCCAGAACCTTGAATCACTCATCGTCCATTCTCCTCATCAAGAGAGTCCCGTGATTATTGATCCCTCCTCTTTCCTCCGCTCTGTCGCAACGCTGAAGTCTTCCGCAATGCCAGTCGCTTGAAACACCCTTTCAGTATTTCTCCGGGATGAACTTTCTCCCCTTCATTGTCGCCTGGTCGTCGTACTTGTACTTCTTCGATCGACCAGGCAGTTTCACCTTCTCCCGTTTCAACTTCTTGTAGGGAATGAGACTCAGCAGATGGCTGATGCAGTTGAGGCGTGCGGCCCTTTTGATGTCCGACCGCACGATGTACCACGGTGCATGTTTCGAGTCCGTCGCATCCAGCATCCGGTCGCGCGCGCGCGAATACGCGTACCATCTCTCGAGTGACGGCAGGTCCATCGGGCTCAGTTTCCACTGGCGCAACGGATCATCCACACGGGCCTGGAATCTTCGCTCCTGCTCCTTATGGCTCACCTCCAACCAGTACTTGATCAGGATGATCCCGGCCCTTGTGATATAGCCTTCGAGCGTCGAGCAATGCTCGAGGAATCCCTCGTATTGTTCCTTGGTGCAGAATCCCATAACATGCTCGACCCCGGCACGGTTGTACCAGCTCCGGTCCCAGATGACGATTTCACCGGCCGCCGGGAAGTGTGTCATATAGCGCTGCATATACATTTGGCTCTTCTCGCGGTCTGAGGGGGCGGGCAGCGCGACGACGCGGAACACGCGTGGGCTCACTCGCTCGGTGATGGCGCGAATGGTGCCGCCTTTCCCGGCCCCGTCGCGGCCCTCGAAGACCACCATGATCCGCAGGCCCTTGTGTTTGACCCAATCCTGAAGGTAACAGAGTTCAGCCTGAAGCTTGCGCAGTTCCTTCTCGTATTCCTTGCGTTTCAGCTTTCCGCCTTTCTCTTCCTCTTGTTCCTTGTCGTTGCCCATAATGCCTTAGCCTCCAATTGGTATTTGCACGCGTGACGTTCTGATCTGCTACTCAACCGGGCAGGCCTTTACCTTCCAGATCTCGGACGCGTATTCGGCGATGGTGCGGTCGCTGGAGAACTTGCCCGACCCGGCGACGTTCAGGATTGCCTTGCGCGTCCATTCGTCCTGGTTGACGTAGAGGTCGCAGAGTCGACGGTCAGCATCGAGATAGGATGCGAGATCCGCCAGATGCATGTAGTGGTCGCCGCCGGTAAGCACCGCGTGCATGACAGGCGCGAACACTCCTCTTTCATTGCGGCTGAAGCGGTCCGATGTGATCATGTCGAGCGCGGCCCTGGTCTCCGTCTCGTTGTCATAGTGCCATTGGGGACTGTACCAGTCCCGGCTGCCAGCCACCTGGTCCGCGGTGAGGCCGAAGAGGAAAAAATTCTCCTCGCCTGCCTCCTCGACCATCTCAATGGTTGCGCCGTCGCGTGTGCCCAGCGTGAGCGCCCCGTTCATCATGAATTTCATGTTGCTCGTGCCGCTGGCCTCGTAACCGGCCGTGGAGATCTGATTGGACACATCGGCGGCCGGAATCAGCCGTTCCGCAAGGGACACGCAATAGTCCGGCAGGAAGACCACTTTGAGCCTTCCGCGGACAAGCGGGTCGCCGTCGATCGTGCCGGCCAGATTGTTCAGAAACTTGATGATGACTTTCGCCAAGTGGTAGGCCGGCGCCGCCTTGCCGGCGAAGAAGAAGGTCCGCGGAGCTGTCTTGAGCTTCGGATTGTCCCGTAGCCGGTTGTACAGGACGACGATGCGTAGCGCGTTCAACAATTGGCGTTTGTATTCGTGGATTCGCTTCACCTGGCAATCAAAGATGGTGTCCGGATCGACGGTCTGACCGGACGTCGCGTGCAACCATTGGGCAAAGTTGGTCTTCGCGTCGCGTTTCGCTTTTCGGAACGCCGCGCGAAATGCTTTGTCGCCCGCCAGCTTCTTGAGTCTGCTTAATTGACCGAGGTCAGTAATCCAGCCGTCGCCGATGGCGTCGGTGATCGTGCGGGAAAGTGCGGGGTTGGCCAGCAGCAACCAGCGTCTCGGCGTGACACCGTTGGTCTTGTTGTTGAACCGTTCGGGATACAGCTCGGCCAGATCCTTCACGGTCGTCGAGCGCAGAAGCCCGGAATGAATGGCCGCCACACCATTCGTGCTATGCGACCCGATAATGGCGAGATTGGCCATGCGGATCTTGCCCGAGCCTCCTCCTTCGACCAGGCTGATGCGGGCCATGCGAGCCTCGTCGCCCGGAAAGCGTCTCCGCACTTCGTCGAGCAGTCGGCGGTTGATCTCATGAATAATCTCCAGATGGCGCGGCAGCATGATTTCAAACCATTGATGCGGCCACTTTTCCAGGGCTTCGGGCAGTAACGTGTGGTTCGTATAGGCGAGGGATCGCTGCGTCAGGTCCCAGGCCTGGTCCCAGCCGAGGTAGGCGTCATCGAGCAGAATCCGCATGAGCTCGGGAACGGCCATCGCGGGGTGCGTGTCGTTCAACTGGATGGCGACTTTCTCGGGAAGCGCTCTCCAGTCGGCGTTGCTGCACCGAAAGCGCCGGACGAGATCAGCCAGCGAGCAGGCGACCAGGAAATATTCCTGAAGGAATCGCAGCCCCTGACCGCGAACCGTGGAATCGTCCGGATACAGCACGCGGGTCAGCGACTCGGCAGCAAGTGTGCCGGCCAGTGCTGCCGTGAAATCACCGCTGCTGAACCGCTGAAAGTCGAAGTACTCCGCGACGGACGCAGCCCAGAGCCGAAGGGTATTGATGGTCTTCCCGCCGTACCCGACGACCGGCCGATCGAAGGGGATACCGATGATGGTAGCGGGTCGCCCTGGAACCAGGCGCAGGTCCCCTTCTCGCAATTCGAACGAACAGTTCAATTTCACTTCCACCGCTTCATCGAGCCGGGTCACTTCCCAGGGATCAGGCCGGCGCAACCAATTGTCCGGCTGTTCGCATTGCGAGCCATCCTTGATCGTCTGTTTGAAGATCCCGTATTCGTACCGGAGGCCGTAACCCATACCGGGAATCTGCATCGTCGCCATCGAATCGATGAAGCAGGCCGCCAGCCGGCCGAGCCCTCCGTTGCCCAAGCCGGCGTCTGGTTCCATCTCGATCAATGCCAGCGGATCCACCCCTCTCTTGTTCATGGCCTCAAACGCAAGCGGCTCCAAGAGCGCGTTCGTGACGTTGTTGGCCAGCGACCGCCCCAGCAGGAATTCCATCGACAGGTAATACACCCGCTTGGGATTCTTCCGTTCATAGGTTCGTTCGGTCTTGAGCCAGCGTTGCGAGATCACGTCGCGAATGGAACGCGCCGCAGCCTCAAACTGTTCACGCGCGTCCGCTGTCTTGGGGTCGATCACATGGTCGAAGAGTAGATGCCGCTCATAGAGCGCATCGTTCGTGCCGGTAAACCGAATGGGGCCACACCCGTATTGGTCAAGAATTTCGTTCAAACGCTTGTTCATACAACCTCCGCGAAGAGCTCACGAGTTCATACGGCCGCCACTCCGGGCAGAGAAGACGCGCCCTATTTGACACGCGCGTACAGCACCACGACGGACCGCGCCTCGGCCCGGTACATACAGCCTGGGACCGGTGGCGCAGCCTTCCACGGAACAATGTCCTGCGGCGAGTCGAGAGCGGTATCGATCCATCGTCGCCATCTGCCGTCCTCCCCGTTACGGACCGGCGGCAATTCGAACTCAATCGGCTCCCAGTAGGCATTCAGAATGAAGTGGGACAGGAGCTGTTCTTCACCAAGTTCGGCGGTAAAGGCGAGGCTGTGCGATTGCGGGCTCCAATCCGGCTGGTAGAGCTTGACCCCGTGCCAGGCCTTATGGGCTTCCCTGATTTGTTGAGTCAAGCTCACTCGTTTGCGCTCCTGTTCCACGTCCCGCAGGAGCCTCCTGGCGTTCAGCAATGTGACGAACCGATGCACATCCGCATGTCGGCGAACGAGTGTCCAGTCGAACCACGTTGTTTCGTCGTCCAGACAGTAGGCATTGTTGTTGCCGCGTTGCGTCCGCCGCACTTCATCTCCCATCAGGATCATCGGCACCCCCAACGACAGCAGCGTTACGGTCAGGAAGTTCTTCACCTGCCGGTTCCGCAGCCTCTCGATCGTGGGATCATCCGTGGGGCCTTCCACGCCGCAGTTCCAGCTCCGGTTGTCGTTGGCTCCGTCTCTGTTGTCTTCGCCGTTGGCCTCGTTGTGCTTGCCGTTGTAGGAGACGAGGTCGTTCAGCGTACAACCGTCATGACAGGTGACGAAGTTGACGCTTTGCTCGGGCTCCCGTTCCTCGTGGCCATAGATCTCCGGACTGCCGATCAGTCGGTCGGCAAACCGCGCGACGGACCCCGCTTCACCGCGGAAGAAGTCACGGGCATCGTCGCGGAACCGCCCGTTCCATTCCTTCCAGCTGTCACCGACAAACGAGCCGACCTGGTAGAGCCCTGCCGCATCCCAGGCCTCAGCGATGAGCTTGGTCCCGGCCAGGGCCGGGTCCGATTCGATCTCCCAGAGGATCGGCGGATTCTGGAGCGGTCGCCCTGCCTCATCGCGGGCAAGGATCGAGGCCAGGTCGAACCGGAAACCGTCGACATGCATCTCCTCCACCCAGTAACGGAGGCTGTCCAGGATCAACCGCCGCATAATCGGGTGATTTGCGTTCAGCGTGTTGCCGGTGCCGGTATAGTTGCTGTACCTGCTTCGGTCCTCCTCCAGGATGTAGTAGGCCCCGTTCTCGAGTCCCCGATAACAGAAGGTGGGCCCACCGTCGTCTCCCTCAGCGGTGTGGTTATAGACGACATCAAGGATCACTTCGATCCCGGCCCGATGCAGCGCCTTGACCATGTCACGGAATTCGTCCAGCGCGCCGAGCGGGTCCTTGCGGGAACTGTATGCCTGATGCGGCGCGAAGAAGGAGACCGGCGCATAGCCCCAGTAATTCACTCGCCCGGGAGGACAATCCTGGGAATCAAATTGAAACACCGGCAGCAGTTCGACGGCGGTGATGCCGAGTTCCCGAAGATAGGGAATTTTCTCGATCAGACCGGTGTACATGCCACGTTTCTGTTCCGTGACACCGGAGCTGGGATGGCGGGTGAACCCGCGCACGTGCATCTCATATATAATGGTGCGGGCAGAGGGACGCTTTAGGGGTATATCGCCTTCCCAGTCGTACGTCCGCACATCCGCGACCACGCTTTTCATCGCCATGGCGGCGTTGTTTCCCGGCCGGCTTGCTGCAATGCGACCGTACGCCTCCGGCACCGCTACCGCCCGACCATAGGGATCGAGCAGCACTTTTTCTCCGTCGAACCGCAGACCTCTCCGTGGCTCAAACGGTCCTTGCACGCGGTATCCATACAACTGAGTCGCTTTGAGGTCCGGAACAAAGACGTGCCAGTAGTGGTAGGTCCGGTTCTTTGTGGGATCGAGCGGAATCACTTTCGCCGGCTTCGCGTCATCGACCTGCGCAAACAGCAGCAACTCCACGAACGTGCTGTTCTTGGAATACACACTGAAGTTGACCCCATGAGGTGCCACGGTCGCGCCGAGGGGAAAACTTCTCCCGGGTGCGACGGTTCCAGCTCGCATACGATATCCTTTCTCTTTTAGCCGTTGTCTCGCTGTCCCGCCGGGAGGGAACGATCGACCATACCAGGGGGTTGCTCGGTCCTGTTGGACCAATCATGCTGGACACACACTTCCATCATCGGCCTTTTCCGCCCTTCTTTCGTCGGGCCGCGCCCGCTGGTTTAGAAAGCCGTTTCTGAGTCGCCAGCCAGGCATCGTGGTGCTCGCGAATAATGGCGACCGCCTCATCGGCCCCGGCCACGCACACAGGAATCGTCATGTCTTCGGGATTGGCAAGCGGCGGGTCGGTCGACAGCATGGAGGTCCTTGCCCATTCGACCAGCCCTGGCCACATCTTCCCCACCAGAATGAGTGGGGCATTCTGAAGATGCCGTACCTGAAGGAGCTGCCAGATCATCATCATCTCCAGCACCGTCCCGACGCCTCCCGGAGCGACAATGAAGGCGTCGGACGTGATGACAAACTGGTGCAGCCGCGTAAAAAACGTCCGGTGCTCGAATGCCTGCGACACGAAGGCATTGACATTCTGCTCGAACGGCAACTCGACCCGGATGCCGTAGGAGCGGCTGCGCCCCGGCGAGGTGGATGCGCCCTCGTTCGCGGCCTGCATCAGTCCCGGTCCTCCGCCGGTGATGATGTCGCAGCCCATCTCGGCCAGCGCCTTGGCCGCCCGCTTAGTTTCTTCATAGCCAAAGGTTCCCGGTTTGACCCGAGCCGACCCGAAAATGCTGACGCGGTAGCGCTCCCGCCGTGATGGCCGGAGGCGCGTCAGGGTGTTGACGACGTCCCACAGGCCGAGGACCGAGGACCACACTGCTTCCTTGACAGCCTCTTCGTCAGCCAGACTGATCAGGTCTGATTCATGCTTCACGGGCCTATTCATTCATACATTGTCCGCTTCCGTGGAGGCCGCGCGCCGCCCGGCCTGCGCACGCTGGCCCCATTGCCAGTCGCTGATCTCAGGCATGTCTTCGCCGTACTGAGCGATGTATTGCTTGTGTTCAAGCAGCTTGTCGCGAATGGCCTGTTTGGCATAGGCGGCGCGGGATCCAAGTTGCGGCAGTCGATCAATGACGTCGCCGAACAGATGGAACCGGTCGAGATCATTCATCACCACCATGTCGAACGGCGTGCTCGTCGTCCCCTCCTCCTTGTACCCGCGCACGTGCAGGTTCTTGTGATTGGTCCGCCGGTATGTAAGCCGGTGGATCAACCACGGGTAACCGTGGAAGGCAAACACGATCGGTTTGTCCTTTGTGAACAGCGCGTCGAATTCATGGTCCGACAGGCCGTGCGGATGCTCGCTTTGCGGTTGCAGCTTCATCAAGTTCACGACATTGATCACGCGAATCTTCAGCGCCGGAAGATACTGGCGGAAGAGATCCACCGCGGCCAGCGTCTCCAGCGTGGGCACGTCTCCGCAGCAGGCCATGACCACATCGGGGTCTCCGCCCTTGTCGTTGCTGGCCCAGTCCCAGATGCCGATCCCGGCCGCGCAATGGTTGATCGCCTGATCCATCGTCAGCCATTGCGGAGCCGGTTGTTTGCCGGCCACGATGAGGTTGACGTAATTGCGGCTGCGCAGACAGTGGTCGGTCACCGACAACAGGGTGTTGGCATCCGGCGGCAAATAGACGCGCACGACCTGTGCCTTCTTATTTACGACATGATCGATGAAGCCCGGATCCTGATGGCTGAATCCGTTGTGGTCCTGCCGCCAGACGTGGGAGCTCAAGAGATAGTTGAGCGACGCGATCGGCCGCCGCCAGGGAATCTCATGGCAGACCTTCAGCCACTTGGCATGCTGATTGAACATCGAGTCGATGATGTGGATGAAGGCCTCGTAACAGGAGAAGAACCCGTGACGGCCGGTCAAGAGATACCCTTCCAGCCACCCCTGACACTGGTGCTCGCTGAGCATCTCCATCACCCGGCCGTCCGGCGCGAGGTGGTCATCGAACGGGTACCGTTCCGCCATCCAGGCCCGGTTCGTGACCTCCATCGCGTCCTGCCACCTGTTTGAGTTGTTCTCGTCCGGACTGAAGAGGCGGAAATTCCGGCTTTCCATATTCAGCTTCAACGTATCGCGCAGGAATTTCCCCATGAGGCGGGTGGACTCGGCAGTGATCGCACCGGGCTTCGTCACCTTCACGGCGTAGTCGCGAAAATCCGGCAGGCGCAAATCCCTCAGCAGCAAACCGCCGTTGGCATGCGGATTGGCGCTCATGCGGCGCTCACCCTTGGGCGGCAGGTTGGCCAGTTCTGGCTTCAACCGGCCGGTCTTGTCGAACAGTTCCTCAGGCTTGTAGCTCTTCATCCATTTCTCAAGAATCTTCACGTGCCCGGGCTTTTCATGCATTTCGCCCATCGGCACCTGGTGCGATCGCCAGTAGTCCTCGGTCCGCTTGCCGTCGATTTCCTTGGGACAGGTCCAGCCCTTTGGGGACCGGAGGATGATCATCGGCCAGCGGGGACGCTCTTTCACGCCATTCTTCCTCGCCTCGGTCTGGATGCGGCGGATCTCATCAAAGCAGGAATCGAGCGTGGCTGCCATGAGCTGATGCATCTTGGCTGGCTCACGACCCTCCACAAAGTACGGCGTATATCCATAACCGCGAAATAAATGATCCAATTCTTCGTGACTGATGCGGGCGAGCACGCAGGGATTGGCGATCTTGTAGCCGTTCAAATGCAGAATGGGCAGCACAGCTCCGTCAGACGCGGGATTGAGGAATTTATTGGAGTGCCAGGAGGTCGCCAGCGGTCCGGTTTCCGCTTCGCCGTCGCCGACGACGCAGGCGACGATCAGGTCGGGATTGTCATACGCGGCGCCGTACGCGTGTGATACGGCGTAGCCCAGTTCGCCTCCTTCATGGATCGAGCCTGGTGTTTCCGGCGCCACGTGACTCGGGATTCCGCCGGGGAACGAAAACTGTTTGAACAGCCGCTTCATGCCCTCTTCATCCTGAGAGATATTTGGATACACTTCGCTGTAGGTGCTCTCAAGATAGGCGTTCGCAACCAGACCGGGCCCGCCGTGTCCCGGGCCAGTGATGTAGATCATGCTGAGGTCCCGCCGCTTGATCTCGCGGTTCAGGTGAACATAGATGAAATTCAGGCCGGGCGTAGTGCCCCAGTGCCCCAACAGTCTCGGCTTGATATGCTCCTTGCGCAACGGCTTCTTGAGCAGCGGGTTATCGTAGAGGTAGATCTGCCCGACCGATAAGTAATTGGCCGCACGCCAGTAGGCATCCATCAGTTTCAATTCTTTTTCCGACAACGTATTAGGCATGGCTACTTCCTTTCAAACAGCAGTTTCGAGTTTCGCGTTTCGAGTCCGGGGTTCTCGAAACTCACAACGCGAAACCCGAAGCACATACATTTTCAGGCACCTTTGAGGCACCGCACCGTCTCCCTTGCAATCCAACTTTCTTCATCCGCCGCAACCACGTAGGCCGCCGGATGCGATCCATCCGCGCTGATATTTGCCGCGCGACCGGGAGCAAGTCCAACCGCCGCTCGATTGCGGCCAGGATCGAGCTTCAACCCACACCATTCCATCTTTTCGCAAATCCGCCGCCTGATCTCCGGCGCATTTTCCCCGATACCTCCTCCAAACAGGATGGCATCGGCGCCCTCTAAGACAGCCAGGTACGCTCCGAGATACTTGCGCACGCGATAGCAGAACAGATCGATAGCAAACTCTGCCCGCTTGTCCTGTTCCTGCTCGGCCGCGCGGAGCAATTCCCGCATATCGTTCGACCGGCCGGACACCCCTAGAAGGCCGGATCCCTCGTTGAGCCACCGCTCGACTTCGGCGGGCGAGACTTTCTCCCGCTCGGAGAGATAGCTGACGACAGAGGCATCCACATCGCCGGAGCGCGTCCCCATGACCAATCCCTCCAGCGGCGTGAACCCCATCGAGGTTTCGACCGACCTGCCCCGTTCAATGGCGGTGACAGAGCAACCGTTCCCCAGTTGCAGGGTGATGAGACGTGCCTGTTCGAGCCGATGTCCGGTGAAGGCCTCGTACCCATGGGCGAGCGAGGCGTGAGCAATACCGTGAAATCCATAGCGGCGAATGCGGTGCCGGTCAGCTAATTCGGCGGGAAGCGCGTACTGCCTCGCGATTCCTGGCATGGTCTGATGAAAGGCTGTGTCGAACACGGCCACCATCGGTGTGGTGGGCCCCAGGACGGCCTTCGCTCCACGAATTCCTGCGAGACAGGGGGGGTTATGCAGCGGGGCCAACTCGGACCACCTGTCGATTCCGATCTCAACTTCCTCAGTGATCATGGTCGGCGCCACATACTGATCACCTCCGTGCACGACCCGATGTCCGACCGCCTCAATAGTCTCCACAGAATGTGTCAGCCGATCAAACAGCTTATGCAACGCGCCAGTATGGTCAGTAATGCCCAACGTGCTCGTCGAACGCTGTCCGTCCCGCCCGGTCACTTCGATCGTGGCGACGCCGCCGATGCCCTTGACAGCGCCCTGGCTCAACACGGTCTCACTGCTCACTCGGCCCGGCGCTCCTTCCACCACATCCACTAGTCGAAATTTTATCGACGAACTTCCGCTGTTGATCACCAGTACGCGCATGTCTTCTTGAGT
>Ga0233416_10000200_pt1 | contig 18281 bp, 13 predicted proteins | sample Sediment_Towuti__2_FD_188638 | JGI IMG/M metagenome (GOLD analysis project Ga0233416, IMG submission 188638) | Sediment microbial communities from Lake Towuti, South Sulawesi, Indonesia - Sediment_Towuti_2014_0_MG | ecosystem: Environmental > Aquatic > Freshwater > Lake > Sediment | place... | reverse complement strand
TCTCCGAGGTCGTGCTCGCGGACGAGCAGGTCGCGCGGTTCCAGCGGTACCTCGTCTACAACCACGCGGCCGGGATCGGCGAGCCGCTGCCCCAGGAGGTCGTCCGCGCGGCCATCGCGAGCCGCATCAACGTGCACGCCCACGGCAACTCCGGCTGCCGCCCCGAGATCACGCAGACGTTCGTCGAGATGCTGAACGCGGGCGTGACGCCGGTCGTCGCGCGGAAGGGCTCGGTGGGGGCGAGCGGGGACCTCGCGCCGATGGCCCAGATCGCCGAGCTGCTGATGGGCGAGGGCGAGGCGTTCCTCGACGGCGAGCGGCTGCCGGGCGCCGTCGCGATGGAGCGCGCCGGCATCGAGGTCCCCGGCCTGCAGGCGCGGGACGGCCTCGCGGCGATCAACGGCTCGAACGTGCTCACCGCGATGAGCGCGCTCCTGCTCTTCGACGTCGAGCGCTGGCTGAGGCATGCGGAGATCGCGTGCGCGATGTCACTCGAGGCGCTGCTCGCGAACCTCAAGCCCTACGACGCCCGGGTGCACGAGCTCCGCGGCTTCCCCGGCGCGATCCGCAGCGCGCGGGCGATCATGCGCTGCATCGAGGGGAGCGACCTGCAGATCGGCAAGATCAAGACGAAGGTCCAGGACGCCTACTCGATGCGCTCGAGCCCACAGGTGATCGGCGCGGCGCACGACGCGGTCGAGTTCGCCCGCTCGCAGGTCGAGATCGAGCTGAACGGCGTCGGCGACAACCCGATCTTCGTGCCCGAGGAGCGGCTGACGCTCACGGGTGCGAACTTCCAGGGCACGCCGGTCTCGCTGCCGATGGAGCTGGTCGGCCAGGCGATCACGATGGTCTGCGTCCTCTCGGAGCGACGGCTGAACCGGCTCACGAACCCCGCGCTCAGCCAGGGGCTCCCGGACTTCCTCACGTCGGATCCCGGGTTCTACTCGGGGCTCATGCTCAGCCAGTACACGGCGGACACGCTGATCGTCGAGCAGCGGATCCTGTCGGCCCCGGCGTCGACGATGTCGATCTCGGCCGCCGCGGACCAGGAGGACTTCGTCTCGATGGGCATGAACACGGCGCTGAAGAACCAGCAGATCCTCGACAACGCGTACGCGGTGCTCGGCATCGAGCTGATGGCGGCGGCGCAGGCGCTCGACTTCCGAGGGTTCACGCCGGGCCGGGGCGTCCAGGCGGCCCGGGCGGTGGTCCGGCGCCACGTCGCGCATCTCGACGAGGACCGGCCGCTGTACCCGGACCACGATCGGATGAAGTCGCTCGTCCGCTCGGGCGAGATCCTCGACGCCGTGGAGTCGGAGGTCGGCGACCTCGCTCAGAGGTAGCGCTCGATCAGTCCCTCGATGAACGGGTTGAGGACGTCCTGCGTGTGACCGTAGATCGAGCAATGACCCATGCCGGCGAACTCGTGGTAGTGGCCGTCGCCCGCGAGCTCCGCCACCTCCATGTTGTCCTGCGGCACCGCCTGCACGTCCTGCTCGAAACCGATCACGTGCATCGGGACCGTGCAGCGGGGTAGCTGCTCCGTCTGGTCGAACGTGACGCACGGTAGCCACTGGGCGATCAGGGAGTCCTCCTCGCCGCCGGCCTCGTAGTACGCGATCAGCTCGTCGCGGAGTTTCGGCCACAGCTCACGATCGCCGAGCACCTTCGCCGGGTAGAACATCGCCGCGTAGTGCATCGCGGCCATCACGGCTGAGGCGCGATCCCCGACGAAGCCGTGCCCTGCGCGTCGCCACTCGATCTCGGCCATCTGGTAGTCCCAGGTCCACCCGACGCTCCGGGCGCCTGTCCCCATCGGGATCGCGACGCGGATGAGCTCGGGGTGGTCGATCGCGACCTGCTGCACGATACCGGCGCCGAACGAGAGCCCCACGAGGGCGACCGGTGGGTCGCACACGGCTCGGATCAGGTCGGCCGTGTCGGTCGCGAAGTCCTCGATGGGCCACGGTTGGGGGTCCTCGGTCGTCGTCGTGCCGACCCCGCGACTGTCGAAGGTCGTGTTGCGGAAGCGGTCGTTGAAGTAGGGCAACTGGTAGGTGGACCAGGAGTCCGCCGTTCCGCCGGCTCCTGAGACCCAGACGATGTCAGGTCCCTCGCCGACCTGTTCGTAGTGGATGCTCGCCTTCGAACCCTGCAGCGTAGGCATATCGCTCAGCCTCCTTGGACCTCCCGAGCGTGGACTCTACCCTCGGGCCCGAGCTTCGGCGTCCCGGCGACCCTCTCTAGACTGGGCACGACCGAGGAGGGGATGTCGATGACCGAGGGCACCAGCGAAGTGGAGCTGCGAGCTGTCACACAGATCGACAACGTGTGGATCACGATGAGCGATGGCTGTCGGCTGGGTGCGCGACTGTGGTTGCCGGAGGGCTCCGACGCCGAGCCCGTGCCGGCGCTCATGGAGTACATCCCGTACCGAAAGGGCGACCTGATGGCGCCGCTCGATGCGCGGGTCGGCCCCTGGTTCGCGGCCCGCGGCTACGCCTACCTCAGGGTCGACCTGCGTGGCGCGGGCGATTCCGACGGCATCCTCGCGGACGAGTACCTGCCGCAGGAACAGGACGACGCGTTGGAGGCGCTCGCCTGGCTCGAGGCGCAGCCGTGGTGCACCGGCTCGGTCGGCATGATCGGGTACTCCTGGGGCGGCTTCAACGGGCTCCAGGTTGCGGCGCGCCGACCGCCCCAGCTGAAGGCCGTCGTCAGCATGTACTCGACCGACGACCGATACGCGGACGACGTGCACTACCTCGGAGGGTGTCTCAACGCGTTCCTGCAGCTCCCGTGGGCCAGCTTCATGCTCGCCCACAACGCGCTGCCACCCGATCCGGAGACGGTAGGCGATCGTTGGCGCGAGATGTGGCTCGAGCGGCTCGACCAGACCCCGCCGAACATCGACGAGTGGATGCGCCACGCGCGCCGGGACGCCTACTGGAAGCACGGCTCGGTGTGCGAGGACTACGACGCGATCGGGTGCCCGGTGTACATGGTCGGTGGATGGGCGGACGGCTACGCGAACGCGGTCCTGCGCTTCGTGGAGGGGCATCATGGCGTGCGCAAGGGACTCATCGGTCCGTGGGGGCACCACTGGCCCCAGGACGTCGGACCGGGACCGAGCATCGGGTTCCTCCAGGAGTGCCTGCGGTGGTGGGATCGCTGGCTGAAGGGCGAGCCGAACGGGATCGACGAGGAGCCGAGGGTTCGCGTGTGGATGCAGGAGCCCTATCGGCCCGAAGTCGCGAACCAGCCACGTGTGGGCCGGTGGGTCGTCGAGGACGACTGGCCGTCCCCGCGCACCGACTGGCAGACCTTCGAGCTGGGCGACGGTGTGCTCGGCGGGGGATCGGACCAGGCAGTGGCGCTGAAGCACCGACCCGTACATCGACACGGATCCTGGGCGGGCGGCTGGTGCCCGGGTTCGGTGGACCACCCGGCGGACCAGCGCGAGGAGGACGCGCTGTGCCTGACCTTCACGTCCGAGCCGCTCCCCGAGCGCCTCGAGCTGCTCGGCCGGCCGCGTCTGCGCGTGGACCTCGCGGTCGACAAGCCGCTCGCCCTCATCGTGGCCCGCCTGTGTCACGTCGCCCCGGACGGGACCTCCACCCTCGTGACCCGTTCGGCGCTCAACCTCACGCACCGTGATGGCCACGAGGGGCCGATCGAGCTCGTGCCAGGGAGGCGGTACTCCATCGGGCTCGAGCTGAATGTCGTGGGACAGGCGATCCCGGCCGGGAGCCGGCTCCGGCTGGCGCTGTCGACCACGTACTGGCCCTGGTTGTGGCCCTCGCCCGAGGACGTCGAGCTCACGGTGTTCACGGGAGAGGGATCCGTCCTCGAGCTGCCGGTGCGTCCGCCGTCTCCCAGCGACGCGCGCCTCGCGCCGTTCGGTCCCCCGGACCAGGCCCCGGAGCTCCGCCGGGAGATCCTGGCGTCGGTCCCCCCGTACCACACGATCAGGCGTGACCCGGCGTCCGGCAGGATCGAGTTCGAGAACGATCCCCAGGGATCGGCGACCACGCGGCTGGTCGACGCCGACCTCGAGGTCTCGTGGGGATACCTGGACCGCTACTCGATCCAGGAGAGCGACCCGCTGTCCGCCAAAGTGCTGTCCGAGCGGAGCTACGAGCTCGCGCGGGGGCCGTGGCGGGTCCGCGTCGAGACGACGAGCACGATGACTTCAGACGCCCAGGCGTTCCACATCGACGATCGACTGGACGCCTACGAAGGGCCTCGCCGTGTCTTCGTGCGCACGTGGAGCCGGAGCTTCCCCCGGGACCACCTGTAGGGTCGCTCCGCTCACCCTCCCGGGCTGAGCGCGCGATCCTGCACGGCCGCGTTGGCTTGCGCGGCCGCGGTTCCGAAGGACATACTCGGGTCCGAGTGGAGGAAGGAGTCACCATGACGGATCTGCCAACCGGTTCCGGCGCAGGTGATGGAGGAGCTCCGGAGGATCGCCCGCAGCGGCGCTCTCCCTTCAAGAACTCCGACCGATCGCTGCTCCTGACGCGTGCCCAGTTCCTGCGCGGAGCCGGAGCCCTCGGGGTGATCGTCGTCGGGGGCGGTTCGCTGTTGGCCGCCTGCACCTCCGACGGTGAGCCGGCCGAGACGGGTGCGACCGGTTCCGGCCCGACGGTTCCCACCGACAAGCTCCGCGCGCGGATCAACGTCGACCTGAAGAACGCCGATCCGGGCGATGTCTTCGACGCTCCTGACGGGATCGCGATCTCGCTCGCGTACGAGAACCTCGTGCGCTTCAAGCCGGACTCGAAGGATCTCGAGAACTGGCTGGCCGTCGAGTGGGAGCCGTCGGACGACTTCCTGCGGTGGCACTTCAAGCTCCAGGAGGGCGTGCTCTTCCACGGTGGCTACGGTGAGATGACCGCCGACGACGTGAAGTACAGCTTCGAACGGATCGCCGGCCTGGTTCCCGGTGAGGAACACAGCTACCAGAGCGACTGGGCCGCGCTCAAGGAAGTCGAGGTGGACGGGAAGTACGAGGGAACCGTCGTCCTGAACGAGACGTACGCCCCGCTCATGACGACGACGGTTCCGTTCGCGGTCGGCAGTATCGTGTCGAAGGCCGCCGTCGCCGACCTGGGGGACGAGTTGCGCGTCCACCCGCTCGGCACCGGCCCCTACGAGCTCGTCGAGCGGATCCCGAAGCAGAAGATCGTCTTCAAGCGGTTCGAGGACTACTGGGGCGACAGGCCTCCGTGGGACGAGATCGAGCTCGTCGTCATCCCCGAGACGAGCGCGACCGAGATCGCGCTGGAGACGGGGGAGCTCGACTACTCGGCGGTAGGCGTCAAGGCGGCGGGGCGCCTCTCGGACAGCGGGGACTTCACGGTCCAGGAACACACGACGTTCGATTACCTCTGGGTCGGCATGAACATGGAGAACCCGAAGCTCCAGGACATCAACGTCCGCCAGGCCATCCGCTACGCGATCGACGTACCGGGCATCATCACCGCGGCGTTCGAGGGCTCCGGCGAGCGCGCGAGAGCCGTGGTGTCGTCGCAGATGCCGGTCGGGTTCTGGCCGGACGCGCCGCTGTACGAGCAGGACCTGGACAAGGCCAAGGAGTACATGGCCACGTCGGGGGTCCAGGGTCTGGAGCTGGAGGTCGCGATCGGTTCGGTGTCCACCTACGAGATCGCCGCCGAGATCGTGCAGGCGAACTTGGCGGAGATCGGGATCACGGTCACCATCAACAAGGACGACAGCAGGTTCGATCTCGGTCCGGGTCTGCGGGAGCTGGAGCTCTTCATCACGGTCTACTACGGCGCCCCGGACCCGGTCTGGTCCACCCAGTGGTTCCGTTGCAGCCAGTTCGACAAGTGGAACTGGATGTACTTCTGCAACGAGGAGTACGACCAACTGGACAGGGCGGCGACCAGGGAGCTCGATGGGGAGAAGCGCACCCAGATGTACATCCGCGAGCAGGAGCTGATGGACGAGGCCGTGTGTGCCGTGTGGCTGATCTGGCCGACCTCGACCTCGGTGACGCGAGTCGGGATCCAGCCGTCGTTCGAGGTCACGAACTCCCCGCTCCTGTGGAACTTCAAGCCGGTCTGACGAAGGCCGCGCTGCCTCTGCCCCGAGCGTAGGCTCGACCTGATGGGTCGGTATCTCGCGAGGCGGCTGGCCGGGGGAGGCGTATCCCTGCTCCTGGTCGCGATCGCGCTGACGCTGCTGATCCACCTGGTGCCGGGTGATCCGGTCGTGCGGATCCTCGGACCGCGAGCGACCCCCGAACTCGTCGCCTCGGTGCGGGACGAGATGGACCTGGACGAACCCATCCCTGTGCAGATGTGGCTGTTCGTCACGGGAGCCCTGCATGGCGACCTGGGCAAGGACTTCACCACGCGCGAGTCGGTGATGAGCCAGATCCTGGATGTGCTGCCCAACACGATCATCCTGGCGGTGGCCGGGTTGTTGCTCGCGGTGCTGTTCGGGATCCCCCTCGGCGTCCTCGCGGCCGTGCATCCGGGGTCCTGGCTCGATCGCGTGACCGGCGCGGTGTCGCTCGCGTTCACGAGCTTGCCCACGTACGTCGTCGGCCTGCTCCTCCTCCTCCTGTTCGCGGTGCGGCTCGACTGGTTGCCCGCGATCGGCTCGGGTGAGCTCGGCGATCCAGTGGACTACGGGCGTCATCTGATCCTGCCCGTCGTGGCTCTCGCCGTCGGCTGGGTCGGCTACCTGGCGCGGCTCATGCGCGCCAGCCTCCTCGAGGTGCTCAACGAGAACTACATCCGCACCGCGCGTTCGTGGGGGCTCCGGGAACGGAGCGTCGTCTATCGCTTCGCGCTGAAGAACGCCCTGGTTCCAACGGTCGCGGTGCTGGGCGTCGGGCTCGGCTACCTCATGGGGGGTGCGATCTTCGTCGAGCTCATCTTCACGCGAACCGGGCTGGGGTCCCTCGCGCAGAGCGCGATCGAGGACCGGAACTACCCGGTGGTCCGGGGCACGACGATCGTGATCGCCTTCCTCTTCATCCTCGCGAACCTCATCGCCGACCTCTCCTACCGGTTCCTCGATCCGCGGATCGAGCTCGACGAAACGGGGGGCGTGTGAGCGACATCCTGGAGAGGAGGGAGGGATCGAGCGTCCGGTGGACGAGGAGAGCGGCCAACTTCGTCCGTGACGTTGCGGATCGACCGGCCGGGAAGTTCGGGATGGCCGTGGTGGTGGGGTTGATCATCGTGGTCGTGTTCGCGCCGCTGCTCGCGCCCTACGACCCTGCGGCACAAGACATCCCGCAGCGCTTCCAAGGTCCGTCGGCCGCCCATCTGCTCGGCACCGACGAGCTGGGAAGGGACCTCCTGTCACGCGTCATCTACGGGGCCAGGATCGCCCTCGGCGTCGCGGTGCCGACGGTCGCCATCGCGTGCCTGCTCGGTCTCATCATGGGGGTGACGGCTGGCTACCTGGGGGGTGCGATCGACCGCGGCTTGGTCGTGATCATCGATGCCCTCGCCTCGGTGCCGGCGGTGGTCCTTGCGCTCGCCGTCATCGCGCTCCTCGGACCATCGGTCAGCAACCTCGTCCTCGTGCTCGCGATCGCGTTCGCGCCCGGCTACGCGCGGGTGATCCGCGCGATGGTCCTGTCCACGAAGCGCCGGCCGTTCGTGGAGTCTGAGCGCGCGCTCGGCGCGAGCCGCTGGCGCATCGTTCGCCTCCACGTCATTCCCAACCTCTTCGCTCCCATCCTCGTGCTCATGGCGATGGATCTGCCGAGCGTGATCGCAGCGGAGGCAGGCTTGTCCTTCTTCGGGCTGGGCGTGCCTCCCCCGGCCCCGTCGTGGGGGACGATGCTCGCCAACGGGTTCGACTACATCCGGGACTCGCCCTGGACCCTCATCGTGGCGGCGGTCGCACTCGCCATCACGACGATCGGCATCACGTTGTTCGGGGAGGCGCTCCGCGACGTGGTCGATCCGAAGCTCGCGGGCGGCCGTCGCGGACGGCGCGTTACGTGACCGCTCCCGTCCTGTCGATCGAGGATCTGCAGATCACCTACCAGCTGGGGACGCTCCACCTGCACGCGGTTCGAGGAGTGGATCTGGCGGTTGGGCGCGGCGAGATCGTCGGCATCCTCGGCGAGTCCGGGTGCGGCAAGTCGACGTTGGGCCTCGCCGTCCCTCGACTCCTGCCGCCGAACGGCTCGATCACCGGCGGACGGATCCTGCTGGAGGGCCGTGACCTCCGCCAGCTCTCGGACGCCGAGATGCGAGCGGTGCGCGGCATCGGGGTCGCCATGATCTTCCAGGATCCCCTCACGAGCCTGAACCCCGGCTTCACCGTGGGGACCCAGATGACCTCCGCACTGCGAGCGCATCGCGAGGGACCGGTCGACTCCGGAGAGCTTCGCCACACGGCCGCCGACATGCTCACGCGGGTGGGCATCCCGGACGCGACGGTGCGTCTGCGCGGCTACCCGCACCAGTTCTCGGGCGGGATGAACCAACGCATCATGATCGGGACGGCGCTGTCGCTCCGGCCGACCGTCTTGATCGCCGATGAGCCCACCTCCGCGCTCGACGTGACGCTCCAGGCGGAGATCATCGATCTGCTGATGCAGCTGCGCGACGAGGTCGGAACCGCGATCGTGATCATCTCGCACGATCCGGTCGTGCTCGCTCGAGCCTGCGACCGACTCCTCGTGATGTATGCGGGAGAGGTGGTCGAGGAGGCTGCGACCGATACGATCCTCACCAACCCGAAGCATCCCTACACCCGTGCGTTGCTCGACGCCTTCCCCTCAGCGCAGCAGCGGGAGCGGACGCTACCGGTCATCCCTGGACAGGTGCCCGCGCTCTGGGAATGGTCGGGCGGGTGCGCCTTCGCCGATCGCTGTCGGTACGAGCAGCCCGTCTGCAGGGAGGAGGATCCATCCCTCGTCGGATCTGAGGCGTCCCTCGTGCGGTGCGTCTTGTTCGGGGAACACCCGGTTATGCCGGCGGAGCGTCCTTCGATCGGTGAGAGCACCGCCGCGCCGGTGCGGGAGGAACGCCGCTCGAGGCCGGTCGATCGTGAGGCGGGTCCGATCGTCGCGATCCGAGGGCTCAAGTGCCATTTCACTCCCCGCCGCTCGGTGGTTGGTCGTCTGCTCAAGCGATCCAGGGATGCCGTTCGCGCGGTGGACGGGGTGGATCTCGACATCTACCGGGGCGAGATCCTCGGCCTGGTCGGGGAGTCCGGGTCGGGGAAGACGACCCTCGGGAGGGCCGTTCTTCGGTTGATCCCGACGACCGAGGGAACCGTGAGCATCGAGGGGCGGGATCTGGCCTCGATCCGCCGCGCCGAACTCCAACGCCTGCGCTGCCAGATGCAGCTCATCTCCCAGGATGCGTACGGGAGCCTGTCTCCACGCAAGCGGATCGCTCAGCTGCTGGAGTCGCCCTACGAGATCCACTCGACCCCGGAGAGCGAGCGCATACCGGCCGGGGAGCTCCTCGAGATGGTCGAGCTGAGGCCCGATCTCGCCGGCAAGCTGCCCCACGAGCTGTCCGGGGGCCAGGCCCGTCGGGTGGGTGTCGCCCGCGCGCTGGCCCTGCACCCGGCCTTCGTGGTCGCGGATGAGCCCACGTCCGGGCTCGATGCGTCGGCGGCGGCCAGCGTCCTGAACCTGCTGAGGTCGCTCCGGGACCGACTGAGCCTTACCTTCCTGATCATCACGCACGACCTCAACGTTGTCGGCTACCTCGCCGAGCGGGTGGCCGTCATGTACCTGGGCAAGCTCGTCGAGATCGGCCCGGTCGATCAGGTGCTTGGGGAGCCGGCGCATCCCTACACCCGAGCGTTGCTGTCCGCTCACGCCGAGCCGGAGGGGATCTCCGGGGAGGAGGGGCGGGCGCGCCTGTCGCTCACCGGCGAGATCCCCAGCCCGATCAACCCGCCGCCCGGCTGTCGGTTCCACACCCGATGCCCGTTCCGCAGGGATCGATGCGATACGGCGGAGCCGATCTTCGAGACGATCGACGAGGGTCACGTCGTGGCTTGTCACCACTGGAGGACCATCGGCTCGGAGTTGGAGAGGCGGGTCTGATGGGAGGCGGCGGCTTCCTCCGATCGCGGGCCGATCAGACCTCGTAGGTGGCGCCCTCGGCGGCCAGTTGGCACCGCTCCTCGGGAACGCCCCAGAGCCGCACGACCTCGTCGCGGATCGACTCGAGTTCGGCGTCCGTGTGCATCGGGTCGTGGTGGAACAGTAGGAGCCGGTCGACCTCGGCCATCGTGGCGAACGCGGCCGTGTGCTCCGTGGTCGAGTGCCCGAACCCCACGCGCGTCTCGTATTCCTCGGGCGTGTACTGGCAGTCGTGGATCAAGAGGTCGGCGCGTCGCGCGATCGCGTAGCCGGAGGTCCACTCGGGCGGGTCCGTGGCGAGGTCGTCGGCTCCGAGCACCGGCTCGTGGTCGGTGATGTAGGCGAGGACCCGGCCGTCCTCCTCGAGCCGGTAGCCGACCGTGGGGCCTGGATGCAGGATCGCGGACGACATCAGGCGCGCGCCGCCGATCGTCCACTCGCTCTCGGCCGCGTCGTGGAACGTGACCCGAGCGGGCACCTCGGACAGGTGGACCGGGAACAGGGGCGGGGAGAAGTAGGTGGCGATCCGTTCGTCGAGCGATGCGACCGGCGAGGGCGGTCCCCAGATGTGCAGCTCCGCGTCGGGCGACCAGGTCGGAGCGAACATCCCGAGTCCCTCGAGGTGGTCCACATGGAGGTGGGACAGGAGCAGGTGGAGGCGCTTCGCGCCCTCCCGCCGGAGCTCGGCGCCGAGCGGCAGCATCCCCGTACCCGCGTCGAGGATCACGATCTCGCCGTTCGCAAGCCGGACCTCGACGCAGGACGTGTTCCCTCCGTAGCCGACCGTGCCGGCTCCGGGCGAGGCGATCGAGCCGCGGCTGCCCCAGATGCGGGCTCGCACCTAATGGTCTCCGTTCAGCTGCCAGAAGATCGCGATGGCGCCGATGAAGTCGTCCGTGTGCGCGAACAGCGGGAACGAGGTGATCTCGATCCGCCGGTCGACCCCGTCCGCGCCGTGGATGGTGACGATCCCGTGGGCCGGCTCCCTGCGGTGGATGGCGACGCCGATCGGGAGGTCCTCGAGCGGCACCGGGTTGCCCTGCTCGTCCCGAGGGTGGAAGACCGTCGACCACTCCTCGGACGGCATACCGTGCCCTTGGATGAATCGACGCCCGAGCACGTGCTCGGCGGCCTCGTTGTAGTAGATGGCCGTTCCGTTCGCGTCGACGAGGAAGACCGCGGTGGCGAGCCGCGCGGCGAAGCGCCTCGCGAGGATCAGGACCAGGTTGTACTGGGTGGGGATCTCTGTCATGACGGTGCAGCCTAGTACGTGGAGGCGGGGGATGCGCGCGGCGCCCGGGGGCCCGAGCCCGCTCGGGCTCAGGAGCGCGGCCGGACGTTCTCGGGATCGAACAGAGGCGCCCGGACCACCGTTGCGGCGCAGCGCTCGCCGAGGATCTCGACCTCGAGGGTCGTGCCGGGCTCGGCGAGCTCGACCGGCAGGTAGGCGAGGGCGATCGTCGCGCCGACCACGTGCCCTCGGTCGGCCGCCGAGACGTAGCCGGCGACGCGGCCCCCCGAGAGGACGGGCTCGTTGCCGTGGGGCAGGGCATCGGCGGTCTCGACGGTCAGGCACGCGAGGGTCCGGCGGACGCCCTCCTCGCGCTGGCGGAGCAGCGCGTCACGCCCGATGAAGTCCCCCTTGTCCAGGCGAACGAAGCGCTCGAGGCCGGCCTCGAGCGGCGTGAAGTCCGCCGAGATGTCGACCCCCCACAGCCGGTACCCCTTCTCCAAGCGCAGGGAGTCGAGCGCCCGGTAGCCGAAGTCCACGAGCCCGAGGTCCTCGCTGGCCTCGACGAGCCGCTCGTACAGGTGGCGGAGGTACTCGATCGGCTGGTGGAGCTCCCAGCCGAGCTCGCCCTCGTACGAGATCCGGAGCGCGAGCACCTCCGGGACCGAGCCGAGCCTGATCGTGCGAGCGCTCATCCACGGGAACGTCTCGTTCGACAGGTCGTCGTCGGTCAGGCGCTGCAGCAGCTCGCGCGAGCGAGGGCCGGCGACGGTGAGCACGCCTGTTCGGGCGGTCACGTTCTCGAGGGTCACGCTCCCGTCGTCCGGCAGATGCCGCTCGATCCACGCGAGGTCGTGGACCTCTGTTGCGGCGGCGCTCACGACGTAGAAGCGGTCCTCGGCCAGGCGCGTGAGCGTGAGATCGCACTCGATGCCGCCGCGGTCGGTGAGCATCTGCGTAAGGACGATCCGCCCGTCGCGACCCGGCAGCGCGTTCGCGCACAGGCGGTCGAGGAAGGTCGCCGCGTCCGGGCCGCGCACCTCGTACTTCGCGAAGCTCGTCTGGTCCAGCACCCCGACGCGCTCGCGCACCGCGCGGCACTCGGCCGCGACGTGCTCGAGCCAGTTCGGCGTGCGGAAGGTGAGCTCGTCCTCGGGCGCCACGCCCTCGGGCGCGAACCAGAGCGGACGCTCCCAGCCGAACCGGAACCCCATGACCGCGCCCCGCTCCCGCAGCCGGTCGTGCAGGGGGTCGGTCTTCAGCGGCCGCCCTGCAGGGCGCTCCTGGTTCGGGTAGTGGATCGCGTACTCGTGCCCGTACACGTCGAGAGTCTTGTCCACGAGGTAGGGCTCCGCGGCCGCGTACGGACCGAAGCGGCGGACGTCCACCTCCCACATGTCGAGGCTCGGCTGACCGTCCGCGATCCACTCGGCCGCATACCGGCCCGCCCCGCCGCCGAACACGATGCCGAAGATGCTGAACCCGGCGAGGACGAAGTAGCCGGGGACGCCGGGGACCCAGCCCATCAGGCACCGCCCGTCGGGCGTGTAGCCATCGGGGCCGTTCACCACGTTCTTGATCCCCGCGTCCGCGAACGCCGGCACGCGGTCCGCCGCAAGCGCGATCACATCCTCGATCCGAGGCATGTCGGCGGGGAGCAGCCGGCTCTCGAACTCCCACGGCACGCCCTGCACCGACCAGGTCGTCGGGTCGGGCTCGAACGGCCCGACGAGGAGCGCGTCGCCCTCGGCGCGGACGTAGAAAGAACGGTCGGGGTCGCGCACCACCGGGATCTCGGAGGGCAGCGCGGCCACCGCGGGGACGGCCTCGGTCACGAGGAACTGGTGCGCGAGCGGAACGATCGGGTGCAGGACGCCGGCCATCTGGCCGACCTGCCGAGCCCACATGCCCGCTGCGTTCACGACGATCCCGGCCTCGAGCGTCCCTCGGTCGGTCTCGACGTCCCAGCCGCCGCCGGCCCTCGGACGCAGGGCCGTCACCCGCGTGTGGCGCTCGATCCGCGCGCCGCGGTCCCGAGCGCCCTTCGCGAGCGCGTTCGTCACGCCGCTCGGGTCGACGTATCCGTCGGTCGGGATCCAGGCCGCACCGAGGACGTCGTCGAGCGACAGCAGCGGACAGCGCTCGAGGATCGCGTCGCGGTCGATCAGCTCGAAGGGCAGGCCGAGGACCTCGGCCTTGCCGCGCGCGTGACGGAACTCGTCCATCCGGTCGGGCGTCGTCGCGAGCCGGATGCTGCCGACCTCGTGGAAGTCGACCGCCTGACCGGTCTCGGCCTCGAGGGAGCGGTACAGCTCGATGCTGTCCATCAGCAGGCGTGTGAGGTTCCGGCTGGCGTTGAACTGCGTACACAGACCGGCGGCGTGCCAGGTGGAGCCGCTCGTGAGCTCGCCCTTCTCGAGGAGGACGACGTCGGTCCAGCCGAGCTTCGTCAGATGGTACGCGAGGCTGCAGCCGCCGATCCCCCCACCGACGATCGCGACGCGGGCCCGACCGTCCACGGCCGGACCTAGGTGGCGTCGCCGGGGGGCGCGGCCTTGCGGGCCTCCTCGACCGCCGCCTTGAGCGACTCCTTCGAGACCTCCGCGGTCAGGTGGCTCCGCTCCAGCGCACGGCCCATCGCATCGAGGACGGTTGCCCGTGAAGCGTCGTCGGTGACCGCGATGAGTGACACGTCGCCCTTGCCGAGGAGCGAGCCGAGCTCCTTGGCCTGGTGCTCGGTGAGTCCCCGGAAGAGGTGCTCTCCGACGCCGCCCGCGGCCGCACCGCCGGCCACGCCGACCGCGAGAGCTGCCGCGCCGACGGGCGGGAAGAGGATCGCGATGAGCCCGAACCCGCCGCCGAGGATCGCGCCCTCGGCCGCACCGTGGTGCTTCGTGCGATCGCTCATCCTGACGGTGCCGTCCTGCTCCCGCTCGACGACCGCGGCGTCGTGGAGGTCGATGAGCCGGCTCTGCGCGAGGTCGCCGAGCGCGTCGAAGTCGCGTTCGGCTGTGTCGAGGTCGGCGTACAGGCCGAGGCAGATGACGGTCTCACCCATGGGTCGTCTCCTTCGTCCGGGCTGTGGTCCCTTCTATCACGTCGGCGTCGGCGGCATCGCCGGGGCGGTGGTCTCGCCGCGAGGGCGGGGCTCCAGTCCCTCCAGGCACTCGCGGCACAGGCAGCCGACGAGCCCGAGCTCCGCCAGCGTCGCGCGCTGCTCGTCCGTGAGCCGCACCTCGTCGCACCAGCAGGAGTCGGCGTCGGCGCCGCACGCGAAGCTCCGGCCACACCGCGCACACGTCTTCGTCGCCCAGCCGACGGGGATCGGCCGATCGATCGCTCCGTGTCGATCCATCGCCTAGATCGCTTTGTCCTTGCGCATCACCTTGACGGCGTGGTGCGCCGGGATGCCGCTGATGCCCCCTCCCGCATGGGTAGCCGACGATGCCTGGTAGAGCCCCTTGATCGGAGAGCGGTAGTCGGCGTAGCCGACCGCCGGCCGCATGTGCAGCAGCTGATCCACCGTCAGCTCCCCGTGGAAGATGTTGCCCCCGATGAGGTTGAACTCCTGCTCCATCTCGTGGGGTCCGATGATCTGCCGGAGCAGGATCGAGTCCTTGAACCCGGGCGCGATAACGTCGAAGCGGTCGATCAGGCGATCGGCGTAGGCCTCGAGCTCCTGCGTGTGCGGCTCCCGGCTCCAGGTCTCCGGGACCCACTGCGAGAACATCGACATCGTGTGGATGCCCTCGGGCACCATCGTGCGGTCGAAGACGGTGGGGATCTCGCAGTCCGAGAACGGTTGCGTCGAGGCCTGGCCAACAGCCGCCTCCTGGAACGACCGCTCGAGCTGGTCGATGTCGTCGAGGATCGTGATGGCCCCGCCGTGGATCTCCGGGTCGAACCCCGGATCGGCCGGGAACTCCGGGAGCTTGTCGAGCGCGAGGTTGATCTTCACGGTCCCGCTGCGCGACTTCCAGTGCTCGATGTCGCGGACGAAGTCACCAGGCAGGTCCTTCGCGTCGATCTGGCGCAGGAAGGTGATCTGCGGATGACAGGTCGTGACGACGGCGTTCGCGTGCACCTCCTCGCCGCCCGCGATGACGACGCCGGTCGTCCGGCCGTTCCTCACGAGCACCTTCTCGACCAGGGCGTTCACGCGGACCTCGGCGCCGAAGGACTCGGCCGAGCGCCGGAACGCATCGGCGACCGCCCCGGTGCCGCCCACGGGCATGCCCGTGGACGCCACCACGCCCTCCTCCTCCTCGCCCAGCGAGTGGTGCAGCAAGACGTAGGCGGTTCCCGGCGTCTTCGGTCCCGCCCACGTGCCGATCACCCCGTTGACCGCCTCGTTGCCCTTCACGATCGGAGACTCGAACCAGCGGTCGAGCAGGTCCGACGCGCTCATCGTGAACAGCCGGGTGATCTCGCCGACGGTCTTCTCGTCGAGCTCCTTGCGCAGCATCCACGCGATCTCGGCGACCTCCTTCATGTCCCGCAGGCGCCGCGTCGACACGTGCGGCGCGGGGCGGTCGAGCATCGGCATGAGGATGCCGGCGATCCGACCGATCCACTCGTAGTAGGGACCGATGTTCTCGCCGTCCTTCTTCGAGAACCGGCCGTAGGACTCCCGCATGCGCTGCGGGTCGGAGCTGCCGACGATCGAGCGTCCATCGGGATGCGGGAGGTAGCCGAGACCGAGCGCGTTGAGCTCGTAGCCGAACCTGCGGAGCTGGAGGTCCTCGACGACGTACTTCGGGATCATGAAGCAGGTGTAGGAGAGCGTCGTCACCTTGATGTCCGGTCGCTCGGGCCACGGGGCCGATGTATCGGTCGCGCCGCCGGTCTTGTGCCGAGCCTCGAGTACGACGACCTTCTTGCCGTACTTGGCGAGGTAGGCGGCGGCAACGAGTCCGTTGTGCCCGCCGCCGATCACGATCGCGTCGTACACGTTCGCTGCCATCCTCGGGCCTCCGTTCGAACGTCGGACCACCCAAGCCTAGTCCGGGCTCGGGCGGCGGGTCTCAGACGAAGAGCGCTCGGAGCCGCTCGGCCACCGCGAGGCCGATCGCCTCGTGCGCCTCGGCCTCGAAGTGGAGCCCGTCGTGCGGGCTCACCTCGCAGACGCCGGCGAGATCGAGCACCGGCACCTCGAGCGGTTCGCAAACCGTGCGGAACTCGTTCGCGAGCCTCGCGGACTCCTCACGTGCCGAGGGCGCGTCGGCCTCCCACTCCTCGGGCATCGGCCCGAGCGGCGGGGGCGCGACGACGAGCACGACGGGCGACCGGCCGAGAGGTCCGGCGCCGCTCGCCGCGACGGCCACCACGAGCGCCTCGATGCCGCGCGCGATCCACCGGGCGGTGATGCCGGGGACGAACAGGTCGTTCACGCCGAGCGCCAGGACGACGGCGTCGAGCGGCGCGTGCGTCTCGAGCGCGATCGGCAGGAAGGCGAGGCCGCTTCGCCCGGGTTGGCCCGGCATCTCGAACATCGTCGTCCGGCCGTTGAGGCCCTCTTCGATCACGTCGACGGTCTCGCCCAGCTCACGCCGGAGGACGCCCGGCCATCGCTCGCGGCGATCGAGCCGCTCACCGCTCGACGCGAAGTACCCCCACGTGTTCGAGTCCCCGTAGCAGAGCACCGCGCGTGCACCCGGCGTCGTCACGTCCGGCCAAGCGTACGCCGACCGGGTTGACCGATGTGCCCGGGTGCGGTCCCCGCCGATAGGGTGTACGCATGTCCGCGTCGGAGCCCGCGCTTCGTTCGCTCGATGGCGCCCGACGGGTCCCGTTCTGGCTCGACGACCCGGCGCGCCCCGATGCCCTGCCGTCGCTCTCCGGTGAGGAGCGCGCCGACCTCGCGATCGTGGGGGGTGGCTTCACGGGCCTGTGGGCCGCGGTCGAAGCCAAGGAGCGCGACCCGCACCGCGACGTCCTGCTCCTCGATGGCGGTCGCGTCGGGTGGGCGGCCTCGGGGCGCAACGGCGGGTTCCTGGCCTCGACCCTCACGCACGGCCTCGAGAACGGCCTCGCGCGGTTCCCGGACGAGATCGCGGAGCTCGAGCGCCAGGGCGAGGAGAACTTCGCCGGCACGCGCGATGCGATCCTCCGGCACGGCATCGACGCCGAGTGGGAGGAGACGCCGATGGCGCTCCTCGCGCGCGAGCCTCACCAGGCGTCGTGGTTCGCCGCGGCCGCGGAGAAGGGTGCGAGGTTCGGTCACCGGCTGGAGGTGCTCGACGCCGAGGGGGTACAGGGGCTGCTGCGATCGCCGGTCTACGTGGGCGCGCTCGTGCGGTACGGGACGAACGCGCTCGTGCACCCCGCGAAGCTCGCGTGGGGCCTCCGGGACGCGGCGCTCGGTCTCGGCGTCCGCATCTTCGAGCGCACACCGGTGCGCATGGTCGAGACCGAGGGCACGGGGGTTCGGCTCACGGCTCGCGACGGCTCGGTCCACGCGAAGGGCGTCGTCCTCGCGACGAACGCGTTCCCGCCGTTCGTCCCTCGGGCGCGTCGCCGCATCGTTCCCGTGTACGACCACGTGCTGATGACCGAGCCGCTCACCTCCGAGCAGCGCGCCTCGATCGGATGGCGCGGGCGCGAGGGCCTCGGCGACGCGACGAACCGCTTCCACTACTTCCGCCTGTCGGCCGACGACCGGATCCTGTGGGGCGGCTACGACGCCACGTACCACTTGGGCAGCCGCATCCGGCGTCGGTTCGAGCAGGACGACGCGGTGCACGAGCGCCTCGCGCGGCACTTCTTCGAGACGTTCCCGCAGCTCGAGGGGGTCCGCTTCACGCACCGCTGGGGCGGCGTGATCGACTCGAGCAGCCGGTTCTCGGTGTTCTTCGGCACCTCCTACGAGGGGCGGCTCGCGTACGCGCTCGGGTACACGGGCCTCGGCGTCGGTGCCACGCGCTTCGGCGCGCGGACGGCCCTCGA
>Ga0233416_10000199_pt1 | contig 18343 bp, 21 predicted proteins | sample Sediment_Towuti__2_FD_188638 | JGI IMG/M metagenome (GOLD analysis project Ga0233416, IMG submission 188638) | Sediment microbial communities from Lake Towuti, South Sulawesi, Indonesia - Sediment_Towuti_2014_0_MG | ecosystem: Environmental > Aquatic > Freshwater > Lake > Sediment | place... | reverse complement strand
GATCTGTTGATCAAGCCATTATGAAATCTGAGTCCAACTTTGACAAGTTCGTGCGGAGGGTAGCATCCGCCGCTCCATGACCTTCGAGGATCACGTGGCCGCCGCTCTCGAGGAGCTCCCTCCCCAGATCGCGGAGGCCCTCGTCAACGTCGCCGTGGTCGTCGAGGACGAGAACCCCGAGGACCCCGACCTGTTCGGGCTCTACCAGGGCATCCCGCTCCCGGAGCGAGGCGACATGAGCGGGCAGCTCCCGGACAAGATCTCGATCTACCGGATTCCGCTCGAGGAGTGCTTTCCCGACCCGACCGAGCTCCGCGAGGAGATCCGCATCACGGTTCTCCACGAGCTCGGGCACTACTTCGGGTTGGACGAGGAGCGGATCGCCGAGCTCGGCTACGAGTGAGCATGCGTGAGGGAATGGCGATGGGGGTGGGAACGTTTACTAGCGTCGTGACTCCAAAGCAGATTCACGAGCAGATCGAAGCGCTCTCGGAGCTGCGCCAGGAGCTGTGGAAGCAGCTGTCGGCTGGCCTCGATCCGAACGTGCGCGGCGAGATCAAGGAGATGGACGCCCGTCTCGAGGAGCTCTGGCAGGAGCTCCGCCTCGAGAAGGCGAGGCTGCGGTTCGGCGAGCGCGAGGAGATCGTGCGCCGGGCCCGCGCCGAAGAGCGCCTCGAGCGCGCTGCCTGACCTCTCCAGGCAGGACTACGCCGGGGGCCCGCATATCATCGTCGCGTGGGCCTCTTTCGCCGCCGGACCCAGCCGCTCTCGATCGAGAGCGAGCAGGAGCGCCTCCACGCGATCCGCGTGGCCGCCGAGGAGGAGCTCGGCCGGCTTCGGCGCGAGCTGACCGAGCGCGTGGCGATCGTGGAGCGCCGCGAGCGCGAGCTCGCGGACACGCTCGCCAAGGCGAGGCGCGGACTGCCCCGCGACGCGGAGGGCGAGGAGGACGCGACGGTCACGCACGCCCAGGTCAACCTGGCTGCGCGCGCGCGAGAGCTCGAGCGTCGCGAGAAGGAGCTCGCGGCGCGCGAGCAAGCCGCGCTCGAGAACGAGGCGAGGCTCGCGGATCGGGCCATCTCGCAGGCGCCGACGCCCGACGAGCGCCTCGCGCAGATCGAGGCGCGGCTCGCGGCCCTCAAGGAGGCGGAGAAGGCGTTCGCCCGGACGCAGGCCGAGCTCGCCGCCCGCAGCGAGGCGCTCGCGAGCCGGGAGGCCGAGCTGGCCGAGCGAGAGCGCGTCCTTCACGGCGCCGGCCCGCCGGGCGCGGGACTCAGCCGCGCCGAGCTCGAGGAGCTCGACGAGCGCCTCCGCCGGCTCGAGGCGGAGACGCGGGTCGCCTCCCGCGGCTTCGACGACGAGCTGAGAGCGCTCGAGCGGAGAGGCCTGCGAGGATAGCGCTCTCTCTACACTTCACCCGCCCGGGGCGTTAGCTCAGCTGGGAGAGCGCCGGCTTTGCAAGCCGGAGGTCGCCGGTTCGAGCCCGGCACGCTCCATCGAGAAGGCCCTGGAAACGGGGCCTCGGGCGAGGAACTCGAGCGTCTCCTCAGCCGTCAGCCCCGGCCAGAGATACGGCTCCGAGGCGACGTAGGAGACGCGGCGGTGGGCAGCGACCGGATCACGCCAGGCGTCGATTCCGAAGAGCTCCGCCCGGCCTGCGCTCGGACGAAGCAGCCCGAGCAGGAGCCGGATCGTCGTCGTCTTCCCGGCCCCGTTCGGCCCCAGGTATCCGTACACCTCGCCCGGCTCCACCACGAGGTCGAGCCCGTCCAGGGCGAGCGTCTCCTCGTAGCGCTTCGAGAGCCCCTCCGTCCGGATCGCCGTCTGCGAAGCCACGAACGTCATCATGCCCGCGCGCCTTCGTCGCCCTGCCCGCTACCGAGTCGGATGGCGCGCGGGCGACGCGAGGTCTCGGACCTCGATCGCGGGTTGAGCTACGCCGCTCTCGTCTCGAGAGCGACGCTTCCCCTCGTTCCCGAATCGAGCGGGCCTGGAGCTCGAGAAGGCACTGGAGGTCGGCCGTGGGACGCAACGGGTCGCCGAGAGCAGGCTCGTCGCCCCCGATTGGAGCGGCGGCCGCGACGAGCTCGCCGCCCGTCTCCGCGACGAGGAACGATCCTTCGGGCAGCGTGCGGCTGTCGAGCGCCGCGCGCCGGGGGCATCCGGCAGCTCGCTCCGGCGGATCAGAACGGGTGCTCAGCGTCTCGTACACCGTGGCTCCTTCGGGTCGGCGTTTGTGCTTCGTGCGTCCGCCCTATGCGCCGACGGTAACGCGTTCACCGACGGGAGCGTGCGGGCAAACCCGCAGCACCACTCGAGACCGAGTGGCGTGGCGCGGTTGAGACATTTGCAGCGATCGACTACGGTGCCGGTGCCGCCGCTACACGAGGAGGGCAGGCATGAACGACTATCTCCGGCCGGAACGCACGGTCGAACCGCGTCCGGCCGATCGAGACACGTCTCGGTACGTGCGCTCGTACCTCCTCATGCGCGTCTTCGTGGGCGTGCTCGGCGTCGCGCTTCCGTTCCTGCTCGTCTTCGGAGACCGCCTCCTGTTCGACGGCGACCCCTTCCCGCGCGATTCGCTCAGCACCTACTACTACGCTGGCGTGGGAGACCTGTTCGTCGGCGGCCTGTGCGCGATCGGGGTCTTCCTCGTCGGGTACAAGGTCGCCAGCCGCACCCTGGACAACACCCTGAGCTTCGTGGCCGGAGCCGCTGTGCTCGTCGTGGCGCTGTTTCCCACCGGGCTGCCATCGCACGTCGTCGAGCTGACGCCGCTTCAGGATCTGTTCGGCGAATCCGTCGTGCAGGGAGTCCACCTCGTCTCTGCGGCGGCGTTCCTCGTGTCGCTCGGCGTGATCAGCTACTTCTTCGGAGTGCGGGAGGGCGCCCGAGCTCCTCGGGAAGGAAGACGTTCTCCGACGTTCTGGCGCTCGTATCACTGGGTCTGCGCGGGCGCCATCGGCGCGGCGCTCCTCTGGATCGTCGTCACGGGCCTCGCAGGATGGCCGGGCGCGTCGTTGCTCGTCGGAGAGGCCGTCGCGATCTGGGCGTTCGGCGCCTCGTGGCTGATGAAGGGTCTGGAGCTGGACATCCTCTTCGGGAGTGGCCGCCCGGACGAGCCGCCCTCGTAGCGGCGCCGATGGAGCTGGGTCGATCGAGCTGGGGTCAGACCCCGGACCTGTCCGGTGGGGACGATGGTGCAACCTGCGGCACTGGCGATTCGGAACACGTCCGGGGTCTGACCCCGGCGCGACCACCCCGACGCGGCTCGGCCCGTGAACGCAGCCGCAACGCGTGGCGGTAGTCTGACCCTGCGTCTGCGATCGGGAGGAGCGAGGTGTTCCAAGTGCGCATCCACGGCAGGGGTGGTCAGGGCGTCGTCACCGCCGCCGAGCTCCTGTCCGTGGCCGCATTCGTCGAGGGGCGACATGCGCAGGCCTTCCCGACCTTCGGGTCCGAGCGGACGGGCGCGCCGGTGGTGTCGTTCTGCCGTATCGCCGACGGGCCGATCCGCGTTCGCGAGCCGATCGCAGAGCCCGACGCGCTCGTCGTCCAGGACCCGACGCTGCTGAACCAGGTGGACCTCTTCGCCGGCCTCGGCCCGGACGGCTACATCCTCATCAACAGCGCGCGGAGCTTCGGCGAGCTCGGCATCGGCGAGCTCGTGGAGCGGTTCCGGCGCGAGCGCCTGCTGACGGTTCCGGCCACCGACCTCGCCCGCGAGCACCTGGGCCGGCCGGTCCCCAACGCCGCCTTGCTGGGGGGCTTTGCCGCGCTCACCGGTGTGGTCTCGATGCCGTCCGTGGCCCGCGCGATCCGCGAGCGCTTCCCCGGGAGAGTCGGGGAGGGGAACGTCGCCGCGGCCGAGGCCGCCTTCGCCTTCGCCCGCGAGTGGATCGGGGAGCCCGCCCGTGCTTGAGCAGATCGAGGGCTCTCAGGGGGTCGCCAGGGCGGTCGCGCTCTGCCGGCCGGAGGTCGTGGCCGCGTACCCGATCTCGCCGCAGACGCACATCGTCGAGACCCTCTCCGACCTCGTCCGCACGGGCGAGCTCGCACCGTGCGAGTACCTGATGGTCGAGTCGGAGTTCGCGGCCATGTCCGCCTGCATCGGCGCCTCCGCCGCCGGAGCGCGCGCGTACACGGCCACCGCCAGCCAGGGGCTCCTGTACATGGCCGAGGCCCTCTTCAACGCCTCGGGCCTCGCGCTCCCCATCGTGATGACCGTCGCCAACCGTGCGATCGGCGCCCCCATCAACATCTGGAACGACCACTCCGACTCGATGTCGCTGCGCGACTCCGGCTGGATCCAGCTCTACGCGGAGTCGAACCAGGAGGCGGTCGACCTACATGTACAGGCCTTCCCGATCGCGGAGCGGCTCTCGCTCCCGGTCATGGTCTGCATGGACGGGTTCGTCCTCACGCACGCCGTCGAGGAGATCGACCTGCCGGAGCAGGAGCAGGTGGACGAGTTCGTGCCCCCGTTTGAGCCGCGGCAGGTGCTCGACCCCGCCGAGCCGGTGACGATCGGGGCGATGGTCGGCCCCGAGGCGTTCGCGGAGGTGAAGTACCTGATGCACGCGAAGCAGATGCTCGCGCTCGACCTGATCCCCGAGGTCGCCGCCGAGTTCGCGGGCGCGTTCGGACGCGACTCGGGCGGCCTCGTCCGCGGCTACCGGGCCGACGACGCCGAGATGATCGTCGTCGCGCTCGGCTCGGTGCTGGGGACGATCGAGGACGTCGTCGACGAGCTCCGCGAGCAGGGAGTGAAGATCGGCGTGCTCGGGATCATCTGCTTCCGGCCCTATCCGCTGCAGGAGGTGCGCGCCGCGCTCGCCGGCGCTCAGCGGATCCTCGTGCTCGAGAAGGCGTTCGCGGTCGGCGCCGGGGGCATCGTCGGACAGAACGTGAGAGATGCCCTGTCCGGGCTCCCGGCGCGGGTTTACAACGTCGTCGCCGGGCTCGGCGGCCGTCCGATCACAAAGCACTCGCTGCACGCCCTGTTCGCGGACGTGCTCGAGGACCGGATCGAGCCCGGTCGGCTCCACTTCCTCGACCTGAGCTGGGAGCTCGTCGAGCGCGAGCTCGAGAGGATGCGGAAGGGGCACCGGCCGGGGCCACACGCCGAGAACATCCTGCGCGACCTCGGCATCGTCGCCGGGCAGCCCTATTGAGGAGAGACCAGATGCCCTTTCAACAGGTGAAGTTCTTCCAGACGGGCAGCTTCGTCGTCGGGAACCGGCTGCTCGACCTCGACCAGCACTCCGTTCAGGCCCGGATGGAGCGCTCGAACACGCTCACGAGCGGGCATCGAGCCTGCCAGGGCTGCGGCGAGGCGCTCGGTGCGCGCTTCGCGCTCGACGCCGCGATGCGCGCGACAGGTGGGAACCTGATCGCGGCCAACGCCACCGGCTGCCTCGAGGTCTTCTCGACCCCGTTCCCTGAGTCGTCCTGGCAGCTTCCCTGGATCCACTCGCTGTTCGGCAACGCGCCCGCGGTCGCCTCCGGGATCGCGGCGGCGCTCAAGGCGAAGGGCCGCAGCGACGTCCGTGTCGTCGGCCAGGCGGGAGACGGGGGCACGGTCGACATCGGCTTCGCCTGCCTCTCGGGGATGTTCGAGCGCAACGACGACGTGCTCTTCGTCTGCTACGACAACGAGGCGTACATGAACACCGGCGTCCAGCGCTCCGGCGCCACGCCGCCCGCGGCCCGCACCGCGAACACGAAGCCGCTCGGCGCGGAGCCCGGGAACGCCTTCGGCGAGGGCAAGAACGTGCCGTTGATCGCGCTCGCGCACGGGATTCCGTACGTCGCGACCGCCACCGTCGCCGAGCTCCGCGACCTCGAGGCGAAGGTCGAGCGCGCGATGGAGTTTCGTGGCGCCCGCTACATCCACATCTTCGTCCCCTGTCCTCTCGGCTGGGGCTCGGAGTCGCGCGACACGATCAGGCTCGCACGACTCGTGAAGGAGACCGGCCTCTTCCCGGTCTTCGAGGCCGAGCACGGCGAGATCGTGGGCGTGTCGAAGATTCGCCGCCGCGTGCCTGTCGAGGAGTACCTGAAGCTGCAGCGACGCTTCGCTCACCTCTTCTCTCCGGAGCGGCGCGACGACGTGATCGCGCGGCTGCAGGCGATCGCCGACCGCAACGTCGAGCGCTTCGGCCTGCTCGCGGACCCGGAGGACGTCGCGCGCATGCCCGGGGAAGCGAGCGACCTCGCCGGCCTCGAGCCGGGAGGGGGCGAGCCGCCCGAGGAGGCGATCCAGGAGACGAACCTGATGCGGCTGCTCTCGGAGACCCACGGGAGCCCCCGCTGATGGAGAAGCCGTTCGCGATCACGCTCGACGTCGGCTCGAGCCTCGCCAACAAGACCGGCGCGTGGCGCACCGAGCGGGCGGTCTACGTCGATCGGCTGCCGCCGTGCAACAACGCCTGTCCGGCTGGCGAGAACATCCAGCAGTGGCTCTACCACGCCGAGGAGGGAGGCGAGGGCTACGAGCGCGCCTGGCGCACGATCATGGAGGACAACCCGTTCCCGGCGATCATGGGGCGGGTCTGCTACCACCCCTGCGAGACCTCCTGCAATCGCGCCCACCTCGACGAGGCGGTAGGGATCAACTCGGTCGAGCGCTTCCTCGGGGACGAGGGGATCAGGAGAGGCTGGCAGGTCGAGGCTGCCGCGGAGCGTTCGGGTAAGCGTGTGCTCGTCGTCGGCGCTGGGCCGTCCGGCCTGTCGGCCGCGTACCACCTGACCCGTCTCGGGCACGAGGTGACGATCCGGGAGGCTGGCCCGCTCGCGGGTGGGATGATGCGCTGGGGCATCCCCAAGTACCGGCTGCCGCGCGACGTCCTCGACGCCGAGGTCGGGCGCATCCTCGACCTCGGCGTGGAGCTCGAGCTCGAGAGCAAGGTGACGAACGTCCCGGAGGCGCTCGAGGAAGGAGGGTTCGACGCCGCCTTCCTCGCCGTGGGCGCCCACATCGGCAAGCGCGCGTACATCCCGGCCGGGAGCGCAGCGCACGTCCTCGACGCGGTCTCGCTCCTGCGGAGCATGGAGGAAGGCGAGCGGCCGCTGCTCGGCCGGCGAGTCGCGGTCTATGGCGGCGGCGACACCGCGATGGACGCCGCCCGAACGGCGAAGCGGCTCGGCGCCGACGAGGCGGTGGTCGTCTACCGGCGCACCCGCGATCGCATGCCCGCCCACGACGTCGAGGTGGAGGAGGCGGAAGAGGAGGGCGTGCTGATGCGCTGGCTCTCCACCGTCACGCGCATCGAGGAGGGGAAGCTCATGCTCGAGCGGATGGAGCTCGACGAGAGCGGCTTCCCGCAGCCGACCGGCGAGCTCGAGGAGCTCGAGGCCGACTCGCTCGTGCTCGCGCTCGGGCAGGAGAGCGACCTGTCCCTGGTCGAGGGGGTTCCCGGAATCGCGGTCTCGGACGGCGTGGTCGAGGTCGGTCCCAACCTGATGACCGGCCGCCCGGGGATCTTCGCGGGCGGCGACATGGTGCCGGCCGAGCGCTCGGTGACGGTCGCGATCGGCCACGGCAAGAAGGCCGCGCACCACGTCGACGCCTGGCTTCGGGGCGGGGCTTACGAGCCGCCGCCCAAGCACGAGCTCGCGAGCTTCGAGCTGCTCAACACGTGGTACTACTCCGACGCCCCCCGCACCCAGGCTCCGCGGCTGGAGCTCGTCCGCCGGCAGACGACGTTCGAGGAGGTCGTGCAGGGCCTCGACGAGTCCAACGCCCTCTTCGAGGCACGCCGGTGCATGTCGTGCGGCAACTGCTTCTCGTGCGACAACTGCTACGGCGTGTGCCCCGACAACGCCGTGCTCAAGCTCGGAGCCCCGGGCGAGAAGTACGCGGTCGACTACGACTACTGCAAGGGGTGCGGCCTCTGCGCAGCGGAGTGCCCGTGCGGGGCGATCGAGATGGTTCCCGAGGAGATCTGAGAGTCAGCTTCGAGCCGGGATGCGTGGCGGGTGAATCCCTGCCTCGGCGAGCGGCCGGCGGCCCCAGGCGAACGACGTCTCGTACCAGCCCGTCAGCGGCTGCAGGGTCGTCCCGTTCCCCGAGGAGTGGACCATCCACCCGTTGCCGACGTAGATGCCCATGTGCCCCACCTGCGCCGGCTTCGAGCGCGGGCCCCGTGGGCCGAAGAAGACCACGTCCGCGGGTCGGAGGGCCTCACGGGCGATGCGCGCCGAGCGTGGGACCTCCCCGCTCATCGCAAACGAGGTGCGGCCGACCAGCGTCTCCGCGAGCCCGGGCGCGGCGGAGGTGACGGGGTCGAGCTTGTACACGCGCCAGACGAACCCCGAGCAGTCGAAGCCACCCGGCACGGTCCTGCCGAAGAGCTGCTGCGGCTTCTCGGAGGTCCCTGCCCAGACGTAGGGCGATCCGACGAGCCGGAGCGCGGGAGTCAGCACCCGGCGCTGCCACTCGGTCAGGGCCGGGATCGCGAAGGCCTGCGCAGCATCGCGCAGCGCCTCCCGCTCGGCTTCTCCGAGGGCGAGCACGCGCGCGACCGAGTACGCGGCCTCGGCGCGGGTCGCCGGCTGCGAGAGCTGCAGCTCGAGCTGCTCCTGTGGACGCTTGTGGTTGACACGGAGCCCGAGAAGACGAGTGATGGTCTCGGTCCCCAGCCAGGGCCTCGGGGCGAGGCCGGCCGCAGCGGCTGCACGGCGGATCGCGGCGGCCTCCTTGCGAAGCCCGAGGAGATCGACGAGCGCGGCGTCGAGCTCGCGCATCGTGACGAGGCGGTCCGGATCGTCGGCGCCGCGGTCTGGGCCTCCGAGCAGGGCGAACGTAAGCGAGAGCTCGCCCGAGGTCAGCGGATCCTGCGGCCGAAATCCGGCCTCGCCCGCCTGCATGAGCCCGGCCGCGACGACCGCCCGGATCTGTGGCGCGGCCCAGGAGCGGGCGCCGGTCTGCGCACCCGCCGCGCCGGCGGCGAGAGCGGCGAGGAGGCCGATCGCGCACGCGAGCAGGGCGAAGCGACGCATCTCAGTCCGTATCGGCCGCGAACGCCGGCGCCTACAGCCCCCGAGCGGCGGAGCATCCGGGCTACGCTGCTCTCCGCATGCGCGCGAGCACGGAGACCCGCTACCCGAACTGCCTGCCGGCGACATGGCTTGCCGAGCGGCTCGGCACGAGCCCGGCGCGGATCGACGCGATGCGCAGGGCCGGCGAGCTCATGGCCGTACGCGAGCAGGGCTCGCTCGAGTGGCTGTACCCGGCCTGGCAGTTCGAGCACTGGAAGCCCCGTCCCGGCCTCGCGCGGATCGTCGCCGCCGCCCGCGCGGCCGGCCTCGACGAGGCCGAGCTCTATGACGTGCTGACTGCGCCGCTGGGCCTGAGCGGCGGTCAGCGCCGCCGGCTCGTCGACCTGCTCGTCGAAGGACGCGTGGACGAGGTCGTCGAGGCTGTACGAGCCGCGTAGCCGCTACCCGCTGGCCGACACGGTCTCGGGAGCGCGCGCGATCGTGACGTCGCCGCTGACGGTCTTGACGTGCACCGGGACGACCGGCGCGCCTTCCGCGCCCCCGCCATCCTCTTCGAGTCCGAGCTCGGATGCGAGGTCGCCCGAGACGGAGACCGCGTCGATCCAGACGCGGACTCCGCGTCCCACGCCGATGCGCACGTCGCCGGAGATCGTCTGAGCTCGGACCTCTCCCGCCTCGACGCAGTCGAGGCGGACGTCGCCGGAGGTCGTCGAGAGCGAGAGATCGCCGGCGATCGCGCCCAAGTGCACGTCGCCGGAAACGGCGCGCGCCGTGAGCGCGCCGCTCGCTCGCGCGACGTCGAGGTCGCCGGAGACCGTCGTGAGCGAGGCCTTTCCGTCGATGCGCCCGGCGGTGACGTCGCCGCTCGCCGTCTTGACCAGCAGCTCCCCGCGGACGTCGCCGAGGAGCACGTCGCCGGACGCCGTCTTCGCGGACACCTCTCCGAGCTCGCCGTCGACCCGGAGGTCGGCGGAGGCCGCGGAGAGCTCGAGGTCGGCGCCGTGCGGGCACGTGATGCGGGCCTCGATGGCATCGTCCCAGCTGATCTGGATCGGCCCCCAGCGGAAGCGGGCGGTCTGCTCGACGGTGATGACGTGTCCTCCGGGCCGCTCGTCGACCCTGACGTCGATGTCCTCGAGCGCGTCCGAGCCGCGACGGCCGATGGACACGAGCTCGACGCTGGTGCGCGGCTCGTCGACCGTCGTGACCTGGACGCGCCCGCTCGGGAGCCTGACGTGGAGGGAGACGCTCCCGGGAGTCTCGAACACCGGCACGGCCGTCAGTCCTTCGGAGAGCCGGGAGGGAGCCTGCGCACGCGGCTGCCGAACTTCGGCGAGCGCGTCCGGCGGAGGCGGTCACTGGAGTCGAGATGGACGATGTAGTCGAAGGGAAGCGGTGCGAGAAGCATGACGGTCTCCTTTCAGCCCTGGGCGTAGCCCTGCAGGCGGTGCCGCCCGCGCTTCGTCGGGCGTGATGAGTCGAGCACGCGCGCGATCGTGCGCACGAGCCACGCGTTCGTGGAGATGCCTTCGGCGGCGGCTGCGGCCTCGACGCTGGCCTTGAGCGTCTCCGGGAGGCGGAACGAGATCCGCCCCTTGAACTCCTCGCCGAGAGGCACCTGGACCCCACCGGCGGCCTCCTCGCTCACGACGACGAGCTCGGGCTCGCGGCCGGCGAGCCTGACCTCCACGCGCCCCGTCTCGAGCTGCGAGCTGATCTCGAGCGCCACCTCGCCGAGGAGGTCGAGCAGGTGGAGGTGAAGCGTGGAGGCGAGCGCCTCGCTCAGCTGCCGGGCAGCCTCCGCGGTCGCCTCGTCGCCGAGCCTCGCGCGGGCCGCGAGATCCTCTTGGATGGCCTGGACGTGGAGGTCGAGCTGCACGATGACATCATAATGACATCATGCATGCTGTCTGTCAAGTGTCTTCTTGATCTCACATCGCCACCGGACGACGTCACACGCAGGCGATCGGCCCGGCGGGCGCCACGCCCGGGGCGGACTGGGATTCTCAGAGCGGCGCGCGCCCCGTCGGCGCCGCGCCGTGCGGGGCGCTCAGTCGCCCCAGTCGAAGTCGCGAGGACGCCCGGTCCAGAGAGCCTCGTCGAGCGCCGCCCCCTCGACGCTCTCGGCGGTGTCCTCGCCGGGCCACGGGAGCCGCTCGGAGCTCAGCTCCGCCGCCGGCTCGCCGTCCAGTGTCTCCTCGATCCGCGCCTGCTCTTCGCTCTTGAAGAGCGGGTGGTTCTCGAGCGGGTCGCCGTCGAGGTACGGGTCGAGCGGCAGCTCGCGCTCGAGCCCCGCGTTCCGCGCCTTCAACTCGAGGTGCTCGCGGATCGCCTGCGCGAACGGGGACTCGGACTCCCCGGCGGTGAAGTCTTCCGGATCCGTCATGGCTTCCTTGCGGCAGGGGAGTCTAGCGAACGAGGTCTCGTAGGAGCCTCGTGAGGCGCGCCTCGAGGGTCAACTGCAGGGCGCCGATGTGCGACCATGGCGCCGTGCTCCGAGGATCGATCGCGCTCCTCCTCTTCGCGCTCCGTCTCTGGCGGCGGCTGCCCGCGTCGGAGCGCACGCGACTCCGCGTCGCGGCGCGGCGGCACGGGATGACCGTTGCCCGCCGGCATGCGCTGCCTCTCGCTCGGCGTCACGGGCCACGGCTGGCCTCGGCGCTTGCGCGCCGCTCGCGGACGTAGCTCGCGTCAGTCCGTGCGGAAGCCGAGAGCTTCCCGGACGATCCGGTCCTGCTCCCGGTGGTGGAGCGTCGGGTACCCCTCGCTCGGGCTCGCACGCCACGGGCGGCCCACGTACGTGACGCGACCGGCGGCCGGGGTGCCCTCGGCTGCCTCCTCGAGCCGATGTCGGATCGAGCGCCACGCGCCCATGTTCTGGGGCTCCTCCTGCGCCCAGACGATCTCGCGCAGCGCGGAGTACGACGCGAGCAGCCGCGTGAGCGCACCGCTCGGGAACGGGTACAGCTGCTCGATCCGCGCGACCGCGGCGGTCGGTGCAAGGCCTCGAAGCTCGTGCCCGACGATGTCGTAGTACAGCTTCCCGCTACAGAGGACCAGCCGGTGGACGCCCGCTCGGTTCGCGGACCCGTCGTCGAGGACCGGCTGGAACGACGACGTGGTCAAGTCCTCGAGCGTCGAGGTCGCCTGGCGAAGGCGGAGGAGCCCCTTCGGGGTCATGACGACGAGCGGTCGCGCCGTGGCGTCGAGCGCCTGACGGCGGAGGAGGTGGAAGTACTGCGAGGCGGTCGTGCAGTTCGCGACGCGGATGTTGTCCTGCCCGGCCAGCTGGAGAAACCGCTCGAGGCGCGCGCTCGAGTGCTCAGGTCCGTTTCCCTCGTACCCGTGCGGAAGGAGGAGGACGAGCCGAGACGTCTGTCCCCACTTCGAGCGCCCGGAGACGACGAACTGGTCGACGACGATCTGCGCGCCGTTCACGAAGTCGCCGAACTGCGCCTCCCAGAGGACGAGGGCCTCTGGCGCCGCCGACGAGTACCCGTGCTCGAAGCCGAGCGCCGCATACTCGGAGAGCGGGGAGTTGTAGATCTCGAACGACGCGGTCGCCGTCGAAAGGGCCTGGAGCGGCGTGTACGTCTCCCCGGTCACAGGGTCGTGGAGGACCGCGTGGCGGTGGGAGAACGTGCCCCGCTCGGTGTCCTGCCCGGAGAGGCGGATCGGAATGCCCTCCTCGAGCAGCGACGCGAACGCGAGCGCTTCCGCGTGTCCCCAGTCGACGCCGCCTTCGCGGATCGCCTGGCGTCGGCGCTCGAGCTGGCGCGCGAGCTTGGGGTTCACGAGGAAGCCCTTCGGCACGTCGAGGAGCCGCTCGTTCAGCTCGAGCAGGCGGTCGCTCGTGACGGACGTGATGACGGCCGCGCCCGTGTCCGTAGGAGCGCGCTGCTCGGCGACCGGGACCGAGTCGGCGAACGCGGCCGTGAGCTCGTCGTGGGCCGAGCGCAGCGTCTCGAGCGTGCGCTCGACGAGCGCCTCGGCCTCCTCCGCGCTCAGCACGCCGCCGGCGACGAGACGGGCGCCGTACGACTCGCGGACGGTCGGCTGGCGCGCGATCCGCTCGGCCAGGAGCGGCTGCGTGTACGCCGGGTCGTCCTGCTCGTTGTGGCCGAAGCGGCGGTACCCGACGAGATCGACGACCACGTCCTCGCCGAACTCCTCCCGGTAGGCGAGCGCGAGCCTGGTCGCGGAGAGCGCCGCCTCGGGGTCGTCCGCGTTCACGTGCACGATCGGCACGTCGAACCCCTTCGCGAGGTCGCTCGAGTAGCGCGTCGACCTCCCCTCCGCGGGATCGGTCGTGAACCCGACCTGGTTGTTGGCGATCACGTGGAGCGTGCCCCCGGTCGCGTAGCCGTCGAGCGAGTGGAAGTTGAACGTCTCCGCGACGACCCCCTGCCCCGCGAAGGACGCGTCGCCGTGGATGAGGATCGGAAGCGCGACCGAGGGGTCGTGCGTCCCGGCGCCGCGGGAGCGGTCGGTCTGCTCGGCGCGCGTGAGCCCCTCCACGACCGGGTCGACCGCCTCGAGGTGGCTCGGGTTCGCCGCGAGCGTGACCTGGATCTCGCCCGAGCGCGTCGTCCGGGGCTCCGAGGCCCCGTGGTGGTACTTGACATCGCCCGTTCCGCCCTCGGGGTCGGTGACGAGCGCGTCGATCGTGCGCTCCCCCTCGAACTCGCGCAGGATCGCCGCGTACGGGCGGCCCACGGTGTGGGCGAGCACGTTCAGGCGACCGCGGTGAGCGATTCCGATCACGACCTCGTGCGCACCGTTCGCCGCCGCGAGCTCGACGGCCTCGTCGAGCATGGGGACGAGCACGTCGAGCCCCTCGATCGAGAACTGCTTCTGCCCGATGAACGCACGGCGCAGGTACGTCTCGAAGCCCTCGACCTGCGCCAGACGCGCGAGCAGGGCCCGCCGCTCGTCCGGAGGGAGCGACCGCCGGAAGCGACCGGACTCGATCGCCCGCCGGAGCCAGGCGCGCTCCGCGTGGTCGGAGATGTGCTCGATCTCGTAGGCGATCGTGCCGCAGTAGACCTCCCGGAGCCGCGGGAGGACGTCCGCGAGCGTCTCCCCCTCGACGTGGACGCCGAGCACGGACGCCGGGATGAGCTCCTGCATCTCGCGGGAGAGCGGGTACGGGGGCTGCGACTCGTCGAGCGCCGGGTCTCCTAGCGGCTCGGAGCCCAGCGGATCGAGCCGTGCGGCGAGGTGCCCGTGCGAGCGGATGGCGTCGACGAGCGCCATGCCCGACGCGACTGCACGGAGCAGGTCCTCGTCCGCGGAGACAGGCGGCGCGGCGGGCGCCTCGACCGGCACAGCAGCCTGGACACCGACCGCGGGCTCCGTCTCGACGGCCGGCGCGGCGACGGGAGCGGGCGGCGCTTCGGCTGCGGGCGCAGGGGCGCCGTTCCCGCGCGCCGGCTCCCCTCCGACCAGGCGCTCGAGGCCGGGGAGCGTCGCGAGCACGGCCGCGCCCTCGTGCTCGAAGAGCGCGCGCCAGGCGGGATCGACCGCATCCGGGTTCTCGAGGTACTGCTCGAGGACGGCGCCCACGTACCCGGCGTTCAGACCGGCGAGCTGCGAAGGAGCGGCCACGCCGTGTTTGTACCAGCGCCGGTCGCTAGTAGAGGGAGGTGTCGGCCCAGACGGCGATCGACATCCCCACGAAGAACGCAATCGCGGAGACGGCGACCGCGATGGCGGCCAGCCTCCTGTGCGCCTCGCTCATCACGGCGGCGACGAGGGCGACGATGACCGCGAACGAGGCGAGAAGAGCAGGCTGACGAACGACGGCGAGGCCGGAGGCGAGGAGCGAGAGGGCGCACAGGAAGCCCGCCACCCTGTCGTGGCGACTCTGCGGGACGGCGCTCACGCGGGCGCTCCCGGCCGCGCGTGCACCGGGGAGCGCGGCAGGGGCCGGAACGGCCTCCACGTCGCCGCCGCTGATCTCCGCGTGCCGTTCCCCCATGTGCACGGCGTCAGCGGCTCGCGAACGCCGACATCCTCCCCGTAGTCCTCCGGCCGAGGCTCCGCGCGGATCGCCCACCAGACCACGATCCCCAAGTAGACGAGCGGGATCTTGAGGACGACCAGCATGAAGATGGCCTCCCAGACGGAGATGTCCACGCGCGGAGTCTACGCGAGGCGACTGCCGGCTTCTAACACCGGCCTCACATTCGAGGCGGTACGGTACCGAGACGCTGCGGCACCCAGAGCTGCGCTGCGCCCTCCCGACCGACCGAGACCGCCAGATCAAGGAGACCACCACGTGAGACGCACTGCCCGCCTCGTCGTCGTCTTGTGCCTGCTCGGCGCGCTCGCCGCCCCGGGAGCAGTCGCCGCCGAGAGGATGTGGATGGGGTTCCACGACGACCCGAGCTTCCGCTGGTCGTCGAACCGTGCGGAGCGCGTCCAGGCATCCGCGGACTCCGGGTCCACGATCCTGCGGCTCCTCGTGCAGTGGGACCTGACCGCGAAAGAGCGCCCCGCGCGACCCGCCGACCCCTTCGACCCCGCGTACGTCTTCGACGACGTCGACGAGGCCGTTCGCGCCGCGCAGGCCGCCGACCAGGAGGTCCTGATCACCATCTCGGGCACGCCGAGCTGGGCGAACGGCGGCAAGCGCCCGAACGTCATGCCGAGGAATCTCGGGGACCTCACGACGTTCGCCCGGGCGATCTCGTCGCGCTACTCGGGTCGCTATTCAGGCCTTCCTTTCGTCCGCTTCTGGTCGGTCTGGAACGAGCCGAACCTGCAGCTCTTCCTGACGCCGCAGTTCGACTCGAGGGGCCGCTCGATCGCACCTGCCAACTACGCGAAGCTCTACGCCGCCGCCTACGCGGGCATCAAGGCCGGGAACCCCGACGCCGTGGTCGCCATCGGGGAGACCTCGACGCGCGGCACCGACAACCCGGGCGGCTCGCGGCCGACCCATTCGCCGGGAAAGTTCGCGGAGCTCGTCGCCAAGGCGAACCCGAATCTCAAGTTCGCCGCCTGGTCCCACCATCCGTATCCGACGAACCCGAACCTGAAGCCCTCGCAGCTCGTCAAATGGCCCAACGTGTCGCTCCGCTCGCTCCCCCGCTTCGAGGAGAGCCTGAAGACGTGGTTCAAGCGCCCGCAGGTTCCCATCTGGGTCACCGAGTACGGCCATCAGACGAAGCCGCCGGACGCGCTCGGGATCAGCTACCTGCAGCAGGGGAAGTACCTGCAGGAGGCGATCGCGATGGCGAAGAGCTACCCGTTCGTGCAGATGTTCATCTGGTTCGTGTACCAGGACGACCCCGGCCAGCCCTGGGAGTCCGGCATCTACACGCAGGCGGGCCGGCCGAAGGGCAACTCGCCCGCGAGGTGGTCGGCGAGCGTGCGGCCTCTTGATGCGCGGAGCCCCGTGCTCACGCTCAGGGGAGGAACGCAGAACCCCGTCGTCTCGCTGTACGGGCGCCAGTACTGCGTCAACAACTCCATCGGGTCGACGATCGGGATGACGTGGCGTGTCTACCGGGGCACGAGGCTGATAGCCGTCGGCCAGCAGACATCGCCGCTCCGGCGCGACTGCACGATCGCGGCCCGTCCGCTCTTCACGGTCGCCGGGGGCGAGACGTACACTGCCACCTTCCAGCTCAACGACATCAACGGCACGTACCTCAACCGCCGGGTGACGATTCTCGGGGCGTAGCTCAGCCGTCCCAGCGGAGAACCTGCATCCCCTCCCACCACTGCGGGAAGCCACGGTCCTTCCCGTCGATCGTGAGGACCGCGCGCGCGCGAGGCTGCGTGGACACGTAGTCGGCCAGCGCCCGCTCGACCCCGGGCCAGTCGGTGTCGTCGACGATCATGAGCGCTCCCGGCACGAGCCACGGCTCCGTGATCCGCAGGCCCTCGAGCTGAGCCTCGTAGGAGTGCGACGCGTCGTAGTACCAGACCCCGACGCGCGTCTCTCCGAGCGCTCCGGCCGGTACGAGCTCGAAGACGTCCCCGACGATCACCTCGGGCACGGGGAGCCCGAAGTCGGCCAGGTTGCGCTCGACCACGTCGCGGCTGGCGTCGCCGAAGTCGAAGCCGTCGATTCCGACGAACCCGCGGCCTTCGTTCCCCAACATCGCGGCGATGAGGCTCGCTCCGTGGTAGACGCCGACCTCGACGTACGCCTCGTCCGGGCCGACGCAGGCCGCCGCGAGGTTGAGGAGCGCGAGGACGTTCTCCGACGTGAGGTTCTCGATCTGCTCGACGATCGGCCGGAACCGACGGTCGAGCGGGTGCTCCGAGCGCGGAAAGTCCTCGAAGAGGGCGGGAAGCCCGGCGAGGAAGCGCTCCGCGTCCACGAGCTCATGCTAGGCGCTGGCCTACGATCCAGCCGTGGACGAGGCCCACGACCTCGAGCGTGTCGTCGAGCTGCGTCGCGCGTCGCTCGAGCGCGCAGGCTACGACCCCGAGACGGCCGGCAGGCTCGCCGAGCGCGTCGAGATCGCCCTCGCGGACGCGCTCGCGCTTCGGAAGGCGGGCTTTTCACCGGATGTCGCCCTCGCGATGCTGACCTCGGGCGACCGCCCGGTGTTCTGACGGGAGCCGATCCGAGATCAGGCCCGCTTGCGGGCGCGCGACGGCTGCACGCGCGGCGGCTCGCCCGGCATCTTGGGGAAGTTCGGCGGGTACGGCGCCTCGCCTAAGCCCTGCTTCTCCTCCCGCTCGACCCACTCGAGCAGCACGCGTAGATCGCAGACCGCGCCGTCCATTCCGGCGTGGAGGTCTCCCAGAGCCGCGAAGCGGGCCGGCATCGTCGACATCGTGAAGTCCTCGGTCTCGACGTCGGGAAGCTCGTCCCACGTGACCGGGGCGGAGACGGCGGCGTCGGCGCGCGCGCGCACCGAATACGCCGACGCGACGGTGCGGTCACGGGCATTCTGGTTGAAGTCGATGAACACCTTCCGCCCACGCTCCTCTTTCCACCAGGCCGTCGTCACCTTCCTCGGCAACCGCCGCTCTACCTCACGCGCGAACGCGAGCGCCGCACGCCGCACGACCGGGAACTCCCAGCTCGGCTCGATCCGGCAGAAGACGTGGATGCCGCGGTTCCCGGAGGTCTTCGGCCAGCCCACGTAGCCGATCTCGTCCAGCACCTCGCGCACCAGCGCGCCGACGCGCTTCGCGTCGCGGAAGGTCGTCCCCGGCTGCGGGTCGATGTCGATCCGCAGCTGGTCGGGATGCTCGGTGTCCCGCCGCCGCGAAGGCCAGGGATGGAAGTCGACGACGGCGAGGTTCGCCGCCCAGATCACCTGCGCGAGCTCGGTGACGCAGAGCTCGTCGGCGTGCCGTCCGGAGGGGA
>Ga0233416_10000198_pt1 | contig 18402 bp, 11 predicted proteins | sample Sediment_Towuti__2_FD_188638 | JGI IMG/M metagenome (GOLD analysis project Ga0233416, IMG submission 188638) | Sediment microbial communities from Lake Towuti, South Sulawesi, Indonesia - Sediment_Towuti_2014_0_MG | ecosystem: Environmental > Aquatic > Freshwater > Lake > Sediment | place... | reverse complement strand
GCGGCTCGACCGAATCGCCGACGAGCTCGAGCGCCTGAACCGGAACACCGAGCGGCAGGAGGGCTTCACCCTCGTGGCGCGGGAGCTGCGCGAGCTCCAAGAGTCGCTCACCGCGCTCGCCTACGCGGCGCTCGGCCAGGCACCTCCGCGAGTACGGCGCCGCGCCGGCTGAGCCGCTCGGCGCTCAGCTGAGCCGGAAGACGGTTCCCGTGTGCGAGGTGGCGTACAGCTCGCCCGCGGCATCCTCGCCGAAGGACGTGAGGCTCGGGATCGTGAAGGCCTCCCGGCGCACGTCACGAGCCTTCCCGTCGACGACGCGGAGAGTCCAGACCGTGCCGCTGCAGTAGTCGCCGAAGGTGTAGAGACCGCGTTGGGCGGGCCTCGCCTTCCCGCGGTACACGATCCCGCCCGTGACCGAGCACCCCTGGTCGTGCCGGTACTCGAAGACGGGGAAGACGAGCCGACCGGGCCCCGGCGGCTTGTCCTCGAAGGACGCCGAGCCTTCGTAGACGTCCCAGCCGTAGTTCTCGAGACCGGGGCTCCCGCGCGGCGTGAAGTCGATCTCCTCGACGTCGCCTTGACCGACGTCGCCGATGTAGAGGTCGCCGGTCAGGCGATCGAACGAGTAGCGCCACGGATTTCGGAGGCCGAGCGCGACGATCTCCGGCGCGGAGCCGGGCCTGCGGACGTCGAGCCGCAGCATCTTCCCGAGCAGGCTCGCCATGCTCTGCGCGCGGTTCTCGGGGTCGCCGCCCGATCCTCCGTCGCCGAGCCCGACGTAGAGGAAGCCGTCGGGCCCGAAGGCCAGTCCGCCACCGTTGTGGTTGCTGTAAGGCTGGTCGACGCGGAGGAGAAGACGCGCGCTTCCGGGGAGCGCCCTTCGGCCGTCGGTCCTGTACCGCACGACGCGCGTGTCTCCGTTCGTGTCCGTGTAGTTCACGTAGATGAAGCGGTTCGTCCCGTACTTCGGGTCGAAGGCGAGGCCGAGCAGGCCCTGCTCGCCCCCCGCCACGACACGCGCGCGGACGTCGAGAAAGAGACCGCGGCGCACCTTTCCGCCCTCGATCACGCGGATCGTGCCTGGCTGCTCGACGACGTAGAGCCTCGTCGGCTCGCCGCGCGGAGCGGTGACCTGCACGGGGAGGTCGAGACCGCGCGCGACGACGACGGGGCGCAAGCCGCCCTCCGCTCCCGTCGCGGAGCCGGACATCGCGGACAGCATCGTGAGCGCGAGCAGGACGCCGAGAGTGGATGCGACTCGCACCCTGCCACGGTAGCCGCGTGTCGACGTGCCCCGCGGCAGGAGTACGCTTCGCCGTCGTGCGGATCTTCGTCATCGGCGCCGGCCAGGTGGGATCGACGATCGTCGAGGCACTCCACGAGGACCACGAGCTCACGGTGCTCGACACCGAGGCCTCGCGCCTCCAGGCCCTGACCGGCCGGTTCGACGTCTCGGTGTACGAGGGCGACGGGACGAGCCGCAAGGATCTCGCCGCCGCCGGGATCCGCGCCGCCGACCTCGCGATCGCGTGCACCTCCCGTGACGAGGTCAACCTGGTCGCGGGCATGTTCGCGCGCCGCGAGGCCGAAGGCGTGACGACGGTCATCCGCACCTCGAGCGTCGAGTACGTCGAGCTCTGGCGCCAGGGCCAGCTGGACGTGGACTTCGTCGTCTCCTCGGAGCTCGAGACCGCGTACGCGATCAGCCGCATCCTGGGCGTTCCGGCAGCGCGCCAGACCGACGTCTTCGCGGGCGGCCAGGTGCAGGTGGGAGAGTTCGACGTGGACGAGGACGCGTCGCGCGACGTCGTCGGCGTGTCCCTCCGCGAGGCGGGCATCCCGTCCGACTCCAAGGTCGCGGCGATCATCCGACGGGACGAGACGATCCTCCCCGGCGGCGACGACGTGATCCTCGAGGGCGACCGCATCGTCATCATCGGCTCCCCCGGCGCGGCGAAGGCGTGGAGCTCCCTCCTCTGGCCGCAGGGTGGCGCGGTTCGTGACGTCGTCGTCTACGGAGCGGGCCGGGCCGGCTCCGCGATCGCCCGCGTGCTGCTCGACCAGGGGATCACCGTGCGGATGATCGAGGCGTCGAGGGAGCAGGCTCGCCGCGCCGCGGAGGCGTTCCCGGGCACGCGGGTCTTCCACGCGACCGGATTCGACCCCGACTTCATCGAGCGCGAGCGGATCGGGCAGGCGCAGGCCGGGATCTTCGCGATGCGCGACGACGCGAAGAACCTCTACGCCTCGAGCCTCATGCGGGTGCACGGGATCCCCTTCACGATCGCCATCGCGCACGAGCCGGTCTCGATCCCGGCCTTCGACCAGGCCGGGATCGACGTGTCCGTGAACCCGCGCGCGGTCACCGCGGAGGAGATCGTCCGGTTCGCGCACGACCCGCGCATGCAACAGGTCGCGATGCTCGAGGGGAACCGCTACGAGGTGCTCGACATCACGACGAGGGAGTCGAGCCGCTACATCGGCACGGCGTTCCGGGACATGCCCGTGCACGGGGCGCTCATCGGCGCGATCGTCCGGAACGGACAGGCGATCTTCCCGCACGGCGACGACGTCCTGCAGACCGGCGACCGCGTGATCGTCTTCACCGAGGCGGCGAACGTGCCCTGGGTCGTCGAGGCCCTCTAGGAGCGGTGTGAGCCAGGCTGCGGTGCGGATCGGGTCGCCACGACGGCTCGCGGTCGACGTCCCCGCCGCGGCGAACCTCGTGGGGACGCTCGGCAAGTACCTGGGGACGGCGGCGCTCTTCCCGATCGTCGTCGCGCTCTGGTACGGGGAGCCGATCTGGCCGTTCGTCGTCGCCGGGCTCGTGACGTCGGGGCTGGGCTTCGGACTGGAGCGACTCACGGCGGGCGCGGCAGCCCGGATCGGCCTGCGCGAGGGGTTCCTCGTCGTCTCCGCGACCTGGCTGCTCGCGGCCGCGTTCGCGGCGATCCCGTACCTCTTCGCCGGGGGCGCTCAGCTCTCGAGCCCCATCGACGCCTACTTCGAGGGCATGTCCGGCTTCACGACGACCGGAGCCACCGTCGTGACCGACTACGACGCGCTCGAGCGCTCGGTGGACATGTGGAGGCAGTTCACCCAGTGGCTCGGGGGCATGGGGATCATCGTCCTCGCGATCGCCGTGCTGCCGCGGCTGCGCGTCGGCGGCCGGCAGCTGATGGAGTCCGAGCTGCCCGGCCCGGAGATCGCCCAGCTCTCCGAGCGGATCCGGAGCACCGCGCGCGCTCTCTGGGTGCTCTACGTCGGCCTGACGGCGCTCGAGGCGCTCGCCCTGGCCTCGCTCGGCTGGCTCGGCATCGACGACGCCATGACCGAGTTCGAGGCGCTCGCGCACGCCTTTACGACGATGCCGACCGGAGGGTTCTCGACGCGGCCGCGCTCGATCGAGGCCTTCTCGGCAGCGGCGCAGTGGATCATCGTGGTGTTCATGCTGCTCGCGGGGGCGAACTTCGCGCTCATGTACCGCGGGCTCGTCCGCAGGCGACCACGGGTGTTCTTCCGAGACGAGGAGTTCCGGCTCTACCTCGCGCTGGCGGTGCTCGCGTCCGTGGCTCTGACCGCGATGCTCTGGGGATACGGCATCGCGGAGGGGGAGGCCGCCGTCCGGGCAGGCGTCTTCCAGACCGTCTCGATCATGACGACGACCGGGTACGCCTCCACCGACTTCGCGCTCTGGCCCGCGCTGCTGCTGCTCGCGCTGTTCGCCCTGATGTTCGTCGGGGGCTCCGCGGGCTCCACCGGCGGCTCGATCAAGGTCGTCCGGCACCTGCTCCTCGGGAAGATCCTGCGGCGCGAGGTCGACCAGACGCTGAGCCCCGAGCTGGTGATGCCGATCCGCCTGAACGGCTCGCCGGTGGACGAGCGCACCGTCCGGGCGGTCGCCTCGTTCACCCTCCTCTACGTCGGCTTCTGGGCCGTCGGCTCGGCGATCATCGCCGTCGACTCGGCGATCAGCGGCGCGGGGCTCGGAACGATCGACGCGCTCGCGACCGCCGCAACCGCTCTCGGAAACGTCGGGCCGGGGTTCGGAGTCACCGGCCCGATGGGGTCGTTCGCGCCGCTCGGTGACGTCTCGAAGCTGACGCTGATCGGCCTCATGTGGGTCGGCCGCCTCGAGATCGTCCCCGTCGTCGTCCTCCTCACCCGCCACTACTGGCGCCTCTGACTCGTCCGACGCGACCGGACGCCTCCAGCTCGGGCCGGTGGGATTCGATCCCCACCCGGCAGATGACGCACCTCAGGCGGCAGTCTGCTTGGGCGCGCCGAGGAGCGCGCGGCGGAGCTCGGGGACCGACGCCTTGGGGACGATCGCAAGCACCTGGTCGCCGGGGCGGATCACGGTCGAGCCCTCGACGAGCTCGGTGCGTCCCTGGCGGAACACGGAGATGAGACGCGATCCGGCGGGAATCCCGATGCCCCCGACGCGCTTCCCGGCGGCCGGTGAGTCGCCTTCGATCTGCGCCTCGGCGACTACGAGCCCTTCCCGCTGCAGCTCGAGCAGCGGGACGAGGCCGTGCTCGGGCACCTCGTGCTCGACGAGGCCGAGGATGCTCGTCGTCGCGCAGATCGTCTGCGTGATGCCGAGCAGATCGAAGTGCTGCTGGTTGCGCGGGTCGTTGACGCGCGCGATCGCCTTCCGCACGCCGTAGCCCTCCTTGGCGATCTGCGAGATGACGAGGTTGTCCTCGTCGTCTCCGGTGACCGCGAGCAGGAGCTCGGGCGGACGTGCGAGCCCGGCGCGCTCGAGGACCCTGATCTCGGTCGCGTCGCCGCGGATGACCGCGGGGCCGAACTCGACCTCGAGCCGAGCGAACCGATCCGGCCGCTGCTCGATCAGCGTCACCTCGTGCCCCATCTCGAGCAGCGAGCGAGCGACGTTCGAGCCGACCTTCCCTCCACCCGCGATCACGACGTACATCAGGACGCCTTCCGTGCCCGAGCCTCGGTCCGGAGCGCGTCGCTGAACGCCGAGATCGCCGTCTTGGTCGGACAGACGGTACGCATCCCCCGGTCGGTGTAGAAGGCCGCTCGCAGGGGGTCGAGCAGGCGCACCAACACCGTCGGTATCCCGTATCGCCGTTCGAGCAACTGGCCGATGACGATGTTCGTGTTGTCCCCGTCCGTGGACACGACCGCGGCGTCGACGTCCGACACGCCGGCGCGTTCGAGCACCGTCGTGTCCATCCCGTGACCGACGACGAACCCTCCACGCCACGAGGGCCCGAGCCGCGCGAGCGCGTCCTCGTTCTCGTCCACTGCCGTGACGTCCCAGCCCTGGTCGGCGAGCTGCTTGGCCACCTCTGAGCCCGTGCGCCCGCACCCGATGACGACCGCCTTCACCGTGGCCCAGCCTACTCCTCGAGCGTTCCTTCGGGGAACGCGACCACCAGCACCTCGCACGGCGCCCGCCGCAGGACGAAGTCCACGGTCGGGGAGAAGAACCGGGACTGGCGCCGCCACCGGGGTGCGGATCCGAGGACGATGACGTCGGCGCTCCTCGCCCGCGCTTCGTCCACGATCGCGTACCCGATCGAGCGAGCGCGCACGACCCCGGTTCGGACCTCCACGCCGTAGTCCTCGCCGAGGAGACGCGCCTCGTCAAGGGCGCTCCTCACCCTCTCGTCGACGTCGGGTGGAAGGGGGCCGTCCAGCGGAAAGCGGCGCGGAACGCGGACGACCGTGATCGCCTCGACCTCCGCCCCGCGTTCCTTCGCGAGCGCGATGGCCGTGGCGAGCATCTCCTCGCCGACGTCGCCGAGCTTCATGGGCACGAGGATCCGCCGGAACTCGGCCCCGGGGGGAAGCTCCTCGATCGGCTCGACGTGCTCGAAGAGGCCTCGCCGCTGCGAGCGACGCACGAGGACGTACACGACGAGGCCGAGCGCGAGCCAGACCGGGCCTGCGTAGCGGGCTCCAGGATGCGTCGCCATGGCGAGGATCCACATGGCGAAGGTCAGCGGGGCACCGACGAGAGCCGCGACGGGAAGCGAGTGCCCCCCGACGCGAACGTTCGGGCGTGCGAGGAACGGCCTCGCAAGCTCCGGCTCGCGCACTCGCAGCCGCATGACCGAAAGCTGGGCGGCCGTGAAGGCCAGAAGGACGCCGAACGAGAAGAGCGCAGCGAGGAACTCCGGGTCGCCTCCGGCGACGAGCTCCGTGACCACGAGCACCGCGATCGCGAGGCCGGCAGCGAGAAGCGTGGCCTCACTCGAGACGAGCGCCCTCCGCTCCATGCGCGCGAACTCGCGGGGAAGCGACCCGTGCTCCGCCAGCGAGAACGTGAGCCGGGTGACTCCCGAGAAGGCGGTGGTGACGGCGGCGAGCAGGATCAGGACGCCCGAGATGCCGACGGCGATGCGCAGAGCGTCGACAAGAAGGTCGGGCAGGTGTCCCTCGAAGGCGGCCGCGATCCCCACGAGGGGCGCCTCGAGCCACTCCTCGCCGAGCTCGGTCTCGCCACCGGAGACCGGGTACGCGGAGAGCCCGATCGCAGCGATGAGCACGGTGACGACGACGACGAGGCCGATCGCGGAGAACAGCGCGCGTGGCAGGTCGCGTCCGGGCTCACGCGCCTCCTCGGCGAGGTTCGCGACCGTCTCCAAGCCCGCGTAGGCGAGCATTCCGAGTGGGAGCGCGAAGGCGACGTCGCCCCAGTCCTGCCCGCGCTCGAAGCCCAGGCCGGAGGCCAGCGCCTCCGGCGACACGAGGAGCGCCAGCCCGAGCACGACGAGCGTCGCCTGCACGAGCAGGTCGAGGAGGGCGATCGCGAGCGAGCCCACGTGAAGCCGCGTATGGCGTGCCAGCCGTGCGAGCGCGACCGCCGCGACGATCACGCACCCGACGACGACGTCCCAGGGCTCCTCCCGGAGCGACGTCGCAGCGAACGCGGCCGCGAGGTAGTGCGGGACGAAGAGCGCAGACAGCGCCATCACGATGAGGAAGTCGAGGAACAGCACCCAGCCCGTGACGAACCCGGCGACGTCGTTGAACGCGCGGCGCACGAAGGTCGCGGCGCCCCCCACCTCGGGGATCGCCGCGGTCCCCTCTGCGTACGAGAGCGACACGAGCAGGAACAACGCGCCCGTCAGGAGGAGGACGAGTGGGGTCAGGCCGAGCGCGGCGGCCGCGACGATCCCGAGCGCGACGTAGAGCGACGAGGCGATCTCGCCGTAGGCGACGGCGAAGAGCGCCGGTGCGCCGAGGATGCGCTCGAAGCCGCGGAGCTTCCGGGCCACGTCTACCTACGCTGCCTCTCGATGGTCAGCCGCCCGACCCCGAGCGCGATGAAGAGACCGCCGAGGAGGAACCCGACCACTCCTCCCCCCTCCGCGGCGGTCCGAACGAGCAGCGCGACGCCGATCAGGACGAAGAGGATCGAGAAGACGAGGATGCTCCAGCGGTAGGCCTTCATGCCGACTCCGCAGCCGTGACGAGCACGCGGCACGAGGCGTGCTTGAGGACGTGGTCGACCGTCTTCCCGAACACGGCCGCCTGAGTCGCCGTGAGCATCCGGCGCGGAGACCCGATGACGATGATCTCGGCGTCCCGTGCGCTCGCCTCCGCGACGATTGCCGGGCCTGCGGCATGTGCGCGCTCGATGCGGGTCAGCACCCGCACTCCGTAGGAGTCACCGATCGCCATCGCCTCGTCGAGCTCCCTGTTCGCCTCGGCTTCCAGTGCCGGGAACTCCTCGGTCAGGTGCCGGTCGAGGGGGACCTCGAGGATGTTGATGGCCATGATCCGGGCGCCGCGCTCCGCGGCGAGACGGCAGGCGACGTCCATGGCCGCGTCGGACGGCTGGCCGGCGACGATCGGGACGAGGAGCCGCCGGTACTCGAGCGCCAGCGCAGGCCCCATCGCCGGAGGCGCCTTGATCGTGGCCGCGAGCGGCGCCCTGACCCGGTAGCGCCGGTACACCGCGTACACGACGAAGCCGAGGACGATCCAGCCCATGCCGACCCAGCGCGTCGCAGCGTTCTGGACGATGATCACGAGGAACGAGACCCCGGTCGCGATACCTCCGAAGATCGCGAACAGCGGCCAGTTGACTCCGCCGAGCCGGATGTTCGGGCGCGCCTGGAATGCGGCGTCCGGGTCGGGCTTCGTCGCCCGCAGCATGACGAGCGACGCATGGGCGACGGTGAAGGACAGCGTCGCGCCGAACGAGTACAGCGTCCCGACGAAGTTGACGTCACCGGGGAGGATGACGAGGATCGGCGCGACCCCGGCGAAGAGGACCAGCGCCAGCGTGGGCGTCTTGAACCGCGGGTGCAGCCGCCGGAAGCGCTCGGGCAACTGGCGGTACGTGGCCATCGAGTAGGTGATGCGCGATGCGCCGATGACGCCGGCGTTCGTCGCGATGAAGAGGATCGTGGCGGCGAGGATGCCGACGTAGATCTCGGCCGCATGGAGCACGAGCCCCTCGAGGCCGAGGTTCTCGACCACGCCCAGGATCGGGTCGTTCGCGTACCCGCCCTCCTCCGGCGGCAGCGCGAGGAGCGTCGTGAGCTCGCCGTCGATCTCTTCCACGGGAAGAGCCGAGAGCGCGACGAGCGGCAGCGTGAAGTAGATCGCGAAGACCGCGCCCGCGACGAGCTTGTACGCGCTCGGGACCGTGCGGGCAGGGTCGCGGGCCTCCTCGGCCAGGTTCGAGACGGTCTCGACCCCCGTGTACGCGAGCATCGCGATCGGGATCGCGATCGCGAAGTTCGCCCACGTCGGGGCGACACCCCAGTGGATGTTCTCGACGAGCGTCTCGGGGCTGAGGACGAGCACGAACCCGACCGCGACGAGGCCAACCTGCGTCGCGAGGTCGATCACGGCGAGCGTCACCGACAGCTTTGCCGCCTCCTGCACGCCGATGACGTTGAGCGCGACGAGCACGACGATCACGATCGCTCCGCCGACGATGTCCCACGGGTTCTCCCGGAGCGGCTCCCAGAAGATCGAGAGGTAGTGCGGGACGAAGAACGCGGACGTCGCGACCGTGACGACGTACACGAGCAGCTGTGCCCAGGCGGCGCCGAAGCTGACGAGTTCGTTGAACGCGTGCCGGGCGAAGCTGGACGAGCCGCCGGCCTCCGGGTAGCGCACGGTGCCCTCGGCATACGTCGCCGCGGTCGCGGCGAAGATGATCCCCGCTGCGACGAAGACGACCGGCGTCAGCCCGAGGGCGTAGACCGCGGTGAGGCCGAGCGCGTAGTAGATCGAGGAGCCGACGTTGCCGTACGCGGTCGCAAAGAGCGCGGGCGTGCCGAGCACGCGCTCCATCTCGACCTCGCGCCTGCGGCGGCGTCCGGGCACGGCGGCGAAGCCTACTCCTGCGGGAAGAGCGAGGGGCCGGCTTCCGCCGGCCCCTCGCAGGTTCGAGCGTCGACGCGCGTCACGGCGTCGTGAAGAGCAGCGCCTCCGTGTCCTTCGTGGCGCCGCCGCGGTTGCCCGCGCCCCGATCGCCGTTCGTGACGAGCATGAGACCGAGCTCGGGCGTGTTCCCCGGGAACTGCCCGTAGTCGTACACGCTGAGCGCGGTCGGGTCGTTCGTCGTGCCGGCCACATCGGTCGGCTCGCCGTAGAACCGCTCGCCGAGCGGCGTCACCGTCAGGCCGTCGATCTCCTCCCCGGGACCTCCGTAGTAGAAGTCCTGGGCGAAGACGGACATGTCGACGTTGGTCTTCAGCAGATTCGACGCGTTCATGCCGATCTGCTCGCCGCAGATGTAGAGCACCGTATTCCCGGTGTTCATGGAGTGCTCGGCGAAGAAGAACGCCGACGCGGCGTTGGTCTTCAGGTTGACGACCCACGTGAGCTGGCGCCCGTCGGTGACGGTCCCGAGCCCGGACGCGTCGCGGTTGAGGACGACGTAGTCGGCCGTCCCGTCACGGTTCGTATCCAGGATCACCTGGTGGCTCACGGGCAGCAGGTGCTCCTGCCGCTCCCACGTGTTGACGGCGAACGCCCAGATGAACGAGGCGCTGCCCGAGCAGACGCCCGCGCCCACCGGGAACGTGTTGATGCCCACGGCCCGGAGGTCCGGCCTCGGCGACTGCTGCCCGCGACCCCCCTGAGGGGCGTTCGGGCTCGTCGCCAGCAGCGCATAGGCGTCGTTCTGAGCCCGGCCTGCACCCCGATTGTCGAGCCCGATCACCTGCGGGAAGCTTCCCGGCGTGATCGTGGAGGTGCTCGGCACGACCTGCGCCGCCTTGCGCGGGAGCACGTGCCACGGGATGTTCAGCGTGTCCGACCCGTCATCGAGGACGAGGTAGCCGTCGTACTCGTTCGTCGTCAGCGCGGCACCGGTGCCGGCCGTGCTGCCCGAGTTCATGAAGTTCCCGCGCAGCTTCGAGCCGTCGATCGTGAGCGTCACGTCGAACGTCGTCTCGCGTCCACGTCCGGGCTTGACCTCGACGCTCGCCGGGGCGCTGACCGAGACGGCGCCGTTCGACGCGTCGTCGGCGAAGCGGAACGTCGGCGTGACCTTGTACGTCCGCTGCGCGTTGTCGTAGTTGCGGATCCGCACCGTCTTCTTCAGCGTGACGGTGTCGGTCACGTCGACGAAGCCGAAGCCGAGCGCGCCCGTGGGAGCGTCGTCGGCCCACGCCGCAACCGGTGCATCGAGCGCCCAGTTGGCGCGAACCTCGCCGCTGCCGATTCGCGTGATCTCGGCGAGCGCTCCTGTCAACGGGTTCGAGACGATGTTGGTCTCGGCGTTGTTCATGAGGAGCGCCTTGACCTCGAGCGGTTTGAGGCCGAGTCCGATGGCGTTGCCGGGCGGGCTGCCCTTCGCCGTCGTCTTCACGCCGCCGAAGCCCTCGAGCAGGAGCGCTGCCGATCCGGTGACCATCGGTGCGGCACCCGAGGTTCCTCCGAACGGCCCCTGGCCCGTGCCGGAGCCTGCGATCGCCGAGACGGAGGCGCCGGGTGCGCCGATCTCGGGCTTGATCCGCTGCGTGTCCTCGTGCTGCGGGCCGCGCGAGGACGACCCGACCATGGTGCCCTTGAGCGGGATGCCCACGCTCGGATCGAAGCGCACGACCGTGTTCGGCAGACCGCTCTTCAGGCGGTTCGAGACTGCCTGGCTAACCATGTAGCCGGGGATCGTGATCGGCCGGTCACCGCCGTCGCCGCCCTCGAACGGGTCGCCGGGTGCAACGAGGCCGATGATGCCGATGAGACCGCCCGCGGCCCCGATGTTCTTGATCTTGAGCGTGAAGTTGCAGGCGCCCCGGTCGACGAGCACGATCTTGCCTGCCAGAGAGCCTGCCGGGAACGCCGCACAGCCGTTCAGGTTCCCGTTGGCGCCGTTCCCGTACTGGAGCGGGCCCTGGATCGCCGTCGTGAGCGGGGCCGACCACGGCTGGAAGACAGCCGGGAACTGACCGACGATGCTCGCCGGGGCGAGGATCTGCATGAGCGGCAGGAAGCCGCTCGGCATGGAGGTCTGGGCGACCGAGAGCGCCGAGTCCGTCGACGAGGGCGTCCCGCTCGCATACGGCTTGTCGGCACTGTTGCCGGCAGAGGCCACCGTCAGGACTCCCGCCTTGGTCGCGTTCTCGACCGCGAGCGAAAGGTCGTCGTCGAACGGCTGCCCGTACGAGGAGCCGAGCGACATGTTGACGAGGTGCATGCGATCGCGCAGGTTTCCGTCCCCGTTCGGGTCGACTGCGAAGTCCATGCCCTCGATCAGCGAGAGCCCCGAGCAGGACGTCGTGACGGACGAGCAGACCTTGACCGCGTACAGGTCGACGCCGGGAGCGACACCCCCCTTGCCGCCGATGATGTGCCCCACGTGTGTGCCGTGGCCGACGCCCGCGTTCGCGGGCTTCGTGGCGCCGTCGTCGAGGGGATCCGGGTCCGGCGCCTCGGGAGGCGATCCGGCTCCACCGGTCCACGTGCTTCCGATGAAGTCGTACCCGCCCTTCACCTTGTCGGTCGGGAAGGTTCCCGGCTCGACGATGTCGGGGTTGTTGGCCGCATAGGCGGCTGCGGTCCCCGGGCCTCCGAACGCGGCATGCGTGTAGTCGATGCCGCTGTCGAGGACGGCGACTTTGATGCCTTTGCCGGTGATCCCGGCGTCCTGCACCGCCTTCGCGCCGATGTACGGGACGGTCTCGGAGAGATCCAGCTCGTAGTTCCCGACCGGTGCGACACGGCTGACTGCCGGGTCGCGCGCGATCTCCGCCAGCTTGGACGCGTCCACCCGTACGAACACGGCGTTCATGACCATCTGCACCCGTGCCAGCACCGTGGCGCCCGGGTCGATGCCTTGAACGCGTGCGAGGAAGGCATCCTGCTGGGCCTTCGCAGCCTGCTTCGCCGCCGCCGTGTCGTTCCCCTTGGCAAACGCCTCCGCTCCCGAGTCGGCAGTGAGGCGGACGATCACCTTGCCGCTGCCCTGGGCGCCGGGGACGAGCGACTCCACGGCTACCCCGTCGAGCGACAGCGGCGAGTCGAGCTTCTGGGCGAGCACGCCAGCGGGCGCGCTGCGCCCCGCGCTCCTGTCCGGCGACGGCTGGGTCTGCGCGGACACGGCCGAGCCGGCGCCGAGGACGGCGGCCGCTGCGACCGAGCCGAGGACGAGCGTGCGCGTCAGCGTGCGCCGTCGCGGCGGTCTTGCTCTCATCGGGTATCCCCCTTTCGACAATGTCAGACCAGAGGCTGCCTGGCCCGGAAAGCCGTCGGATCATAGTCGCGCTCTCGCCGTTCGGCAACGGTGGCGGCCGCGGCGAGGGGCCGGCGGAAGCCGGCCCCTCGCTTGTCACGCTTGCCTTCTCCTACCGGACGTTGACGATCGTCGATCCGATCGTTCCGGGATTGCCGTAGACGACCTGGCCGAGATACCACGTGCTGGCTGCCAGGCCGGTGAAGGTGAGACTCACGGGCACCGAAGCACCGATCGTCACCGCCGTCGACCCGGGCACGCTCATGTTGCCCGCGCTCGACGTCGGCACCTGCCACTGGAAGAGCTTGAAGTTCGCGCTCGGACCCGCCGTCGCGTAGCCGTGCACGAACACCGTGTACGTCCCCGCGACCGGGTTGGAGAGCGTCACCATCTCGTCCGAGTCGCCGTCCGCAGCCTGTCCGACGAACGTCGTCCCGCGGAACAGGTAGACGTCGAGGTCGGTGCCCGACGGGGTGATGAAGTCCTCGTCGATCCCGACCCGGAGCAGGCCCTGGCCGGCAGCCACGGTGAAGCTCGCGGAGTACGTTCCCGTCGGATCCGCCGGATTGAAGGTCTGGTCCGGATCCTGCGCCACCGAGGCGTCGGTCGTCGTCGGCGCGACGAGACCACGGGCCGCGAAGCTCAGCGTGCCGTCGAAGCCCGACTTGACGTTGTACGAGATGCCGCTCGCGCTACCGGTGACCTCGGTCGGTGCCGCGAGCGCCACCGGCCGGATCGCCACCGGCATGCGGACGACGTGGCCCTGGTTCCCGGTCCAGGTGATGAACCCGGTCGCGTAGGTTCCCAGGGTCGCGGTCGTGCGCGTGAAGGTCACCGTCCACGGTTGCGACGCGCCAGGTGCGATCGTGAAGCTCGCCGCGGACGGGGTCACCGTGAGGCCGGCGAGACCGGTGTACGAGAACGTGTAGGTCTCGGACTGCGAGCCGACGCTCTTCGCCGTCCGGTTCACGGTCTGCGACCCTGCCAGGTCGCCGATCGCGATCGACGCCTGGTTCAGGTTGCTCGGGTCGATCGTCCCGAACGTGGTGCAGAGCGAGCCCGTGAGCTGACCGGTGCCGCAGATGAACGCGATCCAGTCGGCGAAGTTCGAGTCGAACACGAGGCCCGGGTTCGCCGCCTTCGTCGGATCGATGTGACCGGCCCCCTGGTGGAAGACGTTGCCGCCGCTCAGGAGGTCGTACCCAGTGGTCATGAGCGCCGACTTGATCATCATCGGCGACCAGCCGGGGTGGAGGTCCTTGAGCAGAGCAGCCGCCCCCGCCACGTGTGGCGAGGACATCGACGTGCCACTCAAGAGGTCGAAGTTGCGGCCGGCGTTGTTCACCGGCGTGACCCCGGCGAGAACGTCGACACCCGGGGCGCTGACGTCGGGCTTCAGGATGTCACCACCCGCTGCAGGGCTCGGCCCGCGGGAGGAGAACCCCGCGATGACGGGAGCCGGGAACGCAAAGTTGATGGTTCCCGCATTGATTGTCGCGGTCGCGCCACTCGTCGCCGCGTACGCCTTGACGGCGGCACGATCGGTCGACTCGAGGTGGACGGTGGGAACGAAGTGCAGGTCGGCGTTGGTGCCGATCGGGGAGGTGTTCACGAGCACCATCCCCACGCCCCCCGCGTCCTTCACCGCGAGGCTCTTGTTGATCCGGGCGTTCGTGCCGCGGTCGCAGAGAACGATCTTCCCAGTGACCTTCGCCGGGTCGAGCACCGCCACGCCGCCGTTGTCCGAGGCATGGAAGCAGAGCCGGACGGCGGTCGGGTTCGCGCCCGGAAGGCCGGCGGTCTCGGAGTCGATGAACGGCTTCGACCCCGTGCTCGTCGTGTTGAAGGACGAGCCGGTGTACGACACTGCGTTGCCGAGCGTCACCGACGCGGTCCCGGCGCGGTTGTGCGTGCTCGCGGCGACCGTCGTCAGCCACGGTCCCGGGCTCGCGACCGTGCCGGCGCCGGGGCCGCTGTTCCCGGCAGAAGCGGCGACGAACACACCCGAGGCAGCCGCGTTGAAGAACGCGATCTGCACCGGATCGAGGAAGTTGGTCTGGGTCGCCCCGATCGAGTGGTTCAGGACGTCCACGCCGTCGGCGATCGCCTGGTCGACCGCCGCGACGCGGTCGGCCGAGCTGCACGAGGCGTTGCTCAGGTCCGGCAGCTCCCAGCACACCTTGTAGATCGACAGACGGGCCCGCGGCGCGATGCCGTTGATCGCCGTCAGGCCTGCCGCGTTCGCGTCACCGTCGGTTGGCGTGGCGAAGTTGCCGCCTGCAGTGGTGGAAGTGTGCGTCCCGTGTCCATCGAAGTCGCGGGGCGAGATGAACTCGAAGTCCGGGACGCCGCCACTGGCGAGAGCGCCCGCGATGAAGTACTGGGCGCCGATCACCTTCTGGTTGCACATCGAGGCGTTGAACGCCTCACCGGGCGTGCACTTCCCGTTCCAACCGGGAATCTGCTGGTAGTCGAGCTTGCCCGACTTGCCGTTCGGGTTGATCCCGGTCCGGTCGGAGTACGCCGGGTTTTCCGGGTTGAAGCCCGAGTCGAGGACTCCGATCACGACGTCCTCACCCACGGCCCCTGTGCCCTGGTAGAAGCCGGTCGAGCCCGTGAGGCCGAGGAAGTTCGGCGTCGTGAACGTGTCGAGGAGGTCGCTCGAGTCGGGCGTGACCGCGACGACATCCTTCGAGGCTTTCGCCGCCTCGGCCTGCGCCTCGGTCAGCGTGGCCGCGAAGCCGTTGAACGCGATGACGTAGTCGTAGAGCTTGTTGCCCCCGCCGACCTTGTCGAGCGCCTTGTCGTGGCTGTTCTTCAGGTGGTCGACGTACTTCCGGACGTCGGCGTTGTTCGGATCGATCTTCGCGCCCTTCGCCGGCTTCGTCGCTGGCAGGCCGGCGATCCCCCCATCGTAGAGAACGGCAGGCGGGTCGGCCATCTGAACGATGTATGTCTGCGTGGAGTCCGCGCTCAGCGCGCCGGCGGCGGGCAGCGCGAAGAGCGCTATCCCGAGTGCGCCGAGCAGGAGCGCAAGCTTGAGTCGCATGTATCTCTCCCCTTTCGATGAATCGGCGGCATGTGGGGCCGCCCTGCAGGCGTAGGCATCCTAATCGCACGGGAGAAACCCTGCAAGCGAGAGGGGCGGCCTCGACCGCCCCTCTCGAGATCCGCTGAGCCCGCGCCTACCCGTGGATCGAGATGATCAGCGGGATGATGAGGATCGCGACGATGTTCGCGATCTTGATCATCGGGTTGATCGCCGGGCCGGCGGTGTCCTTGTAGGGGTCGCCGACCGTGTCGCCCGTGACCGCGGCTGCGTGGGCGTCGGAGCCCTTGCCGCCGTAGAGGCCGTCCTCGATCGTCTTCTTCGCGTTGTCCCAGGCACCGCCGCCCGAGGTCATCGCGATCGCGAGGAAGAGGCCGGTCACGATCGTCCCGATGAGGAGCCCGCCGAGCATCTCGGCGCTGATGATCCCGACGGCGATCGGAATCACGATCGGGATGAGAGCCGGCGCCATCATCTCCTTGATCGCCGAGCCCGTGACGATGCCGATGGCCTTCGAGTAGTCGGGCCTCGAGGTGTGCTCCATGATCCCCGGGTCCTCGCGGAACTGGCGACGTACCTCCTCGACGACCTGGCCGCCGACGCGCCCCACCGCCTGCATCGCGAGCGACGCGAAGAGGAACGGCATGAGGCCGCCGACGAACAGGCCGGCGATCACCCACGGGTTGCCGAGCGAGAAGTCGAGGGAGCCCAGGTCGATCTCCAGGCCCCGCACGTACTCGTCGAACAGGATCAGCGCGGCCAGGCCGGCCGAGCCGATCGCGTAGCCCTTCGTGACCGCCTTCGTCGTGTTGCCGACGGCGTCCAGTGGATCCGTGATCCCGCGCACGGACTCGGGGAGGTCGGCCATCTCGGCGATGCCGCCCGCGTTGTCGGTGACGGGACCGTAGGCGTCGAGCGCGACGATGAGCCCCGTCATCGAGAGCTGCGCCATGACCGCGACTCCGATGCCGTAGAGCTCCTGGCCCGCGGTGTAGTAGGCGCCGATGATCCCGGCGGCGATGACGACGACCGGCAGCGCCGTCGCCTGCATCCCGACGGCGAGGCCGGCGATGATGTTGGTCGCGTGCCCGGTCTGCGACGCCCGCGCGATCTGCTTCACCGGGTGCCAGCGGGTGCCCGTGTAGTACTCGGTGATCGCGACGAGGAGGAACGTCACGGCGAGCCCGATGAGGGCGGCGCCGTAGAGGTTCCAGAAGTCGAACGTGCCGCCGTCGTAGGCCATCGTCACGGGGATGAACCCGATCGCGGAGAGCACGGTCGCGACGAGGACACTGCGGTAGAGCGCGTTGATGATCGCGTTCTGACCGCGTCCGACGCGCGTGAAGAGGGTGCCGACCACCGAGGCGAGGATCGAGATGCCGCCGATCGCGAGCGGGTACAGCCAGAGGTGCGTGCCCTCGGCCTCGAACTTGATCCCGAGCAGCATCACCGCGACCGCCGTGACCGCGTACGTCTCGAAGAGGTCGGCCGCCATGCCGGAGCAGTCGCCGACGTTGTCGCCGACGTTGTCTGCGATCACGGCCGGGTTCCGCGGGTCGTCCTCGGGGATGCCCGCCTCGATCTTCCCCACGAGGTCGGCGCCGACGTCGGCTGCCTTCGTGTAGATGCCGCCGCCGAGTCGCGCGAAGACGGAGATGAGCGAGCCCCCGAACGCGAGGCCGACGAGGTCGTCAACCGTCGCACGCGCATCGTTGTCCAGCACGCTCGTCAGGAACCCGTAGTAGCCCGCGACCCCGAGCAGCCCGAGCCCGACGACGAGGAGGCCCGTCACCGAGCCGGCGCGGAAGGCGAGGGTGAACGCCGGCTGCAGGCCCTCGCGGGCAGCCTCGGCGGTGCGCGAGTTCGAGCGCACGGCGACGTTCATCCCGATGAAGCCCGCCGACGCCGAGAGCGCCGCTCCGATGAGGAAGCCGAACGCGGCCCCCCAACCGAGCTTGTCGTAGAAGCCGAGCAGGAGGAAGGGCACGACCGCGACTCCAGCGATCGTCGTGTACTGCTTGCGCAGGTACGCGGCGGCGCCCTCCTGCACTGCGCCCGCGATCTCCCGCATCCGCTCGTTCCCGGCCGGCTGCTTCAGCAGCCACCAGGTGAGGTAGAGCCCGTAGAGAACCGCCACGGCCGCGCACGCGAGCGCGAAACCGACGGCGTAGTCAACGAAAAAGTCCATGTTCCTCCGGTCTTCCGCGCGTCACAAAGTAAGCGCCGAGTCCCCCCGGCGCGGAGGATTATGTATCACAACGAGCTCAGCTGTCCTTTCCCAGGCCCGCGGCACTCCTCTCCGTCTCGTGAAATGGATGGTTCGTGGCAACGTGTCCATGCGGTGGGCCCTTGTCGCCACGGCCGCGAGTTGGGCGACGATCCCGGCCCTCTGGAGTGTCAACGACTGGGGCGTGTTGTCCCTCGCTGAGCTCTTCTGGCTCCTACTCGTAGCGGCGGCATGGCTGCTCGCGCTCGCCGGAATAGGGTTTCCGCCATGGCGGGAGCTCGCAGTGGCGATGGCAGTAGTCGCCTGGAGCAGCGTACTCCCGACCGTGCTCCTACTCTGGTTGCTCTCTTAGAACTCGTCTCAGAATGACGGCTGCAGCCTTCTGAAGCAGATGAGGCAGCAGGCGAGGCCGAGGAATGCCTCGTGCATCTCGTGGCGGCGGTCGTA
>Ga0233416_10000197_pt1 | contig 18425 bp, 16 predicted proteins | sample Sediment_Towuti__2_FD_188638 | JGI IMG/M metagenome (GOLD analysis project Ga0233416, IMG submission 188638) | Sediment microbial communities from Lake Towuti, South Sulawesi, Indonesia - Sediment_Towuti_2014_0_MG | ecosystem: Environmental > Aquatic > Freshwater > Lake > Sediment | place... | reverse complement strand
CCTCGCCGCAGGCGATTGCCGACATGGGCAGCAAGGTGAAGGCGCGCGAAACGATGATCGCCGCCGGCATTCCGGTGATCCCCGGCTCCGAAGGGGCCCTCTCCAGCCTGGACGAGGCGCTCGCGCTTGCCGACGGGATGGGCTATCCGGTGATGCTGAAAGCGGCGGCCGGCGGCGGCGGTCGCGGCATCCGCCGCTGCAACACTCCGGCCGAGTTGACCGAATTCTATGTGGTGACGCAGCGCGAGGCGCAGGCGGCCTTCGGCAATGCCGAGATCTTCATGGAGAAGTGCATTGTCGAGCCGCACCACATCGAGTTTCAGGTGCTGGCCGACACGCACGGTAATGTCGTGCACCTCTTCGAGCGCGACTGCTCGATCCAGCGCCGCAACCAGAAGCTGATCGAGATCGCCCCCTCCAACTACCTCACCCCCGAACTGCGCGCCCAGATGGGCGAAGTGGCGGTGCGGGTGGCGCAAGCCGTTGACTATGTGAACGCCGGCACCGTCGAGTTTCTCGTCGACCGCAATCGCAACTTCTACTTCATGGAGATGAACACCCGTTTGCAGGTGGAGCATCCGATCACCGAGGCGATCACCGGTGTCGATATTGTCGCCGAGCAGATCCGCATTGCCGCCGGCAAGCCGCTCTCCTTCAAACAGGAGGAGTTGCAGATTCGCGGCAGTGCGATCGAGTTCCGCGTCAACGCCGAGGATCCGCAGAACGACTTTCTGCCCACCCCCGGCCGCATCACCCGCTACTTCTCCCCCGGCGGCATCGGCGTGCGCGTCGATGGCTGCGTCTATCCCGGCTACACCATCCCGCCCCACTACGACTCGATGTGCGCCAAGCTCACCGTCTGGGGCAGCGACTGGCCGACCGCCGTGCATCGCGCCCGGCGCGCCCTGCAGGAGTACGACATTCGCGGTGTGCGCACCACCCTGCCGCTCTACCGGCAAATCGCCAGTTCCGAGGCCTTCATGGAGGGGGAGTTCCACACCGGCTTCCTCGAAGAGCACCCCGAGCTGACCCGCTACAAGGCGTTCGAGGCGCGCGAGGACATCGCCGCCGCAGTGGCTGCCGCCATTGCCATCTACGCCGGCCTTTGATCTCCGACTTTCCGACCTTTCCGACCTTTCCGACCGAGGACCACGATGACGCAAGCACCCCGCAAACTGGCCATCACCGAACTGGCGCTGCGCGACGGCCATCAGTCGCTGCTCGCCACCCGCATGCGGCTGGACGACATGCTGCCGATCTGCGACAAGATCGATCGCGTCGGCTACTGGTCGGTCGAGGCGTGGGGCGGCGCCACCTTCGACACCTGCCTGCGCTATCTGAAAGAGAATCCCTGGGTGCGTCTGCGCGAAATGAAGGCTGCCCTGCCCAACACCCGCATCCAGATGCTGCTGCGCGGTCAGAACCTGCTCGGCTATCGCCACTATGCCGACGATGTGGTGAAGAAGTTCGTCGATGTCGCCGCCAGCAACGGCGTCGATGTCTTCCGCGTCTTCGATGCGATGAACGATCTGCGCAATGTGCGCACCGCCATCCGGCAGGTGAAGGCGAGCGGCAAACATGCCGAGGGCACCATCTGCTACACCACGAGCCCCGTGCACACCCGCGAATACTTCGTCGATCTGGCGAAGGGGTTCGAGGAGATGGGCTGCGACACCGTCGCCATCAAGGACATGGCCGGCCTGCTCACCCCGAAAGCGGCGCGCGAGCTGATCACGGCGCTGAAAGCGGCCGTTTCGCTGCCGCTGCATCTGCACTGCCACGCCACGGCGGGGCTGGCCGAAATGGTGCAGTGGGAGGCGGTCAAGGCCGGTTGCGATATTGTCGATACCGCCATCAGCCCGCTCTCCGGCGGCACCTCGCATCCGGCCACCGAATCGATGGTGGCGGCCTTTGCCGGCACCGAGTTCGACACCGGGCTGGATCTGATCCTGCTGCAGGAGATCGCCGCGCACATGCGCGAGGTGCGCAAGAAATACAAGCGCTTCGAGTCCGATTTCACCGGCGTCGACACCCGCGTGCTGGTCAACCAGATCCCCGGCGGCATGATCTCCAATCTGGCCAACCAACTCAAAGAGCAGGGGGCGCTGGAGCGCATGGACGAGGTGCTGGAAGAGCTGCCGCGCGTGCGCCGCGACTTCGGCTATCCGCCGCTGGTCACCCCGACCAGCCAGATCGTCGGCACGCAGGCGGTGCTCAATGTCGTCTCCGGCAAGAAGTACAAGGTGATCACCAACGAGACGCGCGCCTATCTCGCCGGCCACTACGGCAAGGCGCTGGGCGAGATCAACCCCGATGTGCAGAAGCTGGCGCTGGGCGAGGACGAAGAGCCGATCACCATCCGTCCGGCCGACCTGTTGCAGCCGGAGATGGACGAGCTGACGCGCGAAATCGGCGACCGTGCCGATTCCGTCGAGGATGTCCTCTCCTATGCGATGTTTCCGACCATCGCGCTGGAGTACTTCGACGAGCGCGCCAGCGGCAACCTGCGCCCCGAGCCGCTGGAGGTGGAGGCTCCGGCCGCTGCCGGCGCCCCGAGCGGCCCGATGCTGGCCCCCACCGAGTTCAACATCACCATCCACGGCGAGCAGTACCACATCAAGATCGAGGGCACCGGCCACAAGTCCGAGGATGTGCGCCCCTTCTATGTGAAGGTGGACAACGTGCTGGAAGAGGTGATGGTGGAGACGCTGATGGAGGTGGTCCCCACCGAAGATGGCAGCATCGACACGCGCAAGGCATCCAGGGGCTCGCGCCGGCCGAAGGCGCGCAGCGACAACGATGTCACCACACCGATGCCGGGTCGCATCGTGGCGATCAATGTCGAGGTGGGCGCCGATGTGAAGGCCGGCGACACCCTGCTGGTGGTCGAAGCGATGAAGATGGAGAACCCGGTGCATGCGCCGGTCTCCGGCACGGTCAAGGCGATCCACATCGAGGAGGGCGACAGCGTCAACCCCGACGAGTGCCTGATCGAGATCGGCTGATTGACGGCGATTCGCGCTAACCATGAGTATGCCGGCCTTCGTGGCCGGCATCTCTGTTTATGGGGTTCAGTTTGGGCGTTTCTGCTCTCCGGCTGCGGCGGCGGCGAATGCCGCACGATCGAGATCGCCGGAATGGCCGAGGTGGTGGCCATCGAACAAAGCGACGGCAAGAAGCTGACCGTCCTGCGCTTTACCCCCGAAAACAGAGAGGGCCCCGGCGCGCGTCTGGATGGCCAGAAGTTCTCCCACTATGAGTCGAATCTTGCGCAGATCGGCGCCGGCCCGATCGGCACCCGCTACCCGACCACCGCCAGCCTGCTCGTTGAGGGGAGCTGCGCCCCCTTTTACTTCGATTTACATCCGGCTGCGAGCGGGAGATAGCGATATCAGCGGCCTCAGCCGCCCGTAGGAGCCGGGCCATGCCCGCGATCTATCCCGCCCAAAGCCATCGCGGGCGTGGCCCGCTCCTACACCAACCCTTCCCCTACTCCGCCAGATTCGGCGCCAGCCATTTGGCCGCTTCTTCCACGCGCATGCCGCTGCGCGCCGCGTAATCCTCGACCTGATCGCGGCCGATCTTGCCGACGGTGAAGTAGCGCGCTTCGGGGTGGGCAAAGTAGAAGCCGGAGACCGAAGCGGCCGGAACCATCGCGTAGGATTCGGTCAGGCGCATGCCGGTGCGTGCTTCGACCGCCAGCAGCTCCCAGATGGTTCCCTTCTGCGTGTGCTCGGGGCAGGCAGGGTAGCCGGGAGCCGGGCGGACGCCGCGATACTCCTCGCGGATCAGCGCCTCGTTGTCCAACGCCTCGTCCGGCGCATAGCCCCAGATCTCGGTGCGCACCTTGCGGTGCAGCCACTCGGCCAAGGCTTCCGCCAGACGATCGGCGAGCGCTTCCAGCATGATGCCGGAGTAGTCGTCGTGTGCGGCGCGGAAGGCGGCCACCCGCTCGGCAACGCCGATGCCGGCGGTGACGGCAAACATCCCCAGATAGTCGCCCTGCGGCGCCACAAAATCGGCCAGCGAGCGGTTGACCTTACCCGACTCTTTCCGCTGCTGCTGGCGCAGGAAGTGCAGCACGGCCTGGCAGTCGCCATTGCCGCTGCGTAGCAGCAGATCGTCGTTGCCCACCGCCTCGGCCGGGAAGAGGCCGAGCACGGCGCGCGCCTCGATCCACTGCCCGGCAATAATGCGATCGAGCATCGCATTGGCCTCGGCAAAGAGGCGCTTCGCCTCCTCCCCTTTCTCGGCATCGCCGAGAATGCGCGGATAACTCCCCTTCAGCTCCCAGGAGTGGAAGAAGGGGGTCCAGTCGATATAAGGGCGCAGATCGGCGAGCGAGACAGCCACCTCCTGTACCCCGAGCTGACGCGGCGTCACCGGCGCGAACTCAAGCTGCGGCGCATTGGCACGCGCCTCGGCCAAAGTCAGCAGATCGTGACCGCGGCTGGCAGCGGCATGGCGCTCGCGCACCGCTGCATAATCGGCGCGCAGTTCGGCAATGAAATTGTCGCGCAGCTCCGGGGAGATCAGGCTCTGCGCCACCCCCACCGCACGCGAGGCATCCTTCACCCAGACGATCGGCTGCTCGTAGTGCGGCGCGATCTTCACCGCTGTGTGCGCCTTGGAGGTGGTGGCGCCGCCGATCATCACCGGGATGGTGAGCCCGAGGCGCTGCATCTCTTTGGCGATGTGGGTCATCTCTTCCAGCGAGGGGGTGATCAGGCCGGAGAGGCCGATCAGATCGACCTTGTGCTTGACCGCCTCTTCCAGAATGGTCGCCGCCGGCACCATCACGCCGATGTCGGTCACCTCGAAGTTGTTGCACTGGAGCACCACGCCGACGATGTTCTTGCCGATGTCGTGCACATCGCCCTTCACCGTCGCCATCAGGATCTTGCCGTTGTTCTGCTGCGCCTGACCGCCGGCCGCCTTCTCCGCCTCGATGAAGGGGATCAGATGCGCCACCGCCTTCTTCATCACGCGCGCCGATTTGACCACCTGCGGCAGGAACATCTTGCCGGCGCCGAAGAGATCGCCAACGCTGTTCATGCCGTCCATCAGCGGCCCTTCGATCACCTGAATCGGGCGGGCAAACTCCAGCCGCGCCGCCTCGGTATCCTCGACGATGAAGGCATCGATTCCCTTCACCATCGCATGCTCGATGCGCTTGCCGACCGGCCATGCGCGCCACTCCAGCTCCTCTCTCTTCTCCGCCTGCGCGCCGCCCTTGTATTGGTCGGCAATCTCCAGCAGCCGGTCGGTGGCATCCATACGGCGGTTGAGCACCACATCCTCGACCCGCTCGCGCAGCTCCTCCGGCAGATCGTCGTACACCGCCAGCATGCCGGCGTTGACGATGCCCATGTCCATGCCCGCCGCAATCGCGTGGTAGAGGAAGACCGAATGGATCGCCTCGCGCACCGGATTGTTGCCCCGGAAGGAGAAGGAGACATTCGAGACGCCGCCGCTCACCTTGGCGTGCGGCAGGTTCTGCTTGATCCAGCGCGTCGCCTCGATGAAATCGACGGCATAGTTGTTGTGCTCCTCGATGCCGGTGGCCACCGCAAAGATATTGGGATCGAAGACGATGTCGGCCGGATCGAAATCGGCCTGCTCGACCAGAATGCGATAGGAGCGGGCGCAGATCTCGGTTTTGCGCGCATAGGTGTCGGCCTGCCCCTTCTCGTCGAAGGCCATCACCACGGCGGCAGCGCCATTGCGACGGATCAGGCGGGCATGATGCAGGAACTGCGCCTCCCCCTCTTTCAGCGAGATCGAGTTGACCACTGCCTTGCCCTGCACGCACTTCAGCCCCGCCTCGATGATCTCCCACTTCGAGGAGTCGATCATCACCGGCACGCGCGCGATGTCGGGCTCGGAGGCGATCAGGTTGAGGTAGTGCACCATGGCGGCTTTGCCGTCGAGCATCGCCTCGTCCATGTTGATGTCGATGATCTGGGCGCCGTTCTCCACCTGCTCGCGGCAGAGATCGAGCGCCTTCTCGAACTGCCCCTCCAGAATCAGCCGCTTGAAGACCGCCGAGCCGGTGACATTGGCGCGCTCGCCGACATTCACGAACAGCGACTCTTCGCCGATGTTGAACGGCTCCAGCCCGGAGAGGCGGCATTCGGCGGCGATCTGCGGAATCTTGCGCGGCGGGATGCTCGCCACCGTCTCGGCAATCGCCTGGATGAAGTCGGGCGAAGTGCCGCAGCAGCCGCCGACGATATTCAGAAAGCCGGACGCAACCCATTCGCGAATGTGGCCTGACATATTGGCCGGGGTGTCGTCATAGCCGCTGGGCGCCAGCGGATTGGGCAGCCCGGCATTGGGGTGGGCGCTGACATGGCACTCGGCGATGCGGGAGAGCTCCTCGATATGTTGGCGCAGCTCCTCGGCCCCCAGCGCGCAGTTGAAGCCGATCGAGATGGGCTTCGCATGGCGCACGGAGTTGTAGAACGCCTCCACCGTCTGGCCGGAGAGGGTGCGGCCGGCGGCATCGGTGAGGGTGCCGGAGATCATGATCGGCAGTTCGATCCCGCGCTCGGCGAACACCTGTTGTACGGCGAAAATCGCCGCCTTGGCGTTGAGGGTGTCGAAGATGGTCTCGATCAGGATGATGTCGGCGCCGCCGTCGATCAGGCCGCGCGTGGCCTCGGCATAGTCGGCCACCAGCGCGTCGAAGGTGATGTTGCGCGCCGCCGGATCGTTGACATCGGGCGAGATGGTGGCGGTCTTGTCGGTCGGCCCCAGAACGCCAGCCACGAAACGAGGCTTCTCGGGCGTGGCATAGGCGTCGCAGGCAGTGCGCGCCAGACGCGCGCCGGCCACATTCAATTCATAACAGAGCTCGGACATGCCGTAGCTGTGCAGCGTGGTGGCGTTGGCGCCGAAGGTGTTGGTCTCGATGATGTCGGCGCCGGCGGCCAGATATTCGCGGTGAATTCCCTCGATCACCTGCGGGCGGGTGAGCAGCAACAGATCGTTGTTGCCCTTCAGATCCTTATGCCAGTCGGCAAAGCGTTCGCCGCGATAGTCGGCCTCGGTGAGCTTGTGTCGCTGCACCATGGTGCCCATGGCGCCGTCGAGCACCAGAATGCGCTCGGCCAGCAGCCGGTGCAGCAGCACCGAACGGGCGGCGGATTGATCGAGGGCGGATGCGGTCATGCGGGCTCCAGCTGGCGGAATGGCGGCAGGCTAGCAGCGGCGCCCCACCCTGCCAAAAAGCAGCTTTCCTTTTCTCCTGCATCTACCTACGTTCGCCGCATGCAGATTGCTCGCTTCCCCATCGACCACACCTGCCCCGAGCGCGACATCTGGCGGCAGATGCTGCCGCTGGACGGCAAGCGCATCCTTGAGCTCGGCTGCGGCCGCGCCGAGCTGACGCGCGCCATCGCCGGCGAGGGGCAAAACCGTAGCGTCGCCGCGCTGGAGGTGGACGAGCGGCAGCACCGAATCAACCTGACCCTGAGCGACCTGCCCAACGTGCAGTTCGCACGCGGCGGCGCCGAGGCGATCCCCTACCCCGACGGCAGCTTCGATGTCGTGCTGATGTTCAAATCCTTGCACCATGTGCCGGTGGCCGAGATGGCAGCGGCAATGCGCGAAATTGCGCGCGTGTTGACTCCGGATGGCCTCGCCTACATCTCCGAGCCGATCTATGCCGGTGCGTTCAACGAGATTCTGCGGATGTTCCACGATGAGGAGCAGGTGCGACGCGCCGCCTTTGCCGCCGTACAACAGGCGGTCGACTCGGGGCTGTTCGCGCTGGTCGAGGAGCGATTCTTCAACACCCCGATGCACTTTGCCGATTTCGCCGAGTTCGAGCAGAAGGTGATCGGCGCCACCCACTCCGACCATCGCCTCACCTCCGAGCTGCATGCCGAGGTCTCGGCCCGCTTCGGAGCGCATGTTGGGCCGGACGGCGCCCACTTCGCGCAGCCGATGCGCGTCGATCTGCTGCGCAAGGTGCGCTAGCCGAAGCCGGGACTTACGCCCCGGCGGCAATCTCTTCGCCGGGTTCTTCGTTGGTTCCCAGCTCTTCGGAGGGCTCTTCGCCAGCTTCCTCACCGCTTCCCTCTCCGTTGCGTTTCTCCAGCTTGCGCAAACGCTTCTCCTCCGCCTTCTTCTGCTTGGCGAGCTCTTTCTGCCGCTTTTCGTATTTGAAATTGGTCCGGGCCACCGGCACACCTCCATGGGCAATATGGGTTCCGACGGCGAACCATTCGGGAAGCGACGGTCATGATCGTTGGAAATTCAAACTCCCCGCCGCAGGGCGACCACGGTCGAAACCGCTGGGGAGCAAGAGCCGGCACCCTGCCGCGCAGGCCGGGGGCTGTCATCATCCTAGAAAAAGCAGTTCACCACAGAGGACACAGAGTTCACAGAGGAAAAACAACTCGTTGGCCGATTCGAGATTCTCACCCGTTGGGTGGGCAGCCAAATGAGCCAAAAGTCCCGTTCTCTGTCTCCTCTGTGCCCTCTGTGGTGAGTCCAACTGCCGTTTTCAGGTTCAACGAAATCATGCATGAGTTTTTCAAGGGCATGATCGGGAAGGCTGGCGAAGGCGTGGCAAGTTTCGTTGCTTCGGGACTTTCGGGCGGTCTGTCGGATGCAGAGGCATGGGCTTCCGGCATCGCGAGAACGTTCAACCTAAAAACGGCAGTTAAGCTCACCACAGAGCCCACGAAGTGCACGAAGTTAAAGAAAGGCTATGTCCTCGTTAAGTGTTGATACGGTCGGGGGCATATCCCGATCGTTGTTCTTGCTCCTTCTCCCGCTTGCGGGGGAAGGCGGGGATGGGGGGCTTTCTTCCGGCATGACGCCCGAAAAGAAGATGGAGCCCTCACCCCAACCCTCTCCCGCAAGCGGGCGAGGGAGCGAAATAGACCAACAGTTAACGAGGACATAGCCTAAAGAAACATCCGAGGGTTTTCTGCGCCCACCCGACGGGTGATTGCGAAAGTCGATGAAATCCGTTGTCTTTCCTTCGTGTTCTCTGTGTCCTTCGTGGTGAACTGCTTTTTCCAGGCTCAAATAGAAATCGTGTGGCAGAGACAGATCAACACGGCCCATCCACCAACAAAAAGGCCCACAGTTGCTACACTTACGGGCCTTATTGGGACTGTCTGAACCCCTGATTTGGTACCGAAGGTCGGACTCGAACCGACACGCCCGTGAGGGCACCAGATTTTGAGTCTGGCGCGTCTACCGATTCCGCCACTCCGGCCCTGGTTCAGGGAGGTCGCGAAGATTGGCAGCCGGCGGTGGCGTGTCAAGGCTGGCGACGGGCGCTAACCTCACGGCGATGACTTCGACTTCGCTCCCGATCTACCTCTGCACCGACTTTGGCGCGACTGCCCCCTATCTGGGGCAGATGGAGGCGGTGCTGGCGGCGATGGCGCCGCAGAGCGCGCGCATCCGGATGCACAACGAGCTGCCGCGCTTCGATCCGCGCCGCGCCGCCTATCTGCTGCCGGCCATTGCCCTCGATACCCCGCCCGGCATCTGGCTGGCGATTGTCGATCCGGGGGTGGGCTCGGCGCGGCGGCCGCTGCTGCTCAATGCCGACGACAACTGGTGGCTGGGGCCGGACAACGGCCTGCTGGAAATCGTCGCCCGCCGCGCGGCGCGCGCCGAGTGGTTCGAACTGCTCTGGCGCCCGGAGCGCCTCTCCGCCTCCTTCCACGGCCGCGACCTCTTTGCCCCGGCTGCCGCCATGCTGGCGCGCGGCGAAATGCCACAGAACCAGCCGATCGCGCCGCCTGCGCAAGCCGCCGACTGGCCGGACGATCTGGCCGAGATCGTCGATCTGGACAGCTACGGCAATGCCATTAGCGGCCTGCGCGCCAGCTGCGTCGGCGAGGGGACGATTCTGGTGGCTGGCGAACGCCTGCCGCGCGCCCGCACCTTCAACGACCTGCCGCCCGGATCGGCCTTCTGGTATGAAAATTCGCTCGGAGTGGTCGAGATTGCCGTCAACTGCGGTTCGGCGGCGGCAACCCTGCATCTGGGTATCGGCAGTGCGATCGGGATCAGCGGAGGCTGAGCAGCCGCACTCTACGTTGGCCATCGTCACGTGGCGTGCTACCGTCCCCCTCGGCAGGCGCGTTCCGGCTGGTTCATCCAGCCTGCGAGGGAGATGGAACGCCGCGTGCAATCTGCAAACCCAATGGAGACGCACATGCGCTTTGGCTCACCTTCCGCACCTACCCCTTCCGCCGCTCCGGCACCGACCGAAAAGCGCTCCTCGGCCCCCGGCGGCATCGACACCCTGATCGGCGCCAGCTCCACCTTCAGCGGCGACCTCAATTTCGAGGGTTCGGTGCGCATCGACGGTAAATTCGAGGGCACCATCACCTCAACTCAGGATGGCACGCTGGTGATCAGCGAAGGCGCGCAGGTGGTGGGCGAGGTGAAGGTGCCCAATCTGGTACTGCACGGCTCGATTCGCGGCAATGTATATGCCAGCAAGAGCCTGCATGTCGGCGCCAAGGGTGTGCTCAACGGCGATGTCGAGTATGCGCTGATCTCTCTCGCCGAGGGTGCGGCGGTCAACGGTCGCTGCGTGCGCATCAGCGAGAAATCGGCCGCCAAGGTCGCCCCAACTCCCGCCACCGCCGTCTGATCCCGGGCATGATCGCCCCCTACCTGCACTGGCGACCGCAGATCGCCCGCTCCGCCTTTATTGCCCCCGGCGCCGATGTGATTGGCCGCGTCAGCATCGGCGAGGAGTCGAGCATCTGGTATGGCTGCGTCTTGCGCGGCGACGTGCACGACATTCGCATCGGCGCGCGCAGCAACATTCAGGACAACTCGGTGCTGCACACCTCGCAGGGGATCTCCCCGTGCGTGGTCGGCAACGATGTCACCGTCGGCCATCGCGTCATTCTGCACGGCTGCGAAATTCAGGACGGTTCGCTGGTCGGCATGGGCTCGATCGTGATGGATCGCGCCGTGCTGGAAGCGGGCTGCTTTCTCGCTGCCGGTTCGCTGGTGCCGGAGGGGAAGGTGCTGAAAGGCGGCTTGCTCTATGCCGGCTCGCCTGCCAAGGAGAAGCGGCCGCTCACCGACGAAGAGCGCGAGTTTCTCGCCTCGGCCGCCCGCCACTATGTGCAGGTGGCGCGCAACCACCTTGCCAGCCTGAGCAAATAAGATGGCGCACGCCGCCATCGACATCGGTTCGAACACCCTGCGTCTGCTGATCGCCGAACCGGCGACCGGGGCGCCGTGGCATACCCTCTTCTACACCCACCGCATCTGCCGCCTCGGCGAGGGGCTGCACCACTCCGGCCGCCTCGGCGAAGCGGGCATGGCGCGCACCCTGGCGGCGCTGGGCGATTTTGCCCGCTTTTGCGCCGACCATGGGGTGGGGCCAGCCCAGATTCATGCCGTGGCCACCGCCGCGATGCGCGAAGCCGAGAACGGGCGCGATTTCTGCCGCTCGATTCGCGCCGAGACCGGCATCGAAGTGCGCGTTATCGACGGCAATCATGAGGCACAAACGGCGCTCGCCGGCTCGCTGGCCGTGCTGGATGCCGCCACCCGACAGGATATGCTGCTCTTCGACATCGGCGGCGGCAGCACCGAATTCACCCGCGCCAGCGACGGCAAAATGATCGACGGCATCAGCCGAAAATTGGGAGTGGTGCGGCTGGTGGAGGCACATCTGCGCAGCGATCCGCCGACTGCTGCCGAGTTCGAGGCGATGGTCGCCGCCAGCGATGCGCATCTGATCGAGGTGGAGCGCCACTGGCCGGACGGGCGCCGGCCGCAATTTCTCGTCGGCACTGCCGGCACCGTCACCACGCTCGCCGCCACGGCGCAGAATCTGCTCCCCTACTCGGCGGCGGCGATCAACAACTACGCCATGACGCGCAGCGAATTTGCCGCCCTGCGCGACCGGCTGCTGGCGATGCGCCATGCCGAACGGGAAAAGCTGCCCACCATCGAAGCGGGACGCGCCGACCTGATTCTGGCTGGATTGGCGATCATCGAGGCGATCTTCCGCCGTTGGGATTATGCCGCATTGATCACCGTCGATGCAGGGTTGCTGGAAGGAGTGTGGCTCGACCACATTTAAGATGAGGTGCGTTACGCTGCGCTAACGCGCCCTACGGATACGGGCTACCAGCTTGCCATACGTTACGTAGCTACCTCAGAGATTGTTGATCTGCATGTTCAAGGGCATGTGATCGCTCATTTCGAGCCAATATTCAGGCTCTCCAATGGCCAAAGAGGCCCCTTCGCTCAAATTTCCGGACAAGAAGGCATAGTCGATGTGGTACGGCCTCTGGCGATGGCGTCGGAAGTAGAAGGTTGCAACCGATTCATTTCCTTGAGGCTCGCGAAACAAATTGTGATACAGGCTTTCAAGCCCCAAGGCATGCAGCAGCGAAACGACATCGCTGTGGTTCCACCAGCGATCCCATACATCCCAACGAGAATTACTGTTCAGATCACCAATCAAAGCCGCATGTTCCTGACGCAAGAAATCGGAGTGCAGCTGAAGAAACTTCCATAGCTGACCTATATACCGAAAGGTTGGAGAGTTCGCTTCCCTTGTCCAAACAGCGAGGAGGGCCAACTTGTCGTTCACTACACAAGGAAGAAATAGCTCAAGTGACCCGACATCGAGTTCGACGAGCTTGAGTGATATATCCTGTCGAGCAAACACCCCTACGCCACGGTTTTTGCTGGGACCACACCACAGGTAGTTGCTTGCCCACGTCTTGTATTCTCGGTCGAGAGTTTGGGAAGGGTCTTCGCACTCCTGAATAATCGCGATGTCGGGATATAGCGCTTGAACTGCATGAAACTTCTTCCGGAACGCGCCGTTACAGTTCCAGCAAACAATCCTCATCTTTCAGCATCGCCGAAATAGCTGTCCGCCCTTTGCTGCACCGCGTCCATCGCCTGCTGGATGCGCATGACCGCCTGTTCCATCGGCTCATCGGCGGCAATCCAGACATAATCGCCATAAACGAAGACGCCGCGCGTGAAGGGCTTCGGGATATAGAAGCGGTCCCACGATTTGGCGCGCCAATGGCGACGGGTGGCATAGCAGACCGGTTGCACCGGCAGACCGGTCTTCATCGCCAGTTGCGCCGTCCCCTCCTTCACCACCTCCACCGGCCCCTTCGGGCCGTCGGGGGTAATGCCCAGCGAGCAGTTCTCGTCGCGCACCTTGCGCACCATTTGCAGCATGGCGCGCGCGCCGCCGCGTGTCTTCGAGCCGCGCAGGGTGGGCACGCCGAGCAGATTGATCGCATCGGAGATGAAGCTGCCGTCGCGATGTTCGGAGACCAGCATGTAGCCGCGCCAGCCGCGAAAGGCGTAGGGGAGCATCAGGATGCGCGCATGCCACATCGTCACCACCGCCTGCTGCGCCTGGCCGGCGCTGAAGCGGTTGCCGACATGCTGCCAGCGGATGGTGAGCGCCAGAAACCAATGGATCAGCCAGATCAGGCGCGGCACCAGCCATTCGACCAGACGCCGACTCATGCCTGCGCTTCCTGCTGCTCCCCGCTCTGCTGCGCCTCGAACTGCATGCGATGCAGCTCGGCATAGAGGCCGCCCTGCGCAATCAGTTCGTCGTGCGTCCCCATCTGCGCAATCCGGCCGCCGTCGAAGACGACGATGCGGCTGGCGTTGCGGATGGTGGAGAGGCGATGCGCGATCACGATCACCGTGCGCCCGTGCATCAGCCGGTCGATCGCCTGCTGCACCAGCCGCTCCGATTCGGTGTCGAGCGCACTGGTCGCCTCGTCCAGAATCAGGATCGGCGCATTTTTCAGCAGCGCGCGCGCCAGCGACAGCCGCTGCCGCTGGCCGCCGGAGAGGATGATGCCGCGCTCGCCGATCATGGTGGCGTAGCCCTGCGGCAGCTTCTCGATGAACTCGTGCGCATTGGCGGCGCGCGCCACCGCCTCCACCTGCGCCGGGTCCACATCGGCGAGGCCATAGGCGATGTTGGCCAGCACCGTATCGTTGAACAGCACGATCTCCTGCGTCACCAGCGCAATCTGTGCGCGCAGCGAGGCTTGGGTGAGATCGCGCACGTCGATGCCATCGATGGTGACGGCGCCGCCGCTGGCATCAATGAAACGCGGCACCAGATTGGCCGCCGTCGATTTGCCGGCGCCGCTGCGTCCGACCAGCGCCACCACTTCGCCGGCCCGCACCGTGAAGCTGACGCCACTCAACACATCGCGCTCGGCACCGGGATAGCGCAGCGTCACCTGCTCGAAGCGCACGGCGTCGCGAAACGGCGGCAGGGTGCGCGCATCCACGCGATCGCGGATCGTCACCGGCTCGTCGAGAATCTCGAAGATGCGCTCGGCTGCCGCCAACCCCTGCTGCACCTGATTGTTGGAGTTGGCCAGCCGCTTCACCGGCTCGTAGAGCATGATCAACGCGGCAAGGAAGGACATCAGCGAGCCGGCCGACCCCTCGCCGGAAGCGACGCGCAGGCCGCCGTAGAGCAGCACGCCGGCAACGCCGAAGCCGGCCAAGAGCTCCATGATCGGGAAAGAGAGTGCCTGCACGCGCATGGCGCGCATCTGGTGGAAGAAGTAGTTGCGCGTCAGCGCCGAGAAGCGTTTCTGCTCGTAGTGCTCCATGCCGAAGGCTTTGACCACGCGCACGCCGCCGATGCTCTCCTCGACCAATGCCGAGATCTCGCCCATCGAGACCTGCCCGGCGAGGGTGGCATGGCGCATCTTCTTGCTGAAGTGGACGATCGGCCACGCCACCGCCGGGAAGACGAGGAAGGCGATCAGCGCCAGCAGCCAATCCTGATAGAAGATCACCCCGAGCAGGAAGACGATGGTCAGCGTGTCGCGGATCAGGGCGGTCACCGCCGTGCTGACCGCCCCCTGCACCAGCACCACATCGTAGCCGATGCGCGAGATCAGCTCGCCCACCTTGCGATGGGCAAAAAAGCCGAGCGACTGCTCGGTGAGGCGGGTGTAGAGCGCCACGCGCAGATCGAAAATGATGCGCTGCCCCACCCACGACATCTGGTAGGCCTGCCCGTAGAAGGCGACCCCCTTGATCAGATAGAGCACCACCACCGCCAGCGGAATCAGATAGATGTAGCGATGGTTGCCCTGCAACGCCTGATTCAGCGCAGGCTCCAGCAGCCAGGCGACGCCGGCGGTGCAGGCGGCGAGAATCACCATGCACGCCATCGCCACCGCCATACGGCCGCGATAGGGAAGAAGGGTGGCGAGAAGGCGACGGTAGCGCTGCATTAGCGGCGATGGCTCCCGCGCGCATCGGCAACCGCGTTGTCGCCGCCAAGGCGCCCCTGTTTGCGCAGGAAATCTTCGCTGGCCAGCATCAGTTGGCGTGCCAGTTTCTGCTGATGCGCCGCATCGGCGAGCATCTTTTCGCGCTCGGGATTGGAGATGTAGTCGAGCTCGACCAGCACGCTCGGCCGCTCCAGCGCGGTGAGCACAGCAAAGCGGGCGCGTTTGGGTGTGTCGTACTTGATCGGGCCGACCCCATCGATGCGGCGCAGAATCCCTTCGGCGAGGATGTAGGAGCTGTTCAGGCTGTCGCGCTTGGCCATGTCGCCGAGAATCGAATTGACCAACGGATCGTCGACCATCTCGCCGCTATCGCCGCCAATCTCGTCGGCGGCATTTTCGCGTTGCGCCAGCGCCGCCGCCACCCGGTCGGGGGTCGCGCCCGACTCGGCGAGGGTGTAGACGGAGGCGCCCATCGCGTTGCGATTTTTCGCCGCATCGGCATGGATGCTGATCATCAGATCGGCCTTGGCCTTGCGTGCAATCGCCACCCGCTGCCGCAGCGGAATAAAATAATCGCCCTTGCGAACCAGCACCGCACTCATGCCCGGCCGCTTGTTGATCTCCTCGGCCAGCAGCCGCGCCACCGCCAGCGTCACCGCCTTCTCCTGCAAGCCGTCGGCGCCGATGGCGCCCGGATCCTCGCCGCCATGACCGGCATCGACGGCAATCACCAGCGGTGCACCGGAATGCACCGTCGGCGGAATCGGTGCGGGCAGCGTTGGAGCGGGCGGTGGCACAGGCAAGGGCAAAGGGTTCGCTGCTACCGCTGGCGCTGGCGCAGCCGGCAGTGCCGGGGTTTCGCCTTCGGCGCGCGGCAAGTCGAGCACCAGCCGGAATGGCTTCTGCTGCATCGGCTTGAGCAGGAACGAACGCGGATTGGTTCCCTCCTTCACCTCCAGCACGATGCGCAGCACGCCGCCCTCCTGCATACCGATGCGCATCCCATGCAACACCGGATCGGGAATCGCCAACGAGAAATCGCGCGCCGTCAGCGTGCTCTTCTCCAGATCGAGGACGATCCGCTCCGGGTTATGCAGGCGAAAAAGGCGATATTCGACAGCAGCGGAGAGATCGAAGACGACGCGCGTATTGTCGGGAGCGGTCCACATCCGGACATCGCGCACCTCGGTGGCGGCGAAGAGCAGCTGCGGCGCTGCCAGCAGCGCCGGCAACAGCAACATCAGACGCAGGGCACGCTGCAACAGTGGGGTCATCTGCTCGATTCTGGGGGTGCGGCGGGCATTGGCAAGCGATTGGCGCATCGCTGCCCGGCAAAGCCGCGCCGCTTGGCGCTTTCGGGCGGCTGCCGGTAGCATCGCCGGGAGTTGTCACATCGCGAGGTGAAGCATGCGCATCGGCATTCCGAAAGAGATCAAGGACAGCGAATGCCGCGTCGGCATGACCCCGGCCGGCGTCGAGGAGCTGGTGCGCGCCGGCCATACGGTGCGGGTGGAGATGGGCGCCGGCATCGGCAGCTCGATCCCCGACAGCGAATATGCGCATGCCGGTGCCGTGCTGGTCGCTTCGGCCAGCGAAGCATGGGATGCCGATCTGGTGGTGAAGGTGAAGGAGCCGCTACCGAGCGAATTCGACTTCCTGCATCCGCAGCTGACCCTCTTCACCTACCTGCATCTGGCCAGCCAGCTGCAGCTGGTCGGCGAGCTGCAACAGCGCGGCGTGCGCGCCATCGGCTATGAGACGGTGCAGCTCGATAACGGCGCGTTGCCGCTCCTGGCGCCGATGAGTCAGGTGGCCGGCAAGATGGCCACCCAGATCGGCGCCACCCTGTTGCAACACGACCATGGCGGCCGCGGCATCCTGCTTGGCGGTGTCGCCGGCACAGCGCACGGACGAGTGGTGATCCTCGGCGGCGGCCATGTCGGCCTCAACGCGGCCAAGATCGCCAACGGCCTCGGCGCGCAGGTGATGGTGGCCGACACCAACCCCAGCCGGCTGGTCTATATCGACGATATTTTCCACGGCAAGGTGATCACCATGGTCCCCACCCGCCGCCATATCCACGAGCTGCTCGCCGACTGCGATCTGTTGATCGGGGCGGCGCTGATGGCCGGCGCGCGCACGCCGCAGGTGATCGAACGGGCGATGCTGCGCAACATGAAACCGGGCTCGGTGCTGGTCGATGTCTCGATCGATCAGGGCGGCATTGCCGAGACCAGCCGCCCCACCTCGCTCTCGAACCCCACCTATGTCGAGGAGGGGATCATCCACTACTGCGTCACCAACATCCCCGGCTGCGTGCCGGCCACCAGCACCTCGGCGCTGACCAGCGCCACCCTCCCCTACGTGCTCAAGCTGGCCACGCAGGGGGTTGAAGCGGCGCTGGCGAGCGATGCGGCGCTGGGTCGGGGGCTGAACATCGAGGCGGGAGCGATCCGCCATCCGGCAGTGGCCAGGGCTGTGGCGGGTTAAGGATGCTCTGAAAAATTCAGAGCATCCGTGCGGCCCATGGATGGGCCGCCAAATCGGGCGCGTACGTGCGCGATGTGTAAGCCCAGTCAAAACCGCGCTTTTGGCTGGGCGTTCCTGAACAAGGGCAGGACGCACTTGTTCAGAGTATCCTTAAGAGGCCTCTTCGATCGCCAGCGCCAGTGCGCTGCTCTTCCACGGTTTGCCGATAGCCACCTCACCGCGACAGAAGTTGCCGCCGCGATAATCGACGCGCAGCAACTGCGCGGCATAGTTCTTGCCGGAGAGCGGCAACAACAACGAAAAACCGGGCTGCAACGAAGGCTCGCCGAACCAGCAGGTGACGCGACCGGAGGCAATGCCGTCGTCGTCGTAGACCACCTTGTGCGCATGCACCAGCGCCTGCCACGACCGTTTCTTGGCGCCGATCTCGTTGTTGCCGAGCAGATCGATACGCGCTGCATTCAGATCGCCGTCGAGCCACTGCGCGCCGAATTCGCCGCCCTGCGGCTGCAGCCGCCGCCACACCACCCGCGCCCGGCGTTTGCTGCCGTCCGCCAGCCGCACGCCGATCAAGGCATCGACCATCGGCAACGCCGTATCGGAGCGCTCCACCGAAGCAAGAAAGCCGCCGGCATCGATATTGCGCAGCATCGTCGGACTGGACGGAATCTCCGG
>Ga0233416_10000196_pt1 | contig 18592 bp, 9 predicted proteins | sample Sediment_Towuti__2_FD_188638 | JGI IMG/M metagenome (GOLD analysis project Ga0233416, IMG submission 188638) | Sediment microbial communities from Lake Towuti, South Sulawesi, Indonesia - Sediment_Towuti_2014_0_MG | ecosystem: Environmental > Aquatic > Freshwater > Lake > Sediment | place... | reverse complement strand
GCGCGGCCCTTTTGCTTCTCAGGATGAAGCTGAGACGAAGAGGGCTAACGAGGTGTCGGATGAGCCAACGTGGACCGTGGGCGCGGTGTTCGAGGAGGCTGAGGACTATCGCCTTCCCGTGCCGGTCATGATTGTGGCGAGGGAGGGGACAGACTGGGTGGTCTACTCGGACGGCAGCGAAAAGCAGAAGGTATAGGAGAGCACCATGAGCTGGCAAACCGCGATTGCGCAGACTTATACCAGTGCTGCCGATCTGATCGAGAACGCCGTTCGCGGCATCCACAAGCTCGTAACGGATGCTGGATGGACGATGTTGGATGAGATCAGTGCCACCTCTGGTCAGACTGACCGCGTCTACACCCTTCCCGGAGCAGCCGGTGGGAAGATCGCGTACGTCCGGATCTATCAGGTCTCGGGCACCCAGAAGATCGGTTTTGGTCTCTACAGCTTTTGGGACACGGCTGGGAGCGGCACGGGGTACAACGAGGTGAAGGGCGGCTTCGGATCCTCCCCGACCGAGGCCCCCCACATGATCCAGGTGAAGTCCGCCAACATGATCGCGTGGCTGGTGGCAGACGGGGACGGCCTCTCTATCGCTGTCCGCTACGACACCCCGACCGAGTACAGCCTCACCTACGTCGGCCTGCTGCCCAAGCTGTTCATCCCGACCGATCGCAGCGGCGTCACCACCCTCTCTTCCGGAGTGACGGTGGCGGCCAGTGGCACTACCAACCTGCCGGTGGTGAGCGAGACGAACATCAAGGTCGGACAGAAGGTGTTCGTCATCAACCAAACGGCGGGTGCGAACGCCGGCAACCTGCTGCGTTGTACCGTCACCGCCACCGCCGCTGGACAGGTCACCGTCACCAACGACTCTGGCACAGCCACGGCTTTCGATTCCGGTGCGCTGGTTGGGCTCGATCCCATGCCTTCGATCTTCCTCGGGCATGTACAGAACCAGAGCGGCGCCACCTGGCTGGGGGGAACGATCTCCAAGGGCGGAACCATGCTGTACGGGCTGGACACCCTACGCCTGACAGGCTCTGCTCAGACCCTGGCAAACCAGGCGGGGTATGGAGCGGGCTTCATGAACATGGGGGTGTACTTCGGAGCTGCTGGGCCTACGGTCGCAGAGAGCGCCCAGGAGACCGCCATGGCCGACCCCTACATGGTCGGCCGGATGGGACCGGATCTCGACAGCAAGTTCTTGGTCCAGCCGGTGTTGATCGTTGGAGGATTCAACAACTCCACGGGCAACCTGCGGACGGACAAGTGCATCCGTGGATCCACCATCCGAATCTCCTATGTTCCCAAGAGCCCGTCGCTGGCGGCCGAGGATGTGCTGATGGATGGAACCGCCAGGTGGGTTGTGATCCCGAGAGGATCGACGAACTGGTACAACGCTTGGGCCATCCAGACGGTCCAGTAGGCCGGGGAGTGATCTGTGGCAAACCGCGAGGGTTATCGCCGCCTAGACTCTCCGTCGGCGGCAGACAAGGATCGTGAGAAGACCGGCTTCCTGACGGAGGAGGGGGAATACGCTGAGAAGGAAGTAGGGAAGCCCGCGGTACTAGCAGAGGAGTCTCGCTGGAGCGTGCTCACCGAGCTCGTTCCTCCGTCCCTAACGAATCTAGACCCCGTTCCCAGTTCCTATGCAGGGATCGGTACGCAGATCGCCATCTCGGTCATAGACAATCACGACGTCATCGCTTCCAGTGTTTGCATCACGCTGGATGGGACGGAGGTGTGGCGGAACGACGCTTCGAATGCTTCGCATCCTTACCTGACGGTCACCAAGACAAACCTGGCCATCGGGTATCGCTACGTGATCACCAGGGAGTGCTGGTTCTACCCGGTCGAGGTCCACACGGTCAACGTGAAGGCATTCGATCTCGCCGGCAACTTCCTCGACGCCACCTACTCGTTCACCATCACCCCGTGGAATGTACTGACGATCGACGACTTCGGCGCCAGCACGCCTACGCTACCACAGCTTTCTGGGAACGGGACCATCACCAAGTCGGGCGGGCAGCTGCGATACGCGGTGGGGGCGGGAGTCAACTGCGACATCTGGGTTGGCTTCCGGAATTGCAAGATCGCCTACTACACGCTGCCCTGGTTGAGGAAGCATCAGCAGTACACGTTCGAGACCCAGCTCGGGTACTGGACCACCACCAACAGCTCCATAAGCCACGCGATACTTCACTTCCCCGGAGCCGATCTGAACAACTTCGTCTACATCTACCACCAGAACAGCTCTCTGGGGTATGGGACGATGATAAATGGATCGTGGACTGATCGCGGCAACGTCAATCCGGGAGCAGCTCCGTTCAAGTTCCGGGTGATCATCGACAAGTACAGCCAGTTCACTCTCCAGTACTGGAGTGGGTCGGCGTGGACTCAGGTCGGGTCCTCAGTCACGCTGAACTTCAAACCGACGATTGTCGGGTTTGGGGTCAAGACCTGGAGCTCCTTGCCAGCCTGCGAGGCACGGTGGGACTACTTCCAGATCTCATACGACAACTGGGGGGTGACTGAGGCGGAAGATCCGGAAGAGAACGGTGCCTTTGAGGACGCCAGCCGGCTCCTCAATGAAGGTCCCGCCACAACGAATGAGGGACAGTCCCCGTTCGACGGCGTCGGCTTCCAATTCCGTGGGGTCCGGCCGAAGGGGTCATTCGAAGATGGATCGTGGATCGTCTCCACAGGTGGCCCGCTTGGTGGGGATGTTAAGTCCGTCTGGCCGAATGTCGGCCTTGGTTTCTGGACGGACGAGAAGCATGGGACGTTCGAGGACACGGGGTCGGCGCAACTTGGTAGCGTCCCGAACTACACCCAGTACACCGTGGATGGCCTGAGCCACTTCCATCTGATTGGGGAGCGTCCGAAGAGGCTGTTCTTCTACAACACCTCGGGGGAGCCGTGGGCGAATCCTGCGGCCTACAACTTCACGGGCTATGCCCGTGACGGCTATCTGTACACCGCTGGTGTGAAGCAGGTGACCCAGGCGCCTTGGGCTACAGAGAGTTCTGGTGCTGATCGATCTTCCCGGCAGGACTTCCCTGTCCGGTCGCTGATCGCCATCACCAAGTCGGAGCTGACGATCTTCGATCTGGACGGCTTTCCGTCGGAGCTCCGGGTGTGGATGCGCTTCCGCTTGGGAGACGCGAGCAACTTCTACTTGCTGGGGCGGATCTCGGGTTCGTTGCAGGATGCCTACATGCACGATGGCATCTTGACTGTGGTCTCAGCCCACAACGGGACAGAGAATGGCGGACTGTTCGTCGTCAACTTCCGGTCGTCGGATCAAAACTTCATCCACCTGATCCGGAACGATGACCACTGGTGGGGCGTGTCGGGGCGCAACATCACTCATCGGAACACGACTGGGAACCACACCACTACCGGCCCCAGCCCGGAGCAGCGGGCGAATTCGACCTCGCTCTACTCCGTGGCGGTGGCACCCAAGCGGGCCACGGACGGGACGTACGACGGCCTCCGCCGCTACATCGCGGTGGGCGGCGACGATGCTGGTCCTGATGTGTATGAGCACTACAACTCGGCCTGCCAGACGGGCTGCACGACCACCGGCCCCGGCTCTGGTGGGTCGGACTGGACGTATCCGCGGCAGGTGTTGTTCGACGAGGATGGGTGGCTGTGGTTCACGGCATGGGATCGATTGTACCGGGTGGTTGAGGACTACAAGCAGCTCCAGCTCGACATGAACACGGAGAGCTTGCGCTACGGCATCACTCAGGTCCAGTTCCCCGCGCCCATCGTCGGTCTGGCCTATGCACGCAACTACATCTACGTCCTGACCTCGCTTGGGGTGTACCAGGTTCGGCGGGGGGACATGACGTACTGGCTCGCCTACACCATCTCGGGAGGAGGTGGTGGAGGAAGGCTGAATCGGCCGCCGGCTGGGGAGTTGCTTGCGGGCACCAGGAGCCCTGATGGGATCGCGGCGAGGATCTTCGCCTTCTCTCTGTACCCCTGCGACTACCTGGCGGTGGGGACGAACGTGGGGGCTGGGAGCTACACACTGATCCGTCTCTACGACGACTACATCATCAGTGGGAATGTCGCTCGCACCTACCCATCTCTGGCTGATCCTGGAGTGTGGGGTGCTCGGGCGGTCTTCTTCTAGGTGAACGATGCCGCGCTGGTTGCTGACATTCGAAGATCACTTCAACGACAGCTCGCTCGACCCAGCGTGGAAGACTGATGTTGGAGCCGGCTCTGTCACCGAGACCACGTCCCTCACCCTGGCTCTCGCCTCTGGAGCTGGTGGGGATTGGTGGACAGGCGGCTACAGCGGCCCAGCGCTGTACCATCCGGGGATCGGCTATGGAAGGGGCTTCTACTACGTCGAGGCGAGGCTGACGGCCTACGCTAGGCCAGGAGGAACGAACAACACCGCGGGCATCCTCTTCTTGGGGGCTCGGGCTTCCCAACCTCCCGGCGACAAGAGCCGGATGTACTACGCTGGCTGGTACCCGGGCAACGCCTACACCTACGTCCAGTGGGTCAATGACAACGTCGACGCTGGAGACGTCTGGAATAGTGGGTCGGCCAAGGGTGACCCCAACACCACGCCACACCGCTACCGGGTGTACTGGAACAGCTCTCCCTTCTCTCGAGTGATCGATCTCGATGGCCGGGCTCTAGCTCCCGGCTACATGGCTTACTACTACTCAAGCAACGACGGTACGACCTGGACCTTCGCGACTACCTGGGCTCCGTTCTTCACAGACTTCGGCGGCGTGGGTCTGTGCATGCGGAACTGGAATGGTCACCAGTGCAGCACGACCTGGGACTACTTCCGGTTCTATGTCGATCAGGAGCCTGAGCCGCACCAGCTCAGAGATGGGTCTGGCTTCGGGCGGGACCAGGGGTCGTTCGAAGACGGCATGAACCTGCCGAACGTCACCGACTACAGCGGTGACTCGGGAAGCACGAAGACTTGGGGAGATGACGTCAACTCGGGCTATGGCTCGCTCGAGGACGGAAGCGTCCTGGTGGATGCGGGTGGGTCCCCCTTCATCAAGCAGCGACTGCGCTGCTACCCAGACCTACGGTCTGGCCTCTACGAGGCAGAGAGGGGAGCACTTGAGGACGGGTCCGAGGTCTCTCTCAACTTCGACACGACCTTCTGGTACCAGAAGACGGACGCGGATGGGAGGTACTACCTGGGGGACAGCGACGTCATGTCTGTTCTCTACGTCGACAACACTCTGGAGCCCTGGAACACTCCCACGACCCCCGGATTCTACGGGATCGGGCGGGATGGTCGGATCTACTACAACGGACAGCAGACGCAGCCTGGTGTTTTCGGTACTCTTGCTGGCGGTCTGAATCATAGATCGTGGATGGTAGACGGCTCGGAGCCACTGGGCAAATCCAGGGGCTCGCTGACCAGTGCGCCTACGATTGTGTCCGATGATCATGTGCGTCTGGTCAGCCAGGGGAACTCGTACGAGGTCGGCTCCCGCATGCGGTGGTTCTTGTCGGGGGACTTTGACATCCAGGTGAGCTGGGAGAACTTCTCCTATACCGGAGGGTCTGACGGCGGGTGCTACCTCAACATCATCGGCCCAGACAGCTACTACCAGACCTACGTCCGGAGGCAGGGACCGGCAGGCAGGATCGATTCCGATGTGTACCGGAATGGGTGGGTCAACTACGGATACGTGGGATCGAGCGCGACCTCTGGCAGGTTCAGGATCACCAGGACTGGCAGCACAGTCCGCAGGTATTACTGGACCGGGAGCGCCTGGGCTCAGTTGGGGTCGGACCAGTCTTTCACCGCAGAGCCGGTGTTCGCCAATGTCGGACTGAGTGTCGTTGGCCAGACGGCCATGGCTGCCGACTTCTTCAGCTTCACGATCAACAGTGGAACCTACACGAACTATGGTGGGTGGGCGAGAGAGTCTGCGAGTGCAACCAGAGGCACCAAGGTCGACTTCCCGCTGCATGCTCTAGTTGTGGCCACGAGGAGCTCTCTCGACATCATCGATGCGGACACCAATCTGCTGTGGATGAGGTTCAGCCGCGGGACAAACAACGTCTTGCATGCCTACAGCAGCACCACGCCCTCTGCACCGCACATCATCATGCGAGATGGTGTCCTGTTCGTAGCCTATCGATCCCTGTCACAGGAGACGGATGAAGGCGGGGCCATCTGGATCGACTTCAACCTGGACTGGATCAGATCCCATCGCACGGCCGCTTCAACTGTCACGGGCGGGATCGTGAAGACGGTGAACTCCCGCAATGAGTGGCCCCGGGACACATCGCACGGGGCCATGAGAGTGCGGAACTCTGGAGTCAGTCTCTTTGGGGACTATGACAGGTACCAGCTCCAGACCTACAGGACGAATGCGGTGGAGGTCTACCACGCCTCCCCATGGCAGTATCGCTTCGTCGCGACCAACAGCGGCATCTCAGGCTTCCGGTGGAAGCGGTGGTACTTCGAAGGAGACACAGACAGCCACATTGACAACCCCTCCCGGGGAACAAGCGCAGAGACAGGGGCCATGTATTGGGTCGCTGTCGATCCGGTGACCCAAGATCTGCTCTACACCGATCTCACCAAGCTCTACGTGGCGCACGAGTCCACCTGGAAGGCCGGGGTCGTCTATGCTGGTGGGTCCTGGACGTCAGATCACCAGTGGACGCTTCCAGGCTCCAGCATCTCCCCCACCTACAACCGTGGCGGTGTGATCAACGATGGATACCTCTACCTGAATCGGAATGAGGGCGTCTACCGAATCACGATCGCCACCGGAGTCACGGAGCATCTGTACGGCACTGCTGAATCGGCCGCCACCCACAAGGTACTTCCAGACGACCTCAAGTCAGTCACGGCAATCATCCGTGTGCTGGATGGTGCCACGCCGGTGTGGGTAATAGCAGTAGAGCGGATCATGGGAACACAGCTCTACATGATCAACGCGAACACCAATGCGGTGCTGGCCCGAGGCAAGTTCGTCTCTCAGAGGACGATCAGATCGGTTGCGGCCTGATGTCTATCTACGCCTATAGTGGCTTTGGCATCGGAGTCGAGAAGACCCAGCTCACATCTGGGGACGGATTCTCCCGTCCCCGGATCTCGAATGTGGTCTCGGTGTACCCAGGGCGGGTCCGGGTAACCTTCGACCGGGACATGGGCATCGGCGAGGATTCGGGGCTTCTAGTCGCGGAGAACTACATCATCACCAGGCTCTCGGACAGCGACCGCCTGCGAGTCCTGTACGTGATCCAACAGGACACTGTCACTTTCGACCTCCTGACCGAGCAGCAGAAGGGTGTCTCCTACCAGCTCCAGGTCCAGTACCTGTACGACGCCTGGGGGAATCTGATCGACCCGGTATTCTCCATCCGGTCCTTCAATGGGACGGCTCCCATCTACACCACTCCAGCGACCCTGATCAGCATGGTGGGCGTGGACGCGGGCATCCAGAAGTTCACGGAGTACGACTTCCTCCCGGACATGAGCCTCCCCATTCTGGATGGGGAGGACCCGGCCCCAAGTTCGATCGACATCAACGAAGATCACTACGTCATCTTCGACATCCACGATCCAGACAAGGGCATCAACCTCGCTGCCACAAAGGTGTGGATCGAGGGGGTACTGGCATTCGACGGAAGCGTGGACACCTTCTACGCCCCCTACAATGGCCCGGCCACAGCCCACACGGTGATCTCTGGAGGCTATCACTTCGTCCTCGACAAGGTGACGGCCTTCACCTCGTACAAGTGGATCACTGTCCGGTGCTACACCGAGGACCTGGCGTACCTGCCGAACAACTTGGACCGGACGTGGAACTTCCAGATCCGGGACTACATCGCCCCCACGATCGTCAACAATCTGCCCACTGGACCGGGCCAGCTCGAGACAGCGGATGTCACTTTCTCTCTGCGGGACATCGGTGGGAGTGGGGTGGACCCGGCCACCCTCTATGTCAGCATCGAGGGGGAAGTGGCCGTAGCTGGAGGAGTGATCCAGTCCGGCTTTGCTGGACCGCTCAGCGCCATCACTGCCAACGCCTACAATGGGTACGACGTGGTGCTGGACAAGACCACGCTCTACTCATCCTCCAAGACGATCTATGTGGTGGGTGCAGTACAAGATCAGTCGGACAACCTTCTGAACTTCAACTGGTCCTTTACCGTCCGGGATTACCTCGGCCCCTACGTCCACCCGGTCTACCCCCTGGAGGCGCAGATCGACGTTCCTATCGACGCGAACATCACTGTGGAGGTGACGGACGACGACTACATCATCAGCGGCACACTGAAGGTGGAGGTCGACCTTGGAGAGGGCTTCGTGGTCGCCTACAAGCAGGGGGACGTTCCTCCCTTCAAGCCCGGCTTCCAGGGACCAGGGTCGACGATCTCGGCAATTGCCAAGGGCTACCGCATACTTATCGACCCAGAAGTGGACTTCGTATATGGTGGAACCTATACGGTGCGGGTGACCGCTCACGATCCCGCGGGGAACCCGGAGCGAAAGGACGGCCCGCCGCCGTAAGGGGACGCTGAATGTCGATCACCTACTCCTTTGTAACGTCGCTGATCATCCCGACTTCGCCGACGTGGCCCTGCGCCGACTTCGGCGAAGCGGCGATGCCGAACATCCTCCTGTTCTCGGAGGCCTCGGCGTCACGAGGAGCTCCCTGGTTCAGCAGCGACATCTACAAAGACCTCGTCATCATGAGCGACGACGGGGTGAACAGCTGGTTCAGCTTCGCCGTCCCGTTCGAAGAGAAGTACACGTTCGAGACGACATTCAAGCCGTCTTCACTCCCCGGTGATCTCCTCCAGCTCGACAAGTACCGCTTCTTCATCGGCACCTACGACAAGCAGGCAAATTGCGGGGGTGTTCTGCTGTCGTCCAGCGGCATCGCCTTGGTGGCGTCCTTCGGGACCAGCGCCCTGGTTCTGCCCGGGAGTCAGCACATCCTGAGTGAGGGCGACTCGTACTACACGCTGCGCATCGTGATCGACGGCGAGGCAGACGTGATGTACCTCTACCTCACCAAGACATCAGATCTCCCAACCACAGGGCACCAGCTCCGGTACACCACTGCGGCCCCACACACGGGGATTGGCATCCCCGACCAGTTCCGCATCGAGATCATTGGCTCCCCAACCAAGCCGATCATCGGGAAGTTCAGCACGTTCCGCTGCAACTGCACGGAGACGCTGATCCCGAACAAGCCCCCCATCGCAGATGCGGGGAACGACCAGACGGCGAACATCGGGTCCGCTGTGCGCCATGACGGCAGCAACAGCTACGACCCCGAAGGACTGCCGCTGACGTACAAGTGGGCGCTGATCGATGCCCCAGATGGTTCGCGGTTCAAGACCTCCGGCACGGGCGGCTCGACCGTGGATGACGGGGACGCCGATCTCTTCACCACGATCTTCAACGGCGGACCGGACGCCTTCAGCGTAGAGAACTCTCCGCTACTCCAGCCCGGCGACCACCTGGTCATCGATGAGGTCGTCTACGAGGTGAGCACCCAGCGCTGGTCCCTGGACCCGGCCACGGCGAGGTACACGAGAGACGACCCGGGGACGTGGAACAACGACGAGATCGTCATCACCAAAGACCTGCTGGTGGTGGGAGAGACCGACCTGATCTGGAAGGTGCTCCACTCCGACACCTACTTCAACGATCGGTTCTTCCCTGCCCCCTCTGGTATCCCCGACCTGAGCGGCCTGTATGGCGTGCAGCTCATCGTGAACGATGGGGAGCTGGACAGCCAGCCTGCTACGGCGCTTCTGAATGTCGCTCAGACCTCCGTGGTGCTGGGGTGCATCCCCGACCTGAGCTTCGTCTGGAACCTGCTCTCGGACTTCTGGAACCTGCTGGAGGACCGAGAGGTGGTGGAGACCTTCTGGTCTGGCTTCGCCCAGGCCGCGGCCGCCCAACTGCTGACGGCCTGGCAGATTGACTACAACAAGAGCCTTCTGGACATCCAGCGGGTGTTCCAGCGGAGGTGGTTGAGCTACGACACCCGCGTGGATGACGATCCCGACACCGCACAAGTCCGCATAGTGCGCGGACCCCTGGTGACGAAGAACATCGCCACGGGGGTGAATGTCAGCGGCAAGACGCTCCAGATCGTCCTTGATGCGGGCAGTGTGCAGACCGTCACGTTCTACGGGACTGACCCGCTCCCAGCTAGTGTGATCGCCGAACAGATCAATGATCAGTTGGGCTTCGGAACCGCTGTCGAGAAGATCGCGGTGGAACACATCCACAACGCCAGGCGGTACGTTTCGCTGGAGTACGCAACGCTTCTCCGTATCCGCCCACAAGGATCTGCGAACGCAGATCTCGGCTTCTCCACCACGGAATACGAGCAGAACGATCTGCATGGGCTCAACGGAGGACCGCTCTCTCCGACTCGCCTCGACGCCTTCGAGGCAGCCCCCGACATTGGACACCTGCTGGACTTCAGCAGTGAGGGCATCGGCTCCACGGACATCCTGGTGATGGATGAGCTCGGCTACCGTGTGCTGAAGCCTGCTCTTGAGGCGGTGCCGGAGCCAGAACCAGAGTGGAGAGGACTCACTCTGACGGACAGTCTCCCGGAAGTGGAGACACCGCCACAGTACCCCATGCCCTGGCTGGTGCCCTCCGTCGTAGTCTCGCAGGAGCTCAACTTCACAGAGCAGCTGGTGGTGCCGGGTGATGTGGCCAGGTTCGAAGTGAAAGATCTGGTGACTGGCGAGCTGTCTGAGGTGCTGTGCGAGGTGGAGGGCGTTCGTGAGGAGCGGCTGGGGTTCAATCCAGCCCCGCTTCTGGAGTTCTGGGCTGGGGTTCCCAGCAACTACCGCACGAAGTTCCTCGGGATCAAGCGGGCTCATTACATCCCGGTGGACTCGCTTGTCGTGGAGATTCCGCGTCTCCAGGAGATCATCAGCAGGTCGTCTACCAAGCTCGAGCAGAACACCGACTTCTTCATCGAGGAGGTTGCTGGGCAGAACTCGATCCACTTCAAGGACGGCACCTTCAGCTACATGGATCCCCCGCCCGACACCTTCTGGGCAGAGGTCACGTACCTGGACAACCGGCCCAATATCGAGGCGAACTTCGGTCACCTGGTGAACTTCAAGGTCGAGGACCTGGCCACCAGGACCGACGACCTGGACTACCTCTCGGCTGTTCGTGGGCTCTGGTGGGCATACTTCGGTGGGCCTGCCATCCAGAAGGTTCGCACTGGCGTTCAGATCTTGCTGGGGCTGCCATTCGCCGAGGCGGCCGGGACCATCACCGGCATCGAGAAGAACTTCAGCGCAACCGAGGGTCGGATCATCATCCAGGACTCTGGCAATGTGAACAGCATCCGTACCTACTTCTACCCGTTGAGAGCGGGCCTCGCGATCAACGAGGCCACGGGGGTGGAGTACGTCGAGGGCGACACGGTCGAGATGTTCGCTCCTCTCAGTGGTGGCGTCGAGGTCTATGACTTCGTCGAGAACCCGGAGTGGATGCACAAGTACGTCGCGCAGTACAAGTTCACGGAGCTGGACAAGTTCTTCTGGTTCCTGGTCCGTGCGGATGTCGACACGTTCAACATGGTCAACTTGGTCTTCGCGCAGGACTTCATTCGCAAGATCAAGCCGCACTACACCTACCCTCTGGTGGTGATGCTGAAGAAGCTAGCCCCCATAGAGGTAGACGTCATGGACAAGCTGTCCATGCGGGTCGATCTGTTTCTGGCGGACACGTTCTGCTCCCAGTTTGAGACTGGGGCCTACCGCTGGGACGACTCTGACGAGTCGGGGAACTGGAACCACGCCTACGATGAGGCGACTCCGCCTCCGCAGTTCGTGCACGACACGCATCGGATCTGTCCGGTGGAGGACCTGTGGGTCCACATCTACTACATCCATCCTGGCGGTGCGGGCTGGTTCTTTGATACGATCTGGGCTTATGACGATGGTGGTGGCCGAGATCGCCTCGCTTTGCATGGCCCAGATCACCTCCCGCCAGCTCCCTATGGACCGGCGGTGGGCATCATCACGCATGATGCAACGGTTACCGCCGGCACGTACCACCGCATCCGGACTCTCTAGGAGCTGAGCGCATGTTCAGAGACGTGATCGAAGTCAAGAACAACGTCCACATCGTGGCTCGCGAGCGAGGCAAGAAGGTCAAGTCGCTCTGCCGCGAGGGGCACAACGTCTGGGTGAACTTCGGCCGGCAGTACCTGGCCGAGGTGATCTCCCCAGTCGTGGGGTTCAGCGCCCACTACAACGACTCCCCGATTCGGGTGATCCGCTACATGGGATTCGGGATCGGAGGGGACTCGCAGCTCCTGGACATCGCGGGAACCTACCCCACGCTCGACACCCACTATCCCGGGCAGAACACCTTCGACGACTCTCTCCTGACGATCGCCACTCTCGAGAGGCCGGTGAAGGTCACGGGGACCGCTGGGGTGGGGACGAGCCCTGGCGTCTGGATGAACAGCGTGACTGCCCCTCCAGACCTGAGCGGGGTGACGAAGGTGCAGTTCGACTGCCTCTTCACCTACACCGACATCCAGCTAGCGGGGGCGTACCCCTCTGTTCCGCTCTCGGAGGTCGGGCTGTTCCTGTCCAACGAGCAGGCCAGTCGGCAATCGAATGAGGTGTACGACTACGGGACTCCTCCCGCGTACATCAACTCGACCAGGCAGAAGCTGGTGGCGTACAATACGTTCGACACCATCAACAAGACTGTCTCGGTGGCCCTCGAGGTCTACTGGGAGATCCAGTTCTAGGGAGTGATCGATGACTCTTCCGTACCCGCATGGCAGTGCTTCAGGTCAGATCGCCCACAACTCGATCTACGACACCGGCTACACCCCCGGCTCAGTGGGCGGGAAGTTCATCGGTTTTGGGGAGGAGGGCACGTCGGCCATCGCGAACAGGGCTCACTGGGCTCTGAGCGCGAACATCGACTACCTCTACCAGAAAGCCTCGGCGGACAAGGCGATCCCTGCGGGCGTGAGCTTCACTGCCAGCGGATCTCCCGGCCAGAACATGTACCAGTTCGCCGACATCGTGTTCTCGGGCACGGCTGGATCTTCGGACCCGAAGGGCATGCTCATGCTCTTCGCCGTCCTGGACGACAACTACAACGAGCTCACGGATGGCAGTGGAAACGAGGTCCGCGTCAAGCGCATCCGTGAGTCCACTGGCGTGACGGACGTCTACAAGACCGGCTTCGTCACCAACCCGAGGGTGTACTTCTGCACCGTCAACAGCGGTGGCGTGGAGGTCGACCCGGCCTACCAGATCCCCAACGGCACCGCCGTCCGCCTGCTCTATGGGCAGAAGGGCAGCCTCGAGAACCTTCCGACTGACGCCCTCATTCGCTTCAAGGTGCAGTCGGCCAGCGAGGTGGAGGCCGGCGCCTTCCTCCAGGACGGCACCAAGAAGATGACCGGGGACGCGGACTGGGACGGCCATCGGCTGCTCAATCTGCTCGAGGCTCGCGGACCTGCGGCATCCAACCTGCTGGTCAGATCTCAGCAGCACCTCCAGCTCCAGGGAGATCTGAACCTGACGCTGAAGGACCAGTACCTCTCAGCGGCGGTCCCGGTCTGTGAGAGTGGCCAGTCGGCCCTCTACCAGCCCAGCGGGGCGTCCATCCATCCCAGCATCATCGGCGCGCTCAATGGCGACACGGCTGCCAGCTACATCATGAACGGCAACCGTTCCTTGAATCGGACGGGCGCCTTCACCCCCAACATCACGCCCTCTCTGACCTACCCAGCACTGGACGTGCTGCTGAATGGTCAGAAGGTCACGTTCCCCGGAGCGACTCTGCCGTTCACGTATGGCAGCGGCACGGAGCAGTTCTACGTCTACATCGACCCCAGCACAGCAACGGTCACCTACAACAAGACTGGATACTCGACTGTGCCAGATGGGTGCATCGCGATCTGGCGTGGTCTTTTCAATGGATCAGCGTGGTCCTCCACGACTGATCTCCGCTGGCCTTCGGGCAAGATCGGGAACCGTATGTACTGGGTCGTTGGGGACGGAGTTGGGGCAGACTTCTCCAATCTCTCCGACCTCAACGACATTGGTCTTGGGGCTTATTCGCTCCAGCCCACGCAGACGTGGATGAACGCCGAGATCCTCATCCTCGGGACAGCCACAGTCTCTGCCTACTTCCCCCTCAACAGCCACTGGATAATGCGCGGGTGCAACGATTGGGGAATCCGTGCGGTGATCCAGACCTCTTCTTCGTGGCCCGTGACCGACACGCCCTTCAACGTGTCGGACTACGCAGAGGTCCGAAACATCGACTTCAAGTGGGGCTCGACACTGGGGAATCAGACCGGGTCGTACACTGCCGCCCTCTACACCGGCTCCCATGTGACGATCAAGGACTGTCGATTCACCAGCGCTAGCACGTACCGTTGGAAGGACTGCATCATAGTGGGTGGGTGGAATACCCTTGTCGAGGACTGTCTGTTCGAGGGAGCCTCGTGGCAGGGGTATGGAGTCACGAGCCCATTCTATGGGGGGAACATCGTTCGTCGCTGTCAGTTCAGCCCCTGGGACATGGCCTCGACAGAGGCCGAGGGCTGCGTCGATTTCCACTCGATCACTTCGTCCGATGGCTACCAAGGCGCCGTGATCGAGGCGTGCAAGGTGATGTACGGCCCCTCGACTCGTACGTTCTGGGTCAGCAACCAAGTGACTGTCCGGAACAACTACGTCGACCAGACTACCTATACAAGCTCCTGGCCCTGGTTTGTGGAAGTGGCGGCGGTGTCTGGTCTGTCGCAGGGCGGAGGGAACATCCTCAACAACTACGTCAAGAGCGGCAAGGGGATCAAGTCCAACATCAACAACGCCACAGCCTTGGTTCATTTGAATGTGGTCGGGAACACGTTCAAGAATGTCGCCTACTACATCTTCGACCTCCAGAACGTCTCGATCGCGGAGGAGAGTCTCTTCGTCATCAAGGACAACATCATCGACGGGGTGGTCAGCAGCATCTCCTATATCCTGAGGGCGAACCACTGCCGCCATCTGATCTTCGCCAACAACACGGTGATGAATGTCAACGGCAAGGGGATCGAGATCAACTACAACACCTACTTCGAAGTCACGGGAAACTACTTTGAGGGATGGATCTACGGGGATTACTACTTCTTCCTGGCCGGCTCCAACATGGCCAAGAGTGGCTGCAAGATCTGCAACAACTACTTCGACAGTGTAGGGGCCCCGGCGACAAACCTCGTCTCGTTTATTCAGATCGACTGCCAGGGGGTGGTTGTCAAGGGCAACACCTTTGATGGTCGTGGAGCTGTTCCCTACGGCATCAACCTGCGGCAGGGGTGCGCGCTCATTGAGGGGAACCGCTTCAGCACCATCTACCAGTACTGCATCATCGTCGAGAATGCCTGGTTGAATGCCGAAAACAACAGGATCATTGGCAACTACTTCAACAACGGCATCAACAAGACCGCGACGATCGGCTCAGAGACCGATGTTCAAGCCGACGCCATCATCGGCAATGCTGGGCCGGTCGATCTCATGATCTCCGATAACGTCTTCCAGTACCTCTCTGGAAGGGCCATCTACATCCGTGGGAATGCCGATCAGGTGATGATCAATGGCAATATCCTGCGGTATGTCGGTTGCCGCAACATCTACGATTCCGGTGGCGGCACTCCATCTCGCAGTCTCTGCTATGCGATCACCTGCCAAGACTTCGGTGGCGTTCCTCGGCGCGTCACCGTCTCCAACAACTCCATGGGGGGTCTCGGCTATCAGTGGCCGAACGATCACTACTACTGGGTGTATTTTGGAGGAATCTTCCTGGATTGCCTCCTGTCCGTTGTGACCGGCAATTCCATCGCCCAGGTGTATGGCAGCGGTGTTGGCCAAAGCACCCCTGCCCAGGTGTACGACCTCTGCACCCTGATCCACGCGCGGTGGGACAAGGGCGGGTATCACGTCGTCACCGGCAATAACCTGCGGCACACCTTTGGCCTCTACAATGATCCGCAGGCTGGCTTCCGTGGCATCAATGTGAACACTGGTTCGGGGACTGGCGGCGGGATTGTTGCCAACAACATCATCGAGCTTGTGGGAACAAACTCAGCCCCGGGCGGGATGTACACCACGATCGATGCCTATTACGGCATGGATACCCGTGTGATCCTCATGGGGAATCTGGCCGCTGGTTCGTGGGACAACGGGAACTCTGCCACCGATGAGGCATTTGCCTGCCCCTACGCCAATCTGACGTCGATAGGGAATGTTAGCATCAGCATGCCGATGCGGATCGGGACCTGGAGCTCTAAGGGCATGACGATCGGGAACTTGCTCACCAATGCGGCGGGTTCGCTCAGCACTGGCGTTTTGCCCGCTTCGTACACGACTCCCCAGGCCGACTTCAACCAGAAGCTGTAGGAGCCACCATGGACAAGATCGTCGACGTCTTCATCAACTGGCAAGCGTTCGCGCTGGCCTTCGTCTCCTTCATAGTTCTGGGAATCGTCCGGGCGATGGGGACCAAGAAGGACAAGGACGGGAAGGTCGTCGGCGGGTTCGCTCAGAGCCGGGCGTTCCAGATGCTGCTCCCCCTCTTCCCCTATCTCATCACGCTGGGGGTGGTCTTCATTCCCGGAGTCCCTCTGCCTGAGGGGCTGACCAAGACGCTGGCGGTGAAGATCTTCTTCGCGCTCTGGGCTGGCTGGCTCTCTGGGTACAGCTTCCAGGTGATCAAGAAGGTGCTGGAGAAGGGCTTTGGGATGAACTTCGATCCCCAGAAGCCTGACTCCGCGCCTCCTGCGCCGGAGACGAAGGAAGCTGACGCTACGCCTACAGAGCCGAAGCCCTGAGCCAGGTTCTGAGTCGTGCTGTCCTATGCTGCATTCTTCGATGAGCTGGTCAAGATCGCAGAGGATGCTGCGAAGGCAGAACTCCTGACCGAGCTCAAGCCCCACCAGAAGCGTGTGGTGGAGAGGATGCGATCTGCTCCGGGCCTGGTAGTTGCCCATGGGCTCGGCTCTGGCAAGACGTTGTCGTCCATCGCCGCGGCTCTGGAGTCTCCTGAGGGAGCCAACGTGTTGGTCCCTGCCGCCCTCATGGCGAACTACCAGAAGGAGATCGCCAAGCACGTCAAGGGCGAGCCCTCGATCAACGTCGGCAGTCTTCAGAGAGCGGTAGCTACAGGTCAGCTAGATCCTTCCGCGCTGCTCATCGTCGATGAGGCACATCGGGCGAAGAATGTCGGCACGAAGACCCAGCAGCTTCTGAAGTCAGCGCCCACCAAGAAGCGGATGCTGCTGACCGGCTCGCCGATCTACAACAAGCCGCAGGACATCGCGACTCTGGTGAACCTGGCAGCCGGGCAGGAAGTGTTGCCGGAGGGAGAGGCATTTGCTTCCCGGTTCATCAAGCAGCCCGAGGGAGGCTTCTGGTCCTTCCTGCCCTGGGCGCAGAAGGAGCCGGAACTCCAGCGTGCTCCCGAGCTCCAGAAGGCGTTGAGGCAGTGGGTGGACTACCACGAGTCCAAGGGCAAGGACTTCCCCACGGCCACGGCTGAGAGGATCGCCCTCCCTATGAGTTCCCAGCAGCAGAAGCTGCACGCGGCTTCGTGGGGAGAGCTGCCGTTCGCTAGCCGGTGGCGCCTCAAGTTCGGACTGCCTCCAGGCAAGGAGGACTTGGCGGCGATCAACAAGTTCGAGTCGCAGGCCAGGCAGGTGGCCAGTACGGAGTCTCCCTTCACCAAGGGGAAGGCAGAGGCCACACCCAAGATCCAGAGGGCCGCATCCGAGTTCCTCCAGTCCGCGGCGAAGAACCCCGAGCACCGGGCACTGGTCTTCTCCAACTACCTCGGCACGCTCAACGACTACGCTGAGACGCTCAAGAAGAAGAAGGTGCCCTACGGCATCATCAGCGGGCAGCAATCTCAGCGCGAGCGCACGGAGACCGTTCGGGCGTACAATGAGGGCAAACTGAAGGCGCTGCTACTGTCGTCCGCTGGGGGGGAGGGCTTGGATCTGAAGGGCACGCGGCAAGTGCAGATCTTGGAGCCGCACTGGAACGACGAGAAGATCAAGCAGGTGATTGGGCGCGCTGTCCGCACCGGCTCACACAGTCACCTGCCCGAAGCTGATAGGACGGTGAAGGTTCAGAAGTTCGAGTCCTACCCCACGGGCTTCTTCGGCGGGAAGAAGCGGGGTGTCGAGCAGGTGCTCTACGATCTCTCGGAGTCGAAGGAACGGCTGAACCGGAAGATCAGAGCCCTGATGAAGGACAAGAAGAAATGAAGAAGATCTGGGAGTGGCTGAAGAAGAACTGGAAGTGGCTGATCCTGCCCCTGTGGATCGCCTCATTGATCCTCGTGTGGCTGTTCCGGGGAGGTGCAGCTCCATTCTTCAGCGGCACCAAGGACTCGGATGCGGACACGGCGATGAAGGCCAAGGACCAAGCCATCGCTGACTTCCGCGCCAAGCTGGAGGAGCTCGCCAAGAAAGCCGAAGAGCGTCTCAAGAACGCTTCGAAGGAGCAGGTTGACGAGTTCAATGGACTGAAGGACAAACCACTGGATGAGGTC
>Ga0233416_10000195_pt1 | contig 18595 bp, 22 predicted proteins | sample Sediment_Towuti__2_FD_188638 | JGI IMG/M metagenome (GOLD analysis project Ga0233416, IMG submission 188638) | Sediment microbial communities from Lake Towuti, South Sulawesi, Indonesia - Sediment_Towuti_2014_0_MG | ecosystem: Environmental > Aquatic > Freshwater > Lake > Sediment | place... | reverse complement strand
GTCGCCAGCATGCCCATATAGTCGGCGGACGCGCGCTCCATTCCGGTCGCGCTGGCCGCGATTCCCCGAAAGATGTTGCCGCCGCCGATGACCACGGCCACTTCCACGCCCAGCGAAACGACCGAGCCGATCTCATCGGCGAGACTGTCGAGGACCGCGGGATGGATGCCGTAGCCCTGTTCCCCGGCAAGGATCTCTCCGCTGATCTTCAGGAGAATCCGCCGGTACTTGGGGGCGTTCATTCCTGGCCTAATTGGTAGCGCGTGAACCGCCGGATCGTGATGTTCTCGCCGAGCTTGGCGATGGCCTGAGCCGCGTAGTCTTTGATCGTGACGGTCGGATCTTTGATGAAGGTCTGCTCCAGCAGGCAACTCTCCTGGAAGAACTGCTCCAGCTTGCCTTCCACGATCCTGGCCCAGGCCGACTCGGGCCTTCCCATCTCCTTGGCCTGTGCCAGGTAGATGGCCCGTTCTTTCTCGAGCAGTTGGGGCGGGATATCGTCGCGCTTGATGAAGGAGGGGCTGGAGGCGGCGATCTGGAGGGCGATGTCTCTGACGAACGTCTGGAATTGCTCGTTGCGGGCCACGAAGTCGGTCTCGCAGTTGACCTCGACGAGGACGCCGATGCGGCTGCCGGGATGGATGTACGCCGCGACCGTCCCTTCGTTGGTTTCCCGTCCCGCCTTCTTCTGCGCTGCAGCCAGCCCCTTCTGGCGCAAGTGCTCGATCGCCTTCTCGATATCGTTCCCGGATTCCGTGAGCGCCTTCTGACAGTCGAGGATGCCGGCGCCGGTTTTCTCGCGAAGCTCCTTGACTAACGTGGTCTTGCCCGCCATGGCGGTCACTTTCCTTCCTTCGTTCTCACGTGCCGGGCTGGACCTGTCACGAGCCGGGCATACTCGCCGCCCCGACAGCGGCCACGTGGGATGACCGCGAGTCCCCTCCCATGTCCAGGCCGGGGACGGCGGCGGCCTTCTCGCTGTCTTCCCGCTGGCTCCGCAAGTGGAGGCCCTCGATGCAGGCGTCCGCGATGCGGCTGGCAACCAGCTTGATCGATCGGATCGCATCATCGTTGCCGGGAATCGGATAATCGATCGAATCAGGATCACAGTTGGTATCCACGATGGCGACCACTGGAATGGCGAGACGATTGGCCTCCTGGACCGCGATGCGCTCGACACGGGTGTCCAGCACGAAGACGCAGCCGGGGAGGCTATTCATGTTCTTGATGCCGCTCAGGCTGCGCTCGAGCTTCACCCGCTCCTTCTCCATCTGGCTGACCTCTTTCTTGGTGAGGCGCTCGTGGGTGCCATCAGTCATCGCGGCTTCCAGTTTCTTAAGCTTCTCGACGCTCCGGCGGATGGTCTGGAAGTTGGTCAGCATGCCGCCCAGCCACCGCTGGTTCACGTAGAACATGCGACAGCGCTTGGCCTCTTCTTCGAGGATGTCGACCGCCTGACGCTTAGTGCCGACGAACAGGACCGATTCCCCCGCCGCGACGGTATCCCGGACGAAGGCGTACGCCGTGTCAAAACACTGGACGGTCTGCTGTAGGTCGACGATGTAGATCCCGTTGCGCTCGCCGAAGATGAACCGTTTCATCTTCGGGTTCCAGCGGTTGGTCTGGTGGCCGAAATGGACGCCCGCCTCAAGCAGCTCTTTGATCGTGATCACACCCATGATTTTGCCTCACCTCCTTTCTTCGATCTTGGATTTGGACACGCGCCCAGCCGTTCACGGGCCATAAATTCTCCAAAGCCTTCGGAAGCTAGCATAGTCGGCCGGGCTTTGCAAGCCAACTCTTGGACCATTTCTTACGAACGATACGACGCGTTGAGCCGGAGGTAATCATAGGAAAGATCGGTGGTCCACAGCCGGGCCCGGCCCGGCCCCTGGCCGAGATGGATCGTGACGCCGAACTCTCTCCGTTGCATGATCCGGGCAAGGCGACGCTCCGCTGGCCGCCCAAGTCCGACCCCCGCCTTGACGATGCGCACGCCGTCACAGGACAGCCCGATTTTTGCGGGGTCGACTGAGACACCGGCGCGCCCGATGGCAGCCATGATCCGGCCCCAATTAGCGTCCTCTCCGAACAGGGCGGCCTTGACCAGCGTGGACGTGGCCACGGTCTTGGCCACCTGTCTGGCGGCGGTCTGAGTCCTGGCGCCGACCACGTTGACCTGCACGAGCTTGGTGGCTCCTTCGCCGTCGCGGCAGACCTCCATGGCCAGGACACGACAGGCTTCGCCCAGCAGACCCTGAAAGGCGGCAGCCGCCGCGGAGCCGGCGCGCACCACCGGGTTGCCCGCCATCCCGTTCGCGAGGCACAGCACCGAATCGTTCGTGCTGGTGTCGCCATCCACGGAGATACAATTGAAGGACGGATTGACTGCGGCCACGAGGGCGCGCTGCAGAGTGGTTCGCTCAATCGCGACATCGGTGGTGAGATAGGCCAGCATCGTGGCCATGTCGGGATGGATCATCCCGGCTCCTTTGGCCATCCCGCCGACGGTGACCCGGCGGCCCCCGATCCGTGCGCTGAGCGCCACCTCCTTCGTCCGCGTGTCGGTGGTCAGAATGGCTCGGGCCGCTTCTTTTCCTCCGTTCGCTCTGAGTCGGTTCACGAGCGCCGGGATGCCCCGGCGCAGGCAGGGCATGGGCAGGGGCTGGCCGATGATGCCGGTGGACCCCAGGAATACCGCGCGCGGATCCATCCCTATTAGTGCGGCAACCAGTGCCGCCACCTCCTCGGCATCGGCGAGGCCCTGGGCCCCGGTGCAGGCATTGGCGTTCCCGCTGTTGATGAGGATCGCGCGGCCCATCCCCCGTCGGAGACGCTGCCGGTCCAACTGGACCGGAGCCGCCGCAACCCGGTTTCTGGTGAAGACCCCGGCGATGGGGCCTTCCCGGGCCGAGACGACGAGTGCCAAGTCCGGGTGGGGCGGCTTCTTAATCCCCACGTGCATGCCCGCCGCCACGAACCCAAGCGGGGCCGTAATGCCTCCCTTGATCTCTCTCATGATGAACCGTTTAGCGAGATCGAAATGATGTGGCGGTGGGTCACGGAAAGAGACCCGGCGCGGTGAGCCCCGTCTCCTCGGGAAGCCCCAGCATCAGGTTCATGGCTTGGATCGCCTGGCCCGCTGCGCCCTTGACCAAGTTGTCCAACGCGGCGACGGTGACCACCCAGTCGGATCGCGTGTCCGCAAATACGGCCAGGTCGCAGAAGTTGGACCCGCGGCTGTGGCGAGGGTTCGGAGACGACTCTCCATCCTGGATTCGGATGAATCGTTCGCCCTTATAGAAATCCCGGTACAGAGCGCGGAGTTGGGCCATCTCCAAGGGCTCCTGGAGACGGCAATAGGCCGTGCTGAGAATTCCGCGATTCATCGGCGCCAGATGGGGCGTGAAGATGACGCTCATGGCGCCCGCTTGCTCCGGGGCCGGTGTGCCAGGTCCCCCTGGAGTCGCTCGACGAGCCACGGCGTTCAACTCTTGTTCGATCTCGGGGGTATGGCGATGGCGCCCGATCATATACGCCTCGAGCGATTCGTGCGCCTCGGGGAAATGATAGGGGAGACCGGGGTTCCGGCCCGCCCCCGAGATTCCGGACTTCGCGTCGATCACGATGGTGCGCGTCCGGATCAGTCCCCTGGCAGCCAGCGGCGCAAGCTGCAAGATGGCCGCGGTGGCGTAGCATCCGGGTGACGCGACCAGTCGAGCCGAACGGATCTCGTCACGGTGAAGCTCGGGCAGCCCGTAGACGGCCGTCTGGAGCAGGTCCGGGTGGGGGTGCGCGGTGTGATACCAGGTTTCATACGACGCCGGACTCTTCAGGCGATAGTCCGCGCTCAGATCGACCACCCTCCGGCCGGCCGCGACACAGGTGGCCACAGGATCCAAGGATTGAGTGTGGGGGAGGGCTGCGAACACGGCATCCGCGCGCTTTGCGATCGCGTCGGGGGCCAGGGCCTCGAAGGTCTGCGGGAGCACGGACGCCAAGTGCGGAAAGACGGAAGACACGGCGCTGCCGGCAGATTTCTCCGACGTCACCGCAACGATATCTACTCGCGGATGCCCTGACAACAACCGGAGCAGCTCGGCGCCGGTGTACCCGCTGGCGCCCAGCACCGCCACCTTGATCGGACCGCTCGATTGCACCGTCGTCTCACCCCCTCCTTCAGTTCCCGGCACCGGATGTACGAAACAAAAAAGGGAAGGCCCCCGGGCCTTCCCTTTTTTCCTGTTCAGCCCAAGCGCTCAGCGTTTCGAGTATTGGAAGCGTCTCCTGGCCCCTTTCTGCCCGTATTTCTTCCGCTCTTTCACGCGGGGATCGCGGGTCAGCAGGCCTTCCTTCTTGAGGGGCTCCCGAAGCGCCGGATCCATCGCGACCAGCGCTTTGGCGATTGCATGCCTGAGGGCGCCCACCTGGCCTGAGGTTCCGCCCCCGCAGACCGAGGCTCGCACGTTGTATTTGCCGGTCAGCCCGGTGACCTCCAGGGGAACCTGGACCACGCTCCTGAGCGTGGGTCGCGGGAAGTACTTTTCCAAGGGCCTGGCGTTCACGACCATCTCGCCGTTTCCCGGCGAGAGCCATGCTCTCGCGATGGCGTACTTCCGTTTTCCCGTGGCATAGTGCGTGACAACCGCCATACCAAACCTCGTTTGAACCGCTCACTTCGATCAAACGTGAGCGGAAAGTTACTACAGGGTGACCGCTTCCGGCCGCTGGGCCTGATGGGGGTGCTCGGCCCCCGCGTAGACCTTCAACTTTCTGGCCATCTGCTTGCCAAGCGGGTTCTTGGGCAACATGCCCTTGATCGCCCGGGCGAGCAGCTCCGTCGGGTGCTTCGCATGCAGATGCTCGGCGGTGACGGACTTCAGACCCCCGGGATACCCGGTGTGATGGGTGTACGTCTTCGTCTTGAGCTTCCCTGCAGTCAGGCTGATCTTTCCCGCATTGATAATGATCACGTGATCGCCCGTGTCCACGTGGGGGGTGAAGGTCGGCTTATGTTTTCCCCGCAGCAGGATGGCGACGCGCGAGGCCAGCCGCCCCAGGGTCTTCCCCTCCGCATCGACCAGGTACCACTTTCTGACCACGTCCGCGGGTTTCGCAAAATAGGTCCGCATGATCCTTCCCTAGGCCTCGTACCGGCCGGGATTCTTCGCGCCCAGCTTGTCCAGCCAGGCGTCGAGGTTCCCGCCCCCTCTCCGCTTCAACACGTCCTGCGTCACGTAGATCGGACTGTTCGTTCGCAGCGCCAGCGCGATGGCGTCGCTGGGGCGCGAATCCACGACGCGCTCCGATCCCTGCGCCATGAGATGGATGGATGCGTAATAGGTATTGTTTTTCACGTCGGTCACGACGACGCGGGCGACCTTTACATTCAGATGGTCGGCGAAACTCCGGATGAGGTCATGACTCATCGGACGAGGCGTCACGTGCCCCTCCAGCGCCAGCCGGATCGCGTTCCCCTCGGCGGTTCCGACCCAAATCGGCAGGATATCCGCGTTGTGCTCGTCCCGGAGGATGACGATCTGGGTTTCGGTGTTCGGATCGGGCAGGACGCCGTGCACCTTCAGCCGGACCAGATCCACAGATTCCTGATACTCCATGACTCGTTCTGCGAGGGTGACGGGACGGCTCGGCAACGGCTCGGAGGAATGGTCAGGCCTCGTACTTGCCGAAGTCTTCGGGTTTCAGGTTCTCCAACCACTGATCCAACTCGTCGGACGCCTGTTTTCGGATCACGTCATCGTTCGCGAAAATTGGCGTGTTCGTCCGCAATGCCAGTGCGATCGCATCGCTGGGCCGGGAGTCGATCGTGTATTCTGAGTCTTCGTGCATGAGATGAATCTTCGCGTAGTACGTGTTGTCCTTCAGGTCCGTCACGACCACGCTGATGATCTTCGCATCGACCGTGTCCAGGACGGATTTCATTAAGTCATGCGTCATCGGCCTAGGGGCTGCCACGCCCTCGAGCGCAAAGCTGATGGCGCTGGCTTCCGATTTTCCTACCCAGATGGGCAGCATGTCCGAGGTATCTTCGTCGCGGAGGATCACGATATACGCATTGTTGTACGGGTCGAACATCAAGCCTCTGACCTTCATTTGGAGCATCGCGCTCATCCCGCGGCTCAGGCGTGAGTCCGCTCGCAGCGGCGTGTTTCCTGCGCTTGGCGAGCCACTCTACCATTGCCCTTTCCAATTTGTCAATGAAACCGGCGAGGTGGAGAGGGAAGTGACGCTACGGCAAGTTCTCGAGATCAAAGGCTTTCCCCGAGATGGACGGAGAGGGATCAGCCGCGAGGCGGAGCAAGGCAGCCGCCGCGGCGGAGGGGTCACGAAGACGGGCCGGGTCCCTTGGGGGACTCTAACCTGCAGCCAAGTGGTGCGGTGGAGAGGCGAGCGAACCAAGCGCGTGATTGAACGAGTGGGAACGGCGGTCCGGCTATTGCTGGGGCCGGTAATTTTGCTGTAATTTGGACGTATCGGCCGTTTCTCCCAGCTTCAGGAACGCCCGCATTTGCTTCTTGAGCAGTTCCCGGCCGCTTTCATCGCCCAGGTTGATCTGGTACTCGTTGATCACCATCGTCTTCATCTTCCCGGGTCCATTCCATTCCCACCAGCAGGTCTTGCAGACGTTCGCTTTGATCTCCGATTCCATCCGTCCCATGAAGAGGGGCTCCGTGATCGGCTCTCCCGCTTTCCCGCATTTGACGCATTGGACTTGGGCCATGGGGTCACCCTCCTGTCCCTCGGGCCCGCCCGAGGTCAGCAGCATTCTAGCATCCGTTCCGTTGGAAAGAAAAGAGGGCTAGGAGGTGATGACGTTGTAGGTCGAATCTTTTCGAGGCCGTTTCGATTTGCTGTTCCCACGCTTGTTTTTCTTCACCTTCTGATTCTTTCTACTCTTTTTGCTCGACTTCTTGCTGCTCCCAGGGCCCGCTGACTTGGCTTCCAGGATGGACCCTGAGGGGGTCTCTGGCATCGCTAGCGGTGCCTGAGCTATCGTTGTTGTGCTGAAACAGACCCCCATGATGATCGCCCAGATCATCGCCGACACGGTTTTCATCTGCTCACCCCTTTTGAAGCGATTATAGAGGTGGGACCGGACGAAGCAAGTGAAATGGGGTTTGGCGCAGGCGAGCCTGGCGCGGATTGACGGCCTCCGGCGATCGTGCTAGAAGCAGGCCAGAAATGTCAACCAACGTCGCGCCCGGATGGCGGAACTGGCAGACGCGCCAGACTCAAAATCTGGTTCTCGCAAGAGAGTGGGAGTTCGACCCTCCCTCCGGGCACCATAGACAGCGACCGAAGTCCTCGTTCCCGCAACTCCCTTTGATCTTTGAGGAGTTATGGGACCAGTCGGGGGCTCTGGAAACCCTCTTGACAGGGCTCGCGCGATCAGCCTATATTGCCGGCTACCTTGGGCTCATGCTTCATTCCATACTCGTCATTGTCTAACTTACAAGGAGGCACCACATGCGCAAGGCATTCTTAATGGGAGCAATGATCCTGTTCGCAGGCTCCATCGGGGTGGCCGTGGCCCAGGAGCGCCTGCCGCAGGCCTCCGGGTTCGGCACCGGCGTTGGTGAGTCGTCGGGCACCGGGACACGTTCCCAGGTCTGGGACAAGGCAGCCTTCCTGGAAAGACTCTCGCAGCCGGAGACGATCTATGGCCGCGTCCTCGCCATCGATATTCCAGGCCGCAAGATCCACTTGGAGACGGGTGGAAGCTCGCACGACGAAGGCAGAGCCGGGACCGGCGCGATGTCATCCTTGACGGTGTACATCGACGACAATACGAACATGGATTCGCTCAAACCCGTCCAGAACGGCGATGATGTCACGCTGCAGGTGTACGAGGAGACGACCACCAAGCAGCCGTACGGAACGGGCAGGAAGCTGGTGCGGGACGTCACGGTATTGAGAGGGAACGAGAGATTAGCTGGGTTCGGCGGCCTTGGCCAACGACCGGACCCTCGAACCGAGCGCGGGATCGAGACCGCGAATGATTCCTCACACGGCGGCGTGGTCGGCCAGGTGTTCCCCGGTGATGTCACCTCCGGCATCGTCAGCCCGATCGGCGAAGTCACGGGCGCCGCGCCGTGCTGGCAGTGCGAGCCTCAGCCGGGTTGGGGATACGGTACAAGTACGAAGAGCGATTGGGGGTCCTCCGAGAACCCGAACTATGCGAAGGGACTCGGCAGCACAAAGGAAGGTGCTACAAAGGAAGGCACTTCAAAGTCAAGCACCCCATAAGTCAGTTCGGTCCGGATATTCGTTGGTTGGAGGAAGGGCGGTCGAGGTCAGGCGTCTCGGCCGCTCTTCTTGTTTTAGTGAGCTTGTCAGAGACCGTGCGACTTGGTAGCATGGGGCTCAGCGGTGGACCGCACCAACATGAACACGCGAAGTCATCGCCAGACCCTTCCCCCCGTACCCGAAGCTGATGCGGAGCTGGATCTGCGCGGGGTGATATGCCCGTACAACTTCGTCAAGACCAAGCTGAAGCTGGAGACGATGAAGCCCGGCCAGGTCCTCTCGGTCATCCTTGACGAGGGTGACCCGATCCGCAACGTGCCCCGCAGCGTCACCGATGACGGGCATACCGTCCTCAGTCAGGAACCTCACGCTCACTCCTACCGCGTCCGGATCCGGAAACGCTCCGATTTCTAACCAGGTTCTTCTTCCTCATCGCTTTCTGCGTCGACTGCCCTCAACCACGAGCGTGATCTCGCCGGGCCCGTGACGCGACGCCAACCCGCGCAACAACTCCTGCGCCGACCCGCGCACGATCGTCTCGCTGGACTTCGTCAGGTCCCGCGTTAATGCCATGCGTCGGTTCCCGAGCACGGCGAGAATCTCCCTTAAGGTGCGTCGGAGCTGGCGCGGGGACTCGAACAGAACCAGCGGTCGCTGGTCTCTGCGCAACCCGAGCAGCAGCTTTCGCCGGGGCGCCGGCCGCTCGGGGAGGGCACCCAGGAAGACAAACGCTTCACCGGCAAGGCCCGATGCCGACAGCGCAGCCAGGATGGCGGACGGCCCGGGGACCGGGACCACCCGGATGCCGGCTGCGAGAGCCCGCGTCACGAGGAATGCCCCCGGGTCGGCGATCATCGGCGTGCCCGCATCGGAAACGAGCGCCACGCTCTGACCCTCCTCGAGCCGGTGGATCAACACCGGGGCTTTGTCTTCCTTGTTGAGGTTGTGGTAACTCGTGAGCGGCGTGTGGATCGCATGGCGGGCGAAGAGGGCCTGCGTGCACCGCGGGTCCTCAGCGGCGACGATCGCCACCCGTTTGAGGATTCGGACCGCCCGGAGGGTGATGTCATCCGGGTTCCCGATCGGAGTCCCGACGATGTAGAGGATCCCCGCCATCGTGCTCGAGAGGGTTCAACCGACCCGGCATCCTACCGCTCGCGTCGCAAGAAAGTCCAAAGCTATGTTAAGATCGCAAAGCCGGACGGCCATGGAACCGAATCCATTCATCGAATCGTTCGAGCAATGGAAGCGGGCGGACTACTCGTTCTGCCCGAAGTGTGGAGGGGCGCTGGGGCGCCGATCCGTCAAAGAATCCGAGCCGGATCGGTTGGTGTGCCGTGCCTGCGGCTTCATTTTTTTCCTCGATCCGAAGGTTGCCGTGGGAACGATCGTGTCGCTGGAGGGCCGCATTCTGTTGATCAGGCGGGCGATCGAACCGGCCTACGGCAAGTGGGTGTTCCCGGGTGGCTTTGTGGATCGGGGAGAGTCGGTGGAGGAAGCCGCCGTTCGAGAGACCCGTGAGGAGAGCCACGTGGACGTCCGGATCAGTCGGCTGCTGAACATCTACTCCTATTCCGATCATCCCGTCATCATCATCGTGTACGTCGGAGAGCCAGTCGGCGGGCAACCGCGAGCCGGGGACGAGACCCTGGAGGCCGCTACGTTCGAGCCCCACTCGATCCCGTGGGCGGAACTCGCCTTCCCCAGCACGGCTCAAGCTCTCCGGGATTACCTGAAGGACCGCTGACCTAGAGCTTCCTTGACTCCTCTCTTTTGCCGACGCTATAATCCGCTCTGCCGCGCCAACGTTTTCTCTGAAAAGTTGCGAGGATAGATGGGTATGCCGGTCATGTTCTTGATGGCCACGATGGGGCTGTATCTTGTGGGCACCGCTTTCTTCCTGGCCTACCTCTTGCGGCGATCGGAGGCCCTGTCCAAGGTGGGGCTCGGTCTGACGGCAGCAGGGTTTCTATCCCACACAGCTGCGTTGGCGACCCGGATGATGGAGGCCGGCCACGCTCCGTTCACCAGCTTCGATGAAGCCATGTCGTTTTTCTCCTGGGCCCTGGTGCTGGTGTTTCTCGGCGTCGAATTTCGGCATCGCATCCATGTCCTGGGATCGTTCATCCTGCCCCTCGCGCTTCTCTCGCTGCTGTCCGCTGCCGCCTTGCCCAAGGCGGTTCCCACGTTGGAACCGGTGCTGAAAACGGTCTGGGTCCACGTCGCGCTGAGCATGCTGGGGACCGTCGGGTTCGCGGTCGCCTTCGTGGCCGGCATCATGTATCTGATCCAGGACGGGCTGTTGAAGTCGAAGCGGTTCAACGTGCTGTACGCCAAGCTGCCTGCGCTGGATTTCCTGGATCGCTTGAACCAGCAGTCAATCTTGCTGGGGTTTCCGCTCCTCACGCTCGGCATCATCACGGGGGCGATCTCGGCCGAGTTCGCGAGGGGCTCGTACCTGAGCTGGAATCCGGAGCAGACCTGGGCCTTGGTGACCTGGGTGTTCTACTTCGTCGTCCTGGTGGGCCGGATCACAGTGGGCTGGCGGGCCAAGAGGGCCGCCTACCTGACCATCATCGGGTTCGCCGGGGTGATCTTGACGTTCATCGGAGTCGTGGTGAAAGGTCACGCGCCGGTCGCATAGCCGCCGGTCCGTCACGCGCCATGGACATCATCGTCGTCGGGCTTAGCCACAAGACCGCGCCCGTGGAGGTCCGCGAGAAGTTGGCGGTGCCTGAGAGCCGCCTGGGAGAAGCCTTGTGCCGGCTCTGCGCCTATCCGGGGATCAAGGAAGGCATCTTACTGTCCACCTGCAACCGGGCGGAGGTCTACGCCGTCGTCGACCAGGTGGAGGAAGGCTATGCGCGGGTGCAGGAATTCCTCGCCGATACCCACCTGTCGCTCTCCTCGGAGCAGCTCACTCCGCACCTCTACTGGTATACCGGCGACCACGCAATCGGCCATCTCTTCCGCGTCGCGGCCAGCCTCGACTCGATGGTGGTGGGCGAGGCGCAGATCCTCGGTCAACTGAAGGACGCCTATGAAGTCGCGCTGGCGCACAAGGCCAGCGGGGTGATCCTGAACAAGCTCGTGAAAAAGGCCATCTCCGTCGCCAAGCGGGTGAGGACCGAGACCCGGATCGCGGAGACGGCGGTCTCGGTCAGCTACGCGGCCGTCGAGCTGGCGAAGAAGATCTTCTCGGACCTTAGCGAGAAGACCGTGCTGTTGGTGGGCGCCGGGGAAATGGCGAAGCTGGCGGCCCGCCACTTGATTCGCAACGGCGTCCGCCGCGTCCTGATCACGACGCGGGATTCGCACAGTGCCGTGGAACTGGCCAAACGCTTCGACGGCGTGCCGGTGCCTTTCGACGAATTTCACCGTGAATTGGCCGAGGCCGATATCGTGCTGTGCTCCACCGGCGCCTCGCACTACCTGATCCGAAGCGAGGATGTGCAGCGGGCGGTGCGTCAGCGGATGAACCGCCCTATCTTCCTGATCGACATCTCGGTGCCGCGGAACATCGACCCGGTGGTCAAGGACATCGACAACGCCTTCCTGTTCGACATCGACGACTTGGAGATGCGGATCGAACACAACCGCGAGGAGCGGCGCCGCGAAGCCGGGAGGGCGGAGCAGTTGATCGAACAGGAGGTGGACGTCATCCTCCATTGGTTGAAGTCGCTCGAGGTGACTCCCACGATCCTGGCATTGCGCCGCCGGGCGGAGGAGATCAAGCAGGTAGAATTGGAAAAGAGCCTGGGCCGGCTCGGCCACCTGTCGCCCGAGGAACGGGGCGTGGTCGAAGGCCTCGCCACGGCGATCGTCAATAAGCTCCTGCATGGCTCGCTGGTGACGCTCAAAGCTGAAGCCGATTCGGCCGGCGGGTCCCTCTTCGTTGAAGCGGCACGGCGCTTTTTCAACCTGGGCGATGCGTCGGCCGCTGAGCGGGTCACCGATCCCGGCCGGTCGATCGGGCCCGTGCCGGTGCCCGGCTGTGCTGATACCGAGCACGAGTCGCCGCGACAGGATCAGGGAAAAGAGTCCTGAACAGGGGTGCGCGACGGATGCCGCAGAGTCCGAAGCTCTTCACCTGCCCCAAGTGCCGGGAGACATACCTCGGCACGGAGCCGCTGCCTGATTGTCCGCATTGCGGCTACGACTACAGGGAGAAAGAGGGCTTCCGCTGGGACGTCGTCGTGTACCTCCTCGCGATCATGGGCCTTGTGAGCTTCCTCCTGGTGGCGTCGTATTACCGGGGAAACATGGGGCTTGGCACGCCGTCGCCCTTGAGGTCGGACATGCCGAAAGACGACGCGCCGGAAAAGTTGCCCGGCTCCGGCAAAGCCAGAGCCCCCTTTGAGAGCCCCTATCATGAATCGGGGCGGTGAGGGTGGCCGAAGGGATGCTCAACGTTCGTCGTTGGTGGTCGGGACGCGGGGCAGCCGCCTGGCGGTCCGGCAGGCCGAGTGGGTCCAGGCCCGGCTGCAGGAGGTGGCGCCGGGCGTGACGGTCACCTTGCGGCGGATCAAGACCTCCGGCGACATGATCGTGGACGTGCCGCTGGCCGCCATCGGCGGGAAGGGACTCTTCGTCAAGGAGATCGAGGAGGCGCTCTTGCGTGGGGAGATCGACCTTGCGGTGCATAGTATGAAGGACGTCCCGACCGTCCTCCCCGATGGGCTGGACCTCCTCTGCGTCCCCGCTCGGGAGGATCCCCGCGACGTGCTCATCAGCCGGGATGCGCGCTCGCTGGATCAGCTGCCTCCGGGGTCCCGCGTGGGAACCAGCAGTTTGCGCCGACAAGCCCAGCTCATGCATCACCGGCCGGACTTGACCGTTCAGGTGCTTCGCGGGAACCTGGACACCCGGCTGCGCAAGTTACGGTCCGGCGAGTACGACGCGATCGTCCTGGCGGCGGCCGGCCTCAGGCGGATGGGCTGGGTCGAAGAAGTGACGGAGTATTTACCTCCGGAGGTGTGCTTGCCCGCGATCGGGCAGGGTGCCTTGGGACTGGAAGGACGTCGCGATGACGGCTTCCTGCGGGACCTGACGGCCCCGTTGGAGCATCCGCCCACGCGGATGGCGGTCACGGCCGAGCGGGCCTTGCTCGAACGGTTGGAAGGAGGCTGTCAGGTGCCGATCGCCGCGCACGCCACCATCAAGGGAGAGACACTCGTCCTGGAGGGGCTGGTCGCCAGCGTGAACGGGCAGCGGTTCGTTCGGGACATGGTGCAGGGCCCGGTGCCGGACGCGCGCGCCCTCGGTGTTCGATTGGCGGAGAAACTCCTGGCGGCAGGCGGGGCCCCGATCTTGAATGAAATCTACGGTCACGCGTGAGCTTTGTGATGGGAACGCCCGGAAAAGTCTATCTCGTGGGGGCCGGCCCCGGCGATGAAAAGCTCCTCACCCTCCGTGGGAAGGAGTGCCTCGAGCAAGCCGATGTGGTCCTCTATGACTACCTGGCGAACCCGGTCCTCCTGGACCATGTCCCGGCGCGGGCCGAACGCATCTATGTCGGCCGCCGTGGCCGTGGGCGGTACCAGGAGCAGGCAGAGGTGAACCGGCTGATGATCGAGAAGGCCAGGGAGGGTAAGGTCGTGGTCCGGCTGAAGGGGGGCGACCCGTTCGTCTTCGGACGGGGAGGCGAAGAGGCGGAAGCGATCGCCGCCGCGGGGCTTCCCTTCGAGGTGGTGCCGGGCGTCACGTCGGCCGTGGCGGTGCCGGCCTACGCGGGCATTCCGGTCACCCACCGGACCTTGGCGTCTACGGTGGCGTTCGTGACCGGACACGAAGATCCGACCAAGGAGACGGCTGCCCTGGAGTGGCCGCGCCTCGCGACCGCGAACGGGACCATTGTGTTTCTCATGGGCTTGAAGAATCTCCCGGCGATCGTGGCGCGCCTCGTGGCGGAGGGCAAGTCACGTGAGACGCCGGTGGCGTTGGTCCGGTGGGGCACCCGGTCCGGGCAACGGACCGTCGTGGGGACTCTTGGAGACATCGTCGGAAAGGCTGAGCAGGCGGAGATGGAACCGCCGACCGTCATCGTGGTGGGCGATGTGGTCCGCCTGCGGGAGCAGCTGAACTGGTTCGAATCGCGCCCGCTGTTCGGCAAGCGAATCCTGATCACGCGGGCGCAGGAACAGGCCCGTGAGCTGTCGACGCTCCTGGCGGAGCAGGGCGGAGAGCCGGTGGAATGTCCCACGATTCGGCTCGTCGCACCGGAGAGTTGGCAGGAGCTCGATGAGGCCATCGCGGACCTGCGCCGCTATCACTGGGTGGTCTTCACGAGCGTGAACGGGGTCCGGCCGTTCATGGAGCGTCTCCGGCAACGAGGACAGGACGCGCGGGCCTTGGCCGGGCTACGGCTCTGCTGCATCGGCCCGCGGACCGCCCGGGCTCTGGGCGCCTACGGGCTCCGCGCCGACGTGATCCCGTCCGAATACCAGGCCGAGGGGGTCATTCAGGCCATGACAGCCGCGGGCGTGGCCGGCCAGCGCGTCCTGATCCCGCGCGCCGCCGTGGCACGAGAGATCCTGCCGGAGCAGTTGCGCGCGATGGGGGCCGAGGTCCGGGTGGTCACGGCCTACCGGACGGTCCTCCCGTCCGTCGAGGCCGACCAGCTGAAGGACCTGCTGCGGCGCCAGGCGATTCATATCATCACGTTTACGAGCTCCTCGACGGTCCGGAACTTTCGCCAGCTCTTCGACAGCCGGGAGGAGATGGTCAAGCTGTGCGGAGATGCGGGGGTGGCCTGCATCGGGCCGATCACGGCAAAGACCGCCGCCGAGTTGGGCTTGCCGGCGACCATCATCGCGGCAGAGAACACCATCCCGGCTCTGGCCCAGGCGATCGTCGAGTACTATTCGAGGCCCGCGCACCGGCGCGGATAGAACGGAGGAGATCAGCATGGTTCCCGTGAAATCATTCATGATCCCTATGGAAAAATTCGTGACGGTCGACCGCGACACCGACGTGAGGAAGGCGGCGACGCTGATGCGCGATCAAGGAATCGGCAGCTTGATCGTCACGCGAGGGAAGGAGTGCATCGGCATCGTGACCGACACGGATATGGTGCGACGGGTCGTGGCGTTGGGGGTGGACGCGGCCAAGACCCCAGTCGAGCAGATCATGTCGGCCCCGATCATGATGATCGATGAGAACAAGACTCTGCTCGACGCCAACAACCTGATGGCGCGCGAGCACGTCCGGCACCTGGGCGTGTCGCGCGACAACCGGTTGGTCGGGATGATCTCGGTGCGGGATTTGGTGGTCTTCCTCACGAATTTGCCGAGAAAGTGAGAGACGATCGTATGGCTTTTCCCCGTCACCGGATGCGGAGACTGCGGCAGAGCGAGCCCCTGCGGCGCATGGTCCGGGAAACCCGGCTGTCGTCCTCCGACTTGATCTACCCGTTCTTCGTGACCGAAGGGCAGGACCGGCGGCAAGAAATCAGCTCCATGCCCGGCCAGTACCGGCTGTCGGTCGATCTCCTGGTCAAAGAAGCGGCCGACGTCAAGGCGCTCGGGATTCCCGCAGTTATCCTGTTCGGAATCCCGGACCGCAAAGACGAACGGGGGACCGCGGCGTATGATCGGGACGGCGTCGTCCAGCGGGCCATCCGCGCCCTCAAAGATCAGGTCCCGGGGCTGCTCGTCATCACGGACGTCTGCATCGACGAGTACACCACGCACGGGCACTGCGGACTGGTGAAGGAGGGGCGTATCCTCAACGACGAGACCTTGGGCTGCCTGCGCGCCATGGCGCGCACGCACGCCCAGGCGGGCGCTGACATGGTTGCGCCGTCCGACATGATGGACGGCCGCGTCGCCGCCATCCGGGAGGAGCTCGACCGCGAAGGCTTTCCCGAGCTTCCCATCATGGCCTATGCGGCGAAGTTTGCCTCCTGCTTCTACGCGCCGTTCCGGGAGGCGGCAGACTCGAGCCCGCGGTTCGGCGACCGGCAGTCGTACCAGATGGACCCGGCCAACGCGCGCGAGGCGCTCCGGGAGATCGAGCTGGACGTGGAAGAAGGGGCCGACATCGTGATGATCAAGCCGGCTCTGCCCTATCTCGACGTGATCGCCGCGGCCCGGGCGCGGACCCTGCTTCCGATCGCCGCGTATCAGGTGAGCGGGGAATACAGTATGATCAAGGCCGCGGCCCGCGCCGGCTGGCTGGACGAGCCCCGCGCAATCTTGGAAAGCCTGCTTTCGATCAAACGGGCGGGCGCGGACCTGATCCTGACCTATTTCGCGAAGGACGCAAGCCGGCTCTTACACGAGTAGGACCATGGCGATCCCCGCATGAAGATCACTCGAGGTCTCGCCGGCCATAGGCGCGCCGCCCATCCGGTGCTGACGATCGGGAATTTCGACGGCCAGCACCGCGGCCATCTTGCGCTGCTGCAGACCGTCGCCGAGACCGCCGCCTCCAAGGGCGGGACGCCGATGGTCCTGACCTTCGATCCTCATCCCGTCACGGTGCTCAAACCCGGGACCAAGCTCCTGCTGTTGACGACGCCGGAGGAAAAACTGGCGCGTTTTGAGGCGGCCGGGATCGAGGAAGTCCTGTTCCTGGAGTTCAACCGGGCCTTTGCCGAACTGACGCCCGATCAGTTTGTCCTTAAGGTCCTCAAGGACGGCATCGGGGTTCGCGACCTGTTCGTTGGTGAGCATTTTGCGTTCGGCAAGGGGAGAGCGGGGAGGACGGCCGACCTGATCCGGCTCGGCGCGCAGTATGGGTTCCAGGTCCATCCCGTCTCTCCCCTGCGGGTGGATGGAGAAGTCGTCAGCTCAAGCCGGATTCGCACGCTCGTTCAGGCTGGGGACGTGCGCGCGGCCGCTCGCTGCCTGGGGCGTCCGTATGCGCTCGCCGGACCGGTAGTGCCGGGGGAGCGCCGCGGCCAGGCCCTGGGCTGGCCGACCGCCAACCTGCGCCTGCCCGAGGGCCGCGTCATTCCGGCCGACGGCGTGTATGCCACGACGGCCATGTGGAACGAGCGTCTGTACGATTCGGTGGCCTACCTCGGCACACGGCCGACCTTCGGCCCCGGCGAGCGGCTGCTGGAGGTGTACCTGCTGGATGAACAGGTTCAGCTGTATGGAGAGGAGATTCGCGTCCAGTTCGTCGAACGGCTGCGCGGGGACCTCACGTTCTCGAAGCCGGAGGAGCTGGCTGCACACATTGACCGGGACGTGCACCAGGCCCGTGAAACACTCAAGGCTGTAGCCCAAAGCTTCACCGATGCGTAGCGTCATGCGCCAATCCGTGCGACCAGAAACGGTCCCATCAAAGCTCGCGCGGCGCGTAGCCGCCGCGGCGCGGGCCAAGGCCTTGCTCCGGCCGGGGGACCGCGTCTTGGTCGCGGTCTCGGGAGGCCCCGACTCGGTCGCGCTCCTCTCGGTGTTGGCGGCCCTGGCCCCATCCTGGGACTTGACCCTCCGCGCCGTGCATATCAACCACGGGCTGCGCGGTCTGGAGTCCGACGAAGACGCCGCTTTCGTGGCCAGTCTCTGCGACCGGCTCGGCGTACCTCTGGTCGTCGAGCGCGTCCCGCTCAGCGGCTCGGCCGGTCGACAGCGGGGACGGTCGCTCCAGGAACAGGCGCGCGAGGCCAGGTATGCCGCGATGGCGCGAGTGGCCACGGCCCACCGGATGGACAAGCTCGCGGTGGGACACACGGCCGATGATCAGGCGGAAACCCTCGTCATGTGGATGCTCCGCGGATCGGGAACGGCCGGGCTCGCCGGCATCCCGCACGCCCGTGGGCCCCTCGTCATCCGACCCCTCCTGGACATCAGTCGCGCGGAGATTGCAGCCTACCTCGAGGGACAGGGACTGCCGTTCCGCGTGGACTCGAGCAACGCGAAGCCACTTTACTTGCGGAACCGGGTCCGGCATGAACTGCTGCCCGCTCTGAAACGGCTCAACCCCGGAATCCTGGGGGTGCTCAAGCGACAAGCCGAGATCCTCCGTGAGGAGGATGTGTCTCTGGATCAGCTGGCCTCCGAGCACCTGGCCCGATCGGCGCGGGAAGACGCCCCCGGAGAGTTCGTGGTGGAACGCGCCGGCCTGCTCGCGGTGCCGTTGGCACTGCGACGGCGGATGGTCCGGACGCTGCTTCGACGGACGAGCGGGCTCACACAGGGGCCGCGGTTCGGCGCCATCTCGGCGGTCCTGGACCGGATCGTCCAAGGGCGATCCGGCGCTGCGATCACCGTGGCTGGCGTGCACGTGGCGCGTGAGTACGGGATCATCCGATTCCGATCCTCCGGCCGGACGACCGTAGGAGTCGAGGAGACCGTGAGGGGTCGGTACCTGTTCCGGT
>Ga0233416_10000193_pt1 | contig 18620 bp, 18 predicted proteins | sample Sediment_Towuti__2_FD_188638 | JGI IMG/M metagenome (GOLD analysis project Ga0233416, IMG submission 188638) | Sediment microbial communities from Lake Towuti, South Sulawesi, Indonesia - Sediment_Towuti_2014_0_MG | ecosystem: Environmental > Aquatic > Freshwater > Lake > Sediment | place... | reverse complement strand
CAGGCCAGAGAGATCCGCAAGATGTTCTCGAGCTATGTAAGCCCCAGGATCGTCGAGGAGCTGATGAAGGACCCGGCCAAGGCCGCATTAGGGGGTCAGCGTAAGGAACTCACCATGCTGTTCGCGGATGTGGCCGCGTTCACGACGTTTAGTGAAAAACACAAGGCTGAGGACGTCGTCGCGCAACTGAATGAGTACCTGGGAGCCATGACGGAGGTGGTCTTCCACTGGAATGGCACGTTGGACAAGTTCGTCGGTGATGCGATCGTGGTCTTCTGGGGAGCGCCCGTCGATCAGCCGAACCACGTCGAGCTGGCCATCAAATGCGCACTGCACATGCGGAAGCGGCTCTCCGAGATGCAGGACAAATGGAGGGCTGAGGGGAAAACGATCTTGGATAACGGCATCGGGATCAACACCGGGGTGGTCGTGGTTGGCAACATCGGGGCCGAGGGCAAGAAGATTGATTACACGATGATCGGGGACCATGCGAACCTGGCCGCCCGTGTGCAGGGGCTCACCAGGAAACTGGGATGCCCTATTGTCATCACCGAATATACGGCCGCGCGGGTGAAGAACATAATGGCGATCTCGGATCGCGCCGACAACCAGGGACGTCTCGGCCATGTGTCGTTGCGCAAGTTGGGAACGGCCCGGGTGAAGGGCCGGGACGAAACCGTGATCGTCTATGCCCTGGAATCCCTGAAGCGGGAGGAGTCGTCCAGGATCGAGGAGGGTTTGCCGGACAAAAGGCTGGAGCGAACCGGCTAATCCACACGTGGCGGGCTCGGCACATCCTTGAAGACCTGGGCCGCCACTTGCCGGCCCAGAGCAATGCGCTCGGAGAAGGTCGGCGCGGTCAGGAACCGGTCCAGGAGCTCGCCGACCTGACTGTCACGGGAGGCGATGAACCGAAGCACGTCCGCCGGTGCGGTGAGCCAGAACCCCCTGAGGCGAAAGAACGCCTGGACGAGATCCTCCACGAACAGTCCCAATAGATACTGGGCCGTCGCCGGCTGGTGCTGGAGGTCCTCCGCCTTTCCCAGCCAGTGGAAGCAGCCGACCTTCAGACGGATCTTTTCGTTCAGGCTAGCCGCAGGAGGTCCCTGGCGAAATCGTTGGTTCGCGCGTTCCACCAGCTTCGCGCCCGCCCCCTCGATCTCAAACAGGACACGTCCTTTCCGGAGCAGCGGCGGGAGGCGGGGCACGTGCATGATCTCCTGCTCCACGGCCTTGTAGCCACGGTACCGGACTTCCACCTCTCGATCGGCGACACGGAACGTTTCCTCTCCCTCGTCCTGCCCCGTGATCAACGCGATGAGATCCAGATCGCTGTGGGGGGTCAGCGCCCGGCGCGCTCCGGACCCGACCAGAATGACCGCCACCAGGTCGCCCCCGCGCTTCCCTCGGACGTACCGGAGCGCGGCGGCGATGAGCTCCTCCTGGCTGGGAGAGGCCGGTGAAGCCGGTTGCTCCGGCGGCTCGGGAATATCCAGGAGCTCGGCCAGGAGCTCTTCGCGCGTCGGCGGGTTCGACGCGGTCTGGCCTGGTCGGGAGGTTGAATTCTGGTCCATGGCACTCAAGATGGCTTATGGCACATAGCGTCTGGGTAGAAGTGGAACACTCCCATTCTAGGGACCGTTGAAAGATCCTGTCAATTGCCGGGAGGCTACCGGGACAGGACCGTGGCGAAGATCTGTCCGGCTTCCTCGATGTCCCTCGACGTCACGTCAAGGTGCGTCACCGCGCGGAAGGTAATTCCCCCGACGGCATTCACCAGCACCCCTTCCTTTTTCAGGTCCGCGACGATCTCGGCGGGCGATCGGCGTGGCGACATCACATCGAACAGAACAATATTCGTGTCGACCCGGTCGGGCTGGATGGAAACGGTGGGAATCTTCTTGAGCGCATTGGCGAGCCTGCGGGCGTGCTCGTGGTCTTCCTTCAATCGCGGAATGTTATGTTCGAGCGCGTAGATCCCCGCGGCGGCCAGGATCCCTGCCTGGCGCATTCCCCCGCCGTACAGACGGCGGAGACGTCGAAGCTTGTCGACGGTCGGCCGGTCGGACACGATCAGGGAGCCGACCGGCGCGCCGAGCCCCTTCGACAGGCAGAACGAGACGGTTTCGAAATGGCGGGCATACTCGGCGGCGGGCACGCCGGTGGCCACCGCCGCGTTGAAGAGCCGCGCCCCGTCCAGGTGCATCGGAATCCCGCGGGCGAGGGCTACGGCGCGAATCCGTTCGATCTTAGGCAACGGGTAGATCGAGCCGCCCCCGCTGTTGTGGGTGTTCTCGAGACAGATCAAAGTCGTGGGGATCGAGTACGGGTCTTTCGGCCGAATCGCGGCTTCAACCTGATCTGGCTCGAGGATGCCCCGCTCGCCGCTCACCCAGTGGAGTTGCACCCCCGCCAGCGCCGCCGCGGCACCGTGCTCGTAACGGACGATATGCGAGGTGCTCTCGACAATGACTTCGTCCCCGGCCCGGGTCTGGACCCGGATGGAGAGCTGATTGGCCATGATGCCAGACGGCACGAACAGCGCCGCGGTCTTTCCCAGGAGCGCCGCGGCCATCTCTTGCAAGCGGTTGACGGTGGGGTCTTCCCCATAGACATCATCCCCCACGGGGGCGCAAGCCATGGCCTCGCGCATCGCCTGAGACGGCTTGGTCACGGTATCGCTGCGCAGGTCAATCATGTCGGACTCTTGGACGGCGAGGTTAGGGTATGCCGATCTTCGACCTTGTAGGCCTGCCGGCTCAACACCGGATAGATCGTGAAGATAGGCGTGTTGTACGGAATCACTGCCGACTGGATGCCGGGCAACAGTCCCAGATGCATGTTGATGAAATTATAGCTGAGCCCTTCCTGCCATGGCTCGCGGAAAGACTCGGCATAGGCCTCGACGCGATCCGAAGCGTACGTGCGGGTCATCAAGCCGAATGCTCCCTGCACCCCGTACTCTGGCAGGTCGGGAGCGCCCTGAATCAGGAGGGAGAGGACGGAAGCATCGAACCACACTTTGAACTTACAACTCACCTGGATGAACGGCCCGAGCGAGCCTACGAGCTCCAGCACGGAGACGGGATAGACGAATTCTTTCGGGACATCCTGCGCTGCTCCGGCGGGAACAAACGTGAACTCCGGCTCCTTCACGCCGGAGGCGGAGACAAAGAGCAGGTTCGGATCATCCAGGGCCAGATCCAACACCTGCCCATCATGGTAGCTGCACAATTTCCCCATTTCGTACCGGAGAGGATAGGAGTACCCCGTCGTTGCGTAAAAGATCCGCACCCCGGCCTCGAGCGGGTCTTGCGGCGTCCGACTGATCTTGAGGTCGAATGGTAGCAGTAGGTGAAACGCGTTGGTGCGTGCGCTCATGAACGGCGCGCAAGCGCCGGGGAACTCCTTCTGGATCGCAGCGTTCTCCGGCTCAAATTTCTTGGGAGGACCTCCGAAGTGCTGCGCAGTCTTGGCCTCCTGGGGCAGGTGGTACTTGTTCTGGTAGTACGCGGCGGCACGTTTTTGCGCCAGATCAAGAAAGTATTCGGGCGCATCGGTCTCGACGATCAATCGTTGGGCCTTCAGATCGTGCGCGCGGGGCACACGCATCGCCTGGTTGTACACCTCCAGGTCCGCGGTCGTCTTCTGAATATCCTGCTGAAGCTGGCGGGCGAGACCCGGCTCCCAGTACCGCGTCCGGGGTAAGAGGTCGCTGGCTTTCTGCAGACACTCGAGCTTGTAGGTATAGCGTTTGGGTTCCGGAGCAAAGGCGTCCGCCGTCGCCATGTACAGGTTGAACTGCTCCTCCTGGGTCAGCCCGATCTGCTGGAGATCGTGCTCCCGCATGAAGGTCAGCGCCAGCGGACCGAACGACTCCTCTTTCCTGATGCAGAGCGTCATCAGAAAATTGTATTGAGCCCGCGCCTCTTCCGGTGTCATGCCTTTCCTCCGTCGCCGCATTCTAAGGGAATCAGCGCCGAAGGAACAAGCCCTGCATGCTGCCACCGACCATCCACCCTCTTTTGACTGGTTCTGAAACCGCATGCTATAGTCTCTCGCCATCTTCACACTGGTCACGCGTCACCTGTCACTCGTCACGGTTTTGTGATGGTTGAAGTACCAGTTAAGATATACATTGGAAACCTGTTGAAAAAGGCCCGTGAGGCTGCACGGCCTCTTGCACTGCTTACCTCCGTCACCAAGAACAAGGCATTACGGGCAATGGCGGACCGGCTGCAGGCCGACTCGGAGGTCATCCTGGAAGCCAACCGTCAGGACGTGGAGACGGTCGGGCGAACTCTGACGGGGGAGACCAATAAGGACACGGTGAAGCAAGCCGTGGACCGAGTCCGGCTGACCGACGAGACCATCCGTGACCTGATCGAACGGTTCCGCGAAATCGCCGAACTCCCGGACCCGGTCGGGGAGGTGACCAAAATATGGAAACGTCCGAACGGGATGGAAGTCAGTCGCGTCCGGGTGCCGATCGGGGTGATCGGCATCATCTCCGATGGCGGTCCGCTGGTGACAGCCGAGGCGGTCGCGCTCTGTTTGAAATCGGGGAACGTCTGCGTGGTCCGGGGAGGAACCGAATCGCCCCACTCGACGACGGCGATGGCCCGGTGCCTGCGGGAGGCCGCGGAGCAGGCCGGCGTGCCCGCCGGAGCGATCAGCTTCGTGGAACGGCCTGAGCGCGAAGCGGCGCTGGAGCTGCTGCGGGACAATAAATACGTGGACGCAGTCATTCCCCGCGGCAGCGCCGGGTTGCGAAGAACGGTGGTCGAACAGTCACGCCTCCCTGTGCTGAGCCATGACCTGGGAGTCTCCCACGTCTACATCGACGCGGACGCCGACCTGCCGCTGGCGCAGAACGTTGTCGTGAACTCCAAGGTACAGCTTCCATCCGCGGCCAACGCCGTGGATACGGTGTTGGTGCATCAGGCGACTGCGAGAGCCCTGGTGCCGGGGCTCGTCCGTCGCCTGCTGGATGAGTTCAAGGTGGAGGTCCGTGGCTGTCCCAAGACCGTCGCCTTGACCGGATCCCAGCAGTTGACCGGCTACAAGGCGGTAATCGAAGCCAAGGAAGAGGACTGGGGGCGGCAGTTCCAATCTCTCACGCTCGCAATCAAGGTCGTCAAGGACATGGATGAAGCGCTGGAACATCTCGCGAAGTACGGGCCCGGCCATAGCGATACGATCATCACCCGTGATTACGCCGCTGCGATGCGGTTTGTGCGGGAAGTGGACTCCGGCGCGGTCCTCGTGAACGCCTCGACGCGGCTGCACGACGGCCGGGAGTTCGGCCTTGGCGGAGAGATCGGCGTCAGCACGGCGCGAATCCACGCGCGCGGCCCGGTTTCGCTCGAGGACCTCACGTGCCAGAAGTACGTCGTCTTGGGGACCGGACAGCTTCGCCTGCCCCACCCGGTTCCGACGGCGTATGAGGATGCGATTATGCTGAAGCGGCCCTCTTAATCGAAGGGAATAGCGAGCAGCTAGTAGCTAATAGCTCGTCTTCCGCTCCTCTCTGTTCGCTGCCAGCTAGCGAAAGTCACTGGTAGCTTGGCTATCTCAGCCCCTTGTTGCGCTATTCGCTATTAGCTATGCTCGACCGCGAATCAATTACCGAGCATTTGGAATGGTGGGGGCTCCGGCGATTCGAGTCTGACGCTGCGTATTTTCAGTGGCAGCGGGAAGCGCTCAGCCCGCAGACGCTTTCCACGCTGAATCGGCTGGTCGAGCAGAAACGGGCCCCACGTGCCGGCATCGGGGCAGAGGTGGCGTTCTACGACTACGCCGCCAGACCAGACGTCCTGCCGGTCCTGTACAGCCAACAGTACGATTACTATCAAGCCATCGGGCCGGCCGTCGTGGAGCGGGTGCACGGATCGCGGTCGATCCTCGACTTCGGGTGCGGAATCGGCCTGTTGACCACATTCTACGCCAGGCACTGTCCGGCCGTCTCCGTGATGGGGGTGGACCGTTCGGAGGCCTCGCTCGCCGTAGCCCGGGAGCGGGGGAGGGCGCTCGGATTGGAGAACCTCCGCTTCGAATGCCTGGACGTCCAACACTCCCCCCTCTCGGGCACCTTCGATCTCATCGTGGCCACGCACGCCCTGGTCCAGTCGGAGAGCGATCCCGGCCTGCCCAGTCAGAGCTGGCGGACCTTCGACCGTCCCAAGGATCCGGCCGCGCAAGCGGATTTCGAGCAACGCACCGGCCTGAAAACTCGCCTGGATCATGTGTGCCAGGCCCTCACCTCGACGGGGCACCTGATTGCTTTTGAGAAGACCCGCCAGCTCGCCCGTCGGATCCCGCTGCAGCGCGCCTTCGCCGCCCGCGGGCTCAGGCTCCTGGAGCAGCCTATGCCGATCCGCTATCGGGTCGTCGAAGAGGTGGCCGAAGACGGCCCACTGTTTGTCCTGACTCGCGCCCCAAGCGTCGGTCCCCCACACCCAAGTCTGGAGTGGGACGAAAACCCGGAACCGTCTTCTGCGGAGGAAGAATTCTACCGGCACCGCGGGGATGCCGTGACCGCGCAGGAGGATCGCGCCCTCACTCCCCTGTACGAGAACCACACGCCCTCGGCGCAGCAGGTCTGGTCGCGCCTGCCGGACCGCCAGGTCATCAAGGAGGCAACGTCCGAAGAGCCTGATGGCCGTCAAAAGCACGTCGAGCTCGGGACGACCCCCGGGCTGGTCTATCTGTACTGGGCAAACACCTTTGACCAGCGGCAGCTCGTCATGGTGGAGCGCCAGCACGCATCGCTGCTCGAGGACTACTATCGGGAGCTGCGCCAGGAATCGCCTTGACCAACGTCCTGAGGGGGAAATAGAATGGCCTGACCGGCCCGAAGGGAACAGGCCGCCCGGGGAGCCCCCTGGCCGCGTGGCAAGGGATCAGAGCATATGAAGATCGAGTACTCGAAGGGCGCGCAAGCCACTCCAGAGCTCATACAACTCCACCGGCGCGCATCGGAGCAGTCGGGTGGCTGCAAGGCGAAGGTGATGCTGGTGTTCCCGCCGGACTGGTATCCCTCCGAGCCGTACCTGAGCTTGCCCGCCTTAACCTCAGTCCTTCGCGCCGCCGGCCATGAAGTGGTCCAGAAGGACGTCAACCTGGAAATGTACGACTGGTTCTTCAGCGCCGACTTTCTCCGCCTCGTGCTGAAGAAGGTGCCGCAGCAGCTCGACCGCCTTCGAAAGCTGTCCAAGAAACGTGAACTGGACGAGGCGGAAGTGGAGCTCCAACTCGCCCTGTGCGACTGCACGCGCGAACGCTTCACGGGATTGATCGAAAAGGCGGAAGCGGCGAAACGGATCGTCAGGAGCCAGGAGTTCTACGAAGCGGACAAGCTCGAATGGGCCATCAACGTGTTTCGGGAGGTGACGGCCACAATCTCGCTGGTCTATGCCCCGGCGCGGATCTGCATGCCCCCCATGGAGACCGACCTGTCGTACAAGGTCTTCGCTTCGGCCGAGGTGCTGGAGGCGGTGCAGGACCCGCAGGTCAACGTCTACCGTGACGTATTCGAGCACATTCTGCGCCCGAGCATCGAGGCCGAGCGTCCGGATATCGTCGGCATCTCGATCGTGCTGCAGCAACAACTGTTCTCTGCCATGACGTTCTGCGCCCTCATCAAGGAGCATTTTCCAACCATCCACGTCACCATCGGCGGCAACACCGTCACCCGGCTGCGAGATGTCCTTCCCGGTACCCCGAAGCTGTTCGCCCTGTTCGACAGCGCCGTAGTGTACGAGGGAGAAACGGCCTTTCTCCAGCTCGTCGAGGCGGTAGGGGCCGGGCGAGACCTGGCCGGGATTCCCAACCTCATCTATCGCGACGGCGCGGGGATCCATACCGCATCCCTCACTTTCGCCGAGGATATGGCGGCCCTGCCGCCTCCCGATTTTCACGGTCTCCCGCTCGACAAGTATTTCGTCCCGGACCGTATCCTGCCCTATCTGGCGACGCGGGGATGCTACTGGGGCCGGTGCGAGTTCTGCGACCACGGCGAAGGGTATACGGCCGGCTACCGAACGAAGAAAATCGAGCAGATTCTCGAGGAGATCAGGCAGCTCAAGGACACGTACCAGGTACGCTTTTTCCACTTCACGGACGAATCCTATCCCCCGGCCTTGTTCCGCAAGCTGACGAGGAAGCTCGTCGAAACCAATTTGAACATTGTCTGGACGACCCACATGCGGTTCGAGAAGAGCCTGCTGGACGGGTCCGTCTGGAATGACGCCGCCGCCTCAGGCTGCAAGTTCCTGCACATGGGCTACGAGTCGGGCAACGAGCGCGTCCTCAAGCTCATGGACAAGGCCACTACGACGGACGTTATCCGGCGGAGCCTCGAGCTGTCGGCCAACGCAGGCGTCTGGAACCATGTCATGGGCTTCTTCGGCTTCCCCGGCGAGACACGGGAGGATGCCCTCGACTCGATCCGGTTCCTCGAAGACAACCGCGAGCTCGTGCACTCGATCGGGTTCGGGACCTTTGATCTCAGCAAGCACACGCCGGTGGCCAAAAACCCGGAGAAATTCGGGGTGACACCATACAAGAACCCCGAATGGGACTTGGCGCTCGATTATTACTACACCGTCCGCGAAGGCCTGAGTGTGGAGGAGGCAGAACGGGTTTTCGAAGAGTTCGAGCGCAACCACTACGCAGGCTGGGACCTCAAGATCTTCATCCGGGAATACATCTTCCTGTACGTGGCCAGGTTCGGGACGAACCGCCTGCCCGCGCTGCAGTTCAGGCCGCCGGGCACGCGGGTCCTGAGCACCGTGGCCGAGAAGGTCTGTTGACCGGACACACGACCATGTCCACCGAACTGGTCCAGATCGACGGAATGGCGCCCAAGCCTGCAGCCGGGCGTAAGCTGAAGACCATGCTCCTGTTCCCGCCGGAGTGGGTCCCGACGGCGCCCTACCTGGCACTCCCGAGCCTCACCGCGGTGCTGCGCCAGCACGGTCATCAGGTCGTCCAGAAAGACGTGAACATCGAGATGTACGACCTGTTTTTCAGCGACGCCTTCCTGATCTGGATCCAGGCGCGCATGGCCATGCAGCTCCGGGCGCTGAACGCCAAGGAGTCGGCCGGCTGGCTGACCGAGCAGGAGGCGGAGCACAAGGCCTGCCTCGCCGCCGCATCGGCGGTGGACGTGTTCGGGTTGGCGGAACGGGCCGAATCCGCCAAGCGCATCGTCCGCTCCGAGGACTTTTACGATGCCGACAAGCTGGAGTGGGCCCTGAACACCTTCCGGGAAGTGATGCACTACATCTCGGCTGCCTATTACCCGGCCTCCCTCGTGTTCTATCCAATGGAGAGCAACCTCGGGTACCGTCCCGGAGTTTCGCGCGAGGTGTTTGCCTGTCTGGATGACGAGCAAGTCAACGCGTACCGCGACGTCTGCCGGCAGCTCGTCCTCCCCGCCGTCAGCAAGGAAGCCCCCGACGTCGTGGGCGTCTCGATCGGCACCCAGATGCAGCTCCTGGCGGGATTGACCTTCTGCAAGCTGATCAAGGAAGTTTATCCACAAATACATGTCACGGTCGGCGGCAACGTGATTACCCGGCTCCAGGAGGAATTGCCGAACCATGAGCGGTTCTTCACCGAAGTCTTCGACTCCGCGATCCTGTACGAGGGCGAGCACGCGCTGCTCTGGCTCCTCGAGGCTCTGAACGGGCAACGCAAGCTGGCACAGGTGCCCAACCTGATCTATCGGGACGAGGCCGGGATCCACCTCAATAAGGAGATCTACACGGAAAAGACGACCGCGCTGCCGCTCCCCGATTTCGACGGGTTGCCGCTGGACAGCTATTTCGTGCCCGTCCGCATTCTTCCCTACCTGGCGACGCGCGGCTGCTACTGGGGGCGGTGCACGTTCTGCGATCACGGCCAGGGCTATTTCGATCAGTACCGGGGCCTGCCGGCGATCGACGTGGTCCGACAGATCAAAGCCCTGAAGGCCAAGTACGACGCTGTCCACTTTCTGTTCGCCGATGAGTCGTATCCGCCGGCGCTGCTCAAGAAAGTGACCCAGCTCCTGGTCGAGCAGGAGGTGGGAATCAAGTGGACGACGTTGATCCGTTTCGAAGAGTCGCTGCAGGATCCGGAGATCTGGCGGCTGGCCGCCAAGTCCGGGTGTTGCACGCTGTACTATGGGATGGAATCGGCTAACGAGCGCGTGCTCGGCTTGATGGACAAGCACGTCAAGCGGTCCGTGATCGAGAACAACCTGCGGCAGGCGGCTGGGGCGGGCATCTGGAATCACGTGATGGCGTTCTACGGGTTCCCCGGCGAGACCCGCCAGGAGGCCGAAGACACGAGGCGGTTCATTCTGGACAATCAAGGCTCCATTCATTCCGTCGAGCTGTTCTACTTCGTGGCCTACCGGCACACGCCCATGGTCCGGAACGCGGAGAAGTTCGGCATCACCATCCACAAGCAGGAGGAATACGACCTCCCGCTCGACTACTACTATACGCTCGATGAGCCCGTCGGCTTGACCTGTCTGGACGCGATGCAGCTCTGCGAAGAATTCTACAAGAATGATTTTGAGCCATGGGCCGTCCGGGTGAACGCCCGCGAGCACGTCTTCTTGTACATCTCGAAGTTCGGCACCAACCGATTACCGCAGATCTACGTGAAGCAGAAAGAAGGCGACCTGGCGGGCTCGCGGGACAGCGTGGCCGGCCTCGTGACCTGGCCGGTGGCGAGAAACGACGCGGAAGGTGGAAAAGAAGGCGAACCGTCCATGACCCGCGTGGTCAGTCATGCGATGTCGTGAGACAGCGAATAGCTAATAGCTTATAGCGAATAGCTCTGGCCATTAGCTACCAGCTATTGGCTATTGGCTTTTTCAAGCCAGGCCGAGAGCAGCTCGTACGCAGCCTGGACCTCTTTCGTCATGGCTTCACCTTTCTTGTACATGTGCATGTACTTGCGTGGATTGTTCGTGAGGCTGGCATAGCGGTGCGGGTGCCACGTCGCCAACAATTCGCGGTGCTTCTGCTCCAGGCGCTCCCGGGTGAGCGGTTCCGTCAGCCCAAGGACCGTGAGCGCTCGTTCAATCTCTTCCCGCATCATGATGTTGCGCATGCTGTCGTCACATCGGCAGCTCTACGCGTTCAGTCTGGCAAAGGGCCTTGCTGCCTGTCAATCTAGAGTGGGATGAGACCGTATGGGCAATGTCCTTCCGATGCTTCACGCGACGCCGGTTCTTCAGGGCAAGGACTACCGGGAGGTCCTCCGAAAGGAACTGGACGCCGGCAAGATTCCAATCAGCCTCGGGCGGGGCTGCCCCGTCCAGTGTGAGTTCTGCTACGAGCTGGACCATTCCTATCGCGAGACGCTCGAACCCCCCAAGACCACCCAGGAGGACTGGGAGTTTATCCTGGATTACATCAACAAGAAGCCGACTGATCCGCTTCAATACTGGTGCCTGGGCGGGAACGAATACATGGAATGGACGGACCTGTTCCTCCATCCCAAGGCCATGGAATGGGTGGAAGACTTCCTCGTGCACACGGACAAGAACATTCAGTTCTTTACCGTCGGCTTCGTCCATGTGCCCAAGATCCACCAGCTCGCCGCCCGGTATCCGGGCCGCATCAATTTCGAACTGTCGGTCATCACCCTCAGCCACTACAGGCAGCGGTTGATGCCGCACGCTCCGGCGGTGAAGCACCTGCTCAAGGTGCTGGACGGTCCAGCGGTCTCCTCCGCGAATTTCTACAGCTTCGATGCGGACACGATGTCGGCGGATGCCGTGACGATCTCGCGGACCAACCAGAAGTGCGTGCTCTGGATGGGCTGCCTGACTCCGGTGCGGGGCCTGAAGCCGGACACGGTCGCGCTGATGCGGCAGGGACGCACGTTCTTGCCGCAGGAAGCCCTGCGGATCTACGAGGCGGGACTCCCCAATTCGACCACCATCCATACGGAGGCGTATATCACCGCCTTCCTGAACCGGCAACGGATCGTCAGCCTGTTCGATTCACTCGGGCTGGAGAAAAATGATACGGTGGTGATGGCCGGGAGCGTGCACAAGATCCTGCGCATGTTCCGGAAACATCGCGCGCGCTTCCTGTTCGTGCCCAACGCGACGCTCGGCGGGGACTCGGACTGCACGGTGTTGCTGACTTTCGACGACATCGCCAGACGGTTGACCGGTGAAAGAGTTGTCCACATCCCCAAGTGCGTGATGCAGTCGGGGAGGGGGCCGTATATGGATATCGCGGGGGTGACGATCGAGCAATTCGTCAGGAAGACCGGTGTGAAAGTGAAAGTGCTCCACAAGATCGACACCCGCTTTGCCAACAGGCATCTCTACCGGCACGGGTCCCTCCAGCATTACGTCGAGGACTACCTGAGAAACCCGTTGACCCAATCCTACGAGGCGCTCCCGGCGCCGGCATGACAGTCAGCCGGTATCCGGGCAGGGGGCCTGGCGCGCGTTGACAAAGCAGCGCCGCTCACCTACAGTACGCCCACGGCCATGCACCCCGAGCCACGGGTCCTCACCTTCTATCAAGCCGACGTCTTCACCGACCAGCCCTTCGGCGGAAATCCCGTCGCCGTGGTGCTGGGCGCGACCGGCCTCACTGATCAGGAGTTGCAACGGATCGCGCGGGAGATGAACCTTTCCGAGACCGTGTTCCCGCTTCCACCTACCGAACCGGTCGCCGCGGGCAAGGTCAGGATCTTCACGCCCACCCAGGAAATCCCCTTCGCCGGCCATCCGGTCCTGGGCACCTTCTATGTGCTCGGGAAGCTGGGGATGCTTCCGCTGAAAGAGCCGGTCACCCGGGTCATGTATGAATGCAACATCGGCGTGTATCCGATCGAGCTGCATGTGCGCAACGGGGTCACACATCGGGTCATCATGTCGCAACCGAAACCGCAATTCTTAGGGACCGTTGAAGCGATCAAAGATCTGTTCGAGGTGGCGGCCGCTCTCCGGCTCTCCAAGGATCAGATCACTGGGACCAAGTTTCCGGTCGAGATGGTCTCGACCGGGTTGCCGGTCATGATCGTGCCGGTACGGACGCTGACTGCCGTGCGGTCGATCGTTCCGGACATCAATGGCATCAACGACATCTGCGCGCGCTATGGAGTCAACGGCATCATGGTGTTCACCACCGTCACGGTGGAAGAGATGTCCTCGGTCCACACGCGCATGTTCGCCTCTCCGATCGGCGTCACGGAGGATCCCGCCACGGGCAGCGCCAGCGGCGCACTGGGCGCCTATCTCGTCCAGAACGGAGTGGTCGAAGTCGGGCCCATGACAGAAATCGTCGCCGAGCAGGGATACGAAGTGGACCGGCCGTCCCGCATCCTGATCCAGGTGGAATCGGACGACGACGCGATCCAGGGGGTGAAGGTGGGGGGGCAGGTCGTGATGGTCATGGAGGGAAGGCTGATCTACTAGCAATGTTCAATGTTGAATTTTCAATTGTGAATGAAGTCTGTATTCAACGAAGTAATGAACATTCAACATTAAAAATTGAGCATTGACCATTTCTGATGAAGGCTGTCGTTTTCCATGAGCATGGCGGGCCGGAGAAGCTGCGGTATGAGGACCGGCCTGACCCGAAAATCACCAAGAGCGAGGTACTGGTCCGGGTTAAAGCTTGCGCGCTGAACCATTTGGACATCTGGATTCGGCAGGGCGTTCCGGGGTATTCGCTCGCGCTGCCCCACATTTCCGGCTGCGATGTGGCCGGCGTGGTCGAGGAGGTCGGCGGGGAGGTGGCGAACCTGACGGTCGGCGAACGAATCTACATCTCGCCCGGCCTGAGTTGTTGGCAGTGCAAGTGGTGCCGCTCGGGCCGTGACAATCTGTGTCAATCATTCAAGATCCTCGGGGCGCAGGTCGACGGCGGGTACGCGGAGCTCGTCAAGGTGTCCGGTGGCGACGCCATCCCGATGCCGGCCTCGCTCACCTTTGAGCAAGCCGCGGCCTTCCCGCTCGTCTCGTTGACGGCCTGGCACATGCTCCTCACGTTAGGGGAACTCCGGCCTGGTGAGACCGTCCTCGTCATGGGGGCCGGGAGCGGAGTCGGCAGCATCGCGATCCAGATCGCCCGGCTGGTCGGCGCCCGCGTGATCACGACGGTGGGGACCGATGACAAGATCCCCAAGGCCCGGGCACTCGGCGCGGATGACGTCATCAATCATGCCAAGGGGGATATTCCTCAGCGGATCAAAGAGCTCACGGGAGGGGCCGGTGTCGACCTGGTGATCGAACACATCGGGCCTGAAGTCTGGGAAGCCTGCATCCGGTCGATGGCCAAGGGTGGACGGCTCGTGACTTGCGGCGCCACCACCGGCGCCGAGGCCACGATGAACCTCCGCTATCTGTTTACACGCCATTTGACGATCAAAGGCTCCTACATGGGGACCAGGGCAGACCTCGCGCAGGTCGCAGAGCTGATAGGACAGGGGAAGCTGAAACCGGTCGTGGATCGCGCATTTCCGTTGAAGGAAGCCCGTGCAGCGCAGGAGTACCTATTATCCCGGAAGGCGTTTGGAAAGCTCGTGTTATCGGTTCCGTGAGGAGTGCCCGGCGGGCTGGCGGCGCGCCAGTTGGCCCGTCCTCGAGGAGGAACGTGTGGCGATCATCATCCGTAACGGTCATCTTGCTGAGAGGAATCCTCCATGCCTAACGTCGCCCAAGTGATGCGGAAGGAACTCAAGAAGATCGCCCACGACGCGTCGGTCAAAGACGCGGCGAGGCGGATGCGGGATGAGCGGGTGGGGTCTCTGCTCGTCGAAAAGGGGAGCACTCTGATCGGGATCGTGACCGAGACAGATGTGGTGCGACGGGGGGTCGCGGAGGGGGCGGACCCGCGCTCCGTCTCGGTGCAGAGCATCATGACTACGCCGATCGTCACGATCGAGTCCATCCGCACGGTGCAGGACGCGCACGACATGATGGGCGACCTGGGGATCCGGCATCTGGGGGTCACTGAAGGGGGGAAGCTGGTCGGGCTGGTGTCGGTGCGCGACCTCTTGGTCTACTTCAAGCGGGTATCTGAACCAAAAATCACGCAGGACTGACTCGCATCACTCGTCACGGATCACGCCTCACGGTCACTTCGTGATCTCCCGGATCATGTGGCCGAGCTCGGGGAGGATGAGTTTCTCCATCGCGAGGCGGACGGCGCCTTCGGAGCCGGGAGTGGAGAAGATGATCCGGCCGCGGTAGAGGCCGGCAGTGGCCCGGCTCATGATCGCGGATGACCCGATGTCCTTGTAGCTCAGGTAGCGGAACAGCTCGCCGAAGCCATCCAGCCTCTTTTCCAACAGGGCGTCCACCGTCTCGAACGTCGAATCTCGCCGCGAGATTCCTGTCCCGCCGTTGATGATGATCACCTGGACGGCGCGGTTGCCGGCCCCGGCTTCGATCAAGGCCTTGATCGAGGCAGGCTCATCCTTGACCACATGGTATGCGACCACCTCATGGCCCTGATCCGTCAGCAGGCGCGTGACCAAGTAGCCGCTCGTGTCGGTCGCGATCGTGCGGGTATCGCTGCAGGTGATCACCATGCACCTGATGCGGTGAGGGGCGTACTCTTTGTGCTCCTGGTGTGTGCGTTTGGGGGAGCGCGTCTCTCGGATGGCTCGTTTGCGGCGCGTGCGCGAAGTGTGACCCCGCTTGGCCATGGTTGGTGCTCAGCGTGGGGCGGCGAGAGTCGCCTCAGCCCCAGACAGAGTCGGGCTTGAGTCTCTCCACCGGTTTGCCCTTGCCGAGGTGCTCGTCCAGGATCGTCGCGACGTCCGACTCTTTGACTTGCGAATACCAAGTTCCACCCGGGTAGATGACCACGGTCGGTCCCTGCTCACAGGGGCCCAGGCAGCTCGAGCTGGTAATCAGGACCTGTCCGGGCATGTAGCCACGCTCCATCAGCCCCATGTTAAAGGCCATGAGGACGCCGGGCGACCCGGCGGCGCCGCACGAGGGCTTAGGATGGCCGGGAGGGCGAGAGTTGGTGCAGACGACGATATGGAATTTGGGCTTCGGCATCAGCTTCTCCTTGGATGACGGCTGATCGCTGGCTTTACTTCGGCATGAAGGACTTCCATTGTTCGACGCATTCATCCGGCAGCTTCCAGTGGATGGCGCCTTTGATCACCCATTCGAGATAGTGCTCTTTGGGTTTGAATTGTCCGATCGGCGTGGCCGCGTGGGTCGTGGCGAGAATTCGTTCCTCCTGCTCGGTGACGACCGTGACCGGGACATGCCGAAACGCTCCCTCCGGTACCTCACCCTCAAACTCATCAAGCAACTTGAGATCCTCGTCCGTGATGTCCAGCACGATCCCCCACACGCGCTCACCTGGCGACGGGGTGACACTGGCTAACCCGCATCGCCACTGGGAAGACCACCGGCAGAAGTGAATCCGATGGTCCGGCAAGTAGGCCTTGCACACAAAATGATGCTCGGGGGCCCGCCTCTTTAACTGAGTCGGGTTCAGGCTGTCCGCATAAACGAAGAATTTCATCTGTCCGTACAGTTCGCAAGTGCGCTAAATTTCAACGCGAGCGGGCTAGTTGTACCATACGGGCTTCCCGTATTGTCAAGCCTGCGGGACGAGGGGAACGGTGGCGGGAGGGCTCGTTGACTTGGGTCCTGAGCGAAGGATATCCTTTAACTATGAGGGTTCTTCCTGGGTCCTCTTCGCAAGGCCTCTGGATGGCAGCCTCCGCGGTCGCGCTGGCGTGTCTTTCCTCCGTTGTCTGGGCCGGTGAATTCTACAGTTGGATCGACGCCTCCGGAACGATGGTCTTCACGGACGACGCGAGCCGGATTCCTCCCCAGACCGTTCGAAGTCCAGTGGCGGTGCATCGGTTTCAAGACGGTCCCCCGTCTTCTCCCAAACCCCGGGACTCGGTTGGAGCGATGGTGGATGTGGAAAAGGTCTCGGAGCCTCCGGCCAAACCCGAGCCGGCACCCGTGAACCCGGCCGACCTTGACCTCCCGCGGGTCCTTCTTGATGCCCCGGACGACAGCGCAAGAACCCAATACTTCTGGGTCCCTTTACTGGCTCCCGTGTATGTGGGCGCAAGTTCGGTGTCGGGCTTTTGGTGTCGCCGTGACGTCCCGTCTCCGGTCGATGCGTTCAGGCAATTTCTGAGACAGCATCTCCAGCCATCGCCCGGGAATCCACCGCTGATGAGGGGAGTCCAGGCGCCATACGGGGCTTTGCGAAACGTCCCGCAAGCGCCATCGGACCCGATCTATAACTCCGGCAACTATGTATACGATCAGGTGATGCGCGAACGGCACGCGCTCAAGGAGCGCATCGCCTCACAATTCCGGCCGCCCTCTCCGGTAGCACGCGCGGGCACTGGTCCAAGTGGCTCCACTCGATAAGGGTACTGCCCCAACCGAGTCATCACCCACTGCGACAGGACATTCTTCAACCCTGGCCAGGCACCTCCATATTGCTGTGGTCGTCCTCATCCTCGTGGGCGGGTTGGTTTACTGGGCCTTCCAGCCGTCTTCCCTCAATCCGATGGCAGATGCACGAGCCGCCGAGGCCATGGCGCTCGTCCAGACGCACAGGGCTCACCAGGCCCCGACTCTGCGACAGGCCATCACGGACCGGGTACAAACCCTGGCCAAGCGCGGGCAGGGCGTCAAGCTAGGCGAGTGGAGGGTCGAACGCGACCGAGGGGACGTTTACTTGGTGAAGATCTTCGTGCGGGAGCAAGGAACCAGGACTTGGTTTGAACAGGAATACCTCTGGCGCGTCGATCTGGACAAGCGCTCGGTCGTCGCGCTCACGCTGCCGGCTGCCGACCTCATGCCCACCGAACGGGATGGACCGACGCTGGCCGATCAAAAACCACTGTCTCCATGAGTGAATTCTCGGTTCACTCGGTCGGAATCGCAACCTTGATCACGTCTCCTTCCACCCGCACGGCATAGCAGGCCACCTTGATCTCCTTGTTCTCCGGCTTCTCGCCGGTCCGGACGTTGTACCGCCATCCGTGCCAGGGACATTCGACGATCTCGCCCGACAGCGTACCCTCACCCAGTGGGCCGCCGGCGTGCGGACAGGTATTGTCCAGCGCGTAAATCGCGCCATTCACGTTGAACAGCGCCACGGCAACCCCTTCAGCCTCCACAGAGAGGCAGGACCCCGGCTCCAGATCGGTCACCTTTGCGACAGGAATCAGCTTCATATCTCGAGCCTCCAGACGATGAGCTACGTATAAGCAGTAGTCTACCCGGATGCCTTCTCAGCGGCAAGCAGAGGTTCTGACGCAGCATGGACGCGGCAGGCTTGATTTCACCGGGTGAATATGGCATACAGTAGGAGCCTCAGGAATGAGGAGGATGCCGGCTGACCGGCTTGGGAGGCGAGACAGGGGCCTGATGGAACTGACGCTGTTACTCAACTCTACCTACGAACCGCTCCGAGTCGTCCACTGGAAAAAAGCCATTACGCTCCTGTGGCAGGGGAAGGTCGAGGTCCTGGAGGTTTACGACCGGGATATTCACGGAGTGTCCATCACGGTCAAACTGCCGGCCGTGATGCGGCTACTCAAGATGGTAAGGCTGAAGGACAGCCACCGGGCGGTGAAGTTCTCGCGCATCA
>Ga0233416_10000192_pt1 | contig 18644 bp, 19 predicted proteins | sample Sediment_Towuti__2_FD_188638 | JGI IMG/M metagenome (GOLD analysis project Ga0233416, IMG submission 188638) | Sediment microbial communities from Lake Towuti, South Sulawesi, Indonesia - Sediment_Towuti_2014_0_MG | ecosystem: Environmental > Aquatic > Freshwater > Lake > Sediment | place... | reverse complement strand
GAGGGTTGGGGTGAGGGCTCCATGTTCTTTTCGGGCGTCATGCCGGAAGAAAGCCCCCCATCCCCGCCTTCCCCCGCAAGCGGGAGAAGGAGCAAGAACAACGATCGGGGTATGCCCCCGACCATATCAACACTTAACGAGGACATAGCCAAAAACAAGTCGTTGGCCGATTCAAGGCTCTCACCCGTTGGGTGGGCAGCCAAATAAACCAAAAGTCCCGTTCTCTGTCGCTGCTCTGGGGGGCTCTGCTGCTGCACCGGAAACGACGCATCGTGCGTTTTGGTCTATGCCGGGATCGGTGAGGCCAAGGGGCTCTCAGCTCCGAATGACCCGATAACGGCTCTGCACGAAGCCGAAATCGAAAGCGATGCTGTGCTCCAGATGGCAATGCAGATCGGTCGGAAGCGGTCCGAACAGCGGTTTGCCGTTGCCAAGCAGAATCGGGATCACAGTGATGGTGATCTCGCCGATCAGCCCTGCGGCGAGAAAGCTCTGAATGGTGCGGCCGCCATCGACGTAGATCTTTTTGACGCCCTGCTGCCGCAGGCGCGCCACCAGCGCTTCCGGGGTTTCGCTGGAGACGGAAACGCAGGGCGGCAGGTGGGCAGGCAATGTCACCCCGCGCTGGCTGAGCACGACGACCGGCGTGGCGCCATAGGGCCAGCTATCGAAGGAGAGTAGCTGTTCGAAGGTGTTGCGCCCCATCGCCAGCAGCTCGACATCGGCCATGAAGGCGGCAAAACCGCAATCTTCGCCCGGCGGCACAGAGCGATTGGCATCGTCCAGCCAATCGATGCTGCCGTCGCTGCGGGCGATATAGCCATCGAGACTGGTGGCGATGAACGCCGAGCAGATGGTTGGCATCGAAAAACCTTCAGCGAGCCAGCAGCGCCTCGGCTCTGGCCAGATCGGCCGGGGTATCGACGCCGATGCAGCCGAAATCGCCCACCGTCACCGCGATCGCATAGCCATGGTGCAGCACGCGCAGCTGCTCCAGCTGTTCGGATTGCTCGGCCGGGCTGGGAGTGAGCCCCGAGTAGGCGAGCAGGAACTCCTTGCGGTAGGCGTAGAGGCCGACGTGTTTGAGCGCCGTGGCGGCGCCGGGCGTGCGCGGGTAGGGGATCGGGGCGCGGCTGAAGTAGAGGGCATGCCCTTTGTCGCTGAGCACCACCTTCACTACGTTCGGATTGAGCAGATCGGCCTCGGATTCGATCGGGTGCGCCAAGGTGGCCATCGGCAGGTAGGGGTGGTGGGCAAAGGGGGCGATCACGGCGCGGATGGCGGCCGGATCGATCAGCGGTTCGTCGCCCTGCACATTGATCACCACCTCGCAGTCGTGCAGGCGCAGCGCCTCGGCCAGACGGTCGCTGCCACTGGCGTGGTCGGAGCGCGTCATCGCCACCAGCGCGCCGGAGCCGATGCACACCTCGGCGATGCGTTCGTCGTCGGTGGCCACCACCACCTCGCCGACCTCGGCCGCCAATGCCTTGTCGATCACATGCCGGATCATCGGTCTGCCGGCCAACAGCGCCAAAGGCTTGCCGGGAAAACGGGAGGATCCGAACCGGGCGGGAATGCCGACAACAACCTTCATACATCACTCCTGAATGAATCGGGAAAAAGAGGTTCACCACAGAGGTCACAGAGAACTCAGAGCGAAGAATCGATGGCCTCTTCTCTGTGACCTCTGTGTTCTCTGTGGTGAATATCTTCGTTTTTCTCAGTGCGCCTCGATCTCCGCCCAGGTGGCGGTGGCGGTGCCGAGTTTGCCGACGACGACGCCGGCGGCGCGGTTGGCCACCTTGGCCGATTCCAACGGCGTCATCCCCTTGGCCAGACAGGCGGTGAAGGTGGCGATCACCGTATCGCCGGCGCCGGAGACATCGAAGACATCGCGTGCGGCGGTCGGAATGTGGTGCACCTCGGTGCCGTCGAAGAGGGTCATGCCGCGCTCGGAGCGGGTGAGCAGCACCATCTGCAGCGCCAGATCGGCATGCAGCTGGCGCGCCACCGCTTCGGCGAAGTCGTCCTCGTTGATCGGCGCCAGCCCGGCCATCGCCGCCCCTTCGCTGAGGTTGGGGGTGATGAAGCTGGCGCCGCGATAGCTGGCGGTGTGGCTCGGTTTCGGATCGACGCCGACAATCTTGCCGGCACTGCGCAGCATCTCGATCAGCCCCGGCAGCGTGCCGCGATTGAGCACACCCTTGCCGTAGTCGGAGAGGATCACCGCATCGGCGCACCCCAACAGCGGCTCCAGCTGCTGCATCATTTCGCGGTGCGTATCGGGCAGGATCGGTTGCACCCATTCGCGATCGAAGCGCACCACCTGCTGATGCTGCGCGATCACCCGCGTCTTGATGGCGGTGGGGCGATTGTTGCGCTTGGGAATAACGCCGCGCGTGTCGGCCCCCTCCTTCTGCAACTGCTCCACCACCCAGCGCCCTGCCTCGTCGTCGCCGACAATGCCGAACATCGCCGAGCTTTCGCCCAGTTCATGCAGGTTGTTGACCACATTGGCCGAACCGCCGAGGCGACGGTCGGTGCGATTCACCTCGACCACCGGCACCGGCGCCTCGGGGGAGATGCGGCGCACGCTGCCCCAGATGTACTCGTCCACGATGATGTCGCCGATTACCAGTATCACGGTTGCCGCTCCTTGTTGCTCGCCGCTGCCGGGGGCATGACCCGATTCTCCATCAACAGCCGCATCGCCACCTCGACGCTGGCCAGCAGCCGCCTCTTCAGCGCTGCTTGCGCCGCCGCATCGCCGTCGCCGCCGATCTGCTCTTTCTGCGCCAGCAGCAGGGTCGCCTGCGTGTCGATCATCCCCACCACATCGTCGCGGTAGAGCAGCGCTGCCCGTTCGCCGCCATGATCGAGCAGCGAGCGACCCAATCCTGCATGGCGGCTTCGCCAGCCGGCAAGGTCGATCAGGGTCGGGATCAGATCGAGCTGACTGCCCAGATGTGTATCGATGCCGGCCGCAAGGCTAGGTGCCACAATCAGCAGCGGCACATGATGCTGGTCGCGCAGCGCGCTCTTGCCGGCCATGCCGCTGCTGTGGTCGGCGGTGAGTACGAAGATGGTGTTCTCATACCACCCCTCCTTCCTGGCGCGCGCGACAAACTGGCCGAGCGCCCAGTCGGCATAGAAGAGGCTGTTGAGAAACTGCTCGCGCGGCGTCGCCCCCGGCGTCAGTCGCCACTTTTCGCCCGGAATCGGGTAAGGCGGGTGGGTGGTGGCGGTGAAGAGAAAGCCGAGGAAGGGCTCGTTCGCCGCCGCCGCCTCGCGGAACCGATCGCCGGCATGCAGGAAAAGATCGTGATCCCAGCCGCCCCAGGCGGGTGTGGCCACATCGCTGTGGACCGAGGGTTGCAGATCCTGCCCACCGAGATAGGTGTCGAAACCGGCCAGCGGCGCGATTTTATCGAGATAGAAGGATTGCCGCTTGGAGGCCTGCATCATGATGGTGCGGTAGCCCTCGGCTTTGGCCATCTGTCCCAGCCACCCCATGCGATTGGTCTCCACCCCCTGCCCGAGATAACCGAGCCCCGGCAGCGGCGGCAGCTCGCTGACCATCGCCGAAATGGCATCGATCGAGCGCTGACCGTTGGCGTAGAAATTGGGGTAGTAGCGCCCGGCTCTGGCCAGCGCGTCGAAATTTGGCGTCGCATCGAAGGGGGCATCGCCCATCTGGCGGCGGGCAAAATCGACATGATCGGCATCCCAGCTCTCGAGCAGGATCACCACGATGTTCGGCTTGCGCCCCGGCTTGCCACTGCCGGTTTGCAGGCGGGCAAGGGGATAGTCGCCGTCGATCCATGTTTCGTTGGGGGCGGCCAGCGTCTGCCGCACCAGCGCCGTCGCCTCCTCCCACGGCAGCGCATCGATGGCGGCCGGACGGATCGTTTCGCGCGCATGCAGCAGGGTGAAGACGCCGTTCAGCGCCAGATACCCCTCTTCGACCGAGCCGCCCTCGAAGGCATACACCGGCTCGATTGGCTTGCTCACCACGCTGCCGCGAATGCCGACCACAAACAGCGGCAACAGCAGCGCCAGCAGCAGCCAGCGCGATTGGGCGGCCACCGCCTCGGCGCGCTCGGCGCGCTGCGTCAGATACCGACGCCAGAAGAGCAGCAACGGCAGGGCGGCGACGGCGAAGAGCAGCAGATGCAGACCGTAGTCCTGCACGGCCATCGAGAGAAAGAGCACAGGATCGGTTTGCAGGGTGGCGTTGAGCTCCTTGCCGGCATGGCGGTGCACGAGACCGAAGTAGAGCAGGTCGGCGATCTGCGCGAAGGCGAACGCCGCCAGCACCGCACAGGCATACCAGCTCCAGAGATTCTGCCACGAGCGATGGCGGCTCCAGGCGAAGGGGAGCAGCAGCAGCAGAATGGGCAGGCCGAGGAAGGTGAGGGTGATCGAGGTGTCGAAAAGGCGTGCGCCGCGCCAGAGGGCGCCGAGAATCTGGCTGTGGCTGAGGGGCGCAAAATCGGCCGGGTAGAGGGCGAGCAGCGCCAGCCGGCTGAGCAGAAAGAGCAGGTAGAAGAGGGCGAGAATGGCCAGCACGCGGCGAAGCGGTTGCCATTTCGGCGCGGTGCGGGGGGCGAAGAGCTGCATCGCTGGAGTGTTCCCGCCGCGTCTTGTCGCGGCAAGGGGAGCGGAGGAGATTGCGTGCGCCGATAGGGATGCTCCGAACAATTCGGAGCATCCGTGCGGCCCATGGATGGGCCGCCAAATCGGGCGCGTACGTGCGCGATGTGTAAGCCCAGTCGAAACCGCGCTTTTGGCTGGGCGTTCCTGAACAAGGGCAGGACGCACTTGTTCGGAGTATCCATAGCGGCCGAGGAGGCATGGATGAAAACGGTATGGATTGTCGATGGTGCTTATCTGATGAAGGCCGCCCCCGGCCGCTTCGACTATATCCGTCTGAAGAACGAGCTGGAGGCGCAGTGCGGCGGCCCGTTCCGCGAGAGTTTCTATCTCAACTCCACCCCCAATCCGCCCACCGATCAGCAGGACTCCTTCCACAACTGGATCAAGCAGGCGCCGCCGCGCGGGCCGAAGATGCGGGTCAAGCTCTATGCGCTCAAGGAGATGCACAACGACTGCCCGGCCTGCAACCATGGCTTTGCCCGCGATGTGCAGAAGGGGGTCGATGTCGGCATCGCCACGCTGCTGATCAAGATGGCCGTGCAGCAGCGGTACGACCGGGTGCTGCTCAGCGCCGGCGACGGCGATTTCGAGGATGCGGTGGAGTATCTGAAGGATGAGCTGGGCAAGGAGTTCTGGCTGGCCGGCTTCAAGGGGAGTGTTTCGGCCGATCTGCAATCCTATGCCGACCAGCTGATCTGGATCGACGATCTCTGGAGCGCGGTAGCCAAATAGTTCCGGGGCCGTCGTGATCGAGCACGATCCGCGCCATGAGCGGCGGGCGCTGCTGACGCTCGCCGCCGTGCAGTTCTGCCACATTGTCGACTTCATGATCATGATGCCGCTGGGGCCGAGCCTGATCGCGGCGCTCGGCATCGGCATGCATCAGTTCGGAATTCTGGTCGCTGCCTACAGCTTCAGCGCCGGCATCAGTTGTCTGCTCGCCGCCACCTTCATCGACCGCTTCGAGCGGCGCGCGCTGTTGCGCCTGCTTTTTCTGCTTTTCGGACTGGCCACCCTCGGCTGCGCGCTGGCGCCCGATTTTGCCACCCTGCTCGCTATGCGCATCCTCGCCGGCGCCTTCGGCGGCGTGCTTGGGGCGCTGGTGCAGACGATGGTCGCCGATCTGGTCCCCTTTGCCCGACGCGGTGCCGCCAACGGCCTGATCATGTCCGCCTTTTCGCTGGCCACCATCGCCGGCATCCCCTTCTCGCTGCTGCTTGCCAACCAGTGGGGCTGGCGCGCGCCGTTCATGTTTATCGCCTTGCTGGTGTTGCTGCTTCTGCTTGCCGCGCTGCGCCTGATTCCCGAGTTGCGCCAGCACATGCGGAAGGAGGAGGAGAATCGCCTCCTCGCCGACCTCTTCGCTGTTCTTGCCGATGCCAATCTGCGTCGGGCGCAGCTCTTTTCGGCGACGCTGATCTTCTCCGGCTTCATGGTGATTCCGTGGATCACCCTGTATGCGGTCGGAAATGTCGGCATCACCATGCACGAGATTCCGCTGATCTATCTGGTGGGAGGCGCTGCAACGCTCGTCTCGGCGCGCCTGATCGGGCGCTGGGCCGATCGCTTCGGCAAGCAGCGTGTTTTTTATGCCACGGCGCTCGCCTGCATACTCCCCCTGCTGTTGCTCACCCACACCGGAGCGGCGCCGCTCTGGCTCTGGCTCGTCTGCACCACGCTCTTCTTCGTGCTGATCTCCGGCCGCATGATTCCGGCGATGGCGCTGGTGGCCTCGGCGCCGCCGCCGCCGCTGCGCGGCACCTTCATGGCGGTGAACAGCTCGGCGCAGCTGTTGGCCAACGCGCTCGCCGCCACCTGCTCCGGCTTCATCGTCACCCAGTCGGCCAGCGGCGCCCTGATCGGCTTCGGCACGGCCGGCTGGCTGGCGGTGGGGCTCAATCTGCTGGCGATGCTGCTCGCCGCCCGCCTGATGCTGCACGAGGAGCGGCAATGAGGTGCAACGCCGGTCGTTTTGATACCCTGCGCGCATGATGATCGACCGCTACATCCTGCGGCTGCTGCTTGGCCCCTTCCTCGGCTTTCTCGCCATCGTGATGGGGGTGCTGCTGCTCAGCCGGGCGCTGAAGGTGCTGGATATCGTCGCCGAGAAGGGGGCGGACTGGCATGTGCTGGGGATCATGCTGCTGGCGGTGATCCCCTATTTTCTCGTGCTCACGCTCCCCATCGCCTTCTTCTTTGCTCTGCAAAATGTAGTGGTCTCGCTCGGGCAGAACAGCGAGTCGGACGCCTTTCGCGCCGCCGGCGTCTCCTGGCTGCGCCTCGGGCGGGCGCCGCTGCTGCTGGCGCTGCTGATCTCCGGACTGCTGCTCTACGACACCGCCGAATGGATGCCGCGCGGGCAGAAGCTCTTTACCTCGCTGCTCTATGCCTTGCAGCAGTCCAAGCCGATCCCCTCCTTCGATCCGCAGCGCTTCAATCAGGAGCTGGAGGATTTCACCATCTATGTCGACGGACAGGATGGCGCCGGCAACTATGTCGGCTTCCTGCTCGAGGATAACCGCGAGGCAACGCCGGTCACCTACATCGCGCAGAAGGCGCGACTGGAGCGCAGCGGCGAGGCGCTCAACTTCATTTTGAGCCATGGCGCCCGCATCGAAGGACGGCACGGCAATGTGCGCACCCTCGCCTTCGCGGAGTATGCGGTGGCGATCGGCGCCGCCGATCTCGGGCTGCTGCGCCTGCCGAAATGGAGCAACTCGATCGGCGAGATGTCGCTTTCCGAGCTCAGACAGACGCGGCAGACGAAGGACTCGGCCGAGGCGAGGGCGGAGTGGAATCGACGCCTGCTGCTGCCGACCACGGTATTGCTGTTGCTGCTCTATGCCTTGCCGCTGTCGGTGGCCCCGAAACGCTCGGGCAAGAGCGGCGCCTATATCCTTGGCGCGGCGCTGCTGCTGCTGGTGTTCAATACGCAGGTGGCGCTCTTCCAGAAGGTGAGCAGCGGCGCCTTCCCTGCCTGGAGCATGTGGGGGGGGCAACTGCTGCTTGCCGCCGTCGGGCTGTGGCTGACATTGCGCGTCAACCGCGACCGGCAGGTCTCTCTGCTCGGCTGGCTGACGCCGCTCTTCGACAGGGTCGGTAGAGCCGTGCGCCGTCGAATCTCCCCCGTTTCGCCGCCGGCGTAGCCGCCGCCATTGCGTTGCCCGATCCGGGCGACAAATACGCACCTCAGCCGCACCTCAGCCGCACTTCAGCGCTGCCAGCCAATTCCCTGTTTGAGCACTTTGGCCGGGCGGCCGCCGAGCAGTAGATGGCTGTCGGCATGGGCGCGGTTGAGCAGCGAGCCGGCGGCAAGCACGGAATGATCGGCCATGGCTGCTCCCTTGAGCAGATGACAGTCGCAGCCGATCCAGTTGTTGGCGCCGAGCCGGATCGGTTGCGGCGCATTGAGCAGCCTTCCCTCGCCATCGCGGATTGCATGCCCGTCGTTGTCCATCATGGTTACGTTCCACGACAGCAGCGTGTCGGGCCCGAGCTCGATGCGTCGATCGCAGAAGAGGGTGAAGTTGTAGGAGGCGTCGAAGTTGTCGCCGGCCGAAAATTCGCCCGCCACGAAGAGCTTGGCGCCGGCGCCGATGCGGGCGCGGCCGGCAAATCGCACCCCCCCCTCGACATGCCAGACGGCATCGGCCAAGCCGGCATTGAGGCCGAAGCCGCCGAAGCCGATTTTGACGATGCCGTGTTTCACTCGCCCCAGCTCGATGCGGCCGCCAAGGCGGCGCAGCACGACGCGATGCGACACCAGCACCGGCAGGCGCAGGGCGGTGGTCAGCGGAAAGTAGCGCAGGTTGAAGAGCAGCGATTTGGGCAGGCTGCGCAGCAGCGATACCGCCCGCCCCAGCTCGTTGAACAGGTTGCCGCTCATGCGTTCGCCTCATCGGAAAGGCTGCGCGCGGCAAGGAACATCCCGGCGAGCAGCGCCATGATCACGCCGCCCGACTGGGTATAGACCGAGAGCATCAGCGCCGAGAGCGACATGATGAGCAGGGCGCCGACCAGTGCTATCGCCAGTGTTGCCCGCCATGCATCGGCATGGCGCAGATCGCGCAGGGCGAGCAGGGCGAGGGCGGCGAGGATGGCGAGAAAGGCGAGCAGGCCGTGCGGGCCGTTCTCGGTAAACAGGGCGACATAGAAGCTGTGCGCATCGGTGACGAAATGGGCGCTGTTCAGATCGATCCCCTGCAATCCGTTCGCCAGCGCATCGCTGCCGTAATACTCGCCGGCAGTGTGCGGCACATGGGCGGCGATCCAGTCGCGGTAGTCGTTCATGTCGATGCTGTTGAAGCCGCCGGGACCAATGCCGAGCGGATGCTCCTGCCAGACACGGAAGAGGGTGGCCCAGATATCGAAGCGGATCTGCAACGAGTTGGACTGGTGCGCATGCGCCACCTCGCCGAACTGCGCATAACCGCCGGGGGTGGTGCTGTAGGTGAAGAGAGTCAATCCGGCAAAGAGGATGGCGGTGGCAAAGGTGCGCAGCGAGCGGCGTAGCAACAGCAGCGGCAGCAGGGCTACGGCAAACGCAATTACCGCCGTGCGGCTGCTCTGCGGCCCTTGCAGCAGTGCGATCGGAATGACGAAGGCGAAGGCGAGCGGCAGCCAGCGACGCGGCAGTTGCGGCAGTGCCGCCAGCAGAGCGAAGAGGAGTACAACGGCGAAGGTGGCGGAGTAGTTGACCGAGGCGAGCGAGCCGAATTCGAGACCGCTGGTGGAAGCGGACAACGAGTGGTGCTCATGCCAGTAGAGCCCCAGCGCCCACCAGGCGAGGGAGGTGAAGCCGATCAGGGAGAGGGTGAGGGCACGCAGCAACTCGCGCCGGTCGCGCAGATAGAGCAGTGCCAGCACTCCGATGGAGAAGATGCGCAGATCGTCGGTGATGCCGTAGAGCGCCGCTTTCGGGCTCAGCGCAAAGGCGAGCGAGGAGAGGCGGATCAGCAGGTAGGCGGCAACGGCATAACGCAGGGCGCGACAATCGGCGATGCGCGCCAGCGCGCCGCGCAGCCACGGCAAGGAGAGCAGCAGCAGCAATCCCCACAGGCTGTTGAGCAGTGCCTCCCCCTGCATCCAGAGCAGCAGGAAGGTGTACCAGAGGCCATAGTGAAAGCGGCCGGGGGCGGCGCCGGCAAAGGGATTCATCGCGTTTCGACGGTTTCGCGGCTCTTTTTCGGCGCCGGGCGCAGCGATTTGAGGAAGCTGCGCAGGCGACGCAGCAGCGAAGGGGGCGACTGCAACTGTTTCGGGCCGAAGAGGGCGAGTTGTTCGCGGCTCCACTTCTGCTCGATCTTCATATGATCGTGGTCGCAGGCGCGCGGTTCCGGTTTGGCGCGGAAGGTGACGCGCGAGAAGTGGTGGTGCAGCGCCCACGGCACGATCTGCGGCGGCCGGATGTCGCCCACCGCGATGGCGCGACTGGTGGTGCGCATGTGCAGATCCCAGTCGGAGCCCTCCATGCGCACATCCCACGGCCCGCCCAGCTTCTCCCACGCGCGGCGCGTGGTCACCACGGCCGAGCCGCAGATGCCCATGAAGGTGCGCGGGTAGTGGGCGCGATACTGCTCCTCGCACCAGTCGGCGAAGGAGCCGCCATGCAGCCTTTGCACCATCGCATCGAGCCCGTCGGCATCGACATCGAGCACGCGCCGGCCGCGCCGGATGCGTTTCCAGAGCCGGTGGTAGCGCTGGCGCGCCGAGGGCTCCTCCATCACCTCCCAGCTGCCGAGCGAGGCGACATCGAGATCGTAGATGCGCATCGCCTCGACGATCTTCTCGTCCCAGCCGGGGGCAACGCAGATGTCGTTGTTGAGAAAGGCGAGGATGTCGTATTTGGCCAAAGCCATGCCCATGTTCTGCGAATCGGGGTAGCAGTGGTTCTCCGGGTTGCGCATCACCTTGGCGCCGTGCGCTTCGAAGAGATCGGGCGAGCCGTCGGTGGAGTGGTTGTCGATGATGATCAGCTCATGGGGCAGCCGGCTGTTCTGCTCCAGATAGCGCAGGAAGAGGCGATTGATCTCCAACTGGTTATGCACGGCGGTGATGATGCTGATCATGACGACTCCGGTGGGTGAGGGTGACGGTGAGCAGCGTGCCGGAGCCGCAGCGGCGCATCCACCAGCGCAGTGGCCACGCCAGCTTGTTGCTCCATTTCCACAGCCCCTTGCGCCGTTCCATCCGCACGCCCAAAGCGGGATGGTGCTCTTTCAACCAGTAGATCAGGCTGTCGGAGAGGTCGGAGTAGTCTACTTCGACCGAGAGGCTCTCGATATGCAGCCCCGCTTGCCCGGCCATGCGTTGCAGCGTCGTCGGGGTGAACCAGAAGAGGTGGCGCGGCGTATCGAGGTGATACCAGTAGCTGCCGAATTGGCGCGCCGGCAGCGAGTCGGCATTGGGCACCTGCACACGGATGCGGCCGCCCGCTTTCAGCACCCTTGCCGCCTCGCGCAGGGTGGCCAGCGGATCGGGGGTGTGCTCCAGCACATGTTCGAAGCGGACGAAATCGAAGCTGGCGGCGGGCAACTGCACCGTCTCCAACGTGCCGTGGTGGATGGTCAATCCCTGTCGGCGGCCGGCCTCGACACCGCTTTGCCCCGGCTCCACCCCCTCCACCTGCCAGCCGAGCTTGCGCATCGCGGCAAGATAATTGCCGCCGCCGCAACCCACATCGAGCAGGCGGCCGTCGGGGAGATAGTGCGGCGTCTGCGCATAGCGCTGGCGCTTGCCGGCCGCCAGCCACCGGATCAGCGGATTGGCGGAACGAGCCAGCGGATAGCCGAGATAGGCGCCCAGAACTTGCTGTTCCACCGCGCGGCGCAGGCGCAGCTCCATCCCCTTCAGGCCGGCAGGTATATGCTCGGAGGCGGCTTCGAAGGAGTAGTAGGTGGTCGGGTAGTAGCGGCCGAGCTCCTCAAAGGTGAAATCGAGGGCGAGAAATTGCAGCGCGCAGCTATGGCAACGCACCACCGGGAACTCGCCCGGCTTGCCGTACATGCGATCCTTGCCGGTGAAGAGCGGTTCGAACTCCCCGCCGCCGCAGAGCGGGCAGGTGCGGCGCTCAGATGGCATCGGCCCCCCGCCTGTCCTCGGCGATCTTCTGGTAGAGGGTGATGCGGCGGCGCTTGAAAAGCTTCTCGCGCAGCCAGTGGGCGGCGGGCGGATCGAGCAGCACGCGGCGCAGATTGGGGCGATGGCGATCGAGATAGGGGATCGCCAGATCGACGCCGTAGGCCATCGAGTCGTCCAGCGCCAGATAGCCGCCGACATTAAGCATGCGGTCGCAGACGATCACGTCGGCCAGCGTGTAGTCGAGGCAGTGGTTGCCGTCGATGAAGGCGAAATCGAAGCGCGCTTCGCTCCCCTCCAGCGCCGGCACGGCACGGATCGAGAAATCCTCGACCAGATGCACGAAGCGGTCGAGCTCAAGGCGGCGCAACAGATGGCGCCCGGCTCCCTGCCAGTCGCTCGACTGAAAGGGATCGCAGATCAGATGGCGACCGCCCTCGGCGAGATAGCCGTTCTGCGCCTTGGCGATGTAGGCCGAGCTGATGCCGTTGGCCATACCGATTTCGAGAATGCGCTGCGGCTTGAGCTGCTGCACCAGATAGTAGAGAAACTTGCCGTAGCGCACATTCACCTGCGCCCGTTGCGCGATCACCTCGCCCTGCTCGGAGAGGGTGGTGGGGGCGGCGGCAATGGCATCGATGTCGGCGGTCTCGTTGCCGCTCTGCCAGCGGGCAAGAAAATCGCGCACCCAGTCGTCGTTGTGTCCGTTCACCGCACTACTCCTTACGCCTTGTTCAACATCCACTGCAACAGATCGGCATGGTCGGTCATGAACTGTCGCACATGGCGGTGGCGCTCCGCCCGGCTGGCCGCATCCAGCGGCATCGCCAGCGCCTGCTCGATGGCGGCAGCCAATCCGGCCGCATCCTGCACCCCGTCGCGCGCAAAGACGACGCCGCAGTTTTCCCCCGCCAGCAGCTCGCCGGCCGGCACATCGGCCGCCGCCACCACCGGCACGCCGCAGGCGAGCGCCTCGACCACCACGTTGCCCCAGGTTTCGAAGATCGACGGCGCCAGCAACAGGCGCGAATCGTGGTAGTAGCGCTCGACATCGCGAATGAAGTCGGCCACTTCGACGCCGGGCAGATTGCTCTGCTCGACCAGTCGCCGCCCCTTCCACCCCTGCGTCACCACGCGCAGCCGCAGCTCGGGATGGCGGGCATGGATCTGCGGCCAGACGGCGAGCGCCAGATCGATCCCCTTCAGCTTCGGATTGGCGCCGACGATGGTGATGAAGGGGCGAGTTTCGTTGGCGCTCGGGGCGAAACGGTCGGTGTCGGTGGGGATGATCACCCGCTCGATGCGGTTCTCGGCGACGCCGAGCCGGCGCAGCGCCTCGCCGTCGCGCTCCGAGAAGATCAGCAGGGTGCACGCCATCTGCTGCTGGATATGGCGGTCGATGAAATTCAGCCAGCTGCGATAGGGGAGCTGCGAGAAGGGAGAGAGGCGCATCTTCTTGCGCGCCGCCACCCACAACTGCTGCGGCGCCGCCCCCACCTGCACATCGCCGAAGGGGAGACGCTCGTAGTTGATCACGAACAGCTCGCCGCGCTGGCGCTCGAGCTGCGTCAGAATGCGCCGGATATGGACGAGCATCAGCAGCTGGCCGAAGAGCGGTGGCCGCTTGCGCATCCACATGCGATGCCACTGCACGTTGCAGCCGGCCAGCGCCGCATCGGTCCCCTCCGCCTTGAAGCCGTAGAGCACGTGCACCTCGCGCCCCGCCTCGCACAGGGCACGGATGCACTTGAGCATATCCGCCTCCAGCCCGCCCATCGGCGCCACGCTCTTGGCGATGAAGACCACCGGCCTCATTCGCGCTCCGGCGGCTGCTGCCACCCCTCGCGCATCCATGCATGTTTGGCGTGACGGTAGAAGGTGCCCTGAAAGTTGCTCAGCGCGATGACAAAGCCGGCAGCGCCGTCGAGGAAGCCGCGCTTGAGAATGTAGATGCGCACAAAGGCCCACAGACCGCGCCAAAACGCCTTGCCGATGCCGTGGCTCTTGCCCTGCGCCGCCAGCTTGTCGGCCCCGAGCTCGGAGTAGCTGTCGATCTTGCGCAGCACCTGCGACAGATTTTGAAAGGAGAAGTGCAGTACGTCGTGCTTCAGATAGCCGATCTTGCCGTGCACATCCCACCCCTCGTGCACCAGATCCTCGCTGCGATAGCGCATCGCCCTCTTGCGGAAGAGCTTCGGCTGGCAGTAGTCGGGATACCAGTCGCCGTGGCGAATCCAGCGCCCCATGAACCAGTTGCGGCGCGGGATGAACCAGGCGTCGCAGTCGGGGTTGCCGGCCAGCAGGGCGGCGATCTCCTCGCCCAGGGCTGCCGTGCAACGCTCGTCGGCATCGAGGCTGATAATCCAGTCGTGCCGGCACTGGTCGATGCCGAAGTTGCGCAGCTCGCCGAAGCCGATAAAGCGGTGCGGCACGATGCGGTCGGTGTAGCGGCGGGCGATCTCGACGGTGGCATCGGTGCAGCCGGTGTCGATGAGCACGATCTCGTCGGCCCACGCCACGCTTTGCAGCGCCGCCTCGATCTTGTCGGCCTCATTGAGCACCGGGATATAGACCGAAACCGGAACTTTGCGCATCGCCTCAGCCATCGAGCTGTTCCAGACCGATCGCCGCCTTGATGCGGCGCGCCTCGATGCAGGCAGCGAGCAGTGCATCGTTGCGGTTGACCGCATCGCGTTTGGCTTCGGGGTGCCACAGGTGCAGGAGCGGCATGCCGCGCAGGTTGCGCCGCTCGATGCCGGCGTGGAAGAGGCGCGCGGCGAGATCGGAATCCTCGCGCCCCCACCCCATGTAGCTCTCGTCGAAACCGTTGGCGGCGAGCAGATCGCGGCGCCAGAAGGAGAGGTGGCAGCCGCGCAGCCCCGGCAGCTTCTGGCTGCGGGCGGTGGCCAGCACGGGCAGCAGCAACGGTAGCATGCGGTTGAGCTCTCCTTTCAGGGTGCGGCCGATCAGCCGAACAGTCGATTCGCTTCCGAGCGGCCACGGCGCGGCGAGAAAGCGGGCGGTGAAGGCTTCGGCGAGCAGCAGCCGCTCGCCGTTGAGGAAGGCGCCGGCACTGGCCATGCGCCGGTGTGCCGCCACCATGCCCGGCAACGGAATGCAGTCGCCGTCGGTGACGATCAGATAGTCGCAGTCGGTGGCGGCGCGAATGGCCAGATTGCGCACGCGCGCGAGGCGAAATCCGGCATCCTCCTGCCAGATGTGGTGCAGCGGCACCGGAAAATCGGCGGCGACGCGCTCGATCAGTTGGCGCGTCGGTTCGCCCGAACCGTCGTCGGCGACAAAGAGTTCGAAGCCGCAGTCGTTCTGCCGCCGCCACCCCTCCAGCACCGGCGCCAGCACCTGCGGTTTGTTGTAGGTGGAGACAATGACGCCGATGCGCTGCGCTTGCGCTGCCCCGCTCATGGCTGCATCGCCTGCCAGGCGGAAGCGATCATCGCGGTCAGATCGTGTTGCGCCGCCGGTTGCCCGCACCATGCTTGCCACCGACGGGTATCGGCGCGCAGCTCCGGCGGATCGCCGGGGCGCGGCGCATGCGTGCGCACATGGAGGCTGCGGCCGGTGGCCGCCTCCACCGCCGCCAGCACCTGCCGCACCGAGTAGCCGCTGCCGCTGCCGAGATTGAGAGCGCGAAAGCCGCTGCTGCTGCCGGCCAGAAGCTTTTCACCGGCGATCCGATGCGCCTCTGCCAGATCGACGACATGGATGTAGTCGCGGATGGCAGTGCCGTCCGGCGTCGGGTGATCGGTGCCGTAGAGATCGAAGGGGGCGCCGGCCACCGCCGCCTTGAGCAGATTGGGGATCAGGTGCGTCTCCGGCACGTGCCGTTCGGCAAGCGAACGATCGAGGCAGCCGGCAACATTGAAATAGCGCAGGGCGACGGCTGCCAGCCCCCACGCCGAGGAAGCCTCGGCAATCAGCATTTCGCATTGTGCCTTGCTCTCGCCATAGGGGGAGAGCGGCGCGATCGGGTGGCTCTCGTCCATCGGGATGGTTTGCGCCACACCATAGACCGAGCAGGAGGAGGAGTGCACCAGCGCGCGGCAGTCGGCGGCGCGCATGGCGGCGAGCAGGGAGGCGGTGGAGTCGATGTTGTGGCGCAGATAGCGCTCGGGCTGCGCCATCGATTCGCCGACCAGCGACAGGGCGGCAAAGTGCAGCACCAGATCGGGATTCTCTTCGGCCAGAGCAACGGCAGTGGCGCTGTGGTCGCAGAGATCGATCCGGTGGAATCTGGCACGCCGATCCACGGCCGAACGATGGCCGGTGCAGAGATTGTCGATCACCGCCACATCCCAGCCGCCATCGAGCAGCAGCCGCACCATATGTGCGCCGATATAGCCGGCGCCGCCGGTGACCAGTGCGCGGCGCATCATGCCGCCGCCAATAGCGGAGCGATCTCGGCCCACACCTGCTCCACCGGCAGGGTGTCGAGACACTGGCTGCGGCTCTGTTGCCGGCGGTCGCACCCCTCCAGCTGGCAGGGAACGCAGCTCCGATTCCCTTGCAGCAGCCGGATGTTGCCCACCCGCTGCACACCGCTCCCGGCATGCGCGAGCCAGGGCTGGCGGCCGGCAAAACCGTTCGGCCACGGCCCCCAGCGGCGCGGATCGGTGGGGCCGAAGAGGGCGATCACCGGCGCGCCGGAGCTGGCCGCCAGATGAGTGTTGGCGGTATCCATGCCGATATAGGCGACCGATCCGTGGCTTAAGCAGGCGAGCTGCGCCCAGCCGAGCTGGCCGGCGAGCAGGCGGATGCGGCCGCTCTGGCGTGCCTCGGCAAACGGGGCCACCAATTGCTCCAGCACCGCCTGTTCGTGCGGCGCGCCGGTCATTGCCAGATTGAGGCCGGCATCGAGCAGGCGTCCGATCAGCGCCTGCCACTGCTCGTTCGGCCACAGCTTGTAGGGAAAACGGGCGAAGGGGTGCAGATGCAGATAGTGCGTGCCGGCCGGCCAGTTCAGCGCCGCCGCCACAGCCGCCGCATCCCGATCGTTCCAGCCGAGCGTCACCGAGCGCACCTCGGGCAATTGCGCCAGACGCGCCAGATCGAAGGCGTAGCAGACCATGTGATCGTCGGGGTTGTTGGTGATGCAGCCGGTGGCGAGAAGCCGCTTCCAGCCATCCTGCCAGCGCTCGGGCACCAGCGCATAGACCTGTTTCGCCGCCAGCAGCGTCACCGCCATCGGCCGGTCGGAGCCGTTGACCACGCAGGCGATCTCGTAGCGTTTGCCATCGGGCTGGCGCAGCTCGCGCAGGGCGGCGCGCGCGCCGGTGAGGCTGGGGTGCAGCGTGATCACACGCCTGGCGAAGGGTTGATGTTCCAAGAGCGGCGCATTGCCGGGAGCGACCAGCCAGTCCACCTCATAGCCGGCAGCCGCGAGCGACTGCGCCAGCGGGGTGGCCAGCAGGGTATCGCCGAGGTATCGGCAGACGACAACCAGCGCCCGCATTGCGAAAGCGTCAGTTCCGGATCAGGTGGATGGCCACGAACAGGGCAATGCCGGCGACCATCGCCAGCGCGTTCTTCCCCTCGCGATGTTTGCCCACCAGCGCCCACGAATAGCTGCCCTGCGCCGGATAGTTGGTCCACTTCGGCCAGAAGAGCGGCACTGCCGCCGCCCAGCGGTCGTACTCCTCGCCGAAGATATTGCGTACATAGGCCGCTTCGTTGCGCAGCGCCGGACGATAGATGATGCCGAACGCCGCCATCGCCGGGATAGCGGTGAAGATGTTGCCGCCCATGACGCAGAAGCCGAAGAGGATGACAATATTGAAGAAGTAGAGCGGGTTACGCGTGAAGCGGTAGGGGCCGGCGGTGGCCAGCCTGGTGTTCTTGTCGATGTAGCCGGAGGCCCAGGTGCGCCCCATCTCGCCGAGGATCACCAGGGCGGCGCCGATGCAGATCAGCGGCACCACCGGCTTGGCGAAGAGCAGCAGCAGAATGATGAACGGGGCGGTGGCCCAGATGCGATGCGCGAAGCACCACGCCTCCAGTTTTGCATACAGCTCGCTCATGCCATCGGCTCCTTCTTCAGTTCGGCCACAATCTCGCGGATCGGGAACCAGTGCGACAGTGCCCGCTCGAAGCGGTAAGGGCCCATCAGTGCCATCAGCAGGCGCGCGGGCAGGTTGCTTGTATTCAGATCCAGACGCAGCAGCGACCAGCGGCAGCGGTAGTAGACCGTGCTCTCGGCGGCAAAGTGGCGCAGCGCCCCGGAGTGGAAATGGTGGAAGTGGGTCGGATCGCCCCAGCTGGTCCAGTGGGTGTAGTGCGGCGTTTTCACCAGCAGCGTGCCGCCGGGCTTGAGCACCCGCCAGCACTCTTCGATCAGCCGCACCGGCGAACGCACATGCTCGATCACATGGCTGCACACCACGCGGTCGAAGCTGCTGTCGGCGAAGGGAAAGTGCCCCTGCTCGAAATCGGCCAATACATCGGCATCCGAGTCGGGATGGTGATCGAGGCCAACCGCGCCGGCGCTCTTGCAGGCGCCGCAGCCGATGTCGAGCACCTTCATTGCGCGGCCTCGGCCAGAAATGGCCCGCAGATCAGCGCATCGAGATGGCCGAGCCGGTAGGCGCGCACGGCATCGGAGGCGGAGCAGACGATCGGCTCCTCGTGCATGTTGAAGCTGGTGTTGATCAGCACCGGCACGCCGCTGCGGGCGTAATAGGCGGCGAGCAGCGCATGCACCTCGGGGTTGTCCTCGCGCCTGAGCACCTGCGGCCTTGCCGTGCCGTCGACATGGATGGCGGCCGGGATGTTGGCTTTCGCCAGCTCGGAGGCGTTGTAGGTGAGGGTCATGAAGCGGGCGGCGACATGCTCCGGACGCCAGTCCGGGAAGTAGGCGCGCGCATGCTCCTCCATGATGATCGGGGCAAAGGGCATGA
>Ga0233416_10000191_pt1 | contig 18653 bp, 16 predicted proteins | sample Sediment_Towuti__2_FD_188638 | JGI IMG/M metagenome (GOLD analysis project Ga0233416, IMG submission 188638) | Sediment microbial communities from Lake Towuti, South Sulawesi, Indonesia - Sediment_Towuti_2014_0_MG | ecosystem: Environmental > Aquatic > Freshwater > Lake > Sediment | place... | reverse complement strand
TGACGCGGGGCCGTGGGCTGCTGAGCCCAGCTTTGGGAGAGCGCAACGAGGAGGGCGAGCAGAAGTGCCGTGCTAGACTGCTTGAACATTAGCCACCTCGGTCCAATCTAAGGCCAAGTGTTTGATTTATCAGGCTCGGGCGAGCTAGTCTAAGGACTTTCTTGAGATTCTGCATCTAATTATTTCACGCAGCAACTGATTCATGGCTCTCCTCGATGTTCTCCGCTACCCGGATCCACGGCTCCACAGGGCCGCAAAGCCGGTCGAGCGGGTCGATGACGACATCCGCCGCCTGGTCCGGGACATGGCCGAAACGATGTACGCCGCGCCCGGCATCGGCCTCGCGGCGACCCAGGTGGACGTCCACAAGCAGATCATCGTGATCGACGTCTCGGAGACCAGGGATCAGCTCGTCGTGCTGATCAACCCCGAGATCGTCTGGCAGAGCGACACCGTCAAGGAGTGCGAGGAAGGCTGCCTGTCCGTTCCGGGGATCTACGAGAACGTGGTTCGACCGGAGCGGATCAGGGTCCGCGCGCTCGACGCCGACGGCGCGGTGTTCGAGCGGGAGGCCGACGGGATGCTCGCGGTCTGCATCCAGCACGAGATGGATCACCTGCGGGGCAAGGTATTCGTCGAGTATCTCTCCCGCCTCAAGCAGAGCCGCATCCGCGCCAAGCTGCAGAAGCAGCTCCGGCAGACCGCCTGAGCCCGAGCCGGGTTGCGCCCGCACGGGCCGCGCCTCGCCCTCCCGCGTATGCGAGTCGTCTTCGCCGGCACCCCGGAGTTCGCAGTGGCTGCGCTGGAGAGCCTTCTGGCGACGGGGCACGAGCTGGCGGCCGTGCTCACGCGGCCGGATCGTCCCGCGGGGCGGGGACTTGCCGCGACCCCGAGCCCGGTCAGGCAGGCGGCAGCGCGCCTTGGTCTTCCCGTGCTGCAGCCGACGTCGCTGAGGGACCCGGCGGTCCAGGCGAGGCTTCGCGAGCTTGCGCCGGAGGTCCTCGTCGTCGCGGCATACGGGCTCATCCTGCCGCAGGCGGTGCTGGATCTGCCGCGCTACGGCGCGCTCAACATCCACGCGTCGCTGCTTCCCCGTTGGCGCGGTGCCGCGCCGATCCAGCGTGCCCTCCTCGCGGGAGACGCGGTCACCGGCGCGTGCATCATGCAGATGGATGCCGGGCTCGACACGGGTCCCGTGTTGCTGCGCGAGGAGCTGCCGATCCTGCCGCAGGACACCGCCGGCATCCTTCATGACAAGCTCGCAGCGTTAGGCGCGAGGCTGGTCGTTACAGCGCTCGACGGGCTGGCGCGGGGCACGCTCCGGCCGACGCCTCAGCCGCGCGACGGGGCGACCTACGCCCCGAAGCTCGAGAATCACGAAGCCCTGATCGACTGGCAGCGGAGCGCGGCCGAAATCGACCGCCAGGTGCGTGCCTTCAATCCGAGCCCCGGCGCGACGACCGGGTTCCGTGGCGCCGGGCTCAAGGTGTGGCGCGCGCGCCCGGTACCCGGACGCGGGCTTCCGGGAACCGTCCTCGCGGTGGAACCGGGTGCGGTCGTGGTCGCCTGCGGCGACGGCGCCCTTGCGCTTGAAGAGCTTCAACGCGCGGGCAGCAAACGGCTTCCCGCAGCGGAGTTCCTGCGCGGCTTCCCGCTCGCCCCGGGAGAGCGGTTCAAGGCTCTGGAGCGAGGCGGAAGCCATTGAATTTTCTGTCTGCAACGCCATCTAAAGGACCGCGCAAGGTTGCGCACTAAAGAAGGATGGGGATGATCGGCAACTGGTTGAAGACCGGGATCCTGATGGCGGGGATCCTGGCGCTGTTCGGGGCCCTCGGCGGGGTGATCGGCGGCGAGCAGGGGATGCTCGTCGCGCTCGCGATCGGCGGCGCGATGAATTTCTTCGCTTACTGGTTCTCCGACAAGATGGTGCTCGCGATGTACCGGGCGCAGGAGGTCGACGAGACCTCGGCGCCGCAGCTGTACGGCATGGTGAGGGAGCTCGCTGCGCGGGCCGGACTGCCGATGCCGCGCGTGCACCTGATCGACGAGGCGCAGCCGAACGCGTTCGCGACCGGCCGCAATCCGCACCACGCGGCGGTGGCCGCGACCACCGGCATCCTGCGGTTGCTCACGCCTCGCGAGCTGCGGGGCGTGATGGCGCACGAGCTCGCGCACGTCAAGCATCGTGACATCCTGATCTCGACGATCTCCGCCACGGTCGCGGGCGCGATCTCGACCTTGGCGAACTTCGGCATGTTCTTCGGCGGCTCGCAGAACGACCGTGAAGGCGGCGGCAATCCGGTGCTCGCGATCCTGGTGCTGATCCTCGCCCCGATTGCGGCGATGCTGATCCAGTTCGCGATCTCGCGCACCCGCGAGTTCGGCGCCGATCGCGGCGGCGCGGAGATCTCCGGCGACCCGCGCGCGCTCGCCGATGCGCTGGCGAAGATCGACGCCTATGCGCGCGGCATCCCGATGCCCGCCGCCGAGGCGCACCCGGCCACCGCGCAGATGATGATCATCAATCCGCTCTCTGGCGGCGGGCTCCGGGGCCTCTTCAGCACTCACCCGTCGACCGAGGAACGGATCGCCCGGCTCCTGGCGATGGCCTGAGCCGAGCCGCGCAACAAACCGCGTCTTTCTAACCAGCCCGCGCGAGGCGGGAGCCTCCCGAGCGGTCGATATAATCCGTCGGCTCGTCAATGCTCACGCCACCGCTCTCGCAGACTCTCGCCGGCGCGAGCCGTGTGGTGGCGCGCGTGCTCGCCGGCGCGAGCCTGACCGCCGCGCTTGACGAAGACGTGCGCGGTGCTTCGCGTCCGGCCGTGCAGGATCTCGCGTACGGCACGCTGCGCGACTACGGCGGGCCCGAGGCGGTTCTCGCCGCGCTCGCGCGCAACCCGATTCCCGATCGCGCCGTTCGTGCGCTTCTCCTCGTCGCGCTTCACGAACTGCGCCACGGACGCCGCGCGCCGCACACGGTCGTGGACGAGGCGGTGACCGCGACTGCGGCGGTTGGCGTCGGCGCGGCGCGCGGCCTCGTGAACGGAGTGCTCAGGAATTACCTTCGGCGCCGCGAGAGTCTCGAGGCCGAGGCGCGGCGGAGCGAACCCGGGCGCTGGTCCCATCCGCAATGGTGGATCGATCGGGTGCGTCGGGCTTACCCGGATCGCTGGCAGGACGTCCTGGAGACCGGTAACGCGCATCCGCCGATGACGCTGCGCGTGAACCGCCGAAAGAGCCCGGTGGAGGCGTACCTGGCACGGCTTGTCGCGGAGGGAATCGAGGCACGCCGGGTCGGGGAGTTCGCAGTGCAGCTCGCGCGGCCGCTGGGCGTTGACCGGTTGCCAGGGTTCGTCGCAGGTGAGGTCTCGGTGCAGGACGCTGCGGCCCAGCTCGCGGCACCGTTCCTCGACGTACAGGACGGAATGCGCGTTCTCGACGCCTGCGCGGCGCCCGGCGGCAAGACCGCGCACGTTCTCGAGTTCGCCGACGCGAACCTCCTGGCGATCGACCGAGACGCGCAACGCGCCGCCCGGATCGGGGCGAACCTCTCGCGCCTCGGCCTGAAGGCCGTGGTGCGCGTCGCCGACGCCGGGGAGCCGGGGATCTGGTGGGACGGCAGGCCGTTCGACCGCGTGCTGCTCGATGCGCCGTGCAGCGCTTCGGGCGTAGTGCGCCGGCACCCCGACATCAAGTGGCTGCGCCGCGAGCACGACCTCGCGGCGTTCGCTCGCGAACAGTCGCGGCTCCTCGGTGCGCTGTGGCAGGTGCTCGGGCGCGATGGTAAATTGCTCTACACCACGTGCTCGGTCTTTCCGGAGGAGAACGGTAGTGTGGTCGACGGGTTCCTCGCCCGCCAGTCCGACGCACGCCGGATGCCTCTTCCGGCGTGCGGCGACGGGCAGCTCCTCCCTGACGGCGAGCACGACGGGTTCTTCTATGCCCTGTTGCAGCGCGCCTAGCAGACTGACGTACCCGCCGCCTGCTTGAGCCCTTCGCATCACGCTGCTAGGAACGAGGGGCCGGCGTCCTCCGTCGCACACGCACTGCGGCTGCTCGTCGCGCTCGTCACCCTCGCCGGCGGGGTCGCGGCAGCCGAGGAGATCGAGGTGCGCGCCGCGCGCCTCGAGGCCTCGGAAGAAGGGATCGTCCTCAACGCCGACTTCGACCTCGATCTCACCCACCGGCTCGAGGAGGCGCTCGCCAAGGGCGTCCCGCTCTTCTTCGTGGTCGAATTCGAGTGCGTCCGGCCGCGCTGGTACTGGCTCGACGAGAAGGTCGGCGCCGCAGCGCTTTCGTTGCGACTCTCCTTCCACGCCCTCACCCGCACCTATCGCCTCTCCACCGGGACGTTGCAGCAGACCTTCACTACCCTGGATGAGGCGTTGCGGGCGCTCGGCCGGGTCCGCGAATGGCTGGTGCTGCCGCGCGGCGCGCTGAAACCGGACACGACCTACGCGGCCTATGTACGGCTGCGCCTCGACACCGCGCAGTTGCCGAAGCCGTTCCAGGTGAGCGCGCTCGCCAACCGCGACTGGGTGCTCGCCTCGCCGTGGAAGAGGTGGGAGGTGAACGGGTCCGCGATGCTCGGCGAGGCCGCCCGATGACCTACGTGCTCGTGGCGAGCGCGGCGCTGGGCGGGATCCTGCTGTTCCTGCTCGCGGTGGCGAGCGCGAACAGCACGCTCTTCGCGAGCCACTACCCGGTGCTGCTCATCCTCAACTCCGTCATCGCCGCGGCGCTGCTCGGCCTGCTCGGCTACCAGCTCGTCTCGCTGCGGCGCGCGCTGCGCGGGCGGGTCTTCGGCTCGCGGCTGACGCTCCGGCTGCTCGTGCTGTTCGCGGTGATGGCGGTCGTTCCGGGGGTGCTGGTGTACACCGTCTCGGTGCAGTTCCTGAGCAAGAGCATCGAGTCGTGGTTCGACGTGCGGGTCGACACCGCGCTCGAAAGCGGCCTGAGCCTCGGCCGCAGCGCGCTCGACACGATGCTGAGCGACCTGCGCAGCAAGGCGCGTGTAATGGCGCTCGAGCTTGCCGATACGCCGCCCGCACAGCAGGCCGCCGCGCTCGAGCGGCTCCGCGCGCAGGCGGGCGTGGACGAGGTGGCGCTGCTCGCCGCCAGCGGCGCGCCGATCGCCGGTGCGAGCCGCGCGCCCACGCGCCTCGCCCTCGAGGCCCCTCCCTCGCCGGCGCTGCGCCAGGCGCGACAGGCGCGCGAGTACGGGGCGATCGAGGCGCTGGGCGAAAAGGGGCTGCGCCTGCGCGTGATCGTACCGCTGGGGAGCGGCGCGATCGCCGAGGAGACGCGGCTGCTTCAGCTCCTGCACGCGGTGCCGCCGTCGATTGCCGAGACGGCGGAAACGGTCCAGTCGGTGTATCGCGACTACCGGGAGCTGTCGCTCCTGCGTGTCGGGCTGAAGCGCATCTATCTGCTGACCCTCACGCTCACGCTGCTGCTCGCGCTCTTCTCGGCGCTCGCGCTCGCCTTCATCCTGAGCCGCCGGCTGTCCACGCCGCTCGGCGAGCTCGCCGAGGCGACTCACGCGGTCGCGCGCGGCGACTTCAGCCGCCGGCCGCCGGTGACCAGCCGCGACGAGCTCGGCGTGCTCACCCGCTCCTTCAACAGCATGATTGGGCAGCTCGACGACGCGCGCGCCGCCGCCGAAGCGAACCGGGTGCAGGTCGAGAGCGCCAAGGCCTATCTCGAGAACATCCTGGCGAACCTGTCTGCCGGCGTGCTCGGCTTCGACGAGGACTTCCGCCTGCAGGTCGCGAACAGTGGCGCGGCTGCGATCCTGGGCGAGGACATCGGGCCGCGCATCGGCGGGTCGCTCGCCGGATCGCCGGCGCTGGAAACGCTCGCCCGGGCGATCCGCGAGGGTTTCGCGGGCAGCGCGCCCGCCGGATCGTGGCAGCGGCAGCTCGACCTCGCCGAGCGGGGCCTGACGCTGCTGATCCGCGGCTCGAAGCTGCCGGGAGCCGCAGGGTATGTCGTGGTGTTCGACGACGTGACGCAGCTCATCACCGCGCAGCGCGCGCTGGCGTGGGGCGAGGTCGCGCGGCGGCTTGCGCACGAGATCAAGAACCCGCTCACCCCGATCCAGCTCTCGGCCGAGCGCCTGCAGGCCAAGCTCGCTGCGAAGCTCGCGCCTGAGGACCGCGAGGCCCTCGCGCGGGCGAGCGAGACGATCGTCAACCAGGTCGCGGCGATGAAGGCCATGGTCGACGATTTCGGGGAGTACGCGCGTACGCCGGCGCCGACGCTCGCCGCACTGGACCTCAACCAGCTGGTGGGTGAGGTGCTCGCCCTCTACGAGCATTCGCCGGCGAAGATCGCCGCGCGCCTCGACGCGGACCTGCCGCTGGTCCGCGGCGATGCGACCCAGCTGCGCCAAGTCATCCACAACCTGCTCCAGAACGCGGAGGACGCGCTCGCCGGCCATCCCGATCCGCGCATCGAGGTGCGGACCGAGCGCTCGGGGCCTGGGGTCCGGCTCTCGATCAGCGATAACGGCGGCGGCTTCGCGGAGTCGATCATGAAGCGCGCCTTCGAGCCGTACGTGACGACCAAGCCGAAGGGCACCGGGCTCGGTCTCGCGATCGTGAAGAAGATCATCGACGAGCATCACGGCACGGTCAGCATCGAGAACCGCGCCGGCACCGGCGGCAAGGGCGGTGCCGCGGTGACGATCGCCCTCCCGCTCGCCGCTTGAGAACGGGAACGTTATGGCAACGATCATGGTAGTCGACGACGAAATCGGGATCCGACAGCTCCTGTCGGAGATCCTCGCCGACGAGGGCCACACGGTGCGCCTCGCCGAGCACGCGACCGCGGCGCGCGAGCTGCGCGGGCGAGAGCGCCCCGACCTCGTGCTGCTCGACATCTGGATGCCCGACACCGACGGCATCTCGCTCCTCAAGGAATGGGCGGCGGGCGGGCAACTCACGATGCCGGTGGTGATGATGTCGGGCCACGCGACGATCGACACCGCGGTCGAGGCGACGCGCATCGGCGCGCTCGATTTCCTGGAGAAGCCGATCGCGATGCAGAAGCTGCTCGCGACGGTGAAGCGCGCGCTGCGCTCCGCGGAAGCGCCGCCGGCGGCCGGCCTTGCGCTGGCGAACCTCGGACGCTCGGCGGCGATCGCCGACCTGCGCAAGCGCCTGGGGCAGCTCGCGCAGGTCGGCTCGTCGCTGCTCTTCCGCGGCGAGCCGGGCGTCATGCCCGAGCTCTACGCGCGTGCGCTCCAGCATCCCGGCACGCCCTGGGTCCAGGCCGTGTCCGCCCTCGCCGAATCGCCGCAGGATCTCCTCACGCAGGCGGCGGGCGGGATCCTGTTCGTCGACGAGCTCGGGGGCCTGAGCCGCCTGCAGCAGAAAAACCTGGCGTTCGTCGCCGCGCGCGCAGAGCGGCACAAGGTGCGCCTTGTCGCGTTCACTGCGGAGGATCCGCGGCGCCTCACCGAGGAGCGCGGCTTCGATCCGCAGCTGCTCGCACAGCTCGCGCAGGTCGTGCTCCAGCTCCCGCCGCTCCGCGAGTATGCGGAGGACATCCCGGAGATCGCGTCGCTGCTCCTCGCCCAGCTCGTCGAGGCGCGGTTCTGCCCGGCGCGCGAGTTCTCGACCGCGGCGCTCAATCAGCTCCGCAACCTGCCGTGGGCGCGCAACCTCGAGGAGCTGCAGCAGGTCGTGCGCAGCGCGGCACTGGCCGCGCTCGAGGACGAGATCGGCGCCGAGGACGTGCGGCGCGTGCTGCCCGCCGCCGAAGCGCCGGCCACGTTCGCCGGGCTGTCGCTCGACCTGCCCCTGCGCGAGGCGCGCGAGGCGTTCGAGCGCGCCTACTTCGAGCACCACCTCGCGCGCGAGAGCTCGATCAGCCGGCTCGCGGAGAAGAGCGGGCTCGAGCGCACGCACCTCTACCGCAAGCTCAAGCAGCTCGGCCTCGGACCGGCCAAGAAGGAGGAGTGATGGGCGGGGGCGCGGGCGGCGCGCAAAGCGCTACAATCCGCGCCCTCAAGCGAAGGCGCGTCCCGTGAAGATCGTGATCCTTGGCGCGGGCCAGGTCGGCTCGACGCTCGCCGAGAGCCTCGTCTCCGAGCAGAACGACATCACCGTCGTCGACCAGCGCCCGGCCTGCCTGAAGGACCTGCAGGACAAGCTCGACCTGCGCACCGTGCTCGGCAGCGCCGCGCACCCCTCGACGCTGGTTGATGCGGGGCTCGAGGACGCCGACATGCTGATCGCGGTGACCCAGTCCGACGAGACCAACCTCGTCGCCTGCAAGATCGGCGCGAAGCTCTTCAACACGCCGACCAAGATCGCGCGCGTCCGGTCGCGCTCGATCGTCGCCCGGCCGGAGCTGCTCGGCGACGAGGGCTTCGCGGTCGACTACGCGATCAGCCCCGAGGACATCGTCACCGAGTCGATCCGGCGGCTCATCGATTTTCCGGAGGCGCTGCAGGTGCTCGACTTCGCGGACGGCCGGGTCACGATGGTCGCGGTGCGGGCGGTCGAGGGCGGCCCGCTCGTCGGCCATCCGCTGAAGGACCTGCGCCAGCACGTTCCTTCGGTCGATGCCCGCGTGGTCGCGATCTTCCGCGGCGACCAGGCGATTGTCCCGGACGGCGACACTGTGGTCAGGGCCGGCGACGAGGTGTTCTGCATCGCCGACGCGGCGCACATCCGGCAGGTGATGCGGGAGCTGCGCAAGATGGACAAGCCTGTGCGGCGGTTGATGATCGCCGGCGGAGGCAACATCGGCCTGCGCCTCGCGCGGGCGCTCGAGAACGACCATCAGGTCAAGATCATCGAGTTCAACAAGGCGCGCGCGGAGCTCATCGCCGGCCAGCTCAACTCGGCGCTCGTGCTGCACGGCGATGCCACCGACGAGGAGCTGCTCGAGAACGAGAACATCGGCGAGATGGATCTGTTCCTCTCGCTGACGAACGACGACGAGAACAACATCATGAGCGCCCTGCTGGCGAAGCGTCTCGGCGCACGCCGGGTGGTGGCGCTGATCAACCGCCGCTCCTATGCGGAGCTCATGCAAGGCGGGCAGATCGACATCGCGATCTCGCCGGCGCAGGCGACGATCGGGAAGCTCCTGCAGCACATCCGGCGCGGCGACGTGGTCGCCGTGCACAGCCTGCGCCGGGGCGCGGCCGAGGCGCTCGAGCTCGTCGCCCACGGCGACGAGAAGACCTGCAAGGTGATCGGCAAGAAGCTCGAGGAGCTCGAGCTGCCGCGCGGCGCGACGGTGGGAGCGATCGTCCGACGGCTGCCGCGGCCCCGGGTCGACCGGGTGAGCGATCTCGTCGCCGAGGAGCGCGACTCGGTCGTCATCATGGCGCACCACGACACCGTAATCCAGCCGGACGACCACGTGATCATGTTCGTCTCCAACAAGCGGGTCATCCCCAAGGTCGAGAAGCTGTTCCAGGTGAGCTTCGGCTTCGTCTGATGGCCACGGCGGTGCAGCCCCCGGTTGCGGCGCTCGCACGCTACGCGGCGCTCGCCCAGACGTTCGGGCTGATCCTGATGCTGTTCGGGCTGTCGATCCTCTTTCCGCTCGCGATCTCGCACCTGCTCGATGACGGCGCGCAGGTCGCCTACGACGAGGCGCTCGTGCTGACCTTCGGGTGCGGCGCCGGGCTGTGGCTGGTCTCCCGCGGGCGCGAGGCCGAGTTGCAGATCCGCGAGGGCTTCCTGCTCGTTGCGCTCGTCTGGACTGTGCTGCCCGCGTTCGCGACGCTGCCACTGCTGCTCTACCTCCCGGACCTGTCCTTCACCGACGCCTATTTCGAGACCGCCTCGGGCCTGACGACTTCAGGGGCGACAGTGCTTGAAGGACTCGACAAGCTCCCGCCGTCGATCAACATCTGGCGCACGCAGCTCGTCTGGATGGGCGGGATGGGGGTCGTCGTGCTCGCGGTCGCGATCTTGCCGCTGCTCGGCGTCGGCGGCGCGCAGGTCTTCAAGGCCGAGACGCCGGGGCCGATGAAAGATACCAAGCTCACGCCGCGCATCACCGAGACCGCGAAGGGCCTGTGGGCGGTCTACTTCGCCGTGACGATCGCCTGCATCCTCGCCCTCAAGCTCGCCGGAATGACCTGGCTCGACGCCGTGATCCACGCGTTCTCGACCATGGGGCTCGGCGGGTTCTCGTCGCACGACGCGAGCTATGGCTTCTGGGACTCGCCGCTCATCGAGGCGGTGACGATCGTCTTCATGCTGATCGCGAGCCTGAATTTCGCCACCCATTTCCTCGCCTGGCGGGGGCGGAGCCTGCGGCCCTACCGGCGCGATCCGGAAGCCGGCATGGTGTGGCTCGCGATGCTTGGCAGCGCGCTGCTGGTGGCGGTGTACCTGTGGTACCTGGCCTTCTACCCTGACTTCTGGACCGCGCTGCGGTTCGCCACGTTCAACGTGGTGTCGATCGCGAGCACGACCGGCTTCGCAAACACCGACTACGCCCTGTGGCCGAGCTTCGCGCCGCTGTGGATGCTCTACCTTTCCTGCTTCGCGACCTCCTCCGGCTCGACCGGCGGCGGCATGAAGATGATCCGCGCGCTGGTGCTGCTCAAGCAGTCGGTCCGCGAGTTCACGCGCATCCTCCACCCGCGCGCCGAGGTGCCGCTCAGGATCGCCGGCCAGCCGGTCGCTCCCAATGTGATCTTCGCCGTGCTCGCGTTCATGCTGGTTTATGGGCTCACCATGGTCGGCATGTCGCTGCTGCTGACCGCGACCGGGCTCGACTTCGTCACCGCGTTCTCGGCGGTCGTGGCGTGCATCAACAACATGGGCCCGGGACTGGGCAAGGTCGGTCCGGCGGGGAACTACGCCGGGCTGACCGACTTCCAGACCTGGGTCTGCACCGCGGCGATGCTGCTCGGCCGGCTCGAGCTCTTCACGCTGCTCCTCATCTTCACGCCCGCCTTCTGGCGCAAGTGATGGCCAGCGGACGTCAGCGCAGCAGCCTGAACGACCCGGGGAAGAGCGCCGGGTCGACTTCCGCGACGCGCTCGGCGCGGGCGACGAGCGCCACCTGGTAGAAGCGGTCGCCGGCGACGAGGATGCGCGCGGCGAGGCGCATCGGCTTGCCCTCGGCAGTGCCTTCGGCCTGGAACTCGATGCCGCGGGCGTCGCCGGTCTCGATCGCCCGCTCGCCGATCACGCGCCCGTTGATGTTGCGCACCAGCGCATCGCGACTCTCGGCGATCACGCGCTGGCGATCGGTTCCGGGGGCGAGGTCCGCGTAGCCGACGCCGAAGGCCATCCCCGGCGTCTGCGTCGAGACCATGCGCAGCGCCGTCTTCGTCCCGGCGAGCAGCACCTCGCGCGAGCCGCTGCTCGGCCGCGCCGGCAGCATCACCGCGAACCGGCCCTCGGGCGAGTTGAACTCGCGCCAGTCGAGCTCCGCGGAGCAGGCGGCGAGGCAGGCGAGCGCCACGACGAGCAGCGCGCCGCGCGGCCGCCCGTCCGGCGTCATGGCGCTACTTCGCCGCGATGCAGGCGATCTCCACCAGCATGCGCGGATCGGCGAGCTTCGCCTCGACCGTGGCGCGCGCCGGCGGATTCCTCGGGTCCATCCACTTCATCCACACCGCGTTCATGCCCTCGCGGTTGCGGATGTCGGTGACCCAGACGTTCGCCGAGAGGATCTTCGACTTGTTCGTTCCGGCCTTCGCGAGCAGCGCGTCGATCTTCGCGAGCACCTGCTCGGTCTGCCCCTCGATGCCGGCGTCGAGCTTGTCGGGAGTCTGCCCGGCGACGAACACGAGGCCCGCCGCTTCGACGGCCCCGGAGAGGAACTTGCCCGGCTCATGACGGATGATGCTCATCGGTACGCCTCCTTGTCAGGTGTCATAGGCGAGCGCGGGCGCGAGCCAGCGCTCGGTCTTCTGCAGATCGGCCTGCTTGCGCCGCGCGTAGTCCTCGGCCTGGTCACGGTCGATCTTCCCCACGGCGAAGTAGCGTGCCTCCGGGTGCGAGAAATAGAACCCGCTGACCGCTGCCGGCGGCCACATCGCGTAATTCTCCGTGAGCGTGATCCCCACCGCGGGTGCGTCGAGGAGCTCGAAGAGCGCCCCCTTCTCGGTGTGGTCGGGGCACGCCGGGTAGCCGGGCGCCGGCCGGATGCCGCGGTACTGTTCCGCGATGAGCGCTTCCACAGTGAGTGCTTCCTCTCTCGCATAGCCCCAGAACTCCTTGCGTACGCGCTCGTGCACGAGCTCGGCGAAGGCCTCGGCGAGCCGGTCGGCGAGCGCTTTCACCATGATCGCGTTGTAGTCGTCGTGCGCCGCCTCGAACGCCTTTACGCGCTCCTCGCAGCCGATGCCGGCGGTGACGGCGAACGCTCCGAGGTAGTCCCGGACGCCGCTCGCCTTCGGCGCGACGAAATCGGCGAGGCACAGGTTGAAGCGGTCGGCGGCCTTGCGGGTCTGCTGGCGCAGGAAGTGGAACGCCGCGCTCGGCGTGCGCCGCGCCTCATTCGCGTAGATCTCGACGTCGTCGCCGACCGAGTTCGCGGCGTAGAGCCCGATTACCGCGCTCGCCGTCAGCCACTTCTCGGCGATGATGCGCTCGAGCATCGCCTGCGCGTCCCGGAAGACATTCCGCGCGGCCTCGCCCACCACCGGGTCGGCGAGGATCTTGGGATAGGCGCCGGAAAGATCCCAGGTCTGGAAGAACGGCGACCAGTCGATGTAGCGCGCGATGTCGGCCAGGTCGTAGCCGGTGAAGGCCCGCAGGCCGAGTTGCGTCGGCTTCGGCGGCGTGTAGCTTTTCCAGTCGATCGGGAAGGCGTTGGCACGGGCGTCGGCGAGCGGAACGAGCGGCGCCTGGCCCTGCTTGGCCGCGTGCTGGCTGCGGATGCGCTCGTAGTCGGCACGCACCTCGCCGACGTAGCCCGGGCCGAGGTCCCGCGAGATCAGGTTCGTGCACACGCCGACCGAGCGCGACGCATCCGGAACGTAGACGACCGGGCCGGAGTAGTTGGGGGCGATCTTCACCGCGGTGTGCACGCGCGAGGTGGTGGCGCCGCCGATGAGGAGCGGCAGGCGGAACCCCTCGCGCTCCATCTCCTGCGCGACGTGGCCCATCTCCTCGAGCGACGGCGTGATCAGTCCCGACAGTCCGATGATGTCCGCGCCCTCCTCGCGCGCGACCTGCAGGATCTTCTGCGCCGGCACCATGACCCCGAGGTTGATCACCTCGAAGTTGTTGCACTGGAGCACGACCGCGACGATGTTCTTGCCGATGTCGTGGACGTCGCCCTTGACCGTCGCCACCACGATCTTGCCCTTCGGCCGCGCGTCGCCGTCGCGCGCCTTCTCGGCCTCGATGAACGGGACGAGGTGGGCGACCGCCTGCTTCATCACGCGCGCCGATTTGACGACCTGCGGCAGGAACATCTTGCCGGCGCCGAACAGATCGCCGACGACGTTCATGCCGTCCATCAGCGGGCCTTCGATCACCTGGATCGGCCGCTCGTACTTCTGCCGCGCCTCCTCGGTATCGGCGACGACGTAGGTCGAGATCCCCTGCACGAGAGCGTGCGCGAGCCGCTGCTCGACCGGGGCTTCCCGCCATGCGAGGTCCTCCTCGACGCGCCGGCCGCTCGCCTTGACGCCGTCGGCGAACCGCACCAGCCGCTCGGTCGCGTCTGCGCGCCGGTTGAGGATGACGTCCTCGACGTGCGTCAGGAGATCCTTGGGGATCTCCTCGTAGACGCCGAGCTGCCCGGCGTTCACGATCCCCATCGTCATGCCGGCGCGGATCGCGTGATAGAGGAACGCGGTGTGCATCGCCTCGCGCACCGCGTCGTTGCCGCGGAACGAGAACGAGAGGTTCGAGACGCCGCCCGAGACGCTGGCGTGCGGCAAGTGCTGCCGGATCCAGCGGGTCGCCTCGAGGTAGTCGACCCCGTAAGTAGCGTGCTCCTCGAGCCCGGTCGCCACCGCGAAGATGTTCGGGTCGAACACGATGTCCTCGGGCGCGAATCCCGCCTTCTCAACGAGGATGTCGTGACTGCGGCGGATCACCGCGATGCGCCGTTCGGGGGTGTCGGCCTGACCCTGCTCGTCGAACGCCATCACCACCACCGCCGCCCCGTAGCGGCGCGCGAGCTTCGCGTGCGCGACGAACTCCTCCTCGCCTTCCTTGAGCGAGATCGAGTTGACGACCGGCCGGCCCTGCACGCACTTGAGCCCGGCCTCGATCACCGACCACTTCGAGCTGTCGATCATCACCGGCACGCGGGCGATGTCGGGCTCGGCGGCGACCAGGTTGAGGAAGGTCCGCATGGCCGCGTGCGAGTCGAGCATCGCCTCGTCCATGTTGACGTCGATCACCTGCGCGCCGTTCTCCACCTGCTGCCGCGCGACCGCCAGCGCTTCCTGGAAGTTGCCCGCGAGCACGAGCCGCGCGAACGCCTTCGACCCGGTGACATTGGTGCGCTCGCCGACGTTCACGAAGAGCGAGTCCGCGCCGATGTTCAGCGGCTCGAGTCCGGAGAGCCGGAGCTTCCGGTCGGGCGGCGGCGGGCGCCGCGGCGGCAGGTCGCGTACCGCGGCCGCGATCGCCGCGATATGGGCGGGCGTGGTGCCGCAGCAGCCGCCGACGATGTTCAGGAATCCCGCGGCGCCGAACTCGCCGAGCAGGCTCGAGGTGTCCTGCGGCGTCTCGTCGTACCCGGTTTCCGACAGCGGGTTCGGCAGCCCGGCGTTCGGATAGCAGCAGATGTGCGTGTCCGCGATCGCCGCGAGCTCCTCGAGGTAGGGCCGCATGAGCTTCGCGCCGAGCGCGCAGTTGAGCCCGACCGTGAGCGGTCGCGCGTGCCGCACCGAGTTCCAGAATGCCTCCGGCGTCTGGCCGGTCAGCGTGCGGCCGGACTGGTCGGTGATCGTGCCGGAGATCATGACCGGGAGCCGGGCGCCCGCGCGCTCGAAGAAGCTCTCGATCGCGAAGATCGCCGCTTTCGCGTTCAGGGTGTCGAAGACCGTCTCGACGAGGATCAGGTCGGCACCGCCGTCGACCAGCCCGCGCAGGCTCTCGGTGTACGCGGCGACGAGCTCGTCGAACGCGATGTTGCGAAAGCCCGGGTCGTTCACGTCGGGCGAGATCGATGCCGTCTTGTTCGTCGGCCCGAGCGCGCCGGCGACGAACCGCGGCCGGTCGGGCGTCCGGTCGGAGTACTCGTCCGCGGCTTCGCGCGCGAGGCGCGCGGCGGCAAGGTTGAGCTCGTAGACGCGCGCCTCCATCCGGTAGTCGGCCATGGACGGCGCGTTCGCGTTGAACGTGTTCGTCTCGATGATGTCGGCGCCGGCGGCGAGATACCGGCGGTGGATGTCGCCGATGATCCCCGGCTGGGTGAGCGTGAGAAGGTCGTTCGCGCCCCGTAGATCGGCGGGCCAGTCGGCGAAGCGCGCGCCGCGAAACTGGCTTTCCGAGAGCCGGTGATCCTGGATCATCGTGCCCATCGCGCCGTCGAGGATGAGGATCCGGCGGTCGAGAAGGGCGCGGAGCTCCGGCGTGCGGTCAGGGCGCATCGACGGCGGACTCCCGGCGGCGCGCGGTGCTCGAGATCGGTCGCGTTCGTTCCATGAAACGAAAAACCCGTTCGCCTGCGGGCCAAACGGGTTTCCCTCGCTTTAGCCGTACTTGTTTCACCCGGAACCCGCGCGCCCGATCGGGGCTCGAGCCCGGAGGCGCCCGCAAGCTGAAGCGTCAAATCGGCGCCGGAACGAAGGCTAACCTCGGCGCTAGGTGTCTGTCAATGAACGGATTCCCGCCCTGGCGGGGGCTCGCGCCGCCGTGCGGGAGCGGCTATACTCGCCGCCCCGCGCCCTCCAATCGCGACCGAGCGGATGAAGCATCTCCAGCCCAGCGAGGCCCACGAGTTCCTGAAGCGCACGCCAAACGCGCTCTTCGTCGACTGCCGGAGCGAGATGGAGTATCTCTTCGTCGGCCACCCGGTCGGTGCGTTGCACGTCGCCTGGAACGACGGCCCCGACTGGGAGGTCAACCCGCACTTCGTGGGCCAGGTCAAGAAGCTCGCCGGGACCAACCACGCCGCCCGGCCGATCGTGCTCATCTGCCGCAGCGGCAACCGGTCGGTCGACGCCGGCGCGGCCCTGGAGACCGCCGGGTTCACCGACGTCTACAACGTCGTGCACGGATTCGAAGGCGACCTCGACGGACACCACCACCGCACCTCGCGGAACGGCTGGCGCTTCGAGGGGTTGCCCTGGGAGCAGTGCTAGCGCGAGACCGGTAGGCGAGACGCGATGCGCCAGCGCGCGCGAGGCCCGCTGGCGCGACTTACTGGCTCACTTCCTTGACCATCCGGACGGAGCGCTTCAGCCGGTATTCGCCGGGGCGCGGCTCGTAGACGTCGGCGCCCCAGTCCGCGGCAACCTCGTAGACGCGCCACGCGCGGCCGGGAGGAATCACTCCCTTCGCCTGCAGCCTGGCGGCGGCCGCCTTCGCTTCGGGCACCGTGCAGAACACGAGGCCACCCGAGTAGCTGCCGTCCTTCTCCAGCGCCGCACGCGGTGCGCTCGGCGGCACCACGTGCGCGGGGAGCGGACCGGGTTTCGTTACCGTCTGTCCCCGGGCGATCATGGGCGCGACTTCGGCCTCGCCCAGCGTGTAGACGTGCGAGCAGTCGGACGGCCCGACGCTCGCGCAGGCCGCGAGCGCGAGCGGCGCGAGGGCCGCGGTCAGGCGCTGCCAGGTCATCGCGGGGCGATGATCTTGACGCGCAGCTCGCTCAACCCCTCGACCGTCGCGACGAGCTGGTCGCCGGCCTTCGCCTTCCCGACGCCCGCGGGCGTGCCGGTCATGATGACGTCGCCCGCCTCGAGCACGTAGTACCGGGAGAGGAACGCGATCTGCTCCGGGACGCTCCAGATCATCTCGGCGATGTCGGCGTCCTGCTTCGTCTCGCCGTTCACGGTCAGCCGGAGGCGGCCCTTCGCGGGATGGCCGATCTTGGACGCCGGCGTGATCGCGCCGATCGGCGCCGCCTCGTCGAAGTCCTTGCCGAAGTCCCACGGCCGGCGCTGGTCCTTGCCCTGCTGCTGGAGATCGCGGCGGGTCATGTCGAGGCCGACGGCGTAGCCCCAGATGTGGTCGTTTGCCTTCTCGGCGGGGATCCGCATGCCGCCCTTGCCGACGACCGCGACCATCTCGGTCTCCCAGTGATAGTTCTCGGTCATCGGCGGGTAGTGCACTTCGCCGCCGCCGGCGACGAGCGCGTGCGCGCTCTTGATGAAGAAGAACGGCAGCTCGCGGCCGTCGCTGCCCATCTCCTTCTGGTGCTCGACGTAGTTGCGGCCGACGCAGAAGATCCGCCGCACCGGAAAGCGCACATTCGTCCCGACGATCGGCAGCGAAGGAACGTCCCACGTCGAGATCACGTATTCCATCTTCATGGCTGCTCCTGGAGGTCATCCGGCGCCCGCAGGCGCGGAGCGCGAAGAGCGCGCATTTTCGCATGAGGCGGGGCCGCCTTGCCGCCGCCGGCGCCCTCCCCTACGATAGCCCGCCCCGATGCCCGATCGTTTGGGTCAGAAACGAATCCGAGTCGCGCGGCGGCGGCGCCCGCGCGCCGCGCCGGCCCCGTTGCGGCACGGCCCGCTGCCCGGGCTGATCGGCTACCAGCTCCGCCTCGCGCAGCTCGCGGTGTTCAGCGACTTCGCCCATTCGGTCGGCGCGCTCGGCGTTTCGCCGGGTCGGGCGGGCATCCTGCTGCTCGTCGAGGCGAACCCGGGCGTGACCCAGAGCCGGCTCGCCGAAGCCGTCGGGCTCGACCGGTCGACCATGGTGCCGGTGCTCGATCAGTTCGAGGCGCGCGGCCTCGTCGAGCGGCGCCGGGGCGAGGACCGGCGAACGAACGGCCTTTGGCTGACGCGAACGGGGAAGACGCTGGTCGCGAGGATGAAGCGCGGCATCGCCGCGCACGAGAACCGGATCGCCGAGCGCCTGGCGGCGCACGAGCGCGATCTGCTCCTCGACCTGTTGCGCCGGCTCGGGAACTAAGGCTCGCGCCCTATCTAGGCGGCGCCATCGGTCCGGTGGGCGCCATGGGCTTCGTCATCGGTGCCGTCGCAGGACCCTGCTGGAGGATCGGCGCGGTGGGTGCCGTCTGGATCGGCTGCGTCGAGGGCGTCGGGCTGACCGTGGCCGGCCCCTGCAGCGTCGTGGACGGCTGCTGGACGGGGCTGGTGAGCGTCGGGCTTGCCTCGGGTCGCACGGTGTCGAGCGGCGCCGTCCGCAAGCTGTCACGCGCCGCGGGGTCCGTCTGGCGCAGGGGACCAGGGGAAATCGCCTGCGGCTTGGGCTCGCCGGGCTGCGCAGGCGGGCCAGGCTGCGGCCGCGGCGCCTCGCCCCGGTAGATCGGCGGGAGCGCTGGCAGGATCTGCAACATGCCGGCCGGGGAAGCGTGTCCGGCCTGGTTCGTCTGAATGAGCTGCGTGCGGCCCTTGACCTCCATGACGACCGTGCCCTGTGTGACGTAGTCGTAGGTTCCCGGCGGCATCGCCGTCTGCTCGCCCGGCGGCGCGGGGAGCTGCACGAACGGCTGATGCGTCGTGCCGCGGATGCCGAGCGTCGCGAACGGCGTGTTGATCTTATACCCGTCGCGGTTGA